>Ga0114129_10006176_pt1 | contig 16998 bp, 14 predicted proteins | sample RhiMetdeltSRZDD1_FD_80071 | JGI IMG/M metagenome (GOLD analysis project Ga0114129, IMG submission 80071) | Populus rhizosphere microbial communities from Tennessee, USA - Rhizosphere MetaG P. deltoides SRZDD1 (version 2) (version 2) | ecosystem: Host-associated > Plants > Roots > Rhizosphere >... | reverse complement strand
GCGGCCGAGCCGTTTCCCATCGTGAGCGACCGAGAGAGGATTGCACCCGCTATGACTGCCACGTCAGACGATCTCGAACTGCTGCTGCGGCGCATCATCCGCGAGGAGGCCGGCATCACGCCGGCGGTGCCCGCCGAGAAATGGCGCGGGGGCACTCTTACCCTCCGCCCCGGCGCAGAAGGGCAGGCGAAGAGTTGGCCGATCGAGACCTTCTTCCACAAGATTGTGATGGTGCGGAATCGCCTGCGGACGCTCGAGCAGCAGGTGAACGCATCGGATCTCGCCGACGACGTGAAGGTGAAGCTGCAAAGCTACGTGAGCGGCTGCTACGGATCGCTGACCAGCTTCAACGTACTGTTTGCGGATGATGCGGATCAGTTCAAGGGGAGCGGCGGCGATCAGGACAAATAGGGCCCGCCCACGGCGCCGAGCGTCGTGGGCGGGACGTCGAGTTCCTGTCTGGTCCGGACTCTCCGCTCAGCGCGAGGCTGCGGCAGGTCTGGCGAATTTCGAGTCTTCGACCGCAGCGGCGCGGACGGCCTGCATCGCATACGTGAACTCGCGATTCCGTGTCTGCGAGATCACCCAGGAGTACGGGACCTTTCTCCCGCCCACGTCCCGGTAGTCGCGGTACTCGATCTGCGTTGGATAGGGGCCGACGAAGGTGTCCATGTAGTACACCAGTCGAGCGAGCATCCCGTTTTCCTTCTCGAAATACGCTTTGACCCTGGGCAGATTCTTTGTGTGCCCCGTGACGACGTACACCTCGGCGCCGTTGATCACCTCCGGCCGCTCCATCTTCGGGTCGAGCAGCAGTTGTTTGAGCTGGGCCGGAAGGTTGAAGGTGTCTTCAAGCATCATCGCATCGAGCTCGGCCTTGCGGAGGTCACGCGGAGCGGCGTTGCCGGCCTTCGCCCACCCACCAGTCGGGCCATACGAAAGCAGGTTGTCGTTTTGCCCCGCCTTCGTCACGGTCAGCTCGAGTCCCGGCTTCGAAGAAATCTCGATCTGCTGGCCGGGGAAGGGACGTCCGATCCGAAGCTGGGTGACGGTCCCGACAGCCGTGAGGCTCGGAGCTTTCTGTACGGCAGCCGCTCCGCCGAACGCAGTGAAGTACTTGTCGAGAACTTGGGTCGCAGTGACAGCGGGAGCCGCTGGCGGCGAAGGCCGGCTCAGGGGGTAATCCTCACCCAGTGCCACTGGCAGTTCCTCGCCAGTCACATGCGGTACACCGATTGGCTTGGGTCGTCCCATGTGGCAGGTGTAGCAGGTGACCTGCCGGGTCCCCCCGAACGAGTTCTTGTTGATCGTTTCCACCATGTCGATCATCCGCCGCGCGACTATCTTCGTGTTTTTTGTATCGAGGTCACGCTTCGCGGCGTCATCGTCGTGGCAGTACGGGCAGCCGACCCCAAGAGCGGCTTCAAAGAACACCATCGTCGGGTTCAACCCCTCCGCAGGGTGGCCCTTGAAAGACTTGATGTTCTTGAAGACGTCCTCCATCTTGGCGTCACTGCCTGCGGCGGCACCCTGGGCGCTGACCGGCTTCTGACTGACGCCAACGGCCAGGGAGAAGATAATTGCAGCGACCGCCAGCATCGTGCCCGTCGACCGCTTAGGAATCAGATTCATTGTTTGCCTCCTGCTTCTTCTTCGCCAACTCACACGATGTTTAACGCGCCCTGCCTCGAGCGGGGCTCAGCTCCACTCCACCGACGGGACGCATCCTACACCTGACACCGCCGGTCGCGCCCATGATTTTTCTGTACTACCGACCGACGATCGGGGCGGGCACCAGGCAGGGTGTGGAACACCGGCCTTGCAAGGTATCGGTGTTACCATCCGCGTTTCGAGGGGGGAGGGCACCATGAGCGGGTCGAGCCGGCATTGGTTTCGCGGGTCCGTTACGGGTGCAGCCCTGCTGGCAGCGCTGATGTGGCAGGTTTCGCCAGTGCCCGCTGTGAAGGCGCAGGCGGGGGCCACGACGGCCGCCATCCCTGATTTGGCTGGGATTTGGGACGGGCGAGTGTCCGTGCGCCCGCCCAACGGCGAGACAGTTCCGTGGGCAAAGACGGTCGCGCCCGGCAAGACGTTGCCCGACGGCACCAAGGCCGGTGCCACCTACGTGTCCAACTTTCCCGACGTCAACGAGCGGGCGCAGGCCTACATGAAAATCTTTGACGAGGGGCTGTCGCCGAAGTACGACTGCCAGCCGTCCACGCCGCCCGCGCTCGAGTACGACCCCTATTTCATGGAAATCGTCCAGTGGCCCGACCGGGTGCTGCTGCGGTACGAAAAGGACGACCAGTTGCGGACTGTCTGGCTCGACGGCCGCGAGCCGACCGTGCACGACTACGGGATTCAGGGCATTTCCATCGGCCGCTACGAGGGCAACGCGCTCATCGTCGTCACCACTCACTACCTGTTCGACGTCACCGGCTTCGACGACTATAACGGGATACCGTCGTCGCAATTGAAGAAGGTCACCGAGCGCTATTGGCGCGAGGGCAACGAGCTCAAGGCGACGGTGACCGTCGAGGATCCGCTGTTCCTGCGGAAACCGGCATCCTACACGACCCGGTGGCTCCCGGCGCCCAAGGGCTACAAGCTGCTGCCGTTCGAGTGCGACCCGGAGACTGCGCGCCTCTCGGTGCAGTTCATTCCTTCCAGGTACAAGTGAGGGTATCGATGACTCGACGTTCGATCCAACTCGCGACCGTGGTGATCGTGATGGGGCTCGCGTCAGCTCCGCGCGTCCATGCTCATCACTCGTCTGCAGCGGCCTATGACTCCAGCAAGACGGTCGAGGCGCAGGGAACCGTCACGCAGGTCCTCCTGAAGAATCCACACACGTTCATCTTTCTCGAGTCCACTGACGAGACCGGTCAGAGGATCCAGTGGCAGATCGAGATGCAGGCGGCAGCGACATTGTTCAGTCAGGGATGGACCAAGGAGACAGTCAAGGTTGGCACGGTGATCAAGGTAGCCGGGATTCCGTCTCGCGCTTCCGGGTCGCACGGGATCACCAACGCGCGGCTGGCCTTGCCCGACGGTACGCCGATTGGGCGCGCCACGGCGGAAAACTAGCGTCAGCTGGCGCGGCTGGGGGATCGCGTGTCTTCTCCAGCGGCTGCGAGGAAGCGCCGCCATCATTCTGCAAGGGAATCAACAGGAACGCGTTCATCGCGCGTCAACTGAAGCGGTAAGCGTCGCGGGCTCCGACGAACGGAATTTCAGATCGAGTGCTGACGTGCGATGGCGCCAGCTGACTCAACCGCGCCGCCGCGCGCTGCATGGCCCGCTGCGTCGGCGGACACTTACCCGTGCTGATCTACAACAACGTCAAGAACCACCGGGATCGTTTCACGTTCTGGCCTCGTGCATGCGGGGCGCGGGGTGCGCCACGAAATCGCGGCGCTTTAACCTTCGCACAAGAGCTCTTCCACACCCCTACCGCTGATGTCCTGACTCCGACGATCCGCGGACCATGCCCGCGCGGCATCGGATGTTCGCTAGTCCGGCATTCGACGTTAGTGCTCATGGAGAGTTCACATGAAGCAATACTTCGGTCCGACCGTACTAGCTGTCGTGATCGCGGGGCCGGTCACGCCCTTCGACACCACCGCCGCCGCCCAGTCGATCCCTGGCCAGACTGGCGATAGAGCTGCCGTCGTCGACGTGCTGGGGGGCTCGGCCATCTTCGATGCGGGCACGAACATCTCGGCCATCAACGTTCATGGCAAATCCACCAACCTTGGGGGCCGAGCACAGATCCGCCAGGCGGGCGACGTGATCACAATCGAGCAGATGGAGGCCAGGTTGGCCGTGAAGACCATCACAACCGGCATGGGATTGCGCGACGAGCACATGCGGAAATACGTCTTCACAACGGGTGACGGCCAGACTCCGGATTTGAAGTTCACTGGCGACAGGGCCGACTGCGCTTCGGTGCCGGGCGGTGGCGGGGAGTCGATTTGCAAGATCTCGGGCCAGTTAGAGATCCGCGGCACGCCGCGCCCGTTCGCCATCACGCTGAAGGTGAATAAGGCCGGTGATGCATACCGCGCCGCGGGTGACGGCACCGTGAAGCTGAGTGCTTACAGCATTCCGCAGCCGTCCCAGTTTGGGGTCACTACAACTGACGATGTGAAGCTCCACATCGAGTTCACGGCAAAGCCGCCGATCACCAACCAGTTGGAGGCACGCGCCGGAGGCATTCGATGAACCGGACGGGAGCGATCGCACTCACCGCGGCGGTGGGGCTCGCCTGGTCCGCCCCAGCGCGCGCGTTGCCCACGATGATCAGGCTCGGCTATGCCAACTGTGCTGCCTGTCACATCTCGCCGCAGGGGGGCGGCCCGCTCAACATCTACGGCCGCGCGATCGACGAGGCGCAAAGTCTACGGTCGGCGGAATATCGTCCATCGGAGAACCGCCTCGTCAAGCTGCTGAGCGTGCGCGGTCTCGTTCAGCAGGATCTGCGCGCGGTATTCGCAGACCAGCGGTCATGGGCTGGCCACCCGCCAGGCACGGCTGTGTTTCGACCGCGGTTGATGTACCGGAACGTGACCGATCTCGGGAAGGGCTTTCGCCTTTCCGCGATCGTCACGGGTGAAACCAAATTCCTGCCTCGCCCGCCGCTTCACTACGACCCGCCGGCAAGCCCGTCGACGATCGTCGTCAACACTGCGCTGGTGCATTATCGGGCGTCGAAGACGCTGGAGTTCGCGGCGGGCAGCGATCAGCTCCCAACCGGAGTCAACGTCCCGGATCTTGGCGTGTTCATCAAGTCGCGGAACCGGTACGGCTACTACGATTCCCCTGTGCAGGTAAAGGCATTCTGGGGAGAGAAGCGGTACCTGGTGATACCTTTCGCGTACGCGCCGGCCGGGAACCAACCCGACGCGGGCCGCGAGTCAGGCGCCGGCACGCTGGCGGAGTTCGATCTCCTCGGTAAGGGCAAGACTGTTGTCGGCGTGTCGGTCCTGCGTGGCACAGGCGTCGGCGGAACCCGGCAGATGGTGGGCGGATATACCCGAGTCGGCTTCGGCCGGTGGGGCATACTCGCTGAGCACGATTTCGCTGATCGGACGCGTGACTCGATGACGCCGGCCTTCGGGTCCTTCCGCCAGCAGGCCAGCTACGCTCAGATTTTTTGGGCAATGCGCGAGTGGCTGGTCGCCTCTGCAATCGGCGAGCGGCTGCGCGTCGAGCAACCTTTCGCTGAGCAACTGACCGCCGGAAAACTGGAAATCGCCGCGCGCCTGACCAATCAAGCCTCGGTTGGTCTTGTTGCGCGGGCGCAGCGTAACCAACTGGCCCACATCTGGGGAAAATCAGTGACAGTGCAGGTGGCAGTAAAGACCGCGCAATAAGGGCGAGTCCCAAGCTCTGAGTCCATTGGCGAAGTCGTGCGGCAGGTGTGGCTGAATTGCAAGCGGTGCGCAGACGGCTGCACTACCAAGGGGGGAGCATCATGAAAAGAAACTGCCGCAGGTAGCTGTCTCGCGATGCCGCAGTTCCGATCCGGTGGCACGGTTGATCGCGGAACGGAGTGCCACGCGAAGTTGCTCGTCGCCTATCACTTCACAGAGCCGTGGCGAGATGCTTTTGCTGTGGACCACCATCTCTTCCTCGAACTGCCGCCGGGCGGCCAGCTCGAAGGCTGTCATCTACTCGGCGTGATTTCAACGGTGCACCAGAATGTGATATAACCGGCGCCTTCCCAACCCACACAATTCAAATTGTCTTCCCTCACTCGGCATGTCGAAGGAGGATTGCATGTTCACCGCACATCGGAAGATCGTCGGTCTGGGTTTCGCCCTCGCTTGCGCTGTCGTGCTCGCGTCGTCAACATCGCCGTCCGCACAGGGAAGCCAGACCTACGTCGTTTTGTACACCGGGAACACCGTTCCGGGGGATGCCGCTCGAGTTATTGCCGCGTCAGGAGGTACGCTTGTTGCCGCATACGCGCCGATCGGCGTCGCGATCGCCAGTTCAGGCTCGGACGCGTTTCGCACGAACCTGCTCGTGCAGGGCGGCGTGGCTGGCGTGTCGGCCACGCAAGGATTTGGTACTCAGCTCCGCGATGATGACCTGCAGCAGGCACAGTCAGGAGCCGACGCCCTTCTGAACTCCCCGGTCGCTGATTCTGATCCTCTGTCAGGGTTGCAGTGGGACATGCGCCAGATTCACACGCCAGGCGCCCACGCGATTACTGGAGGAAGCCCCACGGTTCTCGTCGGCGATCTCGATTCGGGCCTCGATTACACGCATCCGGATCTCGCGGCGAACGTCGATTTTGGCAACAGCGCCTCGTGTATCGGTGGCGTTCCCAACCAGAACCCCGCCGCCTGGGATGACGATAACGGTCACGGCACGCATACAGCCGGAACGATTGCCGCCGCGACCAATGGCGTCGGGATTGTCGGCGTGGCTCCGAACGTGCGCATCGCGGCTGTCAAGGTGGGGAATCCGGATGGCTTCTTCTACCCGGAAGCCGTCATTTGCGCATTCATGTGGGCGGCATCGCATCACTTCGACGTGGTCAACAACAGCTACTTCGCCGATCCGTGGCTCTTCAACTGCCGGAACGATGCGACGCAACGTGCCATTTGGGAAGCCGAACGGCGGGCCATTCGGTATGCCATGTCACACGGGGTGACAGTAGTCGCGTCGGCGGGCAACGAAAACTTCGACCTCTCGAAGAGGAATATCGACACGATCAGTCCGGACGATTCGACACCAGTTTCACGCGAGGTGACCAACGCGTGCGCTATCGTGCCCGGCGAAGTCCCCGGCGTTCTGACGGTGAGCGGAAACGGCAACAAGCTTCAGAAGGCGTATTACTCGTCGTACGGAGTTGGTATCGTAGCGTTGGTCGCGCCAGGAGGCGACCGGCGCTTTCAGGTGACAGCCCAGGCGCCCAACGGACGCGTGCTCTCGACGTACCCGGCGAAGTTCCTCGGGGCAAGTCCGCTGTTTGTTCAAGACTGCTCGATTACGCCCTGCGCCGTGTATGCCTACTTGCAGGGAACGTCAATGGCGGCGCCTCATGTCACCGGCGTGGCAGCGTTGGCCATCAGTCAGCTGGGCAAGATGGCGCCGGGTGCGGTCGGCGCAGTCCTGACCAAGACCGCAGACAAAGTGCCGTGTCCGCCGAATCCATTCAATCCCGGTCCGCCATTCGACTTCCAGGCCACGTGTACCGGAGGAAGCGGACATAACTCGTTTTACGGATTTGGTCAGGTCAACGCACTGAGCGCCATCAGCGCCGTGCGTTAGTAGATTGACGATTGGTGATCTCTGGTATCCGATCATGCGGCTGGGCTGCGCGGATGACGCGACGTCGCTTCCGGGGGATCGCCGTTGGGCCCGCGCCGCCGTATTGGCAAGCGGATCTATTGCGCGCGGGCGAACATTACATGTCGTGGACTTGGACGGTGCGCCAGTCCCGGGCGTGTCGGTGATGTATCACCACGAAGGCGCCAGGCTCAATCCCGCACGTTCGACCACGTACCAGGCCACTGGTCGGTCACTCATCCAAGGCGACTTCGCGGGCCGGGTCGACATTCCTCTGTCAGTGCACGTGCACTGGCCCTTTCCGATCGAGACACACCCCAGGCGGGTGTCGATCTCGTGTACGCGGCCGACGTCAGCGACCAAAGACCAGCCGATCGCTGACCAGGAAGTTCACGATCGATGCGAGGGCGACCGCGACGACATTGGCGGCCACCACCGGCAGCCCTGTCAGGGTCATCACCAGCGTCGTGGCACCGACGTTGGCGATGACCGACAGGGCGCCGGTCGACACGTGGAATGACAGCCAGCGCCTTAGACGTCCCTCGCGTGGCTGGTTCGGCCAAGTGAAATGCTCGTGCCAAACAAAGTTGTGCGACACCGCGACCATCACGGCGACCGCCACGGCGACGCTCGTCGTCAGACCCGCGCAGCGCACCAGCAGTGAGAGCGTCACGATCTGGAGCACGAAGCCGGCCACGCCGACGACGTTGAAGCGGACCCACCGCATGCGCGGCGTCACAAGACGCCGTCTTTCCTCGCCGCCGCCGCGGGCGCGTGGGTCTGGCGTATGTTCTCGAGCGTGCGGTCAATCGACTCGCGCGCGATCCTGTCGATGATTGGCTTGACGACGGTGCCCAGGCCCGTCGGTATGCTGCGGCTCAACGTCAGCGACTCGAGCTCGACGATGACCCCGCCGCCGATCTGCTCGTAACGCCAATACGAGTTGAGACGCCAGAGGAATCCCCTGTCCTCGCCCTGCGGTTTCTCCCGCTCGTTGGCGGTTCCGGCCGCGTCGAGCTCGACGATTCTGGTGGCCACGCTCCGGCTCGATGCCCGCGTCCGGCCGTGCCGACGGTAGTCGAGGCGGTGTTCGGTGTCGTACGTGACCGTCACGATCTTCGTGCGCCTCATCCGGATGAACAGCCTTAACGCGCCTGGTTGGCGTTCGAGGACTCGAAGGGTCAGTACATCCTCCTGGTGCGGGCCCCGGTCGGACGGGTGCTGAAGCTGTTCGAGGAGGGTGTCGAGCGCTACGCCAGGCAGGAAGACGCTGCCGCGCCAATGAGAAATCACACCGTCTGGCACGGCGATCGTATTCCCCGTTCGATCCGCCGTGGTCATTTCGCCGATCGCGATCTGTCCGTTGATGAGACACATCCGCGTGCTGGCCGCGTCGGGTGAAAAATCCGTGATGAAGAAGCCGCGTGACGACGTCAGCTCGCGCGCGATGCGGGCTTCGGTGGCAGACACGTACGAGTCCCAGGCTCTTACAGTCGACGGCTGCAGTGTCGCAGCGGTCACGCTGGCCGGTATCATGAACGCGACAGCAAGCAGGAATTTCACGCGGTTCTCCTTTCGGGGGCCTTGGGCAGGGGCTCCGCCTGGTACAGGGCCACGGTGGTGCGGGCCGTCGACATGATGAGCGACACGGTCAGGCCGATGACGGCCACGACACCGCCGACGTCGAAGAGCAGAAAGGGACCAAAGCCGAAAGGACTCACCGTGGGCCTGGAGAACAAGAGCAGCGTGCCGATGGCGAGGATAATGCGCAGCTCGGTAGGGCCGACGCGCAGGAACGACATGCGGAACTGCCCGTTGACCGCCGTAGCGAGGAACACTTCGGCAGACACGAGCAAGTAGGCCGCGAGCAGCGTCAGTCCGACGACCGGGTTGATGAACCCAGACAGCGACATACCGCCGACGAGCAGGCTGAAGCCGGTGACATCGAGCACATGGTCGACATAGAAACCGTAGCGCGGGCGCTCGTGCTTGCGTACGCGCGCGACGGTTCCGTCAAGGCTGTCGCCGAACCAGTTGAGGGCTAGCGCGACGACGACCAGACCGAGGGCCGGGAGCCAGTATCGAGACGCCCAGAACGCCGCTCCTGCGCCGGCCATCGAGAAGAGCGCCAGCAGCGTCAGATGGTCAGAGTTCAGCCAGCGCGGTAGCCGCCGGGCCATCCAAATGAGTGCGCGCTTCTCGGCGGCGGCGAGAACGCCCGTGTTGACACGCGTGTGGCTGTGAGCCTGGACTGTCATGTTTCCTCCTCGGGCCGCATACCGGAATCCGCTCCGGATGCCGTGCGCCCACAGGGGAATGTGCCAACGGGGCTGGAAGTGGCTCACGAAGCGGTTCGCCAGGTATTTTTCCCACTCGAGCTCGGTTTTCCTGGCATGCGTGGAAAAGTCGTATCATCTGTGCGTTCTTGACGGAGGGAGTTATGAGGAGACAGATTGTCCTTGGCGGCGTGCTTCTGTTCGGTGTCCTTTCACTGACCGCGTCGGCCCTTCAACAGCCCCCGAAACCGGCGGCCTCAGCCATCCAGGTCGAGAAGCTCACAGACAACCTGTACGTCCTCAACGCGCTCGCGGCCGGCGGCGGCGGTAACACGTCGGTGCTCGTGACTGCGAACGGAGTGGTGGTGGTCGACACCAAGAATCCCGGCTGGGGCCAGCCGCTGCTCGAGAAGATCAAGACGCTCACCAACAAACCGGTGACGATGATCATCAACACACACACGCATGGCGACCACGTGAGCGGCAACGTCGAATTCCCTGCTACCGTCGAAGTCGTCGCTCACGAGAACACAAAGGCCAACATGGGGGCGATGCGGCCGGCTTCATTCGTGGCCCAGCCGCCCGGTGGCCCGGCGCCGAACATCTTCACGCAGCACAACGGTACCGGAATGGCCAAGCGGACCTTCAAGGACACGATGACGATTGGCAGCGGCGCCGATCGGATCGATCTCTTCTACTTCGGGCGTGCGCACACCAACGGCGACGCCATGGTCTTCTTTCCGTCGGCGCGCGTCCTCCACATGGCAGATGTGTTTGCGAACAAGGGCTTGCCCGGCATGGATTCCAACAATGGCGGTACTGGAGTCGGCTACGCGGAGACGCTGACGAAGGCGGCGGACTTCGCGGACAAGAACAACGTCGAGAAGATCATCAACGGGCACAATGCCGCCACGACGACGCGCGCCGACCTCCGGGAGTTCATCCAGTACGTGCGCGACTTTGTGAAGGCTGCGCAGGACGGGAAGAAGAGCGGCAAGAGCGTGGACGAAGTCGCGAAAGCCTGGCAGACGCCGGCGAAATACGTGGGATACGAAGCGATGCCGGTCCCCGTTCGTGTGCGCGCGAACGTCGACTTGATCTTCAAGGAAACAAATTGAGCGTACCCGCCCATCGGGCGGGTCCACAGGCGAACACGCATGGCCCAGCCCCCACCGGCCTCGGGAGTTGGGAATTCTCTGCGGCTAGATCACGGGCCGGACGGTGCTGGCGGCGCCGGTGCGCCGCCGCGCGGCAGGGGCTTTGGCACGTCCGGGATGTTGACGTAAGTGGCCTGGTACCGAACCGGTCGTCCCTGTTCATCGAGCCAGTTGATCGACTCGTTGAAGGCCACCGGCGGTGCGGCGCCGCGCGGCACTGTCGCCTCGAGGACGAGGAGCCGGTTCTCGTGCATGTAGATTGACGCGAACGTGCGCGACTGGTCGGCGTTGTTGGTGAGCCGCATTTCCACGCCCTGAACCAGGGCGACGCCATTCCAGGACAGGGTCGTCACCTTTGCATCGCGTTGCTGGAATCTCGAAATCACGTACAGGAGCGCCCCGCGAATGTCGGTCTTCCAGTACCCGATACCCCAGTCAGGAATGCCCTGACAGGTGTTCGCTCCCGGAGGGCACGACCGCGATCGCTCCACGAGCAGACGCTCGACCGGGTTGTAATCGACGACCGTCGCGGAGTACCGGCTCTGCCCGTTCGTCACGCTGTAGACGCGCGCCGGCAGGACCGCGCCGAACTGTGAAAACCAGATCGTCTCGTGGATGACGGGGTGGCCGGGGAAGTTGGCCGAGAAGCGTTCTTCCCGGCTGACGACATCTTCCCAGTCGCCGCCTCCGGTATCGGCTGCGACGGCGCTTGGTGGAACTTGGGGCGATGCGGTCTGGCCGAACGCCGAATAATCGAGGGCCGTTCTCAGCGTGTTGCTCTCGAACCGCGCGGAGTCGGCGACGCGCACCTGCAAATCGCATTTGGTCGCACCGGTCGTGGCACGCCCGGGCGCCGGGCGCGGAACGCTCACGCGGATGACGCTGCCGCTTTCGCGCGTGCCCGCCACGGTGCCGCGGGTGACTCCGGGCAGCGGCATGTCGCCGCACGCCGCCGTGAACCAGACGTGCGGCGCCGTGCCGAGGTCGCTGGACCCATCGCTTGCCGCCAGTTCGAGATCAACCGCCGCGAAATTCGAGTTCGCGCCCAGAATACGGAGCTCGGCGATGCGGGGGACGTGCGAGGGGATGGTCACCACGGTCGACATGGTACGTCCTCCCGGAAACCGCAGGGTCAGTGTCCGATCGCCAGGCGCAGCATCCTTGCCCACGTCAACGGTGATCGCCCACCACGTGTTCGCTCCCTGAAAACTGTCACCACGCGTGACGCTTGACACCGTCACGCCCTGCGACGGGGCGATCTCCGGCTGAAGTTCGTCCATGGTCGGGGCGACGACATTGATGACGGTGCTCTGCCCGATCGGGAGCTGCCGCGGATAAATGCCCTCGACCCTGAGCGGCTGCTGTGCCTCGGCGCGCAGCACGCCCGGTCCCAGACAGGCGGCAACAGTTACCCCAATCGCGATGAAGTAGCGAATTCCCGGGGACATCACGCACCTCCCGTGTCACGGTTTCAGCGGACAGCAGCGTAGCTGTGACGGCTGCGTGTGTCAACGCGACGCATTCACGCGACGCATTCTCGGAAGCGATGATGTCGCCGAGGAGCGGTCAGAACGTTGCCGCAGCGACACGTGGGGTCTGCATGTGACGCATGGCGGCGAGTTCGAATACCCCGCGCTCGATCAGCCGCCGCACCTGTTCACTGCTTCGGAATTCAGACACGAGGGCGCGCCGGGTGCTGGTGTATGCCTGGTCCATCGCATATGCCAGCACCGTCTCCATCACCAACCCTTCTTCCGTGTTCGTCGCTCTGAAACGTCGTTTGAACTCCGTCAGGACGGACGCGAAGGACGGATCGTCCCACCGTTCAGGACCGGCGTCGAGGCGCATGAAGTCATCCAGCACGGCAACATACGACGGGGTGGGCGGCAGACGCCAGAACGCCACGTCAGCACCAAACTCGCTGACGTAGTACGGCAGGTAGAGGGTGGCGTGCGCAGGGACCCGGTCGACGAGTGCCGGATTAAAGCGTCGGACCTCGTCCGCAGGCAGACGCGTTCGTTTGACGATCTCGGCAAGCGAAATCGAGCGCGGCGCGCGCATCGCGTGGATCGACAGTTGCGGCGTCGACGCAATCAGGTCTCTGACGTTGAAGGTGTTGCCGAAGACCATCTCCGCGTAGAGATACGAGCGCGGGCCGTAGCTCCGATACACATCTTCGTATTCCCTGCCCGGGAGGGCGCGCAGGTCGCGCGCCAGCTTCGAGCCCAGAAGATATCGGGCACGCACATCCTCCGCGCCAAGGCGCTCGCCGTTGATCAGCACGCGCCCGACATTCGTGCCGCCGGCGTTGTGCTCGGACAACGCGGGGATGAACGATCCGTACTTGGTGGCGAGCACGGACAAGTACGCGGCGCAGTAGGGAGCCTGCGTCGTCTGGTTCTGTCCCTCGATGGGCGTCGGCGAGAAGTAGTTCAGGCGCCTCCAGTTCTTCTGAAGCCACTGGCAGAACCCGACGGCGTTGGCTTCCGAGCGCCGCGTGCCGCTCAGTCCTGATTCGAAAATGACCTGCGCGAGACCGATATCCGCAGGTACACCGAACCGCTCGTAGATCGCGCCCCACTCGGCAAGAAAGGGTCCGTACCTTCGAGCGTTGTTCAGCAGCGCGTCTCCCCGCGTCGAGTTGTGCTGCACCGGCCCCGCCGCGTGCTCCAGGAGGAGCGCCATTTGGTCTCGCCGTTCACTCAGCTTGCGAGCGAGCCCCGCGTGGCCCGTCCATTCCCCTTTCGCGGGAAAAGTCGCGAGGAGCCGTCCGTTCACGGCGCTACCAAATGCGATCGAGCCGTCGGGAATGGTGAAGACGTGCCGCCAGAACGCGTAGCCTGGCCTGAACGTCTGCATGGCGGCGAAGTCGGCGCGCCGGCGTGCCTCGACGGGGTTGTCCGCTGCGTGCGGCGCCTCGGCCCGCGCCACAGCGGCGGCCTCCACGCTGGCTCGGCGCGTGACGACGTTCCACGCGGCCAATGGAATCGCAGCGGCGAGCGCGGCGAGCGCCAGCATGGCCTTCGTTCCGATCGGGCGCGTTCGAATGATGGATCTGGGCATTGCGATTCAGGTCCGCTGCGCGAGGCGCCGCGCGGCCACGGCAGCAATGATTGGGAAGTGAAGGGCTGTCCTATGACAACGGTCGCGCGAAGACCTGCACGTAGTAAGGGCGACCCGCCCGGTCAATCGCGTAGCCGGCGCCCATCTCGGTGAAGTCCGGGTTCAGGATGTTCGTACGATGACCGGGTGAGTGCATCCAGCCGTCCAGTGCCTTCTCGGCGCTCGACTGTCCCAGCGCCACGTTCTCACCGTACGCCTGCCAGTGATAGTCCGCGGCCGCCAGTCGATCCCCGGCGCTTGGATAGGCTGCGTTCGGCAGGAGGTGCGCAAGTTGGCCTGCGCGCGCCATCTGCTCCGCTTGGATTTGCGCCGCTTGCATCAAGCGTGCGTCGGCACGCAACGACGCGCGCCCATTGCGGGTCCGTTCGAATCGTGTCAGATCGACAACTTTATCCGTGACTCTGGACGTGACGGCCGGACGCGCCCCCAACGGCGCCTCCGATTGGGCGGGGGTGGAGCAGAGGCTGACCACGCCGATCATCATCGCCAGGCCGAGACGTCGTTGTGGACCAACCATGCGGCGGAATCTGCAATCCATGAGCCCCGCGCAGCCGTGTGAAGATCCGGTCCTCTGCACGGGAATCTCGATGGGAGTTTCAAAATCTGGATCAAGCGCGGTGACGAGTTTTGAACCTGGGATCCGGAAATTGCCGTACGCGCGCACAAGTCCCACACATCTCGATTGAGCGAAATAGGCGAAGTGCGTCGGTTTACTGTTTCGATAGGTGCACGTCGATATTTGGCGCTGCGTTCAGACCGTAAGTCAGTGACGCCGTGAGGTTTGTTCCCGATCCATGAACGGCCGGGATGGCAACGGAATTGCCCTTCCCGGCGTGCCCCGACTCCATCCCACAGCGACGCTCATGTTCTGGCGGCTCGGAGGTGAAGGAATGAAACGCGCGGTCGTCGTTGTCGCTCTCGTCGTTGTCGCCTTGACCGCTCGCTTCTCCGCGCAGACGGTGAGTGTGGACCCTTTCGTGGCGGGCGAAATCCTGGTGAAGTTCAAGCCTGGCGTCAACGCCGCCGCGAAGGCAGATGCGCACAGGGTGGCACGTGCGACGCCGCAGATCGAGGTCCAGCGCACAGGAGTGCAGCGTGTTCGCGTACCGGCCCGCGGTGAATCAGCCGCCATCGCGCAATACCGGCGCAACCCGAACGTCCTCTATGCGGAACCGAACTTCATCCGCAGCATACCCATGCCCAGCGCTCACGCTGCGGGCTCTGAAGTCGTACCAGGCGATCACTACTTCGACGAACAATGGGGTTTCGACAACACCGGTCAATCGTTCTACTGCATCCCTTGGATCTTCGGCGAGCTGTGCCTCTACACAGGTACACCAGACGCCGACATCGATGCCCCGGAGGCCTGGGCGATCTCCAAGGGCAGCTCCGCGGTCACAGTGGCAGTGATCGATTCCGGTGTCGACTACACCCACCCTGACCTGGCGGCGAACTACGCCGGCGGCGACGACTTCGTGTTTTCCGACGGAGACCCGATGGACGATCACGGGCACGGAACCCACGTGGCGGGAGTAATCGCCGCGGCCCTTGACAACCTCACTGGCAGCCCGGCGGAAGCGGAGGGCGTCGTCGGCGTGGCGCCGAATGCTCGCATTCGGGCTTACAAGGTTTGTCGCTCGGACGGTACCTGCGATGATTTCGCCATTCAACAGGCCATCGCCCGAGCCATCACGGACGGCGCCAACATCATCAACTTGAGCCTGGGAGGACCCGAGTACTCGCAGTCCCTGAATGACGCCGTGCAGACTGCCTGGAACGCCGGGCTCGTCATCGTCGCCGCGGCCGGCAACGACGGCACGACGGATCGCTTCTATCCGGCCGCCCTGGAGAACGTCATCTCGGTCGCCGCGTTCGACGAGGACCATAGACGGCCGTCGTTCTCCAACTACGGAAGCTGGGTCGACATCTCGGCCCCGGGCAACGTCATCATGTCCTCCTATCCCTCAGCCGCGTGTGGCGGCTCAACGACCCCAGGCGACACGGGGTGCTACACGCGGCTCACCGGGACGTCCATGGCGACGCCTCATGTCTCTGGTGCCGCGGCGCTCGTGTGGTCACGCAGCGACGTGACCAGCAACAGCCAGGTCGTGGATATCCTCCTCAGCAGTGCCGACGGCAAGGGTGTGGCGAACGTGCGACTCGATTCGTGGACCATACATGGCGGCCTCAACCTCCACGACGCCGTCAGTTACGGATTGACGAATCTGCCGCCCGTCGCCGATGCAGGAGCAGATCAAACCGTGACGGACAGCGACCGGGACGGCACGGAGATGGTAAGCCTCGACGGCAGCGCGTCCTCTGACCGGGACGGCAGCGTCGTCAGTTACGCATGGCGCGAAGGCAGCACGTCCATTGCTGCCGGCGAGACGCCGGCTGTCTGGCTGCCTGTTGGTACTCATACCTTGACTCTCGAGGTGACCGACGACGACGGAGATAGCGCGACCGACAGCATGGTCGTCACGGTCAATTCTTCCAGTCAGGTCAGTGTGACGGCATCGACGCCTCGAGCCACCGAGGCTGGTCCGACCAACGGCATCTTCACCGTTAGCCGAACGGGCGACACCAGCGCGCCGCTGACCGTTCACTACACCGTCGGGGGCACGGCCGTCGCCGCCACCGACTATCTCCCGATTTCGAACGCGGTCACGATTGAAGTCGGTTCCTCCACCGCGCTGATCGCCTTGACACCCATCGATGACGCAGCGTTCGAGAGCGACGAGTCGGTCATCCTCACAGTGATTGCGGATGATGCCTACGGCCTCAGCTCACCGAGCGAAGCCATCGTCACTATCGTCAGTGATGACCTTCCGTCAGACCTGCTCGTAACGTCCGTGGTCGCGCCGCCAACCGGAGGAGCGGACGCAGATATCGTGGTGACCGACACCACGAAAAATCAAGGTACCGGGCCCTCGTTGCCGTCGAGGACAGGTTTCTATCTGTCGACGAATGGCGTCCTGGATGCCTCGGACGTATTCCTCGGCAGCCGACCCGTACCCGCGCTCGAACCGGCAGCCGCAAACATGCTATCGACCACCTTGCACCTCCCGCCAGGGACCACTGCGGGCACGCATTTCATTTTGGCGAAGGCGGACTGGGACAGTGCAGTCGAAGAGGGTAAT
>Ga0114129_10006174_pt1 | contig 16999 bp, 18 predicted proteins | sample RhiMetdeltSRZDD1_FD_80071 | JGI IMG/M metagenome (GOLD analysis project Ga0114129, IMG submission 80071) | Populus rhizosphere microbial communities from Tennessee, USA - Rhizosphere MetaG P. deltoides SRZDD1 (version 2) (version 2) | ecosystem: Host-associated > Plants > Roots > Rhizosphere >... | reverse complement strand
GTCGACGAAGTCGTTCTCCAACCGCGAGGCCATCAGCCTCTACGATCAGGCGCTGGAGGTGGCGAGGAACCTCCGCGACGCCGTCGACGTCCAGACGCTGATGGCGATCCGCGACGCGAAGGCGAACGCGTACTTCGCGCTGAGCGACTTTCACGCCGCGCGCGCCGAGGGTGAGCAGCTCCTGGTACTGGCCCGCCAGGCGGGCGACCGCGTCCGGGAGGGCGCGGCCCTGGCGGGAATGGGCTTCGCCTCGCTCTGGGCCCACGACTTCGACCGCGCGCTCTCGGAGGCCAACGCGGCGATCGCCGTCGCGCGGCCGATCGGCGTGGACGCCGTCGTCGGCGTGAGCCGGTTCACCACCGGGTTCGTGCTGGCGGTCACGGAGCGGCTCGAGGCCGCCAAGACCGAGTTCGCCGAGGCCCTCACGATCAGCCGCCGCGGCAACGCCCATGTGCCGGCCGCGCTCTCGCTCGGCTTCATCGCGCTGCAGACGAGCTGGGAGGGCGGCTACACGGAGGCGACGGCACGCGCGGCGGAAGCCGTGCGCCTCGCGCGCGAGCACAACCTGGTGGTCCCTCAGCTGTGGACGGTGTGGATCTCCGGCGTCGTCGGCATCGGCAAGGGCGACTACGACGAGGCGCTCACGACGCTCGAGGAGCATTTGGCGCTCTGCGAGAAGGCCGGCGACGAGGTCATGGGCCACCGCGTGCTCAACACGCTCGGATGGCTCTGGACTGAGTTCGGCGACGCGGAGCGCGCGATCGAGGTGAACCGACGCGGCGCCGAGGGGGCGCGCAAGCGCGGTGATCCCGAGACCATCGCCAACGCCGAGCTGAACCTCGCCGACGTCCTGCTGGCGCACGGCGATCTCGTCCACGCGCATGACATCGTCGAGGGCGTCCACCGCCTGGTCCGGGACCCCGCGACCAGCGAGTGGATGCGCTGGCGGTACTCGACGCACCTCTTCGCGACGATGGCGCAGATCGCGGTGGCGCGCGGCGATCAGGACAAGGCGCGCGAGTGGACAGATCGCTGCCTCGAGCTCGCCACGCGCAGCCGCGCGCCCAAGAACCTCGTCAAGGGCTGGCGGCTGCGCGGCGAGATCGCCCTGGGGCGCCGCCAGTGGGACGACGCCACCGCCGCGCTCGACCGGGCGCTGGAGATCGCGCGCTCGCTCGGCAATCCCACCCAGCTGTGGCGCACGTACGATGCACTGACGCGGCTGCACGACGCGCGACGCGATCCCGACGCCGCGCGCCACGCGGCGCGCGCCGCGCGCGAGGTACTCGAGGGCGTGCGTGGCCGGCTGCGTGACGAGCGGCTGCGCGCGGCCTTCGACGCGTCGACGGCCATTCAGCGCGTCTACCGGCTGGGCCCGGAGCGCTGAGATGGCCGTCCCGCGCTTCGGCCTGAACCGGTTCGACCCGCGCTCGGTCGACGCTTTCGCCGCCGACGTGCGGCGCGCGGAGCGCCTCGGCTGGGACGCGGCCCTGCAGCCGGACTCGCAGCTCCGCCGCCGAGACACGTACGTCTTGCTCGCGGCCGCCGCGCGGGCCACCGAGCGCATCACGCTCGGCACGCTGCTGGCGAATCCCGTCAACCGCCACCCGAGCGTCACCGCGTCGTCGATCGCCACCATCGACGAGCTGGCGCCGGGCCGCGTGCTGCTCGGCTGGGGCATCGGCGACACTGCGGTACGCCTCGCCGGGCTGCGGCCGGCGCGCGTCAAGGAACTCGAGGCGGGGACCCGGCTGATGCGCGCGCTGCTCGACGGCGAGGCGGTCGAGGTCGGCGCCCAGCGCCCAGCGCGGCTGCCGCACGCGCGTCCCGTGCCGATCTGGATTGCCGCGGGCGGGCCGCGCACGCTGCGCATGGCCGGCGGCGTGGCCGACGGCGTCTTCATCCGCGTCGGAACTCATCCGGCCAACATCGCGGGATCGATCGAAGCGATCCGCGCCGGCGCCGCGGAGGCCGGCCGCGATCCCTCGAGCGTGCGGCTCGGCGTGATCTTCCACACGGTCCTCGTCGACGACGCGGCGCGCGCCGTGACGATGGCCAAGTCGATGGCCGCCGGCTACTACGAGTACTCGCCGATGCTCTTCGATCGTCCGGGATTGCCGTGGACGGGCCCCGATCCCGAAACGCTCAAGCGTGAGCGACACGTGTGGCCCGACTTCCACCATGCGACCGATCTGGAGATGAGCGGCCGCGTCGTGGACTTCCTGCCCGTGGAGGCGGCCGACGCATTCGCCCTGCGCGGCGGACCCGCGCAGATCGTCGAGCAGCTCGTTCGTGTGCTGTGCGCGGCGCCGGCGGCCTTCGATCACGTCGTGCTGCATCCGATCCCAAACCCGATGTGGCCCGACGATCCGGAGCGCGACTATACCGCGCGCGTCGCGCGCGAGATCCTGCCGGCGGTGCGGCGCGCGCTCGCCCGGTAGCGCTCGTGCGCGCGCGCGGGTGCGAGGCTATGATCGAGCATGCGCATCGCACAGCTCGTGAGACTCGCGTCCGTTCTGTTTCTTGCGGTCACCGCGGCCGCGTGTACGACCGCCGAGACCACGCCGTCGGCGACCGTCACCACGATCGACCCCGCCGGCGCCCGCTACTTCAAGCTCGACTGGACCGCCGCGCCGGCCGGCAGCCCCACGCAGTACGTGGACGGCTACATCCTCAACACGTACGGCGAGGCCGCTCGAGTGCAGCTCCTCGCGCAGGGCCTGGACGCGACGGGGCAGGTCGTCGATCAGCGCATCGACTATCCGGACGCGCCGGTGCCCGGCTTCGGCCGCGCCTATTTCCACATCGGCCCGCTCGCCGCCGCCGACCATTATCAGGTCACGGTATGGAGCGCGTACTTTTTCCAGGCCCCACACATTCGCTGAGCAACGGGCGCGTCACGCGTCCATGCGTCGCTCTTCGAGATCCAGCTCGCGCTCGAGGTGACGCAACACCTCGTCGTTGATCTCGCCTTCCGTGCGCAGCCGCAGCAGCGCCTCGCGCTCCGAGTCGATGACCGTGCGCTTGATCTCGCGATGCTCGATGAGCTCACGATCCTCGCCGTCGCCGGCGGATCGATCGCGCGCCCGCTCGACGTGCTCGGAGCGATGCCGGTAGGTGTCACGCAGCTGATCGAGCAGCGGCCGGTGTCCCGGCCACACCGGGTAGAGCTCGTCGATGCGCCGTGTCGCGGCGTCGAGCAGCCGTTGCCGCGCGCTCGCCTCCTCCGCCGGTAGCCCGGGGTCGGCGGCCAGCCCGAGGCGTCGAATCAGCCACGGCAGGGTCAGCCCTTGTGCCAGCAGCGTGAACACGATGACGGTGAGCGTGACGATGATGACGGCGTCGCGCGCGGGAAACGGCCCGCCGGCGGGCAGCCTGGTTGGAAGCGCGAGCGCAGCGGCGAGCGACACGACGCCGCGCATTCCGGCCCACGACAGCACGAGCGAGCACGCGACCGGCCAGTGCAGCTCCTGCCGCCCTACGAGTCGTGGCACGAAGATGGTTCCGAAGACGAAGACCGCGCGGACGACGATCAGCACCGCGCAGATGACGAGGCCGACGCCGACGAGCGCGAGCGCCCGCTCCGCGGTCAGCGCGCGCATGATCAACGGGACTTCGAGACCCATCACGATGAACACGAAGCCGTTGAGCAGAAAGGTGAGCGTGTCCCACACGGCGCGGCCGGTCAGCCGCGCGTCGGCGCCCATGATCTGCGAGCCGCGCTGCCCGAGGTACAGCCCGGCCGCGACGGCCGCGATGACCCCCGAGGCGCCGAGCCGGTCCGCGGGGAGAAACGCGGCGTACGGCGTCAGCAGCGAGATCGTCATCTCCACCGGCGTGTCGTCGATCCGCGCGCGGATGTGCGCGATCGCCCACCCGACCGCCACGCCAATCACGCCCCCGCCGACCAGTGCGCCGGCGAACAGCGTGACCGCCGTGGCCGGTGAGAACGCGCCGCCCGCGGCCACCGTCAGCGCCATGCCGTAGATCGTCAGCGCGGTGGCGTCGTTGAGCAGGCTCTCGCCCTCGAGAATGGTCACGATCTGACGTGGCAGACCGAGCCGTGAGGCGATCGCGGTCGCGGCCACCGCGTCGGGCGGTGCGACGATGGCGCCGAGCGCGATCGCCACGGCCCACGGCATGCCGGGAATGAGCGCTCGCGCCACCACCGCGACGGCCAGCGCCGTGGCCAGCACCAGCGCGACCGCCAGCGCGCTGATCGTCCCGAGGTTGGCGCGCAGGCTCCGCAACGGCGTAAAGAAGGCGGCGACGTACAGCAGCGGCGGCAGGACGATCAAGAAGATGAGATCGGGATCGATCTCGATCCGCGGAACACCGGGCACGAGCCCGAGGCCGAGCCCGCCGATGACGAGGAACACGGGGTAGGCCATGCCGATGCCGCGCGCGATCGTGACGAGCGCGGCCACCGCGATGAGCAGGGCGAGAATCAGCTCGGCGCCAAGCACCGGCTAATCGTCCAGCGTCCTCACCCGTGGAAGCTGCGCCGACCCTCCTCGCGTGTCCAGAGCCGGATCATGTGCCGCTTCAGGTGAGGCTCCTGCGCGTCCGTGAAGTCGGTTCGGGCGTGCGCGAACGCGCGATTGTTGATGAACTGCACCTGACCGCGCTCGATGGTGAGCTGCACGGCGAGCGCGGGCGAATCGAGCAGCTCGCGCATGGCGGCGAGCGCCTCGCGCGCCTCGTCATCGAGCGGCTCGCCGGCCAGGTCGGCGCCGGTCTCGATCAGCTTCTCGTTGACGCAGGCCATGAACGCGTGGCTTTCGTACTGGAACACCGGCCGGCGCGAGACCTTGTCGTCGCCGGGAGCGTGCTCGGCCTGGCGGTCCCACGGCACGGGGCGATAGAGACGCGCGAGCAGCGCGGGATGACGGCGCGCCATCTCGTTGTGCACGCTCACCAGGCTGACGAAGCGGCTCACCCCGCCCTCGCGCGCGGGATTGATGCAGTACAACCCAACCAGCTCCGGTGGCAGCGTCAGCCACGCCGCATCGGTGTGGAACACGAGATCCAGGTTGGTGACCGAGCGGCGCACGCCGTACGCAAGCGCCTGGCCGGTGTCCTTCACGTCGTAGAGCATCGCGCCGTCCCACTTCTGGGCGACGAGCCGGCCGAGCAGGCTGCCGAGGATCCATGCCAGCGCGCGGTTCTCGTCCGGCGAGTAGCGCTCCACCGGCACGCGGTCGAGCACGGCGAGTCCGATGCCGGTGCGCAGCATCTCCCGGACGCGCGTCAGGACCTGCGCGCACGCGGAGAGCTGGAACTGCTCGGGCGTCAGCACGAGCGCCGGCAGCGGGTCCTCTCGCACCGCCCGCGCGACGGCGTCGAGCTCGTCCAGACAGCGCGGTGAGAGCGGGACGAGCCAGTCGCGCGGGGCGAGGTCGTCACGTCGCCAGGCGCGCGCGTCGTGCACGTCGGCGCCGAGCATCGGCGGGGCGGCGAGACGAGCGGTCACGGATGGCTCGCTGCGGACCGCGGCTGCGCGATACCGCCGCGTGGCGCGCCCGCGTCGGTCGTGCCCCACAGCACCTCGAAGCCGGGCGGCAGCGCGCGACTGTTGCGCGTCGCCAGCCAGAGCCGCAGGAGCAGCCGGTCGTTGTCGGCGCCCGGCGTGTCTTCGTAGGCCGTGCGCGCGTGGTAGACGACGTGGTTGTTGAGGAGCTGAAGATCGCCGGGCTGAAACGCCATCGCGAAGGCGAGCTCCTCGCATAGTGCGGCGTGCAGATCGAGCGCCTCGTCCTGCGCGGCGGACATCCGCGGCACGCCCGGCAGCTTCTGCGCCGCCTCCACGAACGTCCGCGAGTACTGCGTGGTGAACTTGCCCGCGTGCTCGGCGAAGATCGGCAGCGCATACGTCTGCTTCTCGCCGCCCGCCTCCTCGCCCTGCCGGCTGCGCCAGTAGTCCTGATAGAGGAGCGCGTGCAGATCGGGGCGCCGCTCGCGCATCGCCGCGGCCACGCTCACCGCGCTCACGACCTTGGAGAGCCCGCCGGCGCGCGCGGTGCGGACCACGAGCAGGCTCACCACGTCACAGCGGTCGGTGTGAAAGCGCAGCGGCCCGCTCGAGCGCGCCTTGCTGCGTGACGAGCGGCCGAGCACGGCGTCGACCGCCGGCCCCTCCTTCACGGCGCCGTAGCGCGCGATCTCGTCGCGCACCTCGCCGATCAGCTCGCCGCGCGCGTTCTGGTAACGGATGTGACCGAGGTGGCTGCCGAGGCCCCAGTAGATGTCGCGGAGATCGTCGGCGGCCCAGCGGTCCACCGGAAATCCACGGAGCAGGACCAGACCGCGTCCGTTCTCGAGCTCGTCGAGCACGCCGTCGAGCTCGCGGCCGAAGCCCGGGAGCGGAAAGTCCTCACGCCCGAAGTTCGGCCACGCGAGCCCGCGGCTGCGCACGGCCGCCAGCGCGGCCTCGCACTCCGCGGCCGCCGCCGCCGAAACCGGCCAGATCCAGTCCGCGCTCGCGGCGAGATCCGCGCCGACCCACGCGGGCGACGTCGCGCCGGCGCGCTTCACGCGACGGCGGCCGCCTTCTTGAAGTCGCTGTCGGTGAAGCCGTACAGGTGCGCGCCGCCCTCCAGGATCGGCCCCGCGATCTCCTTCGGCACGTTCTTCAGGAGATTCGTCGAGACGTAGGGGAAGTTCGAGTCGAAGTGCGGGTAGTCGGTGGAGATGCACATCCGATCGGCGCCGATCAGGCCCGCCGTGGCCTCGATCTCCGGCTCGCTGCCCTCGACCGCCGCCCAGCAATTGCGGCGGAAGTACTCCTTCGGCGTGAGGGTCAGGTACGGCGCGTGCGACTCACGGTATTGCGGATAGTCCCACTCGATGCGCGAGAGCACGCCGGGCACCCACGAGTTCTGCGCCTCCAGGAAGCCCACGCGCAGCCGCGGGTGGAACTCGAAGACGCCGCCGATCACCATGGCGATCAACGCCTGCTGCATCTCGATCCAGTGGCTGGCCACGTGACGGTAGAAGCGGTTCTCGCCGTACAGCACGTTCATGTGCGAGTACCAGGCGCCGGTGCCCTCGTGGAAGCCCCACGTGACGTTCAGCTCTTCGTGCAGCGCGTAGAGCGGCGTCCAGTAGTTGGAGTGCCAGTAGTGGCCGTTGACGAGGTTGGGACGCATGAACGAGCCGACGGCGCCGAGCTCGCGCACGCAGCGCAGGAGCTCGCGGCACGCGAGGCTCACGTCGTGCGGCGGCAGCATGGCGACGAACTTCAACCGCTCCGGGCGATGGCGGCAGAACTCATGGATCCAGTTGTTGTAGGCCTGGCAGAGCGCCAGCGAGAGCCACGGGTCCATGTTGTCGCGCGCGAGCAGGCTGAGCCCGGTCGTCGGATAGAGGACCGCGATGTCGACGCCCTCCATCTCCATGCCCATGAGCTGCGCCTCGGGGTCGTACTTGCGCTGGATCGCGAAGTCGAGGCGGCCGGTGATGCGGGAGCCGGACAACGGCTGCGTGCTCTGGGTGCTGTCGACGGAGGCCTTGCTCTTCTTCCTGTACTGCTGCAGCTCGGCGTCCATCGTGGTCGGCAGCCCGTCGACGACGATCGTGCCGCGCACCTGGCGTCCGTCGGCGCCGATCGGCAGCAGGACGCGGTGCTTGAACTTCGGATCGAGGTAGCGGTCGAAGAGATCGGGCGGCTCCATGATGTGCATGTCGCAGTCGACGAACCGGAGCCCGTCCTTCATGAGATCCTCCTCGGCGTCGCGGCCTCTCTACGTGTTCGTGGTTGCGCTAGCTCTTGTACGAGGAATCCACCCGGTCCAGCCGACGGATCAGACCGGGCCACACGCGCGCGCCCTGGCGCTGGCGCGACACCGCCTGATCGAGCACCGCCTGGGGAATCGGGATCAGCTCTCCGCCTCCCGCCTGCGCACGTACCTGGATCGTGCACGACGCCTCCAGGTAGTACATGGCGACCCACGCGTCGGCGACCGTCTCGCCCACCGTCAGGAGCCCATGGTTGCGCAGGATCAGCGACGTCCTGTCGCCGAGATCGGCCACCAGGCGCGGCTTCTCGTCGTCGTTGAGCGCGGGGCCTTCGAAGTCGTGATAGGCCAGGCTCCCGAGCGAGAACATCGAGTGCTGCGAGATGGGCAGCAGACCGCCGCGCTGCGCCGAGACGGCGACGCCGTTCAGCGTGTGCGTGTGCAGCACGCACTTGGCGTCGTGCCGCGCCGCGTGGATGGCGCTGTGGATCACGAAGCCGGCGGGATTCACCTCGAACGGCGAGTCGTCGACCTTCTGGCCCTTGAGATCGATCTTCACCAGGCTGGAGGCCGTGATCTCGTCGAAAAACACGCCGTACGGGTTGATCAGGAACTCGTCCTCGGCGCCCGGCACGCGCAGCGAGATGTGGGTGAAGACCAGATCCTCCCACTTGTAGAGCGAGACGAGCCGGTACGCAGCGGCGAGGTCGACGCGGGCGGCCCACTCGTCTGGCGAGACCTTGCCCTTCAGGGACGGTACGTTCAGCGCGGTCGCGGTCATGACGGCCTCCGGGTGGCGGTGTTGGCTGAAGCTAGTGCCGGTCGGGGCAGGAGTCAAGCGCTGCGCGTCATGCTCCGGCGCGGGCGAGCCGCCCGCGCCCGGCGCGACTACGCCGGGAGAGCAGCGACTCGCTGGGCCCAGCCGACGATCAGGAGGGCGACGGCATCCTGCATTGCCGGCGAGAACGGCACGGTGCGACACGTGTCGTCGCGCGCGTTGATCAGCTGCACGACGCCAACGACGTCGCCGCGGGCGTCACGCAGCGGCAGTGCGAGCACCGAGCGTGTGCGGTAGTCGTTCCGGAGATCCCACGCGGGGTTGAACACGTACGGCTGATCGGTCGCCGGCGCGTAGGCGTCGGGCATGTTGACGGGACAATGAGTGAACAGGACGTAGCTCGCGATGCTGCGCTCGTCGAGCGGCAGCGATCCCGCCGTGAGCCGGCGGCGCACCTCGGCCCAGCCGTGTCGCCGCTCGAGCGCCTCGTTGTGCGCCGCCGCGAATCGCAGGCCGCCGGGCTCGCGGGTATAGATGGTTCCCGCCTCGGCACGCGTGAGACGGCGCGCTTCGGTCAAGAGCGCGTCAGCCGCCTCCGCGGACACGGCGCCCACGCGCAGCGGCTCGACGCGGCGCCCGGCGCCGCCGTTGCCGCGGTCGTACAGCTCGAAGTCAGCGCGACGGCGGCGCAACCACTGAAGCGTCGCGCCACGAGCGTACGCGAGCTCGTCGAGGGCGACGACCGCGGCCGTGCGCGGCGAGAACGGTCCGCAACACGCCAGCAGACTCTCGTCGTGCCCGCTGAGCTCCACCGCCCACAGGTGGGCCGACGGCTTGTGCAGCCAGAACTCGCGTCGCAGCTGGTCCACGACGGATGTCCCCACCCACGGTGCCGCAAAGCGCGAGCCAGACTCGGCGGTTAAACAAAAACACCGGGTTGCACGGCCGGCCACGCGGCGAGACGGGTGATTCCTCGCCAGTGGTGGTAGCATCGGGCGCACTAACGACACGGAGGCCCCCATGGCGCTGCCGCTCGAGCCGTACACCGTCATCGACCTCACCCGCGCGCGGTCCGGACCGACGGCCGTTCGTCAGCTCGCGGAGATGGGCGCGAAGGTCATCAAGGTCGAGAACAGAAACGAAGACGACTTCGCCCGCGATGGGTTCGACTTCCAGAACCTGCATCGCAACAAGCGGTCGATCACGCTCGACCTCAAGAGTCCGCGCGGCGTCGACGTGCTCAAGCGGCTGGTCGCGAAGGCCGACGTGCTCGTGGAGAACTATCGTCCCGACGTCAAGCACCGGCTCGGCATCGATTACGAAACGCTGAGCAAGACCAATCCGCGGCTCGTATACGCGAGCATCTCGGGCTTCGGCCAGTCCGGCCCGTATCGCGATCGTCCCGGCTACGACCAGATCGCGCAGGGGATGGGCGGTCTCATGTCGATCACGGGTCTGTCGGGCCAGGGCCCCGTGCGCGTGGGCATTCCCGTCGCCGACCTGACCGCCGGCATGTTCCTCGCGCACGGCATCCTCGTCGCGCTGCTCGAGCGCGAGCGCTCCGGACGTGGCCAGTGGGTGCACACCTCGCTGCTCGAGGCGATGATCCGCATGCTCGACTTCCAGGCCTCGCGCTGGACGCTCGGCAAGGAGATCCCGCCGCAGGCGGGCAACGATCATCCCACCGGTATTCCGACGGGAGTGTTCAAGACCTCCGACGGCCACATGAACATCGCGGCCTCCGGTCAGGTGATGTATCGCCGGCTGTGCGAGGCGATCGGCGCCCCCGCGCTGATCGACGATCCGCGTTTCAAGAGTCCGGCCGATCGCTCGAAGAATCGCAAGGTGATGAACGACGAGCTGGACCGCGTGCTGGAGAAGAAGCCCACCGCGTACTGGGTCGACGTGCTGAACAAGGCGGGCGTGCCGTGCGGGCCGATCTACAACGTGAAGGAAGTCTTCGATGATCCCCACGTGCAGGCGCTGGGGCTCGCCGTGACGATCGAGCATCCGCGGCTCGGCAAGCAAGCGGTGCAGAACGTGCCGGTGACGTTGTCGCGCACGCCAGGCAAGGTCGTCACCGCGTCGCCCGACATGGGTCAGCACACGGACGAAATTCTCACCGAGCTCGGTTACGGAAAGGACGAGATCGCCGCGCTGCATCGCGACAGCATCGTCTGACGCGCGTCTGACGCGCGCACCGAGCACGCGAGTGTCGATCGGCTGACATAGACGATGGCACTCCCGTTGCAGATCGTGCTCGGCATGCCTATCCAACATCGCCGCTTCGCGTCGATCGCATCGATCGTTGTCGCGCTGATCGTGACATCCACGCTTCCCGCGCGCGCGGGCGCGCCGACCGAGTCGCTGAGACAGTCAGTGGACCAGGTCGTGAAGATCCTGGCAGATCCTGCGATTCGCGACAACGCGGACGCCAGACGCGTGCAGGTGCGGAAGGTGGCCGAGTCCATCTTCGACTATCCCGAGACCGCCCGGCGCTCGCTCGGTCAGCACTGGAATGCACGAACACCGCAGCAGCAGGAGGAGTTCGTGAAGCTGTTCGCCGATCTTCTCGATCGTTCCTACGTCTCGAAGATCGACTTGTACCAAGGGGAGCGCGTTCAGTACACCGGTGAACAGGCCGACGCCAACGACGCGACGGTGAAGACCGTGATCGTGGCCAAGAAGGGGACGGACATTCCCGTCGACTACCGCATGCACATGAAGAACGGCCGGTGGTTGGTCTACGACGTCATCATCGAGGGTGTCAGCCTGGTGTCGAACTACCGGACGCAGTTCAACAAGATCATTCAGACCGAATCGTACGACGCGCTGGTGCAGCGACTGCGAGCCAAGGAAGGAACCACCGAGCCCGCCGCAAGCCCGAGCCCGGGACGAAAGCGGGAACGGTAGGACCTACCACTTTCCCGAGTCGTCTTCGGACTCGTCCTCGTCGGGCTCGGCGCCGTTCCAGGGGTCGGCGCGGTTCCAGGCGTCGGCAGGCGACTCTAAACCCGCGTCACGCCGATAACAGTGGCGATGCACCGTCACTCCGAGCGACGGCGGCCGGAACGTGTCGTCCCCGTCGAAGATGAAGCGCCCACAGAAGAGACAGCGCTCCCGACTCATGACGGAGCTGAATAGCCCGCAATATTGAGGCCATCGACTGCTCGGAATACGTAGGACTACGAGTAATGCGGCGGGTCACGGCCTGCCGCCCGGATCGAAAAAGCCCATCGCCTTGAATCGCAGCTCGATCGGGAGCCCGTAGACGCGCACCGTCGCGCCCGGCGTCACGATCCGCTCGAGGTTGCTGCTGAGACTCGACATGTCGACGGCAACGCGACCTTCCGGCGCGCGCAACACGAGCGTGCGACCGCTGATCGACTCGACGACGCCCGTGATCTCCGTCCAGCGTCGCTCGTCGCGCGCGACCGGCGACACCGGCGCGGACGCAGGCGCGACCTCAGTGACGGCTGCTTTTGGCGGCGGCGGCGTTGCCGCGACCGCAGGCGCTGCGGTCGGCGCGCTGATGACGGCCGGGTACGGACCCACGGCCGGTGTCGTCGGCGTCACCGCGGGCGCGGGTGCGGTCACGGCGGGCGCGGGCGCCGCGGTGGTCGGCGCGGCCGCGCTGCCGTTCAGCGTAGGCGCAGTCGCGACCGGCGCAGGCGCGGTCACGGCCGGCGCGGGCGCGCTCGCGGCGGGCGCAGGCGCAGTCACGGCCGGCGCGGGCGCGCTCACGGCAGGCGCTGACGCCGTCGCGTTCGGCGCGGCCGCGCTGCCGTTCGGCGCGGGCGCCGTGCTCGGTGCTGGCGCGATGACCGGCGCCGTCGGTGCGGCCGCCGTCGGCGTGGCGGGACTGCTCGTGGGCGGCGCGGGCGCCCGGGCGCCCGACATGACGCCCGCCTGCGACGGCGCGCTGGGCGACTTCGCGGTTGGCGTGGTGATCGCCGCGCCGCCATTCGGAGTTGCGGGTGCGGCCGCGGTCGGCGCCGGCTTCGCACCCTGCAGATTCGCGAGCGCGGATTCCACCGAGTCACCAGCGCCGATACCGAGCGCGCTGATCTCGTTCGCCGTGCGGCCCTCGAGACCGAGCACGGCGACGCGCCCGCCGGCGCCGAGCGTGGCCTCGCGGCGCGCGGCCGCGATCGTGACGTAATACAGCGCGCCGTCATCGCCGCGCACGACGATGAACGGCTCGTTGGTCACCGCGCGCGGCCACTCGAGCACGCCGTTGACGAGTCGGGGATCGCCGGGGCCGGCGAAGGCTGCCGCACACGCGGCGAGGACGACGACGACGAGCGCGACGCACGTGAGGGAGGATTTCATGGGCGCACCTCCGGCCGCGCGGGGCTCGCAAGGGGAGTGCCACACCCGGTTTTGCGCGCCACTGGACGGAACGACAGGGTCAACGCGTCGTCAAATATCCTCACGTATACATTTCCGACGGGAAAAAGTTTTCCCATGCTCGCGGCGGCGTGCCGATGGTGTACAACGGTCGCCCATGGAGCTCGAAGGCACCACGGTGCTCGTCGTCGAGGATGACGACGACACCCGCGAGGTGATGCGGGCGATGCTCGAGATGTGCGGCGCCACCGTGCTGGTCGCGGACTCGGCAAAGCACGGGCTCGAGACGTTCTTGACGTCGCATCCTGACGCGATCGTGAGCGATATCGCGATGCCGGGCGAGGACGGTTACTGGCTCGTGCGTGAGGTCGCGCGCCGGATGAACTCGCGCGACGTGCCCGCGGTCGCCGTCACGGCCTTCGCCGGCCAGCATCCGCGCACGCGCGCGCTGGAGGCGGGGTTTCGCGCGCATCTCGCGAAGCCCGTCGATCCCGAGGTGCTGTGCCGGACGGTCGTCGAGGTGATGACGCCGAGCTGAGCGTCAGGCCTTGAGCCGGCGCTCGAGCCGCGCGACGAGGCGGTCGAGCTCGCGTCGATCCTCGGCGCTGAGCGCGAGGCCGGGCGTACGCACCGCCGACGATGCGAGCGCGCCGCGACGCCTCAGCAGCTCCTTGCGCACGGCGAGCCCGATCCCGGGCTGCGCCTCGTAGCGCAGCAGCGGCAGGTATACGTCGAACACATCCTCGGCGCCATCGGCGTCCCCCGCCGCAAACCGCTCGTAGACCTCCACCAGCATCTCGGGATACGAGAACCCGGTCATGGCGCCGTCGGCCCCGCGCGCGAGCTCCTGGGGATAATAGATGGCGTTGTTGCCGACGAGCACGCTCACGCGGCGGCGCCCGGCGTGCGCGGCTTCGGCGCGAATCCGGCTGAGCTTCGTGAGTCCCGGCGCGTCCTCGTGCTTGAGCATCACGAGCTGCGGAAACGCGTCGACCATGCGGTGGAACGCCTCGACGGTGAGGGTCACGCCCGTCGACTGCGGATAGTCCTGGTAGACGATCGGCGTCCCGCGATCGATGGCCGTGACGACGGAGCCGATGTACGCGAGGAGCGCGTCGTCGCCGACGAGACCCGGTGGCGGCGCCACCATGACTGCGGCGGCACCCGCGGCCATCGAATCGTTCGCGAGCGCGGCCAACGCCGTGAGATCGACGTTCGAGACACCGACGACGATCGGCACGCGGCCGCCGATGCGGGCCACCGCGCGGCGCACCACCGCGCGCGACTCGGCCGGTGTCAGCTTCGGGGCTTCGCCCATGATGCCGAGCAGCGTGAGCCCGTGGACTCTACGGGCCAGATAGAAGTCGACGAGGCGGTCCAGACTGTCCAGGTCGAGCGCACCGTCGGGCGTGAACGGCGTCGCCGAAATCGGAAAGACGCCGCGCGCCGTCTCGTCGAGACGCGTCGTGCTCATCGCGCCGTTTCCGCGGCGAGGCGTGCGGTGAGCGCGGAGAGCAACGCGGCGGTGCGCGGGGCTCGCCGCGACACGGCGATGTCGTCACCGAGTCGGCGCAAGTCGGCCTCCGTGTCGATGTCGAACCACCGCGGCAACAGCCGCACGCGAAGATTCTCCGCGGCCGCGCGCGCGAGTGTCGTCTCGAGCACGCGATCGGTGCTCCACGGCACCGCGACGAAGAGCGCCGGACACGGCGCGCGCAGGCCGATCGCCCAATAGCCGCCGTCCTCGCTGGGACCCAGGACGACGTCGGCGCTGTCGTCGGCCAGCGCGTCGAGGCCATCCTCGACCCACGCCATCGGCAGCGTCGGGCTGTCGGTGTCCAGCGCGAGCGCGCCGGCGTGCTCGGTCAGGAGATCGTCGAAGAGATGTGTCAGCCGCTCGCCGAGGCCTTCACCACGCTGCGCGAGCAGCCGAACGCCCGGCGGCGCCAGCGCGCGAAGCGCGCGCTCGGCCTCCGCAGGCGCGAAGGCGAGCACGGCGGCCACCGCGGAGAGCGAGGTGACGCCATCCAGTCGATCGAGCAGAAACGCCGTTGCCAGCGCGCGCGCCTCGTCGGCGCTCAGCGGCGGCTGCAGGCGCGATTTCACGGGGAGCCAGCCAGGCGCCTTCGCCATCACGGCCACGGCCTGCGTCGAGCGCGTCACGGTCGGCGCCTCAGCGGATGACCCAGCCGTCGCGGCCCTGGATCCGTTCGTACGACCAGACCGTGACACGATAGGTATCCGCCTTCGGCATGTTGGGAATCTCGAAGTAGGTGCGTCCGAAGCCCGGCACCACCCCGGTGAGCCACCAGAGTTTCTGACCCACGAGGTTGCCGCTGTTGTCGAGCCCCTGCCCGAGCAGCTGGACTCGGCCCGCGGCCTCGCCGTACGTGTTCTCGACGTAGCCCCGGAGTCGGCGCAGGTCTCCGCTCTTCTCGGGCGTCGCCTCCCAGCTCAGCTTGAACCAGCGCTCGCTGTCGGGCATCAGCGTCGTGACCGTCGCCGACGGCGTGATGTCGCTCGTGGCGCAGCCCGTAACCATCGCAGCCAGCATCAGTGCCGCTACCACCGCTCGCCGCATCGTGTCGCCTCCCCGTGTCATCGTACAGCGCCACCGCAGACCGCGCCGCGCTATGCTCCAGCCTCGTGACCGACCTCGAGCCGTTCGAGGAGCGTGACGTCGAGAGCACAGTGCGCGGCGTGTTTCACCGGCCGCGCGTTCCGACCGGCGACGGCATCGTCCTCGCACATGGCGCCGGCTCGAACCGGGATTCGCCGGTGCTGCGGGCCGTGGCGAGCGCGTTCGCGGCGCGCGGCGTCGCCGCGCTGCGGATCGATCTGCCGTTCCGCCAGGCGCGGGCCAAGGGACCACCAGCGCCGGCGTGGGGCGCGCGCGATCGCGAGGGGCTGCGCCGCGCCCTGACCGCCCTTGCCGGCCGCTGTCCCGGGCGGCTGATGCTCGGCGGACACTCGTACGGCGGCCGCCAGGCGAGCATGCTGCTCGCGGGCGCGCCGGAGCTCGCCCGGGCGCTGCTGCTGCTCGCCTATCCGCTGCATCCGCCGGGACGCCCCCAGCAGCGGCGCACCGAGCACTTCAGCACGCTACGCACGCCGACGGTGTTCGTGCACGGCACTCGGGATCCGTTTGGACTGCCCGCCGAGCTCGACGAAGCGCGCGCCCTCGTGGCGGGCCCGACGCGGCTCCTCACTGTGCGCGATGCAGGCCACGACCTCGGCGCGCGCACCGATGGCGCGTTCGCCGCCGCCGCCGTCGCCGACGTGCTCGCGTTGCTCGCCTGACCCATCGTCCGCGCCTGCGGTACAGTCCGGCGCATGGCGTATCCAGGCTTCGACCTGACCGGCAAGGTCGCACTGATCACAGGCGGCAACAGCGGCATCGGGCTCGGGATGGCCGAGGCGCTCGCGCAGGCGGGCGCGACGGTGGCGATCTGGGGGACGAACGCCGACAAGAACCGCGCGGCAGAGTTGGCGTTGATCAAGCACGGCGGGCGCGTGCTCGTTCAGGCGTGCGACGTCGCGGACGAGGCGGCGGTCGAGCGTGCCTTCGCCGAGGCCGTCGCGACGCTCGGCCGCGTGGACGCGTGCTTCGCGAATGCGGGCGTCGGCGGCCGGAGCGCCGGCCAGGGCTTCGTCGACATGACCACCGCGGAGTGGCGCCGCGTGCTCAGCGTCAACCTCGACGGCGCCTTCTTCACGCTGCGCGCGGCGGCGCGTCATATGGTGTCGCGCCCCGGCGGCGGATCGCTCGTGGTGACCGCGAGCCTGGCGGCCATCTCGGGCCAGGCGCGCGGCGAGCACTATGCGGCATCCAAGGGCGGGCTCATCTCGATGATGAAGGCGCTGGCCGTGGAGCTGGCACGCCACGGCGTGCGCGCCAATGCGATCCTGCCGGGATGGATCGAGACGCCGATGACCGAGCGCGCGTTCGCGTGGGACACGTTCGTCGCCAAGGTCCTGCCGCGCGTGCCCATGCGCCGCTGGGGGGCGCGGGGCGACTTCGGCGGCGTCGCCGTCTACCTCGCGTCAGATGCCAGCAGCTATCACTCGGGTGACACGTTCGTGATCGACGGCGCGTATTCGATTTTTTGACGACGCGCGTTGCGTAACTATGTCT
>Ga0114129_10006173_pt1 | contig 16999 bp, 17 predicted proteins | sample RhiMetdeltSRZDD1_FD_80071 | JGI IMG/M metagenome (GOLD analysis project Ga0114129, IMG submission 80071) | Populus rhizosphere microbial communities from Tennessee, USA - Rhizosphere MetaG P. deltoides SRZDD1 (version 2) (version 2) | ecosystem: Host-associated > Plants > Roots > Rhizosphere >... | reverse complement strand
GTGGCAGGTGACGCAGCCGATTCCCGCGGCCACGTGCGATTTGTGCGTGAAGTACGCGTACTCGGGAAGATTGTGCACACGAATCCAGCGCATCGGCCGGCCGCTCTGGGCGCTATCCCGAATCGGCGCGAGCGCCACGCTGTCTCGCTTCACGGTCGTATGGCAGTTCATGCACGTCTGCGTGGGCGGAAGGTTGGCGACGCTGGAGATTTCTACCGAGGCGTGACAGTACCGGCAATCGAGACCAAGCTCGCCGACGTGGAGCTGATGGCTGTAGGGGACCGGTTGTACGGGACGGTAGCCGACGTCTGTGTACCACGGGGAAAAGAAGTACCAGATGCCCGCGGTTGCGAGTACCGGAACAAGGATGCCCGCGAGGGCAGCCGCGATCGGCAGCTTGTTCCACCAGGGCGGGAAGATCTGGGCCAAAGGCTAGGACTCCGCAGCGCTGGAGGCCAATTGCAAGTTCGTCGCAGCCGCCGCCGAAATTGCCGTTAATTGACGCCGCGAATGATATTCACAAAGTGTGAAGAGGGTCAACAGCCGCTTCGCCGGCGCGCGTGCCGCCGGGGCTGTATACCGAGTGGCTTCGCCGATAGAGCTGCCGCAGTCCTTTGAACTTGCGGCGGAATTCGGCCGGGTCCTGCGCCAGCGTCTCGTTGGTCATGCGCGGCACGACTTCGCCCAGCAGGCTTTCGAGCCGGGCGGGCTCCACCCATCCGTGCAGCACGTACTCCAGCGCCGCCACGTAATCGGGCTCGTCGCCGCGCGCGATCAGCCGCAGCACCACGCTGTAGGGATCGAAGTGCCGGAGATCGAGGGTTTTCCCTGGGCCACCTTGTTCGATCGTCGCGGGCCTCGATCGTTCCTCCCACCCCGCGGGCAGCGGAATCACGTCGGCCGGCGACTCCCACACCAGGTCCACGCCCAGCTCCCGGGCCGCTTTGCGTACTGCTTCGCCCAGTTCCGCCCCGCCTGCCAACTCGAGGGCGGGCACCCGCTCACACCAGCCTTCGGCGAGGTGCGACGTGCGGGCGACCAGGTACAGCCTGTCTCGCCGTAGCTCGCCGGATGTAACGCGAGCGGAGGCGGACCGCGCCGCTTCGACCAGCGCGGTCAGCTCCTTGAGCCGCGCTTCCTTCATTTGTAGCGCCGCTTCGGTGTCTTGTCGTGCGCGCCGACGACCCAGAAGGTGTAGGCATAGGGGAACATCGTCTGGACGACGTGGAACGGCTCGTATTCGAACAGCCGGCGCATCGCCCACGAGAAGCGGTAGCGCGCATCTTCTTTCGGGATGATCTCGACGGCGCAGTCCACCTGGAAGCTGACGAACACGGGCGAATCGCCGGTCCACAGCACCGACGCCAGCGGACGCTTGGTGAGGTTCTTGTACGTCTCGCCTTCAAAGATTTCGAGCAGGCCGAGGCGGCGCCAGTCGATGTGTTCCGGATGCTTGTAGAACTCGCGCGCCGTCGCGATCCGCAGCGCGCGCGTCTCGTCCACGGCGTGCGGCGGCAGCTTGATGATCTGGTCGACGGCGTCTTCGACCAGCTTGACATAGTGCTCGATGAACTCGTCTTTCGGCGTGAAGCCGACGCCCTTGTTTGCCAGGTTGGGGATGATGCCTTCGTCATTCAACGTGGCGACCACCGGAAGATGTCCGGCGTTGAATGCAATGTATTCGTCCTTCTCGATGGCGTCGTAGACGCGCCGCTTGTAGTCAAGTTGCCATTGGATGAAAGTCTCGGGCAGCTCCTGGATCTGGAACTCGCGGCTGACCGCGCCGTTCTGGACCAGGCGCGCCATATTGCCCTCGATTTCCATCTGCTGTCCGACTCGCACATCTACATCGGTCATGCAATCTCCTTGAGGCGGCGATTATTGACGGCGGGGGAGCGCCACCGTCAAGAGAAAAAGCACCACAGCAATGCGGAAAACTTGTGTTTGTGTCGCCGCCGCACATAGGATAGACTTTGAGAAATTTTTCACAAGACCCGTCCCGGTCTTTGAGAAATTTTTCACAAGCAACGCTGAATCCCACGCGGGATTCGGAGTAGAGTTGGAAAGTTTTGGGCATCTCCGGGAACAGCTGAGATGCACTGTCAGCAGGCCGCCGGGTTGCGGTCGGAGACGAAAGAGCCGCAAGGACAGTAATGCCGCAGGTATTCCCCAAAAGCGCCAATCCGTGGTCGAAAGCCAGCCTCATTTTCCTGGCCTTCCTGCTGCTTGGCCTCGGCTGGATGATCCTGGCGCTGGAGCGATCGGATCTCGTCACGCAGGCGAACCAGTTCGTCGAGCAGCCGGTGCAGTTCAGCCACCAGCATCACGCCGGCGGCATCGGCATCGAGTGCCGCTACTGCCATACGTCCGTTGAAGTGTCGCCGTCGGCCGGCATTCCGCCGACCAAGACCTGCATCAACTGCCACTCGCAGATCTGGAACCAGAGTGCCTATCTCGAACCCGTGCGCGCCAGCTTCCGCGACGACCGGCCGCTGAACTGGATTCGCGTTCACGATCTGCCGGACTTCGTCTATTTCAATCACAGCATCCACGTCGGCAAAGGCGTGGGGTGCGAAACCTGCCACGGGCGCGTCGATCGCATGCCGCTGATGTTCCAGGCCCGCTCGCTGCAGATGGAATGGTGCCTCGACTGCCACCGCGATCCGTCGCGGTACGTGCGGCCGCTCGATCAGATCACGACGATGGGCTACCGGCCGGCGGAGGCGCAAGAGGTCCTGGGCCCGCGCCTCGTCCAGCAGTACAACATCGCCTCGGTCTCGGCGCTGACCAGCTGCTCGGTGTGCCACCGATGAGGGCCGCAGAAGGCGCAGAAATGGCGCACAGATCGAAAACGATGCCGAAGGTGTGGCGGAGTCTTGACGAACTGGCCGGGACGCCGGAATTCCAGGAGTATCTGCAGCGCGAGTTCCCGAGCAACGCGTCGGAATGGCTCGATCCGGTTGGCCGGCGCAGCTTCCTGAAGTTGATGAGCGCGTCGATGGCGCTTGCCGGCGTCACCGCATGCACGGTGCAGCCGCCGGAGTTGATCGTGCCGTACGTGCGCCAGCCCGAGGAAGAAATACCCGGCAAGCCGCTGTTCTTCGCCACGGCGATGACGCTGGGCGGCGTGGCCCAGGGCCTGCTCGTGGAAAGTCACGAGGGACGGCCGACGAAGATCGAAGGCAACCCGGATCACCCGGCCAACCGCGGCGCCACGGACATCTTCGCGCAGGGCTCGATCCTGACGCTCTACGATCCGGATCGCTCGCAGACGATCACGGAACGCGGCGAGATTCGCCCGTGGAGCGGGTTCGTTGCCGCGATGCGGGGCGGCCTGTCGAGCCAGGTGGCCAACAAGGGCGGCGGCCTGCGCATTCTCACTGAGACCGTGGCGTCACCGACGCTGGCGGCACAGATCCAGCAGGTGCTGGCGCAATTTCCGGCGGCGAAGTGGATCCAGTGGGAGCCGATCAATCGCGACAACGCCCGCGCGGGTGCGCGGGCGGCCTTCGGCCAGTATGTGGCGCCGCTCTACGATCTGACCCAGGCCGACGTCATCCTCTCGCTCGATTCGGACTTCCTGTCATCGGACGGCGCCGAGAATCTGTATTACATGCGGCAGTTCGCCTCGCGGCGCCGTGTCGAAGAGAACGCGGACAATCTCAGCCGCCTCTACGTGGTGGAGTCGAACCACACGCTGACCGGCGGGCGCGCCGACAATCGGCTGCCGTTGAAGTCGAGCCAGATCGAAGCCTTCGCCCGCGCGGTTGCCGCCGGCGCCGGTGCGGCAGGCTTCAGTGGCGCCGCACCTTCGGGCACGGAGGACTTTGCGGCGGCCGTCGCGAAGGATCTGGCGGAGCATCAAGGCCGCGCAGTGGTGATGGCGGGTGACGCGCAGCCGCCGTCGGTGCACGCCATCGCGCACGCGATCAATGCCGCGATCGGCGCGCCGGTCACCTACCTGCCGCCGCCGGAGATCGTGCCAGGCGAACAGAACGCGGCGCTGCGCGAGCTGGTTGCCGAGATCAACGCCGGCCAGGTGCAGCTGCTGCTGATCATCGGCGAATCGAACCCGGTGCTGAGCGCGCCGGCCGATCTGGAATTCGCGAAGGCCATCCAGACGGTGAGGCAGCGAATTCATTCGGGTCTCTTCTTCGACGAAACCGCGCGCCTGTGCCAGTGGCACATTCCGGCGGCGCACTACCTGGAAGCCTGGAGCGACGCGCGCACGGTGGACGGCACGGTGTCGATCGTGCAGCCGCTGATCCAGCCGCTGTACGGCGGCAAGAGCGCGCACGAGATCATCGCGACGCTGTCGGATCGACCGGAGCGAAACGGCTACGACATTGTTCGTGAGTACTGGCTGTCGAAAGGCTCGAAAGCATTCGAGCTCGCGTGGAGGAAGTGGTTACACGACGGCGTGATCGAGGGAAGCGCGTTCACCGCAACGGCGACGCCGATTGCGCCCGATGTGGCGGCGCGCATCGGCGTCGCGGGCACGCCCACCGAGGGCGTCGAGATCAACTTCCGCCGCGACCCGACCATCTACGACGGCCGCTTCGCCAACAACGGCTGGATGCAGGAGCTGCCCAAGCCGATGTCGAAGCTGACGTGGGACAACGCGGCGCTGATCGCGATGTCGACGGCGCAAGCGCACGCGCTCGAGAACGGCGACATCATCACGATTCAGAGCGGCAGCCGTCAGCTCAACGTGCCGGTGTGGATCGTGCCGGGTCACGCGAAGGACTCGATCACGGTGTTCGTCGGCTACGGACGCACGCATGCCGGACGGCTGGGCACGGGCACCGGTTTCAACACCTACGCGCTGCGCGAATCGGCGAATCCCTACATCGCGCCGGCCCAGTTCACGGTCACCGGCGATCACTATGCGCTGGTCGGGACGCAAGATCACTGGGCCATCGAAGACAAGAACACGGGCATTGTCCGCTCCACGACACTCGAGGAGTTCAAGAAGAACCCCGCGGTGATCAAGGAGATGGAGCACCTCAAGCTCGAGAAGCGCATCTCGCTCTATCCCGACGTCGAGTACCGGGGCCAGCAGTGGGGCATGGCGATCGACATGAACACGTGCACCGGCTGCACGGCGTGCGTGATCGCGTGCGTGGCGGAAAACAACATCCCCGTCGTCGGCAAGGCGCAGGTGGCGCGCAACCGCGAGATGCACTGGCTTCGCATCGACCGGTATTTCGCCGGCAATCCCGACGATCCCGACACCTATTACCAGCCGATGCCCTGCCAGCAGTGCGAGAACGCGCCCTGCGAGGTGGTGTGCCCGGTCGCGGCCACGGTGCACAGCGCCGAGGGCCTCAACGACATGGTCTACAACCGGTGCGTGGGCACGCGCTATTGCTCGAACAACTGCCCATGGAAAGTGCGCCGGTTCAACTTCCTGCTCTACCAGGATTGGAACACGCCGCAATTCAAGCTGCAGCGCAACCCGGACGTCACCGTCCGCAGCCGCGGCATCATGGAAAAGTGCACCTACTGCGTGCAGCGCATCAACGCCGCGCGCATTCAGGCCAAGCGCGACGCCTCGCCTGACAAGCCGGCGTTCATCGCCGACGGCGCGATCCTGACGGCGTGCCAGGCGGTGTGCCCGACCGAGGCCATCGTGTTCGGCGACATCAACGATCCCGGCAGCCGCGTGGCGAAGCTGAAGGCCAGCCCGCGCAACTACACGACGCTCGAGGATCTCAACACCCGTCCGCGCACCACGTATCTCGCGGCGGTGAAGAATCCGAATCCCGCGCTGCCGGCCCGGACCCTGGTCGGCGGTCATCACGAGACACACGAGTAATGGCAGCCCCCGCGCCCGTTCACCGCACCGCCCTCGCAGAAACACCGGTCATTCTGCCGGGCCACGATTTCGAGACGGTCACCGAGACCATTTCCGAAGTCCCGCTGTCGCGGCGGTTCCCGCTCGGCTGGATTGGCTTCTTCCTGGTGGCCCTGCTCGGCGCCGGCATGCTGCAGATGGCGCTCGGCTACCTGGTGCTCACCGGCATCGGCATCTGGGGCAACAACGTGCCCGTAGGATGGGCGTTCGACATCATCAATTTCGTCTGGTGGATCGGCATCGGCCACGCCGGCACGCTGATCTCCGCGATTCTTCTCCTCTTCAAGCAGCAGTGGCGCATGTCGATCAGCCGCTTCGCCGAAGCGATGACGATCTTTGCGGTGGTGTGCGCGGCGATCTTCCCGATCTTCCACACCGGCCGGCCGTGGCTCGCGGCGTACTGGCTGTTCCCGTACCCGAACGCGATGGGGCTGTGGCCGCAGTTCAAGAGCCCGCTGATCTGGGACGTGTTCGCGGTTTCGACCTACGCCACGGTGTCGGTGGTGTTCTGGTACGTCGGCCTGATTCCCGATCTGGCGACGCTGCGCGATCGCGCGGTGTCGCGGCCCAAGGCGATCATCTACGGCATGCTGTCGCTCGGCTGGCGCGGCGCCGCCCGCCACTGGCACCGCTACGAGGTGGCGACGCTGATTCTCGCCGGCCTGTCGACGCCGCTGGTGCTCTCGGTCCACACGGTGGTGAGCTTCGACTTCGCGGTGTCGCTGATTCCGGGCTGGCACGCGACGATCTTCCCGCCCTATTTCGTCGCCGGCGCCATCTACTCGGGTTTCGCGATGGTGCTCTCGCTCGCCATCCCGGTGCGCCGCTTCTACGGCATGGAAAGCCTGATCACGATGCGGCACATCGAGAACATGGCCAAGATCATGCTCGCGACCGGCTTGATCGTCGCCTACGGCTACCTGTGTGAAGCGTTCTTTGCGTGGTACAGCGCCAGCCCGCACGAGCGTTTCATGATGTGGAACCGCATGACCGGGCCCTACGCCTGGTCGTACTGGATGCTCATCTCGATCAACGCGGTGATGATCCAGCTGCTGTGGTTCAAGGGCATCCGCACCAACACGACGATTCTCTTCGTCATGTCGATCATCGTGAACCTCGGCATGTGGCTCGAGCGCTTCGTCATCATCGTGACGTCGCTCAACCGCGACTTCGTGCCCTCGTCGTGGGGCATGTATTACCCGACCAAGTGGGACTTCATGACGTTCTTCGGAACGATCGGCCTGTTCCTGACCCTGTTCCTGCTTTTCCTGCGCTTCGTGCCGATGATTTCGATCTTCGAAGTCAAGACGCTGCTGCCGCAGGCCAAAGTGAAGGCGGATCACCATGCCGCAAACTGACGCGTCGAACCATCCGCTGCACGGTGTCATGGCCGAGTACGACTCGAGCCAGGCGCTCGTCGACGCCGCCCGCAAGACGGTCGCCGAGGGGTTCTCGAAGGTCGAGGCCTACTCGCCGGTGCCGATCGAGGAGGTCAACGACATCCTCCACCGCAAGCGGACCATGCTGCCGAAGCTGGTGCTGGCCGGCGGCCTCACCGGCATGGCCACCGGCTTCGCGCTGCAGTACTGGGCCTCGGTGATCGAGTACCCGATGAACGTCGGCGGCCGGCCGATGGCGAGCTGGACCTCCTTCATCGTGCCGTCGTACGAGCTGACCATCCTGTTTGCCTCGCTGACGGCGGCGATCGGCATGGCGCTGCTCAGCGGACTGCCGATGCCGTATCACCCGGTGTTCAACGTCGAACGATTCTCGATGGCGAGCTCCGACAAGTTCTTCCTGGTGATCGAGAGGGGCGATCCGAACTTCGATCGACAGCGGGTGACCGAGTTCCTGCGCTCGACGGGAGCGAAGGGAGTGTACGACTGTGCCGAGTAGATTGCTGTTGGCGATCGTCGCGGCGCTGATCGTCGCCGGCTGCCGCCAGGACATGCACGACGCGCCGCGCTATGAAGCGTTCGAGGCGAGCGACACGTTCGCCGACAAGCGCGCGTCGCGGGTGCCGCCGGCCGGCACGGTGCCGCGCGGCTGGCTGCGCGAAGACGAAGCGCTCTACACCGGCAAGGTCAACGGCCAGCTCGTCGACGCGTTCCCGTTCGCGATCGCGCGCGCGGACCTCGAGCGCGGGCAGCAGCGCTTCAACATCTACTGCACGCCCTGTCACGGCCGCCTCGGCGACGGCAACGGCATGGTGGTGCAGCGCGGGCTGCGCCAGGCGGCGTCGTTCCACCAGGATCGGCTCCGGCAGGAGAAGCCCGGCTACTTCTTCGATGTGATCACCAACGGGTTTGGCGCGATGCCGGACTATGCGGCGCAGATCCCGGTCCAGGATCGCTGGATGATCGTCGCGTACGTGAAGGCGCTGCAGTTGAGCCAGCACGCGAGCGTCGACGACGTGCCGGCCGATCGGCGCGCCGAGCTGGAGAAACAATAGTGTCGGCCGTACCAGAGACCTATACCGCGCAGGGCACGCCGCTGCCCGGGATGAAACAGTTCGGCCTGATCGCCGGCATCGTTGGAGTGGTGCTGGCGGTGGCCGGATTCTTCATGGCCGGCGAGCAAGGCCTGGATCGTTTCTTCCAGGCGTACCTGGTGGCCTACACCTTCTGGATGGGGGTCGTCCTCGGCAGTCTCGCGCTGCTGATGGTGCAGCACCTGTCGGGCGGCATCTGGGGCGTGGTGCTGCGCCGCCCGTTCGAGGCGGCGGTGCGGACCATTCCGTTCATGGCGGTGTTGTTCGTGCCGATCGTCTTCGGGATGCACTCGCTCTACGAGTGGAGCCACGAGGGCATCACGGCAACGGATCCGATCATCGCGGAGAAGGCGTTGTACCTGAACACCACGTTCTTCCTGGTCCGCCAGGGTGTCTATTTCGTGGTCTGGGGCACGCTCGGATTCCTGCTGACCCGGTGGTCGGCCGAGCACGATCGCACCGGCGATCCGCGGCTGCTGAAGAAGATGGAGAAGCTGTCGGGCGCCGGGATCGTGGTCTACTTTCTCACCGTCACGTTCGCGATGGTCGACTGGACGATGTCCGTGAACCCGCACTGGTTCTCGACCATCTGGGGGATGCTCTACATCGGCGGGCAGGGGCTGTCGGCCTTCGCCTTCGGCATCTGCGTGCTGGTGATGCTGGCGCACACGGCGCCGCTGGATCGCGTCCTCACCTCGCACCATTTCCACGACCTCGGCAAACTGCTGTTCGCGTTCCTGATGCTGTGGGCGTACCTGTCGTTCTCACAGTTCCTGATCATCTGGTCCGCGAATATCCCGGAAGAGATTCCGCACTATCTGAACCGGTGGCAGAACACCTGGAAGTTCCTGTCGATCTTCATCGTGGTCGGGCACTTCATGGTCCCGTACGCGCTGCTGCTGTCACGCGATCTCAAGCGCAACTACGGCAAGCTGCGCATCATCGCCACGTGGCTGCTGTGCGCGCGCGTGGCGGAGTACTACTGGCACATCATGCCCGAGCTGCATCGCGACGGCTTTACGATGACGCTGCTCGACGTCGCGCTCCCTCTCGCCATGGGCGGGATTTTCATCTCGTTGTTCGTGTCGCAGCTGGGCGGCCGGTCGCTGCTGCCGGTGAACGATCCGCAGCTGGAAAAGGCACTGCATCACCATGTCCACTGAGAGTGAAGAGTTAAGAGTTAAGAGTTCAGAGGAATACGGCCCGACGCCGCCGGGTGCGAAGTACGAGCATACCGACATCGATCCGGCGGTCGGCTTCAAGTTCGCGGTGTGGCTGGCGGCGTCGATGCTGGTGTCGTTTGCGATCGTCTTCGGAGTGTTCTGGCTTTTCGAGCGGCAGGCCGACAGGGCCAACGAAGCGGCGCAGCAATACCCGCTGGCCAGGGACTTCGAGCGGCCGGAGCCGACGCCGGCGCTGCAGAAGCAGCCGTTCATGGATCTCTACGAACTGCGCCAGGGTGAGGCCAACCGGCTGGGCTCGTACGGCTGGGTCGACAAGGACGGCGGCGTGGCGCGGATTCCGATCGACCGGGCGATTGAGGTGTTGCTGCAACGCGGCCTTCCGGTTCGTCCGGACGCGGCCGGCGGAGTCAACGTCATCACTCAGGACAGCTCGTCGGGGAGAACGACCGTACGGCGATGACGACATTGTTTCTGCGAGCGCTCGTCATGCTCGTGGGCCTCGTGCTCATGCCGGGAGTCGTGTCGGCGCAGGATGGCCGCGGCGTCCAGCCGATGGGATCGGCGCCGTCGAGCCAGCGGCCGACGGTGCTCAGCAAAGTGGCGTTCGAGCAGCGATTGAACGAACAGTTGCCGCTCGATCTGCCGTTTACCGACGAGTACGGCAGGACGGTGAAGCTCGGCGACTACTTCGGCAGGAAGCCGGTGGTGCTGGCGTTCGTGTACTACGAGTGCCCGATGTTGTGCACGCAGGTGCTCAACGGGCTGGAGAGCGCGCTGCGGGTGCTGAACGAAACCGTCGGCAAGGAATTCGACGTCGTCACGGTCAGCTTCGATCCGCGCGAGACGCCGGTGCTCGCGCTCGGCAAGAAGAAGGCGTATCTCGAGCGCTACCAGCGGCCGCACTCCGAAAACGGCTGGCACTTCCTGACCGGCACGCCCGCGTCGATCGCGGCGCTGACGCAAGCGGCCGGATTCGGCTACGTGTGGGACGAGGCGTCGCAGCAGTTCGCGCACCCGAGCGGCATCATGGTGGCGACGCCGGCGGGCCGGCTGTCGCGCTACTTTTTCGGCATCGACTACTCGCCGCGCGACGTCAAGTTCGCGCTGATGGAGTCGGCGTTCGACCGCATCGGATCGCTGGCCGATCAGCTGCTGCTCTACTGCTATCACTACGACGCCGAGAAGGGGAATTACGGCTTCGTGGCGATGCGGGCGGTACGAATTGGCGGCGCGATTACGCTGATGGCCCTGGTCGGTTTCGTCTTCGTGTCGCTGAGGCGCGGACAGTAAGTGAAATGACAATATTCGGCATTCCAATCTTTCCGGACCAGGCTTCGACGTTCGCCAGGGACGTCGACATGCTCTATTTCTTCATCCTTGCGGTCACCTCTTTCTTTGCGCTGGCCGTGGCGGTGTCGGTGATCTACTTCGGCCTCCGCTATCACCGGACGCACGAGGGGGAGATTGGCGCGCGCATCGAAGGCAGCCTGCCGCTCGAGCTGCTGTGGAGCGTGATTCCGACAATCATCGCGATGTTCATGTTCGGCTGGGGCGCCACGGTGTACTACCACCTGCGGCGGCCGCCCGACGAGGCGATGCAGATCTACGCGGTCGGCAAGCAGTGGATGTGGAAGTTCCAGCACCCGGAAGGGCAGCGCGAGATCAACGAGCTGCACATTCCGGTGGGAAGGCCGATCAAGATCACGATCAGCTCCGAGGACGTGCTCCACAGCCTTTACTTCCCGGCGTTCCGGACCAAGATGGACGCCATTCCCGGCCGCTACACCGAGTTATGGTTCGAAGCCGACACGCCGGGCTCGTACCACATCTTCTGCTCCGAATACTGCGGCACCAATCACTCCGGCATGATCGGCACCGTCACGGTGATGGAGGCGGCGGAGTACCAGGCGTGGCTGCAGGGCGGCGGCGAGGGCGGCACCCTGTCGCAGCGCGGCGCCAGGCTGTTCGAAAACCTGGCCTGCAACAGCTGCCATCTCGAGAGCGGCCGTGGCCGCGGACCGTCGCTGAAAGACATCGTCGGCTCGACCGTCGACCTGGAGGGCGGATCGTCGGTGACGGTTGACGACGCCTACCTGCGCGAATCGATCCTGAACTCGCAGGCGAAGATCGTGAAGGGGTTCACGCCGCTGATGCCGACCTTCCAGGGTTTGATCAGCGAAGAGAACCTGGTGGCGCTGATCGAACACGTCAAGTCGCTGTCGCCGGCCCAGAAGGGCCAAGAAGAAATAGTGAAGAAGTAGCCCATGTTGGACACCCTCAAGATTCCGCAGCGCCACTATCTGAACGCCGGCCACAGCCTGAAGTCGTGGCTGTTGACGAAGGACCACAAGCGGATCGCGATCATGTACTTGCTCTCGATCTCGGTGATGTTCTTCCTCGGCGGCCTCTTCGCCGTCGGCGTCCGGCTCGAGCTGGCGACGCCGCAGGGCGACTTCGTCAGCGCCGACACCTACAACAAGTTCTTCACCATGCACGGCGTGATCATGGTGTTCTTTTTCCTGATCCCGTCGATTCCGGCGGTGCTCGGCAACTTCCTGATCCCGCCGATGATCGGCGCCAAGGACCTGGCGTTTCCGCGCATCAACCTGCTGAGCCTGTACATCTACTGGCTCGGCGGCCTCTTCACGCTGGCGGCGATGGTGATGGGCGGCGTCGACACCGGCTGGACGTTCTACACGCCGTATAGCGCGTCGGCGTCGAACACGCACATCATCCCGACGGCGCTCGGCATCTTCATCGCCGGCTTCTCGTCGATCCTGACCGGTCTCAACTGCGTGGTCACGATCCACCGCATGCGCGCACCCGGCATGACATGGTTCCGCCTGCCGCTGTTCGTCTGGGCGCACTATGCGACGAGCCTGGTCCAGGTGCTCGGCACGCCGGTGATCGCGATCACCATCGTGATGCTGTTCGTGGAGCGCGCCTTCGGCTTCGGCATTTTCGACGCGGCCCGCGGCGGCGACCCGGTGCTGTTCCAGCACCTGTTCTGGTTCTACTCGCACCCGGCGGTCTACATCATGATCCTGCCCGCGCTCGGCGTGCAGAGCGAGCTGATCTCGGCGTTCTCGCGCAAGCGGATCTTCGGCTACAGCTTCGTCGCCTTCTCGTCGCTGGCGATTGCCGTGTTCGGATTCATCGTGTGGGCGCACCACATGTTCGTGGCCGGCATCTCGACCTACGCCGCGATGGTGTTCTCGTTCCTCAGCTTCTCGGTCGCCATCCCGTCCGCCGTCAAGATGTTCAACTGGTCGGCCACCCTCTACAAGGGCGCCGTCTCGTTCGATACGCCGATGCTCTATGCCTACGGCTTCATGGGGCTGTTCGCGATCGGCGGCCTGACCGGCCTGTTCCTGGCGACCCTCGGCGTCGACGTCCACATGCACGACACCTACTTCGTGGTGGCGCATTTCCACTACATCATGGTGGGCGGCGCCATCATGGGCTACCTGGGCGGCCTGCACTACTGGTGGCCGAAGATAACGGGCCGGATGTATTCCGAGTTCTTCTCCCGCGTGTCGGCCATCACGGTGTTCGTCGGCTTCAACGTCACGTTCTTCCCGCAGCTGGTGGTCGGCTACCTCGGCATGCCCCGCCGCTACCACGCGTATCCGGACGAAATGCAGGTGCTGAACGTGATGTCGTCGGCGGGCGCCACCGTGCTCGCGCTCGGCTACGTGCTGCCGGTGATCTACTTCCTCTGGTCGCTCAACTACGGCCCGGTGGCGGGCCCCAATCCGTGGGGCGCCTCGGGCCTCGAGTGGCAGATGCAGTCGCCGCCGCTGCCCGAGAATTTCACGGAAGTACCGGAAGTCACGCACGAGCCCTACGAGTACGAGCACATCGTCGCCAAGGAGACGCACCTTGTCTAACGCGGTCGCGCACGCCGACCACGGCCACGCGCACCACCCGGCGCTGCAGCATCACTTCGACACGCTGGCGCAGCAAAAGGAAGCTGCGGTCATCGGCATGTGGCTGTTCCTGCTCACCGAAATCCTGTTCTTCGGCGGGCTGTTCGTCGCCTACATGATCTACCGCATCTGGTATTTCGAGGCGTTCGCCGAAGCGAGCCGGCGCCTGAGCCTGTTCTGGGGCGGCCTCAACACCGCGGTGCTGATCGGCAGTTCGCTGACGATGGCGCTCGGGGTGCGGGCGGCGCAGACGAACAATCGCAAGTGGACGGTCAACTGGCTGATCCTCACGATGCTGCTCGGCTGCGTGTTCCTCGGCGTCAAGGTGATCGAATACCAGGACAAGTTCGCGAACTACGAAGTGCCTGGTCAAAACTACAACTGGCTCTATCACGAACAGCATTCCGCTGGCGGTGAACATGCCGAAGGCGCCGCGCCTGCTGCAGCTGAAGGTCATCGACAGTTGCGCATGACGCCCGAGCAGCTGCAGAACACGACGCAAATCTATTTCAGCCTGTACTTCACGATGACGGGGCTGCACGCGCTGCACATGATCATCGGCGTCGGCCTGATGCTGGTGATCACGTGGATGGCGTGGAAGGGGAAATTCGACGCCGAGTGGTACACGCCGGTGGAGATGAGCGGCCTCTACTGGCACTTCGTCGACATCGTGTGGATCTTCCTCTTCCCGTTGCTCTACCTCGTCGAGAGGCATCAATAAATGTCGGATCACGTGTCGCCGGTCAGTCTCTACGTCACGATCTTCGCCGCGCTGATGATTCTCACCGGCGTGACGGTGGCGGCGGCCTACCTCAACCTCGGTCAGTTCAACTTCACGGTGGCGATCGGCATTGCGCTCTTCAAAGCATCGCTCGTGATCTGGTACTTCATGCACGTGAAGTGGCAGAGTCACATGACGAAGCTGACGCTGGCGGCGGGCCTGTTCTTCCTGACGATCCTGCTCGGGATGTCGTTGATCGACTACGCGTCGCGCAACGACTTCAGGGACGAGCCGCGGTTGCCGCCGGCGAATCCGGATTCGGTGATTGCGCCGGGGCGCTAGACGCGCGCGAAGAGATCGTTCTTCTCGATCTGCACGGCTTTCGCACCCACTTCCGCGAGCGCGTGCAGCAATGCCCGGTGGTGCTGGTCGGGAACATTCAATAGCCCGATCCCGTGCGTGGCCTTGGCAAACATCCGGGCGACCAGGCCGCGCGTGTAATCGGGATCCGGCGAGCCTGATAACGAGCGGCACAGCACCACGTCCCACGGCACGGCCGGATCGAGCGCCGGCGCCATGCCCACCGTGAACAATCCGTCGGGCATCGCCGCAATCGCGCGCTCGATCATCGCGGCATCGCCGTCGGTTCCGCCCACGACGTAGCCGTTCTCGTAGAAGGGCAGGAGAAAAGCGCCGTCGCCGCAGTCGACTTCGAACACACGGGTGCCGGGGCCGATGTCGAGCGTCTCGGCCACGTGCTCCGCGAGTTCAAGCAAGTTATTTGTTGAAGCTGGTCAGGTCGATCGTCGTCGTGTCGATCTGAATCTTGCCGAGTTTCGTCCCGGTCGGCACGCGATACGCAAAGCCACACGAGTATTGCGGCACGCTGCCGGGATCGACGAACGACATGGCGGTGTTGAAGGTCTTGCCGCCGGCGTCGAGCAGGACGGGCTTCTTCACGATGGTCTCTTTGAACGCCGGCGTGACCTTGAACGAGAGATTGACGATGGCGAACTCTTCGCCGGGCTTGGTCAGGCCGCGCACGGTGTTGCTGCCAGGCGGGCAGTCGCGCAGCCCGACGGTCTCGGCGCGTTCGACGCCGGCGACCGTGATCTCGAGACCCTTGTAGTTGGTGGGTTTGCTTTGACCCTGAGTCGGGGTTGCTGCCAGGAGCAACCCCAAGACCCAGGACCCAAGACCCAAGACCCTAGAGAGGCGCATCTGGATTGGAGAGTGTGCGCCACATGTGCGAGCTGGCCGTGTTGTCGTTGCCAAGCCCTTCCTTCGGCTGCTTGAAATGGCGGCCGATGATGTCCGTGAACGGGTCGAGCGACACCTTGGCGTTCGGATCGAACGCGTAGAGATCGTTCACCGTCACGAGGCGCGGCTCCATGTACCACTTGTGGTTGCGCACCATCTTGTAAGTGGACTGGATGTGCGGCGGCGGTGTGTAGTCGTGCCCGAAGATGCGCAGGTACTGATCGGGATACTCGTAGCCGGCGTCCGAGTCCGGGAAGAACCGCAGCGCCTGGTGATACTTGATTGCGAACGTGGACTTCTCCGGGATGTAGGGCTCGAACAGCTGCGCGCCCCACCACCCGTGATCGACTTTGATCAGATTCAGCACGACGTCGTGCAGCAGGCAGGCGAGGATGACCTCTTCGGTCATGCCCGTCTTCAACGCGCGCGTCGCGCTCTGCAGCACATGATTGGCCGGGGCGAAGCGGAGCTCGAAGAAGTCCTTGAGCGTCGCGTTCTTCGGCATCGGCGTGAGCTTCTTGACGTTGCCGCGCCCCGACACGAACAGGCTGCCGGCGCCGCGCCGGTAGTTGCGCGTCTCGATCTGCGCTTCGATCTCGGCAACGGTCGGGAACTTCTCTCGCGCCTGGTTCGCCGCGACCTGTTCGTCGAGCTGCTCTTCCATGTAGTGCTCGAGCGAATCGGCTTTCGCTTCCGAATCCATCATGGCCACGGCAGCCGTGCCGCCGAGGCTGGCGATAAACGCTCTACGATCTATCTCCATGAGTCCTCCACACCCGCGCCGGGGCGCGGGGTACATCACCGGGGGACAATACGCCGTTTACCGGCGGGGGGCAAGGGCTACTTAACTCCCTGACTCTGCAGGTCGTTAAGCCATTTCTGGGCGAAGGTGCGGGCGGCGTCGGTTGCGGGTTTTCCGGCCCGAAACGCCATTTTCCACTCGGCGGGCCTGGCCTCAAGGGCGGCGTCGGCGAAGACCTTTTTCTTAGCGCCGTTGCCTACTGAGGTCTCGACCAGCGAGGCGTTGTAGGCGACGTCCTTCGTCGCGTCGAGGAAATGACGGAGGCGCATGGCCACCAGCGCGCGCGGGTCGGCGGGATACATCTTGTCGAGCTCCTGCATCGCCTGGTTTCGCTGGCGGATCTGCTCGTCGCGCCGCTCCTTCAGCATCCCTTCGATCTGCGTCCTGCGCTCGCCCTTTTCCATTTCATCGAGCTGCCGCCGCATGTCGGTCCAGCCCGCTTCGAGCGTGGCGCGCTGCTCTGGCGTGATCTGATCGAACAGCTTGCGCATCTCCGCGACTTGATTCTCAAACCCTGCGCGTTGCTTCGCGAAGATCTGCTCGGCGGTCTGTTCCTCGGGCAGCGGATCGGGGCCGTTGGCCTCGCGATGATCGGCATAACGCCGCTTGAAGTCGTCGCTCTCGACGAAGGTGCGCGCGAGGTTGAGCGCGAAGTTCACCAGCGCGACGCGCGCCGGCGGCGTCATGGCAATGAAAGCGGCGGGCTTGCCGGCGATCGACACCGCGTCGCCCATGAAGGAATCGAACACCGCTTC
>Ga0114129_10006172_pt1 | contig 17001 bp, 17 predicted proteins | sample RhiMetdeltSRZDD1_FD_80071 | JGI IMG/M metagenome (GOLD analysis project Ga0114129, IMG submission 80071) | Populus rhizosphere microbial communities from Tennessee, USA - Rhizosphere MetaG P. deltoides SRZDD1 (version 2) (version 2) | ecosystem: Host-associated > Plants > Roots > Rhizosphere >... | reverse complement strand
GGTGCTGGAACGAAGCGACACGGGCGCTCCTTTCGCCGCGCGCCAAGCCGGAGACGTGCCCTGGCCCCCACCACACCAGGCGCTGGAACGAAGCGACGCGGGTGCAGCGTTCGGCCCGGATTGCACTTCGCACCGCACCATCGCTCGTGGCGCGGAGCGGCCCTTGTCCCGCGCCGTTTCGGTCGCGACGCGCGTGGCCGGCTGGCCTCTGCTCGCCCTGCTCTGGACGTACCGCCGCGTGATCTCGCCCGCGCTTCCGCCGGCCTGTCGCTACCATCCCAGCTGCTCGGAGTACGCTTTCCGGGCGATCGCCGTTCACGGACCGGCGCGCGGCTTCTGGCTGGCGCTCCGCCGGCTCTTGCGCTGCCACCCGTGGGCGCCCGGCGGACCGGACCCCGTCCCGGTCGCCCCGGATCGAGAACGAGGAGACAGATGAAGGATTCGAACCAGCGGCTCCTCGTCACGGTGCTGCTCTGCATGGCGGTCGCACTCGTCTGGAGTCTCGTCTTCCAGCCGAAACCGCCGTCTCAGCGGCCGACACCGGCTCCCCAGGCGCAGTCTCCGACTCCAGCACCAGCAGCCCCGACGAGTCCCTCCCCTCCGGCGAAGACACCCGCCGAACCGGTCAGCGCCGCGCCGGCGGCGGCCCAGACGCCACGCCCGCCGGTCCGGACGGTGGAGCTACGCTCGGAGAAGCTGCACGTCGTGCTCACCTCCGACGGCGCCGCCCTGCAGTCGGTGCAACTGAAAGGCGAGAAGTTCCAGCGCCGGAAGTCCGGCTCCGACCAGAAGGTGGCCGTCGATCTCGTCCAGCGCGAGCCGGGGCTTCCCCTCCCGCTCACGACGGCGCTGCGCGATGGCAACGGCGCGGACGTGGTTCCTGCCGATGCCGGGTACGAGTTGGTCCGGCACGACGACCGCTCGGCGGTGTTCCGCGCAGCGATTCGCGGCGTGACTGTGCTGAAGACGGTGACCTTGGATCCGCGCCTGTATCGCCTCGACCTCGCAGTCGAGATCCGCAGCGAGGCTCCGTTCTCGGGTCAGCTGGCGGTGCTCTCCACGGGCCATGGCGAGGCGCCTTCGGGAGGCTTCTTTACCGGGCACACCAACACGCCTGCGCGCACCATCTGCAAGGCGGGCGGCAAGCTCGAACGCGTGTCCGTCGGCGACAAGCACCCGGTCTGGGAAGGCGCCGGGGCCGCCGCGTTCTCGGGGATCGACGAGCAGTACTTCATCCGCGCATTGCTTCCGCCGCAGGGCGCTGCGGCGAGCTGCCGCCTCGAAGTGAAGCCCGAAGGCACCCTGCTCAGCACCTTGACCGTGCCGGTCTCCGTGCCTTCGGGCGGGACGGCACAGCTGCCTTTCCTCGTCTACGCGGGGCCGAAGGACACCGATGAGCTCACCGCGGTGGCGCCGGTCCTCAAGGACTCCGTCGACCTCGGCTTCTGGTCGGTGATCGCGAACGTGCTGCTGGCGGTGATGAAGTTCTTCTACCGCGTCGTCCCGCCGCACAACTGGGGCATCGCCATCATCCTGCTCACGGTGACGGTCAAGGTGCTGACCTTCCCGCTGCAGCACAAGTCGATGAAGAGCATGCAGGAGATGCAGAAGCTCCAGCCTCAAATCGAAGAGATCAAGAAGAAGTACGCGGGCGACCAGCAGCGCCAGAACCTCGAACAGATGAAGCTCTTCAAGGAGCACGGCGTGAACCCGATGGGCAGCTGCCTGCCGATGCTCATCCAGATGCCCATCTGGCTGGCCCTCTACACGACGCTGCAGGTCTCGGTCGAGCTCTACAACTCCACCTTCATCCCCCGCTGGCTCGACGATCTGACGGCAAAGGACCCCTATTACGTCCTTCCCGTCGCGATGGGCATCACGATGGTACTGACGCAGATCCTCACGCCCACCCCCATGTCGAACCCGCAGCAGAAGTACATGGGATACGCGATGAGCGTGTTCTTCTCGTTCCTCATGCTCAACCTCCCCTCCGGCCTCACCCTCTACATCTTCGTCAACAACGTCCTCTCCATCGCGCAGCAGATGTACCTGCGCCGCGCCATGCGCCCGCCAGGGCCGCCGCCCGCCAGCAGCCAAACGTTGCTGGTCAGCGCCCGTCGGGCATGAGCAAGCCGACCGTTCCCCGCAAGCCGCGCCGCAACCCGCTGCTGGGCGCGGCCGTGCTCAAGGCGCTGCTCCGGCGCCGCGCGGGCGAGGACCAGGAGAAGACCCGTTCGCTCTACGAGGGGATCCTCCGCGACCTCTCGCTGACCGACGCGCAGGTCGAGCAGTACCTCGCCGAGCACGGGGACGAAGTCGAAGAAGCGATCCGCGGTCACGGCCGGCGAGGGGCGTGAGGCGGCCGCACCGCCGCGCCTGACGTGGCTTGCTGCAGCGGCTCCTCGAGAGAGTTGGAGCCGTCAGAATGATCACGGGTCGACGGTTTCGCGGCAGGGCTCACACCAGGTCGCCCAGGCGCAGACGACGTTCCACGTGGAACATTCCACGGCCGACACGCCCCACGGTCGGCGTCTGGCGGCGAGCGACGGCCAGCGACGGCCAGCGACGGCCAGCAGGGACACGGCAGCGCGGAGGCGTCCGCAAGCGCCGGCGCCGGGCGTCCTGCATACGACTTGTCGGTGATCGGACCTGACACGCGCTCCGGTCGGGGAAAAGCAAGAGCAGGGGCGTCCATGCTACGAGCAGCGCTGCCGGGCGCGCTTCCTGCCTGCCGGGCGCGGGGTCAGCTGGCGCGGCGCCGCAGGCGGCAACCTCGTGCGCCGTTCCGGGAAGGCCCGCCCGGCCCGGATCGTTGCCGAGGAGCACGTGGAACCTCAACACGTCCGCCTGCTCGAGGATGGTGCCGGGACGATCGGGCTGCGGCTCGATCGGAGCCAGGTGGCCCTGCTCGCGCGGCACGTCGATCTGCTGCTCCGCTGGAACAAGTCGATCAACCTCACTGCCATCACCGATCCCGCCGAGGTGATCGAAAAGCACGTGCTCGACTCGCTCGCGCTGGCGCCGCTGGTACCCGCCGGCACGCTGCTCGACGCCGGCAGCGGCGCTGGATTCCCCGGGATTCCGCTTCGCATCGCGCGTTCCGATGTGGAGGTGGTGCTCGTCGATTCCGTGCAGAAGAAGGTCGCCTTTCTCAAGAGCGCGTTGGCAGAGATGCGCCTCACGGGGGCGCGAGCCGTGGCGGTGCGGCTCCGCGGCGACCCCGCCTCGGAGCACCTGCCCCGCGTGCACGCGGCCGTCTCGCGCGCCGTCGCCGAGCCGCGCAGCTGGCTCGACCTCGCCGAGCCGTACGTGCTGCCCGGCGGATTCGGTTTCTGCATGCTCGGTCCGTCCGACGAGGTTCCCGAGGCACACGGGCACCTCGTGCTGCAGCGCCAGCTCGGGTATCGCCTTCCCTTCTCTGGCGCCGAGCGCCGCATCGCCATCTTCCAGCGCAAGGCGTGACAGCCGGCGAGCGCGGATCCGCCCGCGCTCGGCACGGGGGCGCGGTCTTGCGTGCCGGCGGAACCGCGTGGTACTGCGCCCGTGACGGCGGCCGCGCAATCCGGAAGGGGACATGGCGCTCGTCCTGGCGGTGGCGAACCAGAAGGGCGGCGTCGGCAAGACGACGACCGCAGTCAACCTCGCGGCATCGTTGGCCGTTTCCGAGCAGCGCGCGCTGCTCGTCGACCTCGACCCCCAAGGCAACGCGACCAGCGGCGTCGGCGTGGCGCGAGGGGATCCGGACAGGCGCTCCATCTATCACGCGCTTCTCGGGGACGCGCCGGCGCGCGCCGCCTTGCGTCCGACGGCGATCGAGAAGCTGTCCCTCCTTCCGTCGGATCCCGACCTCGTCGGGGCGGAGCTCGAGCTGGTTTCGGTGGGAGAGCGGGAGACCCGGCTGCGTGCCGCGCTCGATCCGCTCCGCGGCGACTACGATTTCGTGCTCATCGACTGCCCTCCTTCGCTCGGGTTGCTCACGCTCAACGCGCTCGTCGCCGCCGACCGGGTGCTCGTGCCGCTGCAGTGCGAGTACTACGCGCTGGAGGGTCTGGGTTCGCTGCTCCGCACCGTGGAGCTCGTGCGCGGCAGCTTCAACCCGGCGCTCGCGCTGGAAGGCGTCGTCCTCACCATGTTCGATGCGCGCAACAACCTGGCCCGACAGGTGATGGCCGACGTGCAGGCCAACCTTCCCGGCCAGGTCTTCGCCACCGTCATTCCACGCAACGTGCGGCTATCCGAGGCGCCCAGCCACGGCCGGCCGGCGCTGCTCTACGACGTCGAGTCCAAGGGCGCGCAGAGCTATCTCGCGCTCGCCGAAGAGCTGCTGAAGCGGTCGCAGCAACGCCTCGACCGCGAGGAACGGCACCGTGCACGGCCGTAGCACGACCCCCACCGGAGGCGTGCGGGCCCGTAGCACGACCCTTGCACGCGCCCTGGAATCGACAGCCGCTTCCTTGCGCGGGGCAGCGAAGCGACGTCCTATTTCGAGATCCCCCTCCAGGAGTGAGACAGGATGGAGCAGAAGGCGATGAAAAGGCCGGCCCTCGGCCGCGGGTTGAGCGCGCTCATCCCGGGGGGCTCGCCCGCGGACCGCAAAGGCGTGGTCATGCTGGGCATCGAGGAGATCGAGCCCGATCGCGGCCAGCCGCGCCGCTATTTCGACGAGGCGCACATCCTCGAATTGTCCGAGTCGATCCGCTCGAAGGGGGTGCTGCAGCCGCTGCTCGTGCGACGGGACGGCGACGGCTACGCCATCGTCGCCGGGGAGCGCCGGTGGCGCGCCGCGCAGCGCGCCGGGTTACGCGAGCTGCCCTGCATCATCCGCGACGTATCCGAGCCCGAGGCGTTCGAGCTGGCGCTGATCGAGAACATCCAGCGCGAGGACCTCAATGCCATCGAGGAGGCGGAAGCCTACCAGCGCCTCATCGAGTACCACGGCCTCACCCAGGAAGAGCTGGCCCAGCGGGTCGGCAAGGACCGCTCCACCATCGCCAACGCCCTGCGCCTGCTGCGGCTCCCCGAGCCGATCAAGCTCGCGATGTCTTCGGGCGCGCTGAGCATGGGGCACGCGCGCGCGCTGCTCGCGCTCTCCGACGAGACCGACCTGCGCCGCGCCGCCGAGAAGGTCATGAACGAGGCGCTCTCCGTGCGCGCAGTCGAGCAGCTCGTGCAGCGCCTCAAGGGAAAGAAAGTGATCCGGCAGGAGCGCGTGCGCGACGGCAGCGTCCAGCTCCGTCACGTGGTCGAGAAGCTGCAGCGCAAGCTGGGCACCAAGGTCGCGCTGCGCGACCGCGGCGGAGCAGGCACCGTCGAGATCCGCTTCCACAGCCACGCCGAGCTCGACCGCATCCTGCAAGCCATCCTCGGCGACGGCTGAGCTCGGAACGCGCGAGCGACCGCGCAGTTCCGCCCGGTCGCGAACCGTGCTCTGTTGCGGCGTCCACGCCACGGGCGACGAGGAGCCTGCATGCGAGAGATCAACCGCGGTGAGGTCCCCAAGGCAGGTGCGGACGACCTGCCGGCTCCGGAGGTGGCGGTCGTCCGTCCCGTTCCACGTGGAACGCCGCCGCAACCGGCGGGACAGACGGCCGCGGGGCCCAGGCGGGAGCTGACCTTCCGGGCGGTGGCGACCGCCATGCTGGTGGCGGTGATCGTGGGCGGATCCTACCCGTACGTCGTCCTCAAGATCGGCTACGGACCCAACATCTCGGTGGTGAGCGCGTTCTTCGGGTACCTCGCGCTGAGCGCGATCGGCTTCTTCACCGGCATCCGCGGCACGCGCTGGGAGAACAACCTGGTGCAGACCGCCGGTACGGCGGCGGGCGAGGCGGGATTCATGTGCGTGGTCCTCGCCGCGATCGACATGCTCAACGCGCGCCCGGAGCTGGGCTTCTCGCTGCACCTCTCCTCGCTGCAGATCTTCGGGTGGCTCTCGGTGGCGGGGCTGCTCGGCGTGCTCCTCGCGGTCCCGTTGCGGCGTCACTACGTCGACGACGAGAACCTCCCCTTTCCGGACGGCACGGCGGCCGGGGAGACGATGCTGGTGCTCGATCTGGACCGCACCCAGGCGCGCGCCCGCGTCCGCGCACTCGGCTGGGGGCTGGGTCTCTCCGCGCTCACCGCCTTCCTTCGCGACTTCCACTGGAAGGCCACCATCCTGGGCAGGGCACGCCAACTGCTTCCCGTCATCCCCGCCGAGCTCGCCATCGGCGCCCACGGAGCGGGCTTGCGGATGGGCACGGAGCTCAGCCTGCTCTCTTTCGGGTCCGGACTGCTCGTCGGCGTCCGCGTCACTCTGGCCATGGGCCTCGGGATGGTCATCTCGTGGGTGATCGCGCCTCCGGTCCTGACCGCGCGGCAGATCGTGCCGGAACAGACCTTCGCGCTGGTGCTGCGCTGGGTGATGTGGCCCGCGACGGGCTTGATGGTGGCGGGCGGCCTGACCGCCCTCGCGCTCAAGTGGAAGCTCATCGTGCGCAGCTTCGCCTCCTTGAGGGCGCGCGACGTGTCCTCTGCGCCAGAGGAGTTTCCTCTCCCCTACGTGGCCGCCGGCGTCGCCCTGCTCACCGTCGCGCTCTGCGTGGTGCAGCACTACTCGCTCGGATTCCCGGTCTGGCTCACGGTGGTGTCGCTGGTTCTCTCCGTCGCGCTGCTGCTGGTCGGCACCCGCGTCCTGGGCGAGACCAACTGGGCGCCGATCAGCGCGCTGGCGAACCTGATGCAGGCCGTCTTCGCCGCGCTCGCGCCGGGCAGCATGCGCGTGAACATGATCGGTTCCGGCATGTCGGGGACCGTCGCCGCGCACGGCGAGCACCTCATGCAGGACTACAAGGCCGGGAAGATCGTCGGCGCGAACTACCGCCACCTCACCATCGTGCAGCTCATGGCCGTCCCGGTCGGCTCGTCGGCCGTGGCCGTCGCCTACCCCGCGCTCCGCGACCGCTACGGATTCGGAGGGAGCACCGGTCTCGCTTCCCCGATCAGCGTGAAATGGGCGGGCTTCGCCGAGCTGCTCAACCGCGGGTTCGATCAGCTCCCGCGCGGGTGTTTCGCCGCGATGCTGGTTGCGCTCGCTCTCGGAGTGCTGCTCACCGTGCTCGAGCCACGCTGGCACAAGTACGTGCCGTCGCCGACCGGCGTGGGCCTCGGCATGCTCATCCCCGGCTATTCGATCATGCCGATGGTGCTCGGCGGCATCGCCGGCTGGCTGTGGGCGAAGAGCTCCCCTTCGACCGAACGCTCCTACAGCACCCCACTCGCCTCGGGGTTCATCGCCGGCGAGGCCCTGCTCGTCCTGGTCTTCTCCATCCTGGCCGTGTTCGGCATCCGGGTGTGAAGAAACCTTTACGGCCGCGCGTTCCGAGGGCAGGTGCTAGAACAGCCCCTACGGAGAGGTGACAAATCATGGCAATGCGCAGGGATGAAGTGGACAAGGGCCCGACGGCCATCGGAACGGCTGCGGCCTCGCGCGCGCCGGGCGAGTTGAACGCCCTGCTCGGCAAGGGAAGCGCGTTCGAAGGGAAGCTGCTGTTCGAGGGCACCGTCCGCATCGACGGCAAGTTCACCGGCGAGATCGTCTCCACCGATACGCTGATGATCGGCGAAGGCGCCGAGGTGCGCGGCCAGATCCAGGTCGGCTCGCTCATCATCGTGGGCGATTACAACGGTGACGCGAAGGCGTCGAAGAGCATCGAGCTCAAGGCGCCCGCCAAGGTGCGCGGTACCTTGACCACCGCGTCAATCGTGATCGAGCGCGGCGTGTTCTTCGAGGGCCACTGCAAGATGGATACGAGCGGCGGTTCGGCGGCGTCCTCTCCGGCCCCTCGCCGCTCGACGCCCGATTCGGCGCACTGAGAACCCGGAACCAAGAGACGAGGCGGAGCTCCGACTCCTCGGAGCCCCGCCTCGGTGTTTCCGCCGCGCCGAGACGGCGCAGACGACGGCCGAGCAGGGGGCGAGCGCGCGCAGCGCGCCGCTTCCCGCTTACTGCTTGTTGGCCGCAGCGACCTGGCTCGGACGCGCCGCCTCGACCTGCACCTTGATCTGGCGCGGCTTCGTCTCCGCCCGCTTGGGCAGCACGACGCGCAGCACGCCGTCCCTGCTCTCGGCCGAGATGTGCTCGGTGTCGACCGTGTTGGGGAGCGTGAAGCTGCGGCTGAACGCTCCGTAGGTCCGCTCGATGCGGTGGTAGCCGTCGCGGCTCTCCGCGTTCTCCAGCTTGCGCTCGCCGCGGATCGTCAGCTGGTTCGACTCGACCTGGATGTCCACGTCCTTCGAATCCACCTCCGGCAGCTCGACCTTGAGAGTGATCGAGTCGGTGTCCTCGAACACGTCGACGGCCGGCGTCCACGCGCCGGTGAGGCCGGTCTCTTCACGAGGGCCGTACGCCTCGCCGAAGGTCTTGAAGAGCTGATCCTGCAGTCGGAAGAGATCGCGGAAGGGATCGTACCGGGTAATCGCCATGGCAAATGCCTCCTGTCGATTTCGATAAACGAAATCGGTTTGCGCGCCGGGGTTGGCGCCAGTGCGTGGCAGGGACCGGGCCCTCTCCCGGTCGTTTCCTGCGACGCCGCCAACGTAACCAGCGCGGGAGGTCGGTCAAGGCCCGCCCGCGAACGAATGAAACCGCGAGGCGCCGGTCAGCGGCGGTTGCGCCGCGGCCGGGCACCGGTTGGCGAGGCGTTCGGCAGGTCCTCGATCAGCCCGCCGGGCACGCCTCCCTCGGCAACCACCGTGGCGAGCGGGTGCTGCTTGTGCCGGCGGCTCGGGCGGCGCATGCGCTGCAGTTCCTTCTTCGCGGCGCGCACCAGCCGGTCCGCGGCGGCGTCCATCGACGCGTACGGGTCCGGTGTCGCTTCTTCGATCTGGATGGTCTTCGCCCCCGGCATGTGCAACGTGAGGTGGCACTCCTTGTCCACCCCGCCCTTGCTGCCGTTGGCGTCGCCGAGCTCGACGCGCAGCTCGGCCGCCTCGTTGTCGTAGAAGCGGTTGAGCGGCTCGACCACGTGCTCGTGCGCGTATCGCTTCATTCCCTGCGACAGGCGCAGCTGCTTTCCTTGGATGATCACCTTCATGCACGCCAATCTGGCGCCGGCCCGAAGCGGGTGCAAAGGTTGCCTCGCGCCGTCATTGACCGACCAGGGGCGCCGTGCTAGGGAACCGCGTCTTTCGCGCCCTTCGAGTGAGATTTCGAGGTTTTTCGAGTGATCGAGGCCAGCGTCTCACGCCGTTACGCCCGCGCGCTCTTCTCGCTCGCCCTGGAAGAGGGCAGGCACGAGCGGACGGGCGAGGAGCTCGAGGCGGCCGCCCAGGCGATCCGCGCCTCGAGCGAGGCGCGCACGGTGGTGGAGAATCCCGGATATACGGCAGCGCACCGCCATGCAGTCGCCGACGTGCTCGTCCAGCAGCTCTCCCTCTCGCCGCTCACCGCGAACTTCCTGCACCTGCTCGTCGACCGTCAGCGCCTCGCCGAGATCGGCGCCATCGCCCGCAGCTACGGCGAGATGCTCGACGAGAAAGTGGGCCGCATCCGCGCCACCGTGACCAGCGCCAAGCCGCTCACGGAGGAAGAGCTGCGCCGCGTCCGCGAGGTCTTTTCCCAGGCCACGCGCCGTACCATCGTGCTCGACTCTCGCACCGATCCGAAGATCGTCGGCGGGCTGGTCGCGCAGGTCGGCCCCAAGGAGTGGGACGGCAGCATCCGCACGCAGCTCGAGCGCCTGCGCCGCGAGCTCAAGAGCACCCCTCTGTAGGCAGCACACCGGAGAAGCAAAGAGATGCAGATCAGGGCCGACGAGATCAGCCGCATCCTGCGCGAGCAGATCAAGAGCTACGGAAAGCAGGTCGAGGTGAACGAGACCGGCACGGTGCTGTCGAGCGGCGACGGCATCGCCCGCGTGTACGGTCTTGCCGGCGTCATGGCCGGCGAGCTCGTCGAGCTTCCCCACGATCTGATGGGGCTGGTGCTCAACCTCGAGGAGGACAACGTCGGCGTCGCGGTGATGGGCGAGGGGCAGGAGATCCGCGAAGGCGACGTCGTCAAGCGCACCGGCCGCATCGCCGAGGTGCCGGTCGGCCAGGCGCTGGTGGGGCGCGTGGTCAACGCGCTGGGGCAGCCGGTCGACGGCCGCGGGCCGCTCGCCTCGAAGGAGATGCGCAAGATCGAGATCAAGGCGCCGGGGATCGTGCAGCGCGAGAGCGTGAAGGAGCCGCTGCAGACGGGCATCAAGGCGATCGACGCGATGATCCCGATCGGCCGCGGGCAGCGCGAGCTGATCATCGGCGACCGCCAGACGGGGAAGACCGCGGTCGCCATCGACACCATCATCAACCAGAAGGGCCAGGGCGTCTTCTGCATCTACGTGGCGGTCGGGCAGAAGCAGTCGACCGTCGCGCAGGTGGTCGACAAGCTGCACAAGTTCGGCGCGATGGAGTACACGACGGTCGTCGCCGCGAACGCGTCCGACCCCGCGCCGCTGCAGTTCATCGCGCCCTACTCGGGAGTGACGATCGGCGAGTTCTTCCGCGAGCACGGGCAGCACGCGCTCATCATCTACGACGATCTGTCCAAGCACGCCGTCGCGTACCGGCAGCTCTCGCTCCTCTTGCGCCGGCCACCGGGCCGCGAAGCGTACCCAGGCGACGTCTTCTACCTGCACAGCCGGCTGCTCGAGCGCGCCGCCAAGATGTCGAAGGCGCGCGGCGGCGGCAGCCTCACCGCCCTGCCCATCATCGAGACGCAGGCCGGCGACGTCTCGGCCTACATTCCCACCAACGTCATTTCCATCACCGACGGGCAGATCTTCCTCGAGACCGACCTCTTCTACGCAGGGCAGCGTCCCGCCATCAACGTCGGAATCTCGGTCTCGCGCGTAGGCGGCAACGCGCAGATCAAGGGCATGAAGAAGATCGCCGGCTCGCTGCGGCTCGAGCTCGCCCAGTATCGCGAGCTGGCTGCCTTCTCCCAGTTCGGCTCCGACCTGGACAAGGCGACCCAGGAGACGCTGGCGCGCGGCGCACGTCTGACCGAGCTGCTCAAGCAGGGCCAGTACGTGCCCATGCCGGTGGAGAAGCAGATCGTGCAGATCTACGCGGGCACGCAGCGGGACAAGAACGGCGTGGTCTGGATCCGCAACGTCGAGGTGAGCGACGTGCAGCGCTTCATGAGCGAGCTGGTCGAGTTCATGGAGACGCGTCATCCCGAGGTATTGAAGATGCTCAGCGAGAAGAAGGACCTGACCGACGAAGTGCGCGCGGCCCTCGATCGCGCGCTCGAAGAGTTCAGGGACGTCTTCCAGCCGACCGCCCCCGCCAAGACGTAGGACACCGTGGCCTCGCTCCGCGCCATCCGCACCCGCATCCGCTCGGTGCGGAACACGCAGAAGATCACCAAGGCCATGAAGATGGTGGCCGCGGCCAAGCTGCGGCGCGCGCAGGATGCCGTGGTGCGCGCCCGCCCCTACGCGCAGCTCATCGACGAGATGCTCGCCCAGCTGTCGCGGGCGCGGGCGGAGGCGGACCTGCCGCCGCATCCGCTCATGGCGGTCCGCCCCCCCAGGCGGGTCGAGCTGGTGCTGATGACCTCCGATCGCGGTCTGTGCGGGGGGTTCAACTCGAACATCATCCGTCGCGGACAGAGGTTCCTCGTCGAGGAGGGCGCCGAGTACGAGCGCGTCCAGTTCTCCACCGTCGGCCGCCGGGGCCGCGACTTCGCGCGCAAGCGCGGGATCGAGACGCGCAAGGACTACGTGGGGTTCTTCGGCCGGCTGCGGTACGCCCAGGCGCGCGAGATCGCCGACGATCTGATCCAGGCGTACGCCAAGGACGAGCTGGACGCCGTCTACCTGCTCTACAACGAGTTCAAGAGCGCGATCGTGCAGCAGATCAGCCTGGTGCAGCTCTTGCCGCTGCAGCCGCGCGCCCAGGCGAAAGCGCCGGCCGCGTCGGAGAAAGGCTTCATCCGCCCGGACCACATCTTCGAGCCCAGCCGGCCCGAGGTGCTGCAAGCGCTCATCCCGCGGTTTCTCGCCATGCAGATCTGGCGTGCGCTGCTCGAGAGCGAAGCCAGCGAGCACGGCGCCCGCATGACGGCGATGGACTCCGCCACCAAGAACGCGTCCGACATGATCGGGCGGCTCACCCTCGACTACAACCGCGCGCGCCAGGCGGCGATCACCAAGGAGCTGATGGAGATCGTCAGCGGCGCCGAGGCTCTCAAGTAACCGGAGACGACATGGCCGCAGTGGCAATGACCGAAGTGCAGAAGATGGGCAAGGTCACGCAGGTGATCGGCCCCGCGGTGGACGTCGAGTTCCCTCCCGGCGCGCTGCCGGAGATCTACACCGCGCTGACGCTCTCGAACCCGGGCATCTCGAACGAGCCGGACAACCTCACCGTCGAGGTCGCGCAGCACCTGGGCGAGAACACCGCGCGCTGCATCGCGATGGACTCGACCGAGGGGCTCGTCCGCGGCCAGCCGGTGAAGAACAGCGGCGCGCCGATCTCCGTGCCGGTCGGCAAGGAGACGCTGGGACGCATCCTGAACGTCGTGGGCCAGCCCGTCGACGAGCGCGGTCCGGTGAATGCGACCCGCCGGATGCCCATCCATCACGCGCCGCCGTCGTTCGTCGATCAGGACGTCCGCGTGCAGGCTTTCGAGACGGGCATCAAGGTGATCGATTTGCTCGCGCCCTACACCCGTGGCGGCAAGATCGGCCTGTTCGGCGGCGCGGGCGTGGGCAAGACGGTGCTCCTGCAGGAGCTGATCAACAACGTCGCCAAGGCGCGCGGCGGATTCTCGGTCTTCGCCGGCGTCGGCGAGCGCACCCGCGAGGGGAACGACCTGTACAACGAATTCATCGAGTCGAAGATCGTCAACCTCGAGGAGCCGCAGAAGAGCCAGTGCGTCCTCGTCTTCGGCCAGATGAACGAGCCGCCCGGCGCCCGCGCCCGGGTCGCCCTCTCTGCCCTCACCATGGCCGAGTATTTCCGCGACGAGGAGGGGCGCGACATGCTCCTCTTCATCGACAACATCTTCCGCTTCACCCAGGCGGGCTCGGAGGTGTCGGCGCTCCTCGGCCGCATCCCCAGCGCGGTCGGCTACCAGCCGACGCTCGCCAACGAGATGGGCGAGCTGCAGGAGCGAATCACCTCGACGAAGAAGGGCGCGATCACCTCGGTGCAGGCCATCTACGTGCCCGCCGACGACCTGACCGACCCCGCGCCGGCGACCACCTTCGCGCACCTCGACGCGACCACCGTGCTCTCCCGCGGGCTGACCGAGATCGGCATCTACCCCGCCGTCGACCCGCTCGACTCGACCAGCCGCATCCTCGACGCGAACGTGGTCGGCGAGCGGCACTATCGGGTCGCCCGCCGCGTCCAGGCCGTGCTGCAGCGCTACAAGGAGTTGCAGGACATCATCGCCATCCTCGGCATGGACGAGCTGTCCGACGACGACAAGCTCACCGTGGCGCGCGCGCGCAAGATCCAGCGCTTCCTCTCGCAGCCGTTCGCCGTCGCCGAGGCCTTCACCGGCATCAAGGGCGAGTACGTGAAGCTCGAGGACACCATCCGCAGCTTCGAGGAAGTGCTCGACGGCAAGCACGACAACCTGCCCGAGCAGGCCTTCTACATGGTGGGCTCGATCGAGGGCGCCGTGGCGAAGTCGAAGACGCTGGCGGCCTGAGCCATGCCGCTGACCCTCGAGATCGTCACGCCGGAGCAACGCGCGTTGACGGTGCAGTGCGACGAGGTGCGGCTCACCGGGACCGCCGGCGGTTTCGGCGTCCGGCCGGGACACACTCCGCTCGTCGCCACGCTCGCGCCGGGCGAGCTCGCCTTCGACGCGGGCGGAAGGACGCAGCGCTACGCGGCCGGCGAGGGCTTCGCGGAAGTCTCCGACGATCGCGTGCGCGTCCTGGTCGAGGAGGTCGTCCGGGCCGATCAGCTCGATCCGAGCCGCACCGCGCGGGAGCTGTCCGAGGCGCAGCGCAAGCTGCAGTCCATGAATCCGGACGACCCGAATTACGAGCGCGAGCGCGCGTTCGTCGAGCGCGCCGCGGCGCGGGCCCTGGTGGCGCACCGACCATAGCGGGCGCGGCAACAACGCAGCCCGGCGCTTGTAGAAGCCCGATTCGACGGCTGCTACACTGCCGGGATGGGCCCCGGGAGGCCGACTCTCGAGGAGCTGGAGCTGCACGCGCCGGATCGCCTCGACGCAGCGGGATTGGTGCAGCTCGATCCGGACCACCCCGGATTCCGCGACCCCGTGTATCGGACGCGCCGCGACGCGATCGCCCGCATCGCGTTCGAATATCGCGACGGCGATCCCGTGCCGCGCGTCGACTATACCGGCGACGAGCAGCAGGTCTGGCGCGCCGTCTGGCGCGAGCTGGCTCCGCTCCACGACCGCTACGCCTGCGGGACATATCTCGCCTGCTCGCGGCAGTTGAAGCTGGATCGCGAGCGCGTTCCGCAGCTCGCGGACGTGAACCTGACCCTCGCCGCGGCGACCGGATTCCGCATGCGTCCCGTCGCCGGGCTGGTCAGCGACCGCAACTTCCTCGGCCATCTCGGCCGGGGCGTCTTTCTCGCGACGCAGTACATGCGCCACCCGTCGCGGCCGCTGTACACGCCGGAGCCGGACGTCGTCCACGAGCTGGTCGGCCACGCGGCGACCTTCTGCGATCCGCTGTTCGCGCGGATGAACCGCGCCTTCGGCGAGGCCGCCCTGCGCGCAACGCCCGAGCAGCTCGCCCGCATCGCGCGGGTCTACTGGTACACGCTGGAATTCGGGCTCGTCGACGAGGGCGGAGCAGTCAAGGCGTACGGCGCGGGGCTGTTGTCGTCGTTCGGAGAGCTGGGCAGGTTCGAACGGAACGCCCAGCTCCGGCCGCTCGATCTCGAGCTGGTCGCGTCGACGCCGTACGACCCGACCGACTACCAGAACGTGCTGTACGTCGCGCCCCCGCTGGAGCGGACCGCGGGGCTAGTGTCCGAGTGGCTGAAGCGCATCTGAGGCTCGTCAGACCGGGGACAGCTCGCGGAGCGCCGGCACGCTCTCGCGGATGTCGTCGGTGAGATCGGCGTCGACGATGCCGCGAGGCTGACGCCGTTTCCGGCGGATGCGCACGACCTGCTCCGGCGTCGCGATCAGGTCGACGCGGAAGTCGTGCTTCGTCTCGGGTATGGCGCCGACCATCTGCAACGGGTGCACCGTCGTGGCCACGATCGTGCGTTCGTCGATCCGGCCCGCCGCGCGGCCGAGCGCGTACTCGAGATCCGAATAGCCGCCGCCTTTGCCCAGGCGTGCGCCGGAGCGCGAGACCGCTACCGATCCGGCGACGACCAGATCGATGTGCGGCAGCTCCCTCGGGCCGACCGGTCGTCCGAAGCGCGCCGCGCCGCCGATCGACGCCGCGGCGCGCACGTCGCGCAACCGCGCGGGGTCCAGCTCCCAGAAGCAGCGCGCGTCGCGAAGGCGCGGGACGGCCATGTACACCACCTTGCCCTCGCGCAGCGCCCGCAGCCGTACGTATCGCTGTGGTGCGTCGGGATTGCACTTGAGAGTGCGTGCGGCGCGCCATTCCGAGGTGCTCGCCAATCGGTCAGCCGCTGCTGACGCGCCGACGAAGTTGGGAATGCGTCCGCGCGCTCCGGGAAAGGCCGCCGCGCCGCGCTCCTCGAGCAGTGCCCAGATCTGCTCCCGGATGCGCTGCTTCCGATCGCCTGCGCGACCCTCCATCATTCCGGCTCCGCACCCTCGTCCGCCAGCTCGTCGTACCCCCCGAACGCCTCGCTCAGCAGGGCCGCCACGTCCCCGTCGGGGAGCTCCTCGTCGCGGGGCGCTTGCGGCAGTTCGATCGAGAGAGCGGCGCGGGCGCAGAGCTCGCCGAGGAGAAAGGTGGCTCCCGACCGCAGTCGGGCGCGGTCGCGCGCGAGGTCGGGGAGCGCGCCGCACGCCGCGCAGCCACGCTCGAGGTCGAGCAGGCCCGCGCTACCGAACAGGGCCAGCTGCGGCGCCCAGGAGCGGCCGCACGACCCGCAATTCATCTCCACGGGACGCAATGGGACGAGCAGGAAGCGCGGTGAATCGACCGTGTAGAGCGTGTAGTCCCGGTAGCCGGGCTCCGGTCCGCCTTGGAGGTACGGATCGCGCAGGCCCTCTTCCGGGAAGACGACCTGCGACACCGCGGTGACCGCGCCTGCTCCGGCGAGCAGAGCGCCGGCGCTCGCCGCGACCGGCAGATCCGTCTGGTTCGCCTCGCCTGCGCCAGGCAGGGGCAGCCGGGTCAGCTGCGCCTCCGCCGATGCGTCCAGCACGCCGGCCTCGAGCAGTCCCCTCCACAGCCGCGCGGCCTGCGGCAACGACACCGGGCGGGCGACGTCGTCCGGCAGGATCCAGCGCCGGTGGCACACGTCCAGCTCGGCGGGAGTGCGGACCGGGTCGACGCGCTCGCGATGGACGGGCATGCCCGTGCTTGTGCATGGCGCGCGCCGCGTTGCAAGCGGCTGGTCGCGTGGCGCGCGGCGGGCCGCCGGAGCATACTGCGAGCCGACGGAGGCCACGATGCCGGAGCGCGAGGGCAGCGAGAAGAAGACGCCGCGGCGGCGGCGCCGCGCGGTGCGCCGGGCGCCGCGCGAGGAGCCCAAGAAGCCGCCCGCGCCGAACGGCGCCGAGTGGGCCGAGATCGCCGATCGCGCCGCGAAGAAGCTGTCCGATCTGGCGGAGAAGGCGCGTCCTGCGGCGGAGAAGGCCGGCGAGACGGCGAAGAAGGTCGCGGTCGATCTGTCGGAAGGGTTCGACGGGGCGTTCGCGAAGATCACCGAGCAAGCGCGCGACTTGATGGCCAAGGGCCAGCACACGCGCGTGCGCATCAAGTTCCGCGGCAAGCAGATCGCCGAGGTCCCCATCGCGGTGGTCGCGGCGGCGGAAGTGGCGAGCTTCTGGTGGTTCGGGCCGCTCCGCGTCGTCCTCGGCCACGTCGTCGGGCGGGCGGT
>Ga0114129_10006171_pt1 | contig 17002 bp, 13 predicted proteins | sample RhiMetdeltSRZDD1_FD_80071 | JGI IMG/M metagenome (GOLD analysis project Ga0114129, IMG submission 80071) | Populus rhizosphere microbial communities from Tennessee, USA - Rhizosphere MetaG P. deltoides SRZDD1 (version 2) (version 2) | ecosystem: Host-associated > Plants > Roots > Rhizosphere >... | reverse complement strand
TCTTGCGATCCTCACGCTCTCCTCCGACATGGACCCGCTGAGTATCGCGTCCAGCTCGCGCGCCGGGCGCTCAGGCGGTCACGTCCGGCAGCCGAAGAAGCATGAGGATGCCGGGTTCTCCGGAACGAGTTCATGCCGTGCGCCGCCTGATTCTTCTCACCCTGCTCGCCCTGCTGCTGCCGGGCGCCGCCATGTTCGGCAAGGCCAGCCATGCCGGCTGGCCGAAGATCACGGGAATGCTCCTGATGAACAGCCGGGATCAGAGCAGGCCGCTCGACGGTCGCCCCGGGCAGGATCCCTTCGACGGCACCGACTCGAGCTATTCGTGCGACGGCAAGCACAAGAATTCGGCGTGTGTGCGCTCGGCACGCCGCCGCAAGACGACCGTCGTGCCGCCCGACATTGGCCACAACGAGCTGCTCGGCGGCCATGGAAACGACACGATTCACGCCGGCCCGGTCGGCGACGTCATCTGGGGCGACTACAAGCCCTGCTGCCAGCCCGAAAGACAGGTCGACTACCTGTACGGCGGACCTGGGCGCGACTTCATATACGCGAGCCATGGCTTGAACTACATCTGGACCGGCGGCGGACGGGACTTCGTCCACGGCCACTTCGGGCGCGGCGAGATCCACTGCGACTCCGATCGTGTGCATGTCTACCTGAGCCACCGCAGCCGGAGGGGCTATCACCTGTACGGCTGCATGCACATCGACTACCGCCCGGAGGCGATGCGCCACTAACGGCGTTTGGGCGGGAGGATCGTCACGTTCTCCGACCGCTTTACGGCGCTCGAGGCCAGCGCGCCTCGCAACTCGACCGTCACATGAGCGCGAAGCCGCCGGTCCTTCCGAACCAGGCGCTGCGCTTTCTTCGACAGCTTGACCGTGACGGTCACCTTCTTGCCTGCGCGAAGCGAGAAGGACCGGCTCCCGAGTCGTAGCGCACCCTTCGCCCGTCCGACCCGGCGCAGGGACATCACCGCCTTTCCCGATGCCGGGCAGGAGGCGCGGAGCCGCACGACGCCGCGCCGGCTCATCGTGACGGTTGCTGTCCCCACCTTGCACGTGGCGAGAGCGCTCACGCCGTTGCGGCTGACGTCCTCGCAGTCCTTCGCGACTGTGTCGGTCGGGTCCGCCCTGACGACGTCGAAGCCCGCCCCGCAGGAGACCTCGCCCTTCACGCCGTCACGCGTGTCGATCGTGTCGTTGCCGGAGCCGGTCCGGACGCTGTGGACGTCCGATCGGATGAGGTCGCCCTCGCCCTGTTCTCCCTGGTTGGGTGAACCGTCCAACGTCACGGTCACGTTTTTCGTGCGGGAGGAGTAGTCGGCGGTGTCGTCGCCACCTCCGCCGGCCATGATGTCGGCGCCCAGGCCCCCGTCCAGCATGTCGTTCCCCGGTCCGCCGTTCAGCGTGTCGCTTCCGTCTCCCCCGTGAAGCGTGTCGTCGCCGGGCCCGCCGTCGAGCGTGTCGTTGCCAGGACCCCCGTCGAGCGTGTCATTCCCCGGTCCGCCGAACAGCTGGTCGTCGCCGCCGCGGCCGTCGATCGTGTCGTTCCCAGGCCCGCCGTCGAGGATGTTCGAGCCGCCGTCGCCGAGGATCGTGTCGTCGCCGCTCCCGCCGGTGACACCCTCGATCCCCTGCAGGGAGTCGTGCTCGCCGACGGTATCGGCGGTGCCGGCCGCCAGATCGACCGTGACGGGCGCGGTTCGCGATGCGTACGTGACGGTGTCGAGCCCGGGCCCGCCGATGATCGTGTCCGAGCCGCCGCCGCTGTCGAGGAGGTCGTTGCCGTCCCCGCCGTTGAGCACGCCGTTGCCACCGTCTCCGACCAGGTAGTCGTTGCCGCTCCCGCCGTTGATGCTTTCTACGTTCGTGACGTTGTCGCCCTCGCCGGCCTCGCCGTCGTTGGCGACGCCGTCGGGAGTGACGCTCACCGGCTGCGTGCGGCCGGAGTAGTCGACAGTGTCCGTGCCGTCCCCGCCGTCGAGCACGTCGGCACCCGGGCCGCCATCGAGGAAGTCGTTCCCGGGACCGCCCGAGAGCTGGTCGTTGCCGTCCCCGCCCTGGAGGTTGTCGTTCCCCGGCCCACCGGCGAGCGTGTCGTTCCCGCCGCCGCCCTTGATCAGGTCATCGCCCGGTCCGCCGCTCAGCGCGTTGTCCGCGCTCGAGCCGATCAGGACGTCGTTGCCTTGCCCGCCGATGATGTTCTCGACATCGGGCGCGATCGTGTCGCCCTTCCCGGTGTCGGGGTTGATGTCGTCGGAGCTGCCGCTCGTGGCGGCGCCGCCGATCTGGGCGGTGACCGGCTTGGTCTCCCAGGAGTAATCGACCGTGTCGTTCCCGGGGCCGCCGATCAGTACATCGGGACCGCCGCGGCCATCGAGGATGTCGTTGCCGGGCCCACCATCCAAGGTGTTGGCTCCGCGGGGCTCGAAGAACGCCGCCTTGGAGACGAACGCCCCGGGATCACTGCCGATCAGGATGTCGTCGTACTTGCTGCCGATGATGTTCTCGACGTCGACCCCGACGCAGTCGTGCTCGATCGACTGACGCGTGGCGGGATCGAACAGTCCGTCGTTCGCGACGCAGTCCTTCGGGAGATCTGGCTGGATCACGCCGTTCTGGTCGGTCTGCCGGCAGTCGCTTCTAGAGAAGCTCTGCGTCTGGAGGTTGGTCGAGGTCCACTTCGAGTCCGGCGGCAGGTTCGTGTCGAGGCTCACCTCCACCGGCCCGGGGCTGTCGCTGTAGTCGACGGTGTCGTTGCCCGGACCGCCGCACAGGAGGTCGGCGCCGCCGCCGCCGACCAGCGTGTCGTCGCCGGCGGTGCCGATGATCTGGTCGTTGCCGGGCGTGCCGATGAACTTGTTGAAGCGCCGCAGCTTCGTGACGAGCAGGTTCGCCTGGGGGCAGTTCGGATCGTCCGGGGTGGTGCAGGTGCCGGGTGGCCCGGGCGCGCGGTTCGGGTCGATCGCGGATTGCGTCGTCGGACCCCGCTGACCTGCGTCGATGTTCACGCCGTGTGGCTTCGAGTTGAACCTGAGGGTGTTGAAGCCCGCCTCTCCGTCGACGATGTCGGGGCAGTTCGCGACCGACGTGTCGGTGACCTCCGGGTCGGTGTCGCAGACCGTCATGTCGACGTTGGACACGTCGCCGGGATCGATGTCGTCGTCGCCCGGCCCGCCTGTGATCTTGTCCGGGCCCGGGCTCCCGACGATCGTGTCGTCGCCCGGGCCGCCGTCGATGCGCGTGCCGTCGCGCGGCATGGCGTTGACCCTGATCGTGTCGTTCATGTCGCCGCCGGTGACGGTGACGTGGTCGATGCTGGGGAGCGGCGGCTCCGGGCACGTCGCGCTCGTCGGGCCGGTCTGCGTGCAGGGCGCCGTCACCGTGAGCGCGACGCCCGGCCCGGTGTCGGTGAACGTGTAGGTGCCGCCGCTGAGGTCGACGGTCACGTTGTTCACTTCGCCCGGAGAGGCGTCGTAGCGGACGTCGCCGTTGCTCGAGCTGACCGTGCCCGCGAGCGAGGACGCGGGAGGCGCGGCCAGGAAGGCGCCGATCGCGATCACCAGCGCCAGCACAGCTCGCCCGCCCCCCCGGCGAACCGCGCTTGTCATCTCTTCTCCCTGAAGCTCTACCCGTCCCCGAAGAGGCGAACAGGTCCCTGTCGCCGCTCATCCTACGCAGCGACGGCTGAGCAGGTGTCAGTTGCCGGCTACGGGCCGGGGACGGGCACGGCACCGCGCTTGAAGTGCACAACGGCGCTGTGTCCGAAGTCGCCGTAGGTCGGCGGGTTGTTCCCCGTGCCCTGCGGCGTGATCAGCCAGTGGAGCCTGGCTCCGAGCACGCTCGAGATGTCCAGCCCCTCCGATTCGCCGAGCACCTGCTTGGTGATCTCGAGCCGGCGTGAGCCGTCCCGGAGGTCGATCGACCAGACCTGGAACAGCGTCTTGTTCTGGCTCGCGACCAGCAATCGGTTGCCGAAGAAGGTGGCGCCCGTGATCCCATTTGGCGGCACCGCGTCGGGGAGCACGATCGCGGGCTTCAGCAGCGGGCCGGCGGGCGCGGCGTTGGCGGCGGTGATCTCGGATACGTCGTATGCGAGCAGGTCGTGACCGCCGTGCAGGCCCCCGTTCGAGGTCCACAGCAGCTTTCCGTCCGGCGACACCTCGGCGAACATCGCCTTGTCGATGTAGGCGGGATCGAGCTTCACGTAGTAACGCCACTGGAGCGTGTCGGGATCGGCGACGCCGATCGAGCCTGTGCGGCAGAAGTTCCCGATGAACGGGAAGAAGCACTCCATCGGCAGCAGGATGCGACCGCCTTCGTGCCGGTCCCAGGTGATGTCGCCGATGTGGTTGTAGCCCTCGCGATGGTTGACGTCGGCCGGGATCACATTGAAGTTGCGCGCCTGCTCGACGAGGTTCGAATCCGTGCGGTACAGGCCCGTGAACACCCCGTCGAAGAAGAGATCGCGCTGCGGGTTCGAGGTGACCCCCTGGAAGTACTCCAGCGGCACGAGTGAGTTGCCGGTCTCGACCCAGCCCGGGCGATGCTTCACGGCGCCCGAGTCGGCCGCGCCGAGGAACGCCAGCGCCGAGGCCGCCGTCAGCGCCGCGAACAGCAGCACGCGAATCAGCAACTTGCCGCGCCGCAGGCGAGTCATCACGGCTCCATCCTCTCCTACCAGGCCTCTTCCGTCGCCTTTTCCTCGCGACCGGGCCCGGCGGCCCGCGCGGGACGTCGCCGCCGCAGCAAAAGCACCGCGCCCGCCAGCAGGACGATCGCGCCGCCCACGACTGCCGCGACCGCGCCACCCGAGATGCCGCCCGAGGATCCCGACGCGGCCGGCACCCACAGGAGCGTGCCCGAGAGGGTCACGGGCGTGCCGGCGACCTTGGCCGGCACCTTCCAGTCGAAGATCTTGGTGCGCTTGCTCTGGTCCTTCACGTTCGGCGGCGGGTTCTTCTCCATCCAGTGGATGCGGTGGTCGAACCACCTGTAGGAGCCGTTGCCGGCGACCGTCACCCACTTGGGCTTCGTGCTCGCGAGCGCGCTGGGTGGAATCGTGACGCTGTCGGGGGTCCCGAAGCGGATCGCGTTCAAGTACTTGGCCGGGGAGTTCGCGTTCGCCTGCACCTGCCCGGTCGGCAGGAACCGCAGATACGGCTCGTCGTCGTATCCCGGCACCAGGACGACCTTCCCGGTTGCGTTCTTGACGACGAGGTACTTGTCGCCGCCCTCCGTGGTGACGGTGAGCCCCTTGACCGCGGGCTGGATCGAATTCAGCTTGGTCTGGTAGTTCTTGGTGCTCGGCTCGGCGGCCGCCCGCGCCAGGGCCGGCACGAGCAGGAGCGCGAGCAGCGCGACCACGGTCGGCGGTCTGGTCGAAACGGCTCTCAGATTCACGTGGTTAAGCGTAGCCTGAGGAGCGCGACGCCGGTCGGGGTCGCGAGACGTGCGGCGGTCGACGTGCGCGCGTCCCGCTACCCTGCGCCGGTGGCATTGCGCGGCAAACGGGCACGGCTCGTGGGCCTGCTCGGTGGCGCGGCGCTGGTCGCGGCGTCGGTCGTGGTGATGCTGGCCGGGCACGGCGGCGGCCCCGGTCGCGCAGAGCGAACATCCGCTTCGAACTCCCAGGCGAGCGGCATCCATGACTCCGAGGAGGCACAGAGCTTTCCCGAGCCGGCGTCGAGCGGTCCGGGCACGCTCGCCAAGGACCCGGCCCAGGCGGCCGCCGCGGCGGTCGACACGGGACCGAGCCCTGGCGCACCCTCGGACGCGGAGGTGCGCCGCGAGCTGCAGCAGCTCCAGGACTGGAAGCGCCGCGCTCGCGCCGGCGGCGCGATCGCGCTCGGTGGGCGGGGCCACGCACGGGCACCCGCTGGATCGCCCGCCGCGGTGCAGGACATGGTCGCCGGCGGCAACGCGATCGCCACCTTCCCGTACCGCCTCGGGGGCGGTCACGGATCGTTCGTCGATGACGCCTACGATTGCTCCGGGTCGGTCAGCTATGCGCTCGCGGCGGCCGGGCTCCTGGACACGCCGCTGACCTCCGGCGAGCTCATGAAATGGGGCGTGGCGGGCCCCGGCCGATGGATGACCGTCTACGCCAATCCCGGCCACGTCTTCATGATCGTGGGAGGGATTCGCTTCGACACGAGCGGGCGTGCGGGCCCGCGGGGGTCGCGCTGGCAGCCGCCTCAGAGATCCGCCGCCGGGTTCGTTGCGCGCCACTGGCCCGGGCTCTGACGGCCCTCTCCGAAAATGTGAACCAAGACGCCCGAATCTCGGCTAGCATTGCCTGACATTCGTGTCGATCGACTCGAGGGGCGTTCACATGGGGAATAGGGAGAGACTGCTTGCGTTGGTGCTTGGCGCGGTGTCGGTCGCGCTCGGCATGTTCTGGGCGTCCGCCGCGAGCGCGGACCAGATCATCAACAACCCGTCGTTCACCGACGCGCGGAACGACTATCTGGCGAGCCGACCAGGCACCTTGGTCGAGGGCCGCTACGGCCCCTTCACGGTCAACGCGAACAGCTCGGTCCACAACGCGATCGACTTTTCTGCGCCCGCTCCCTGCACCAACTGCTACATCACCGACATCGTCCCGAACCTGATCTACGACGGCGACGCGAACTTCGCGACGGGCACGACCGCGAATCTCGACACCGGCGCGATGATGCACCACTTCGTGTTGATCAACCCGGCAAAGCAGGATGCGGTGTGTCCCAGCGGCTTGCAGGGCCAGCTCGGCGAGCGCTTCTTCGCGTCGGGCAATGAGCGCACGCACATGCACCTGCCGCGCCCGTTCGGCTACTACAACCCGGCCGGTCAGAGCACCTGGACGCTGATCTACCACCTCGTGAACAAGTCGGCCGTGCAGAAGAAGCTGAGCATCCAGGTCTTCTACCGGTACCGGACTGACCCGCCGAACGTGCGTGAGGCGAAGCCGCTGTGGCTCGACATCGACGGCTGCGGCGATTCCGAGTACACGATTCCAACCGGCTACTCCGACACCACGGTGGACTGGACATCGAACGTGGCGGGACGGATGGTGGCGATCTCGGGCCACCTGCACGACGTCGACATCACCAGCGCGAACCCGTGCGACATCCACTGTGCCGCCGAGGGCGGCGGCATCGCGGTGTCGGCCGAGCTGGTCGGCGGCGCGAGCAACTACTACGGCCCGGTCCCGCCCGACAACCCGCCGCCGGCCAGCCTCACCGGCACTACCTTGTGCCGCTCCGAGGGCTATTACGGCACCACGTTCGGCGGCACCCAATGGAAGGGCCATCTCGACACGATGAGCGAATGCGGCATCCAATCGGACATTCCCGCCGGCGCTCAAGCCGAGGCCTATCCCGCCGGCGGCGCCTACCCGACCCAGGGGCTGCCGATCCAGTCCGGGAACGTGATCAGGCTCCACAGCGAGTACCAGAACGGCACCGGCTCACCGCAGACGGACGTGATGGGGATCATGATGGCCTGGTACGCGCCACCGGATCCGGGCTTCGTGCGGCCGAAGGGCGCGTCGCCGATGCGCGTGGCGCTGGTGCCCGCGTACAACCAGTGCACCAGCCCGAACCGGACCCACGGCGCGCCGCTCAGCAACGGGTCGTGCAACCCGCCGGTGCAGTCGTCCAGCTTCCTGACAATGGGAAGCCCGGACGCGAACGGAGTCGGCGCGAACGGCTCGGGGACCCTCACCATGACCACCCTCAGCTCGGACGCCCGGCTGGCGCTGAACGTCACCGACGTGCGCAACAAGTCCGGCCTCACGGACTACACGGGTCAGCTCCAGGCGCAGATCCCGCTGCGGATCATCGACCGCGACAGCGGGCCGGACCTGACCGGCGTGACGCAGGACACGACGTATTCGTTCACGTCTCCGTGCACTACGACCGTTTCCACGACCGTGGGCTCGACCTGCTCTGTCGTCACGACCGCGAATACGCTCGCGCCCGGCGCGATCAAGGCGGGCGTGCGCACGATCTGGCAGCTCGGGAAGGTCGACGTGTACGACGGCGGCTCGGACGGCGTTGCCAGCACGACCCCGAACACCCGCTACCTGACGCAGGGGTACTTCGTCCCCTAAGGGGGCGAAGTACTACCCTGGAAGACAGTGGGAGAAGCGGTTCGTGACACCCGGTTGCGGTTGGCGATGCTGCTGGCCGCGCTGATGCTCGCCGCCTCGCTGCTCGCACTGGCCGCGGGTCCCGCGAGCGGGGCCAGGCTCACTTCGTCGAAGGCGAAGAGGGCCGTGGTCAGCTACGTCAAGAAGAGGTGGGGCTCGAGCTACGCCGTGCACCCGGCGTGCTACTCGCTCAGCTCGAGGAAGAGCAAGTGCTTCGTGCACATGGTGCACAACTCGAGCTCGTGCACTAAGTATGCGACCGTCACGCTGAAGGGCAGGCGCACGGCGGTCAGCATGGCTCGGCCGAGCTGCTAGGCCGATGCCCGGCAAGCCCCATGCAGGCGCGCGAGTGTGGCTTGCCGCTGCGGCGACGCTGCTGCTCGCCGCGTTAGCCCTCGCGACGCCGCTGACCGCCCATGCAGCGGTCGGCGACGTGTCGCTCGTGAGCCGCGGCGCCACGGGCGCCGCGCCCGCCGACGGCGACTCCGGCCCGGGCGTGGCGGTCTCGGCGAGCGGCCGGTTCATCGCGTTCGAGTCGAAGGCGGCGAATCTCAGCGACGCGGCACAGCCCGGCGTCACCAACATCTATCTGCGCGACACGAAGAACGGCACGACGGTGCTGGTCAGCCGCGCCGACGGCGCAGACGGGGCGGGCGGCGACGGCGACTCGACGGCCCCGGCGATCTCGCCCGCCGGGCGTTACGTCGCATTCGAGTCGGTCGCGCGGAACCTGAGCCCGGACGCGAATCCGGTGCGCAATATCTTCGTTCGCGATACGGCTGCGAACACGACCACGCTCGTATCACGCGCAGGCGACGGCACTCCTGCCGACGGCGACTCCTCGCATCCGGCGATCTCCGCGAATGGCGCGACCGTTGCATTCGATTCGACCGCCGACAACATCAGCGCCGACGACAACGACAACTTCTCCAACGTCTATGTCCGCGACATGGTGACGGGCCAGATCACGCTCGTCAGCAGGGTGGTACTCGGCTCGCTGAGCGTGCCCGCCGACGGGAACTCCTACGCCCCCACGATCGATCGCCTCGGTAATCGCGTCGCGTTCACCTCGGACGCGGACAACCTCAGCTCGAAGGACAACAACGCTGTCACGAACGTGTTCGTCACGGACCTGCTGACCAAGTTCACGTCCGCCGTCAGTCTGCCCACGGGCGGATTCCTGAGCCAGACACCATCGGACGGGAACTCCTTCGGCGGTGTGATCTCGGGCGACGGCCGCTACGTCGCGTTCCTCTCATACGCGGGCAACTTCGTGGACAAGGCGATCAGCACCCCCACGATCGCTCAGGTCTTCCGGCGCGACATCCAGGCCAGCAAGACGGAGCTTGTCAGCCGCGCCACCGGGGCGGACGGGGCGCCGGCGTTCGCCGACTCCTTGCAACCGTCGATCTCCGGCGACGGGCGCTTCATCGCGTTCCAGACCTCGGCCGGCAACCTCAGCACCGAGGACACGGCCGCGTCCGACATCTTCATCCGCAGCATGGACGCCGCCACCACGACGCTCGTGAGTCGCATGAGCGGCGCCGCCGGCACGCCGGCCGATGGCTCCTCCTATGCGCCGGTCCTGTCCCGCGATGGGCGCGTGGTCGTCTTCTCGTCCGACGCCGCCAACCTGTCGCCCGACGACAACGACGATGTGCCCGTGCGGGACGTGTTCGCGCGCCAGGTCCCGGTCACGCCTCCGCCGCCCGACGCGCCGCCGGACCTCGGCACCAATGACCACAGCGCGCACGAAGGGCACACGGCGGCCGAGCACGCCGGTCACACCGCCGCCGAGCACGCCGGTCACGTCACGGCCAGCGGCGCCCCGGCGCAGACCCTCTTCGGGCCGCCCGTCCAGGACGTCGATCGCGCATTCATCCTCTCCCAGGTCCACGGAGACGCCAACGTGATCGTGACCGCGACCGTCAACCTGCCCCGGATCAAGGCCAAGGCCTCCCGGATCCTCCACTGCAAGCAGTTCTCCGGCAGGAACATCCCCGCGCACAAGCTCAACCGCATCCGCCTGCGCTTCTCGAAGCCGGCCTTGCGGGCCGTGAAGCGGGCCCTCAAGCGCGGCAAGCGGCTGCGTCTGAAGGTGGTCGCCCAGGCACAGGCCGCGACCGGCGGCCCCTGGGGCGTCGCGAGCCGGACGATCCGGCTGATCGACACCCGCTAGCGGGTCGTGACAACGCTCAGTCGAGCGTGATCGCCCGGATCGAGTGCTCGTCGGGGAGCTTGTCGAGCACCTCGTGGATCACCCGCCCGACGTCGTGCTCCTCGTGCCCGAAGTCGTCGAGGAGGGCCTTGAGCGCGGTATGCGTGATCTTCAGCTGAGCCGGTGTGAGCTCGAGGTGGTAGTGAAACTCTTCCGTGGACTCGGCCGAGCCCTCGAGTTCAGGCGAATCGGGCATCTATCTCCTTCGGATCGTGTTCGCACCAATCGTAGTCGGAGGACCGGGCGCGGAGCGACGGGCACCGGCACTCAAAGCTCGTAGAGGGTGCAGTCCCGGGTCCGGGCGATCATTTTCGCCTCGCGCTGAAGATGCTCTGCCAGGCCTTCGTAGTGCTCGAGCCACCACCGCGCAGTGCTCGGGATCGCGAGGTACGCTGCCCCAGCCTCGCGCTCTCGCGCAATCTGCTCGATCGCGTCCGCCCCGTCGGCCGGGTTGTGCCACGCGGCGCTGCCGTCCGGATTGCGCGGCAGGTGACGCATCCTGCGGCCCTCGACGGCCGACAGTTCCTCGTCGCCGCCGTCCACGATCAACACCCGCTCGCCCTCCGGGACGTTCGCCGCGATCGTCGCTCTGATGCGCCGGGCGTCGTAGCTCTCCTCCTCGTCGTCCTTCGTCGCGGGCTCGTCCGTGATCCACTCCGGACGGCGCCACTCGACGTGTCCCTCGCCGGTCAGCATGGGTGTGAAGTAGAGGCACTGGTCGAAGTAGAAGTGCGTCACCTGGCTGTGCCGGGTGCGCTTTGGATCGCGCTGCGGAAGGCCGCCATGGAGGAGGTTGGCGGCCCAGATCAGCGTCTGGCCTTTCCGGATGGTGCCGTAGGCCGGCTCGAGTCCCTCTCGCTCGATCAGCTCGGCGACGAACTGCTCGTACTTCGGATACTCGTCGGCGCTCGGCTCGGCGCCGATGTCCTGCATCGTCAGCTCGGGGAGCTTGTGGCTGCCCGGGTAGTAGACGAGCGGGCCGTTGTCCATGTCGATGTCCTCGAGCGCGACCCACGCTCCGCACATGAAGCCGCGCGGCGTCGAGTTGAAATGGATCGTGTCCGAATGGACCGCCTGCTCGGAGCCGAACCGGAAGTTGAGGGTCTGAAAGGGGAGGGGCTTGCGCTCGTAGAGCCCGGCCAGGACCTCCCGGATATCGGGCGAGCGCGCGAGCGCGCGCACGTTCTCGCTGATCCGCCAGGCGTCCTGGATGCGGCGCGAGTGGTAGAAGACGCGATCTCGCTTGACGCCCTCTCCCGCGTAGAGCCCGTCGAGGTCGGCGACGATGCCGTCGAGCACGCGGGCCGTGCAGCCGGTCTCGTCGAGCACCACGAATCCGTCACGGTCGAACCGCTCGCGAAGCTCGGTGATCGAGGGAGCGGAGGCCGGTGCGCGGTTCACGCCGGCAGGGGACGTCCCAGCCAATCGAGGTAGAAGCCCTCGAGGTCCGGGACGAAGTCGTGCACTGGCGGGTATCCCGGCGGCACGGCCTCGACCTCGAGCAGCGTCCGACAGCCGGGGCAGAAGTACTCCCGCAACACGTTCCACCGCGGGTCGCCGTGCATCTTGTCGGGATAGATCTCACGAAGCTCCTCGACCGTGTCCCGCACGTTGATCAGCGCCTCCAGCTTCCAGTTCTCGCGGTAGTCGCAGAACTCATGGCCGCAGTCGCACTTGACGAGGTACGAGCCGGATCCCTTGCTCACGATAAATAGGTGCTCTCCGAACGGCAGCACGATCGGGTCGTCCCACGTGACGCGCTCCTGGAGGATCTCGACGTACTTGTCGAACCGGTCGGTGTCCTTGTAGCCGGACTGGATCGCCCGCACCTGGGCGCGCGGGAGCTTCTCGTCGACGAGGTCGCGCAGCGTGTCCTTGTCGAGCTTCATGAGGCGCCCAGCAACGTCTTCGCGAGGTCTACTTCGGGCGTCGGCACGTCGAACTCGAAGTCCTCCGGCAGGTCCCAGAAGTCGCGGAACTCCTTCGCCCAGCGTTCGGACAGGCGCATCGACTCGGCGTACATGCGCTGCACCGGCTCGATCATGTCGCGCGCGAGGATTCGTTCGCGCTCGGACTGCATCCACTCGCGCACCGGCACCGCCTGCTCGCCGCGGCGGGTCCTGATCTCCGCGCGGCGCTCCTCGGTACGGCGTTCGTCGCCTGGCACGACGCCGTACACCGACTCGGCATAACGCGGCAGCAGGTAGTCGCCCTCGATGTCATCCATCACCGACCGGTACGAGCGCTCGAGCGGGTCGCCTGTGCCGGCACCGCCCCGGAACATGCACAAGTAGAGATCGCCCTCGCGCATCACCTCGGGCAGCGTGGTGGTCTCGATGTCGAACTGGTGGTCACCGGTGATCTCACGCGCGAGGGCGCTGTCCGCGGGGTCGGGTTCCCGGACCGGGAAGGGCGTCTGCTCGGCGGCCAGCTCGAGCAGGTTCGTGTTGCGAATGTTGTGCCGGTATCCCGTCGCCGCCGGGTAGCCGCCCCACAAACCGGCCTGGATGAAGCATCGCCCGTTCCCGATGTTCTGCATCTCGTAGAAGGGGGTCTTCCACGCCAGCCGGAGGCACTCGTAGCCGGAGCCGCCGCGATGGCGACCGGGCCCCGCGGTGTTCGGCTTGACCCGCTGGCTGAGGTAGAGGAAGGGCTCGATCAGCTCCCACATCTCCATGTCGCCCATGTCGCCCTCGGGGTTCCACATGGCCGCCGCGTAATCGAGCCCGTCGAGCACCATCTTGGCGCCGCCGCCGACGCACGAGAGGCCAAAGTTGGTGGTCGCGGACTGCCGCCCGTACTGGTCGATGCCGCCGCCCTGGAACGCGTTCGCGGTGAGCCCGTAAGGGGCCAGGACCTCCTCGACGAAGCCTCGCGCCTGCAGCGAGCGCGAAAGCGACTTGATGAAACCCGTGTAGGACGGGATCAGGAAGAACCAGGCGTTGCCCGTTGAGGCCTGTGGGTTCGAATGATTCGCCCAGGTGCCCGGCGGGAAGTTCTGCCGCAGGCCGAGGTAGGCGCCGTCGTTGACCTTGTCGTTGCAGATCAGCGTCTGCGTCAGCTGCACCCACAGGGCGCCCTGCATCGATGACGGCGTGCAGTTCGCGGAGTGGTATCCCCAGGACGATGCGCCGTCGTAGTCGAGCTCCATCACCCCGTCACGGGTGATGCGTAGCTCGACCGGAGCGTGCATCATCGTGTCCTTGCGCGCGTACGACGGCAACTGCTCCTCCTTCGCGAACGGCAGGTCCGTGAAGGCCGCCGCCCGGTAGCGCCCCGGCACGGTCAGCTCGCGGAGCCGGCTGATGAAGGACCGCCGCCCGTCCTCGATCACCTCGCGCATGAACTGCTTATAGGTGTCGATCCCTTCCTCGAGGATCAGGCGCTCGACGGCCTCGCGGATCATGTGGCATCCGGCCAGGCGAGTCTTCTCGTCGAGCGTCCAGTACATCGGGGTGCGCGTGCCCTTGAGCCCGGCGAGGACGTGGTCGCGCCAAAGCTCGTCGTTCGAGCCGATCTTCTTCGCGGGCAGGTCGATGCCGTCCTCGTAGCGAGAGATTGGGCCGATCGGAACGGAGCCCGGGGTCTTGGCGCCGATGTCGATCTCGTGCGTGACACCCGCGGCCCAGCCGATCAGCTCCTCTTGCCAGAAGATCGGGACGATCGTCTGGACGTCGGCGTTGTGGACGTCGCCGATCATCGCGTCGTTGTTGGTGAAGATGTCGCCCGGCTCGATCCCGGGGTTCTCCTCGTAGCCCTGGCGGATCATGAACTTGATCGCGTCAGACATCGTGTGGACGTGCACGATGATGCCGGTGGACAGGGCGACGGAGTCGCCCTCCGGCGTGTAGAGCGCGAAGCACAGCTCTCCGATCTCCTTCACGATCGGCGAGGCCGAGATGTTGAGCGCGGTCTCGCGCGCGGTGACGAGCCCGCCGCGCAGGCGCGAGAAGATCTTCTCGAACCGGATCGGGTCGTTTCGCTTCATCTCCAGGTCCTCGACCCCGCAGTACCGGCCGGTCTCGGCGAAGCGGCGCTCGGACTCGGTCAGCATCTGGAGGGCCGAGCCGCCCTCCCATCCGATCGAGCGGCGCTCCTCGGCCGCGAGGGGCTCGAGCTCTCTGGTGCGGTCGACCATTGCCATGGTGGGCTCCTCTCTCCTCTCACCTACCGGAAGCCTGGGCGAACTCCGCCTCGGCGATCGTCTCGAGATGGAAGATGCGCTGTCCGTCGAGCCTCGCACAGCGACCCGGCGGAATCGCGAACGTGTCGGCGGGGGACTCGATGATCGCCGGCCCGGGGATCTCGTTGCCCGCGCGGACCGTGTCCTGCTCGTAGATCGGCGTCTCGACCCAGCGATCGCGCCACCAGACGCGTCGCTCGTCCTTCGGCGCCGGTGACCCGGGGGACTCCGGCTCGTCGGGAAGGGCCGGTTTCTCCACCTCGGCGGCCCCGGTCACGATCACGTTCGTGATCAGGTAGCCGAGCTCCGGCGAGCGCGCCGAGCGCGCATAGAGCTTGCCGTACGCCTCCTCGAACCTCTGGATCAGATCCTCGACCTGGGCTGCATCTCCGAGGGACGCGCTGGGCGAGAGGATCTCGAGGTCGTTGAGCTGCCCGTAGTACTGCATGCGGACGTAGTGGCGAAACACGATGTCGTCCGCCGCCACCCCCGACTTGGCAAACTCCGTCACCACGCGCTCGCGCAGCATTTCCCAGCCGCCCTCCACATACATTCCGATGCCCGCCTTCTCGTCGGCGTCCGCACCCGGCTCGATCGGCATGTCGATCGTCATGTCGAACCGATACGCGAAATCGCCGCAGGCGCAGCCGAAGGCCGAGAAGCCGGCCGCCCATGCGGGCACCAGCACGTCCCGGTAGGGGACGCGATCGGTGTACCCGGCCACGTGCAGGGGACCGCCGCCGCCGTAACAGAGCAGCGTGTAGTCGACCGGCGAGTAGCCCTTCCCGAGCACCTGTGCAACCGCCTCGTATTTGAGGGTCTCGTCGAACAGCTCCACGATCCCGGCCGCCGCGTGCTCCACGTCGAGCCCGAGCGGCTCGGCGATCTGCGTGGAGATGGCGGCATGAGCGCGTTCGGTGTCGAGCTTGATGTCGCCGCCCAGGAAGTAGTCCGGATTGACCCTGCCGAGCACGAGATTGAGGTCGGTCACCGTGGGCGTGTCGAGGTTGCCCTCCGCCCACGAGATCCCGATCCGGGCGCCGGCGGAGTCGGGGCCCAGCTCGGGCCGCCCGGAGTTCGGATTGATGCGGACGAACGACCCCGTCCCCGCGCCGATCGAGTCCACCTGCACGAGCGGCAGGTTCAGGATGAAGCGCCCGATGTCGGGCGTTTGCTTGATGCTGAACTCGCCGTCGGTGATGAGCGCGATGTCGAAGCTGGTGCCGCCGATGTCGGTGCAGACCACGTTGCGGTCGCGCGTCGCGAGCCTGTCGGTCAGATAGCGCGCCCCGATCACGCCTCCGATCGGCCCGGAGATCAGCGTGCGCGCAAGCTCTTTCGCCTCGATCGAGATCGTGCCTCCGTGCGCCGCCATGATGCGCAGGTCGAAGCGCGCGCCCGCTTCTTGCGTGATGTCCCGCACACGCGCAAGCTGCTCGCGCGAGGGCTCCGCTGCGTATGCCTCGATCAGCGTCGAGTTCAACCGCGGGAAGTCGCGCCGCATGGGGTACAGCTCCGAAGAGCAGAAGAACGGCAGCTCGGGAGCCACTTCGGCCCCGATCTCCCTGATCCGGTCCTCGTGCTGCGAATTGCGATAGCTGTACAGCAGGTTGACGACGATGCCTTCCACGTCCAGGCCGACCAGCTCCTCGACCGCGAGGCGGGTTTCCTCTTCGTAAAGCGGGATCGCCTCGTCACCGAAGAGGTCGATGCGCCCGCGCACGCCGCGGATCCGCTCGCGCGGGACGAGCGGCTGGTTGTGGTAGTGGGTGGCGACGTGGAGGCGGTCCGAGTACGGATAGCCGAGATAGGTCTGGATCCCGCGCTCGATCCTCAGGCCATCCTCCATCCCTGCCGTCACGATCAGCCCGATCCGGCGCCCCTTCCGCTCGAGCAGGCGGTTCAGCATCGCGGTGCCCGAGTAGATCCCGGAGACCATCTGCGGCATCGCCTGATCCGGGGTGGTGTCCCAGTAGGCGAGCGCGTCGCGCGCCGACGCCATGAAGCCTACGGACTCGTCCTCGGGGGTGGTCTGCGCCTTGCCCACGACGAATTCGCCGGCGCGATCGACGATGAAGGTGTCCGTCATCGTGCCGCCCGCGTCGATCGCAAGCACCCGCGGGTCGCGTCCGTTCGAGCCAGGAGCGGATGCCTCGCCTGCCATCGCCGCGTACTCTAAAACCAAACTTCTGCCTTTGGTCGAATAACCAACTTCTGCCTTTGGCCGAATAACCAACTTCTGCCTTTGGTCGAACAACCAACTTCTGCCTTTGGCCCTCCTTGCTGCGTGAATGAGTTTCTCTGGCTGAACAACCAACTTCTGCCTTTGGTCCTCCTTGCTGCGTGAATGAGTTTCTTTGGCTGAATAACCGACTTCTGCCTTTGGCCCTCCTTGCTGCGTGAATGAGTTTCTTCCGTTGAGGGAGGAGGGGTGGACGAACTATCGGTGGCTGCCGGGTGAC
>Ga0114129_10006170_pt1 | contig 17003 bp, 13 predicted proteins | sample RhiMetdeltSRZDD1_FD_80071 | JGI IMG/M metagenome (GOLD analysis project Ga0114129, IMG submission 80071) | Populus rhizosphere microbial communities from Tennessee, USA - Rhizosphere MetaG P. deltoides SRZDD1 (version 2) (version 2) | ecosystem: Host-associated > Plants > Roots > Rhizosphere >... | reverse complement strand
GTCGAGCAGCAGCCGGACGGTCGCGGTGTCATTGCCGAACGTCGCGGCGTTCAACGGAGTGACTTTCCGTTGATCCATCACGGCAACGTTCGCCCCTTTGGCGAGCAGCATTCGCAGGACCTCCGCCGACGGATTCGCAAATGATGCAACAATCAGAGCCGTACGTCCGCTTCGCGAGGCTACGTTGACATCGGCACCGTGATCGAGCAGCAGACGAACCTTCTTCGGATCGGCGACCGACCACATCAGAGCTGTGGACCCATACATATTCTTCGCATTCACGTCGGCATGCCGGTCGATCAGCATCTTCATGGCATCCAGCGAACCTGTTTCAGCGGCAACCATCAACGGCGTGATTCCGTCCTGTCCTTCGGCGTTCGCACTGACGCCCTCATCCAGAAGCGTCTTGATCTGTCGAAGGTCATTGGCACGGATCGCGGAATACAGCCTGTCGCCAGACTCGCCGGCGCTTGCGGCAATCCAGGCCACACAGAGCGCGGTGCACACAAGAACGATTCTTGTCTGCATAGGTTCGCCCTCCCGAGGATGCGTTTCGAGCAGAGTGCATAATACCAGCCTTCTTTAAAGAAGCTGGTATTACGTTTGTTGGGAACGGAGGTATATGAATCGCGAAGCCCGCGCAGGCCGGCGTGTCTCTAACGACAAGGCTCAGCAACGCGCGCACCACACCCAACCCGTTAAAAACCATTGACGTCGGACATTTCCTGGCAACGGTGCTGACAAATCAGGTCGAGGTCGATTGGTTTCGCTGGACAAATTGGCACTAACGATCTCAGCGTTGCGACCGCTATTGGATGTTCAACTGCATCGCGTGTGAGGAGGTCTTCGATGCGTTACGCTTCTTACTTCACATTACTGCTGGCCTTCGGTGCGGCCGGATGAACTATATCTTCTTCTCACTGCAGCGATCAGGACGGCTTGATGGAAATTTAGAAACGTTGTTTCTGCGATTCTGGCGGCGATATCTAGCCAAAACGGGTGACAACGAGATGCTGGAAATTGTTGCGCCATTCTTTGCGTTCCGAGGACTGGTGATGGCGCATCCCGTTTGGTATCCCAGACTCAATCCGATCGTTCGGCAGAAGCTTTTTAATTTTATGTTTGCAGTTCTGAAAAGGAATCGTTTCGATCTGAGCCAGGTGAATTTCTATTGTGACGAAGGGTGCCAAAACCGTGCCGCTTAAAGACCAAGTAGCATTTGCGGTATGGATCACGGGTCTGCCCGCATCGGGTAAATCCACGGTTACGTCCGCCCTGGCACAGGAGTTAACAACGCTCGGAGTCCAGTTTGCCGTCCTTGAATCTGACGCGTTGCGGAAATTGCTCCCCACCACATCTACGTACGATGAGCGAGATCGCGAGTATTTCTATGGCTCTCTGGCATTCATTGGGCACGTCCTCACCTGGCACGGCGTATCCGTTATCTTCGACGCGACTGCGAACAAGCGATCCTATAGGGCCGCGGCCCGGCAATGCATATCGCGCTTCGTTGAAGTGTTTGTGGCGTGCCCATTGAACGTGTGTATCAAACGCGATCCTAAAGGCATCTACCGCATGGCGCGTGATGGAAAAGCGAGCCACGTACCGGGCCTTCAGGCGCCGTACGAGCCGCCGGAGAAACCAGAGGTTGTGATTCGCGGTGATCGCGACAGTCCGCAAGATGCCGCCCAGCAAATAGTGGATTTGCTCGCGAGCAAAGGCTGGCTGCGCAACGTCCCGAATAACGACAGGAGGCAGAATATGAATCGCGAACCCCGCAGAATTCGTCCGAAATCGCTCGCAGGATCACAAAAGCGACGGATCTTGAAGGAAGTAGCGGCGTTACCGAAGGGGTCGAAAGAAATGCTGAAGGGCGCCAAAGGGAAAAAGGCCATCAGTAGCCCTTCGCAACCGCACTCGAAAAGGTTTGGCAAATAGATTTGCCCACTCGCGTATTTGAGTCAGGAAACGAGTTGCCGATTTGTCCAAGACAACGACCCCGAGCGGGACCGGCGATGACAGTTCGTTCAACGACGCGAATGATAAGCCGTTTGAAAAACTTCTTGAAATCGCGGAGGAGCGGTCTATCGACATCATCCTCAGAAACCTGCAAAGCAAAACGATGTTCGAACGGGCATTCTTATAAGACTGAATGCCGTCTTCGCTAATTCCTCTTGCGATACACTGGGCAACAGGTGTACTTATGTCAGTCACTGACATGTAGGTAACTGAGGTGACCGTCATGAGTAAACCAACAGATCTGGTGCAGGGCACTCTCGACCTGCTTATTCTAAAAATCCTCGCTTTAGAACCGATGCACGGGTGGGCCATTGCCCAGCGCATACGGCAGATGTCCAGTGACGTTCTCCAGGTTGGTCAGAGTGCGTTATATCCCGCTTTGCACAAACTCGAGAGGCAAGGCTGGATTAAGTCGGAGTGGGCGATATCCGAAACCAACCGCCAGGCCAAGTATTATTCGCTGACCCGCGCGGGACGCAAAGCCCTCGCCGAAGAATCCGCAAATTGGGAGCGCCTTTCGACGGCGATTTCCGCCATCGTCCGGACGGCTTTGTAAAGGAGGTGCGAGGTGTTCCGGTGGTTGATAGGGCTTCGCGTAGCATTTCGCTCGGTTTTCCGCCGACGCCGTGTCGAGGAGGAGCTCGATCAAGAGCTTCGATACCACTTTGACCGCCAGATTGACGAGGAAGTGCGTCGTGGTCTTCCGCCCGAAGAGGCGCGGTACGCCGCAGCACGGGCAATGGGACCTGTTGCCCAGAGTATCGAGGAATGCCGCGACGCCGTTCGCGTGAAGTTCATAGAGGAACTGTCATGGGATCTCAAATACGGCTTGCGGACTCTGCGTCGAAATCCCGGTTTTACAGCGGTCGTCCTGACAACATTGGCAATTGCCATCGGCTCCCTCGTTACTGTTTTCAGCATCGTCGATGCCTGGCTCTTGAAACCTTTGAATTTTCCGAACGCGGATCGGCTCGTCATTGCGTTCGCCGCACAGCCCGACCGGCCTACCGAGCCGGCAGTGTGGCTACCGTATCGCGTGTACGCGGGATGGAACGAACGCAGCCGCTCGTTCGACTCGATTTCTGCGGCATTCCCTCGCGATGCAACGTTGACCACTGCAGCCGACGCCGAATCCGTGCTGGGCCTGAGTGTTACGCCTGAGTTCTTTCGAACTTTCGGCATTAAAGCATTTCTTGGGCGAACTCTCTCTCAGGAGGATGTTACGGGGCCGCATACGGTCGTGATCAGTTATGGCCTATGGCAGCGACAATTCGGCGGTTCTCATGATGTCATCGGCACGGCGATCACACTGAGTAGCGTTTCACATCTTATCGTAGGTGTAATGCCGCAAGAATTCGAGACACGCGTTCTGGATATGCGTTTCGACTTCTGGACGGCCTTGAGAACTGGTGAAGGCAGTTATACGACAAACGGCCTGGGACCAGTCGGCGTGATTGGCCGCCTCGGAAAGGCAGTTTCCTTCGACAACGCCCGCTCCGAACTCGGAACGATTTTCCATGAAATCGAGTCGGCGAACGCGATCAATTTTAATCGATTCGTGGTGAACTTAACGTCATTGCAGGCAGACAATACGCGTACTGTTCGCGTTACTCTCGTAACTGTATCGGCCGCCGTCTTGTCTCTCTGGCTCATCGCATCCATGAATGTCGGTAGCTTGCTTCTTGGACGTGGACTAGTCCGGCTTCGTGAAGCGGCAATTCGCGCGGCGATTGGGTCGGGACGAGCCCGTCTTATGCGCCAATTCGTTACGGACAGCCTGCTAATTGCCGTTCTCGGCGGGATAGCCGGCCTCGCCGTTACGGTTATCGCGACCCGGGTGTTCGTTGCCTGGAATCCGCTTGGATCGCTGCCGCAGAATGTGATCCGCCTGGATTTGCGAGTACTTGCGGTGACACTTGTTGCAACGGCAATAACGACCATTGTGTGCGGGCTCGCACCCGCACTGCGGATTGCGAATGCGTCCTTGTATGATGCGTTGCGATCCGGTGGTGGGCAAGGTCATTCCACACTGCCCGGACAACGGATGCAGGCAATCTTGCTTATGGCTCAAATGTCCGCCTGTGTGATTCTTTTGGTTGCGACGACGCTTCTAATTCGTACGTTTGTTGGCTTGCAGTTGGAACCCTTGGGATTCAATCCAACCAATCTGTTGGTGGCCAATGTCGTTTTGCCGAACGACGCGTTTGGCTCCAGCCAAAAACGAACGGTCTTTTATCGCGAACTCGCCGAGCGTGTTCGTACGCTGCCCGGGGTTCGCGCGGTCGCAGCCGGCACATCGCCGCCGTTGCACAGCGGTGCGCCCACAACCATCAACACGGGCCCGGAAGATTCCACCGATGCTCCTCGATTCAGCACGCAAGACGTCACGATGGAATTCTTTGACACTCTTGCGATTCCATTACGCTCGGGTCGCACATTTGATGCCCGTGACAGCGAGAAAGGGGCCGCTGTGGCCATCTTGAATACCCGCGCCGCTGAGCAATTGTTCGGTAACCCGGGAGCTGCGATCGGTCGGCGAGTGCGGCTCGACAAGGAGCCTTGGCGAGAGATCGTCGGTGTCGTTGACAGTGTCCGTTCCACATTCTTCAACACGTTGGAATGGCAAATGGCGCCGATTGTTTATCGGCCCGCGTCTCAGTCATTCGACAGGCTAAATGATCCAACTGCGAGCAGCTTCGGCTTCCAGTTGCATATTCGATCGGACAGCGTCCTCTCCATGGCGGACTTACGCAAAGTTGTCGCTACCGTTAATCCGCGTGCCGTCGTGACCGAGTTACGGACGACGTCGGCCATGGTTCGGGAGGCGACGAGACAGCCCGCTTTCCGAATGACCCTATTGCTCGGGTTCGCGTCGATCAGCTTGTTCCTTGCGGCAATCGGAGTATATGGGCTCGTTGCACAGGCAGTTGCTCAGCGTCGACGCGAAGTTGCGGTTCGTATTGCATTGGGGGCACCACGATCCGCGGTTATCGCGACTGTATGCGCTCGTGCGTTTGCCGTGACGATGATCGGCCTTGGTCTCGGCGTTTTCGGCGCATTCATGTTGGGACAACTTTTGGAAGCGGTGCTATACGGGGTGCGGCCACGTGATGCCGCGTCGTTTGTCACTGCGGGGGCAGTGCTGGTAGGGGCAGCGGCGATAGCGACATTCCTGCCTGCGCTACGTGCAGCACGTCTCGATCCGGCGAAAGTGTTACGCGGCGATTAACAGCTAACCAGTACTCTTACCTGGGTTGTTCGCTGTCAACTGGAATAATTTTCACTCCCTCGCGAGCAGCGTCGCCCGGGGCAGCGAGGATGGTCGCTCCGTCATCGACGCCTTGAAGAATCTCGACGCGATCACCGTAATCACGTCCGACGACGATCTTCTGAAGATGGAGCGTGTTGTCGGGTTGAACGACGGCGACTTGAGCGCCATCCGTGCGGAAGAGGATTGCCGATGCAGGTACGGCCAGAGGAAGATTCGTCCTCGATGCGCTCAAGGTCACTTCGGCGAAGCTACCCGGAAACAATGCGCCGTCGGGATTCGGCACAGCAACTTCGACAAGCATGGTGCGGTTGGCGGGATCGAGCGCATTGGCGGTGCGTGCGACATTTCCGTGGAATACTCGCCCGGGAAGATTCGAGACCGTTAACACCGCCGGTTGACCGACCCGCACAGAACTTGCGCTCGTCTGGGGAACGTTGATATAGGTTCGAAGTTTGTCGGTCTGGGCGATCCGAAATAAAAGCGTGCTGCCCGTGTTCACAAGGGCGCCTACATCGACGCTTCGTACTGTCACCACGCCGTCGAAAGGCGCTTTCACCAGACGATACCCTTGAACTTCCTGCAGACGCGACAAGTTTGCTTTCGCCGCTGCTACGTTGCTCCGCTGCGCAGTGATGGCCTTTTCCAAAGCCAGGACGTTTGCGTTTTGGGCCGCAAACTGTGCCTGATACTGGTCGGTTTCCTGCTTCGATGCGATTCCCTGGTCGGCCAGGCTCTTCCATCGTTCGGCGTTGAGACGCGCGAGGTCGCGATTCGCTTTTCCTTGTTCGAGGTTTGCTTCAGCTTGCTCTGACGCTGCTTCGGCTTGTGCGACAGACGCTTCGACCTGCTTGATCTGCTGATCCAGTTCGGGCGCGTCGATTTCCGCCAGCACCTGACCGGCCACGACACGATCGCCGATATCGACAAGACGGCGCTTCAAATATCCATCAGCACGAGCCAGGATTGGCGCTTCTGTGATTGCTTGCATCGTTCCTGGAAGCTGGATGTCGTTTTCGCCCGCGGCGCGGCCGACGCGAATGACTTCCATCGACGGAAGCGCTCTTGCACGTTCATCTGCTTCAGCGCGAACTGTTGCATCGCGCTTCCGCAGCGGCACATATCCAGCCACGAACGCGCCCGCCAGGAGCAGAACAAGACCGATGACCAATGCGGTAATCGTCAGACCGGAAGGCCGCCAAACTGAATACTCGTTTTTCAAGCTGTAAATTCCAATTCTGCTTCCAAAGCTGCGTCTCGTTCTTCTTCTTCCAAACGGCGCTCGAGATTTGCGGGAGGCTTCGTTCGCAAGTAGGAGTAAATGATAGGAACGACGAACAGAGTTGTTACCGTAGCGCCCACCAGTCCGCCGATTACGGCTCGACCGAGAGGAGCGTTTTGTTCACCACCTTCGCCTAGACTGAGAGCCATCGGAAGCATGCCCAAAATCATGGCCGACGCAGTCATGAGCACCGGCCGGATGCGGGCATAGCCCGCTGCAAGCATTGCGTCGCGCGCAATCGGTTCGATTGCACGTTCATCGTTCGCAAATGTGACGATCAAGATGCTGTTTGCCGTCGCCACCCCGATACACATGATCGAGCCCATCAATGATGGAACACTCAGCGTGGTGCCGGTTACAAACAACATCCACAATATTCCAGCGAGTGCACCCGGCAACGCGGTGAGAATGATAAACGGATCCAGCCACGACTGGAAATTTACAGCCATCAGCAGATACACAAGCACAACTGCGAACAGCAGTCCAAGGCCGAGCCGGAAAAACGAGGATTGCATTGTGTCGTACTCACCACGCAACATGAGAGTGGTGCCGCGCGGCAATTGCGTCTGCTCTTCCTTCATGACCTTCTCGATCTCTTTCCCTACGCTGCCCAGATCACGCCTATCGACATTAGCGTAAACATCGAACACCGGAGCCACATTGTAGTGGTTGATAATGACGGGCCCGTAACTGCGCTTCACATCCACCAGGTTTGATAACAACTGAGTGGAGCCGTTCGCCGTCAACGCTGGATTGCCTGAGGCCGACGATCCGGGCGTTGCGGTATTTACGTTGTTCGAAGGCACAGTGACCGGCGTCCGCAGCAATTCGTCCAGCGAATCGATGCGATATTGGGATGTCTGCACGCCCACGTTATAGCTGATCCCTGTGGCGGGATTCAGCCAGAAGTTCGGTGCAACTTGATTGTTACCGCTGAGCGAGATCAGCATGCTGCTGGTCACATCGCGCTGCGTCAATCCCAGTTGGCCCGCTTTCACGCGGTCTACATTCAAATTCAATTGTGGCTGTTGGTACACCTGATGGACATGCACGTCAACCGCACCCGGAATACGCGCGATTCGATCCCTCAGCGTTTGCGCGATCTTGAAATTGTTTGCAGAATCGCGTCCGACGACCTGCAAATCGATCGGCGCAGGCAGACCGAAATTCAGAATCTGGTTCGTAATGTTTGCCGGCTCGAAGAAGAACACCATATCGGGAAAGACCTGGTTCAGCCGCTTTCGCAGCAACGCCTCATATTCCTGAACCGGCCCGTGCTTTTCCCGATTCAATGAAATCAAGATCTCGCCATCAGTTGCCGCGATGTTGGGGACATCACCCTGTGCAATGCTCCCCCAGGCGTTGGGGATTCCGATATTGTTCAGAATCGTATCGATTTCGCCGGCCGGTAGCGCATTGCGAATTTCCTGCTCGACGTCGGCGAATCGAAGTTCGGTCTGCTCGATTCTCGTTCCCGGAGCCGTTCGCGCGTGAAGTCGTAACGTGCCGGCATCAACATCCGGGAAGAAGTCCTGCCCAATCATTCGGACCAACCACAGCGAGCCGAAAGAGAGCAGCAGAAACCCGAGCAGCACCGGCGCCCGATGGCGCAAAGAGAAGTCGAGCAGGCCAACATATCGATACCGAAGCCGCTCGAAAAGACCATTCATGCCGCGATGAAGCGTCCAGAGAATGCCTCTTCCTCCATGTCCGCCCGCGTGATAGACGGCAACTTCGCTGCGAAGCAAGTGGTGCACCATCGTTGGCACCAACGTTCGCGACAAAAAGTAGGATGCGGCCATCGCAAATACGACGGCCATTGCAAGCGGCGTAAATAAATAACGGGCTGTGCCGGTGAGCAAAAGTACGGGTACGAACACGATGCAAATCGATAATGTCGAGACGAAAGTGGGCACCGCGATCTGGGATGCGCCATCCAACACTGCACGGACCAGTGGCTTCTTCATCGCGAGGTTCCGGTGCGTATTTTCGATCTCGACCGTCGCGTCATCCACAAGAATACCGACGGCAAGAGCCAACCCGCCAAGAGTCATAACGTTAATCGTTTGTCCCAGCAGGCTGAGAATGCAGATCGAAGTCAGAATCGAAAGCGGGATCGATATACAGACAATTAACGTGCTTCGCCAGCTTCCCAAAAACAACAGAATGACCAACCCGGTCAGAAACGCCGCAATCAGCGTCTCTCGCACGACTCCGCCGATTGCCGCGCGCACAAACAACGATTGATCTCCAAAAACAGACAACTTCAAATCCTTTGGAAGCGTTTCCATAATGCGCGGCAGTGCATTCTTGACGGCATTCACGATAGAGATCGTCGATGCATTGCCGTTTCGGGTTACCGTCATCAACACGCCTCGCGAGCCATTGGTTCGGACGATGTTCGTTTGCGGTACGAAACCATCGTGAACCGTTGCAACATCTTTCATGTAGATCGTGGCGCCGTTTACGGTCTTGATAGGCAGATTGTTAAAGTCGGCGATTACCGACGGACTGCTGTTCAATCGCACCGGATATTCGGTCTCCGCGAACTTCGCGGTGCCCGCAGGAAGGATGAGGTTTTGCAGACTCAGCGAATTGGAGACGTCTATCGGTGAAAGCTGCTTCGCGTACAGTTCGTCCAGATTGAGGTCCACCATGATCTGGCGGTTTTTTCCACCGAACGGATACGAAATGTTTGCACCCTGAACCGTGGCAAGCGGTGTCCGGATGAAGTTCTGACCAAGGTCGAAAATTTCCTGTTCCTTCAATGTCTTGCTGCTCAAGCCCAGCTGCAGAATCGGAACGCTAGCCGCATCGTACTTCAGAACCTGCGGCGGAAACGTTCCCGGCGGCATGTTGCGCACTTGAACCTGACATTGCGTCACGATCTGCGATAAGGCCAGGTCCACCTGCACATTCGGATGGAAATAGACGCGAACCGCCGAAACGCTCTGGTGCGATTGTGACTCGATATGCTCGATGCCAATGACGTTCGACGTCAGAGCGCGCTCGAAATTCGTAACGATGCGGCTCTCCATCTCTTCCGGTGTGAGCCCGTTATACTGCCAAACGATGCTGACTACGGGAATGTCGATATAGGGAAATATATCCACTGGCAATGTCGCGATCGCAACTCCGCCGAGGATTGCGATCAGCACCGCCATGACGACAAATGTGTACGGGCGCCGTAGCGCCAATCTGACGATCCACATATGATTTCGCGGACTGCGGCCGGACTTAGACTTTTACCGTAAACCCAGCGATTCAATCAAGACGCTCCATGACAGGACCGTGTTGATTGAGTAATATCATTTACCGGGATGGTACAGGCGTGAAGCAGATCACATCGTCGGTTGCGCGGAGAGTGCGAGAGGCACGGATGATCGGGAAAGCGTTAAAGTCGTCCCGGCATCCCATCCTCGTGCATATCGTGCCGGTCCGACGGTGCAATCTTTCCTGCACATACTGTAATGAATACGACGACTTCTCGAAGCCGGTTCAGACAAGCGAGATGCTCAGCCGCATTGATCGGCTCGCTGAGCTCGGGACGGCGGCAGTTCATTTGAGCGGCGGAGAGCCACTGCTGCATCCTGATCTCGACACGATCGTCCACCGAATCCGTGAGCATGGAATGCTGGCTGGTGTGTTGACCAATGGATATTTGCTCAACATCCAGCGCATCAAGCGGTTGAATCAGGCGGGGCTCGACCACCTGCAAATAAGCGTCGATAACGTCAATCCCGATGATGTTTCCAAAAAGAGCCTGAAAGTTTTGGAGCCTAAGTTGCGTTGGCTCGCCCAGTATGCACAGTTCGATGTGAACATCAATTCTGTTTTGGGAAGCGCGGTCCGCAACCCCAAAGACGCACTTGCGGTTACTCGCTGTGCGGAGGCGCTCGGGTTTAAGAGCACCGTTGGGATTATCCATGATCATTCCGGGCAACTGGGGCCTTTAAGCCCGGACCAGAAACAAATCTACGATGAGATTGTGAACGCGGCCGAAAAGAAGTTTTCGGACTTCGTTCACTACAGCAAATTCCAAAACAACCTCGCCCAGGGGCTGCCTAACGAGTGGCAATGCCATGCGGGTTCACGTTATCTCTACGTCTGCGAAGACGGGCTCGTTCATTACTGTTCTCAACAGCGCGGCCATCCTGGCATTCCTTTGCACCGGTACACAGCTGAGGATCTGGACCGCGAGTACAGCACAGTGAAATCGTGCGCGTCCTTTTGCACCGTCGGCTGCGTGCACAGAGTCGCCGTCATTGATGAGTTTCGCGAGAATCCGAGACACGCGTTGACGCAGTTCTTCCCGGACGGCTTGCCACGGTCGGTTCGGATTCTTAAGTGGCTATTCCTGCCGAAACCCGACGGCCGACAGACTGCCTTCTCCGGCCTTGCAGCGAAGTTGTTTCGATTACGTTAGGCTGCGGCCCAGCTCTATGCCTTTTTCTGAAGCCGTTCGGCCTGAGCGCGGAGGCGCTCCTCTTGCTCTCGGAGTTCCGGTGTGAACTCTTCGCCGAAGTCTTCTGCCTCAAAGACCGGACGAATTTCTAATATGGACTCCTCACCGGTGGGATTCGGACACCGTTTCGCCCACTCGATTGCCTCTTGAATCGATTTCACTCGCCACAACCAGTAGCCGGCAATCAGCTCCTTCGTTTCTGCGAATGGCCCATCGATTACAGTTCGGCTGCTTCCCGAAAACTTGATTCGTACGCCCTTCGATGTTGGGTGCAGGCCTTCCCCCGCAAGCATGATGCCGGCCTGCACAAGTTGCTCATTGTAATTTCCCATCTCCTTTAACAACTGCTCAGACGGCATGACTCCCGCTTCCGTGTCCTTATTGGCTTTTACAATGACCATTACTCTCATCTTCATATCTCCTTAAATTTGCGATCCATTAGTATGTCGATTGAACTCCAGCCAGATCGACAACGTTCGAGTAAGCCCGCAAGTTAGAGTTTTCCCTCCTCATTCAGCGATCAGCATTCGCCGATCGCCGATTTGGATTATCCTTGTGCATTAAAAAATTAAGCCGAACTGATCGAGGCGTCATGGATCTCATCTTCCACATCACCTCGCGACACGAAGCTGACGAGGCGAGCCGATCTGGAACGCATGTTCCCCGCGATTTCGAGCGCGAGGGGTTTGTGCATTGCTCGTACGGACATCAACTCGCCGCCGTTGCTGACCGTTTATTTCGAGGCCGCACGGATCTAGTGGTACTCCAGATCGATCCAAGCCGGCTTGCGGCACCAGTCATCCTTGAAAACCTCGAGGGAGGGACGGAGTTGTTCCCTCACGTCTATGGTCCTATTCCTATGACAGCCGTTGTGGAAATACATCCATTCCAGCCGTAACCATCGATCCTGGAGAGCTCTGCCGTCGAATCTATTTACGGGCTGCACCGCAAGATTAACGATTCAGGACATAAACAATCGCGAGGAGCACTGCAGCGCCAACGTAGAGGAGCGCCCGGACATTGCCTAAGAGTTTACGTCCGCCATGGACGGTACCGGATTGCTGGACAATGCGCGTTATTTGCATGTGTGGATTCTATCGCACGTAGGGCTATCGATCTACGGGAGCAGGGCAGTGGTTGCGGGTGAATCCTCAGGCGAGATCAGGACCAATCAATTAGCGACGCGCTGCGCATACGTCTGTGCAGTCTTGTTAGCTTGAAACGCCAAGCTCAGTTGCGTGTTCCTCGCAAAGAGCAATACAGAGGCCAATCTCCTTCGCACATCCCACGAAGCGCGTTGCGACATTCGGGCAGTTCGATGAATCGCAGAAATACTCACTAATCTGCTCCTCGTTACCGCCCGGAGCAGTAACACCTGTTTTAACCGTCACTACAGGCACCTGCAAGCTCCATTCCACGTAGCATTCGGTAGTCGCAACATACTCTCCAACGACTCTTTAGGCTGTCCATCGGCCACGACCCTTTTTGCCGCTAGAGACTAACTGCAGGACAAATCCTTGACAACTCAGGTCTTCAGTTGGACGGCGCGTTTCCGGAAAAGTCTTCACAATCGGCCGCCTGCCCGCGAATGAACATACCTGCCTAGATAAACAGTTCCCTGTCGGCAGCTAAGCCCTAACCATAAGCAACTGCCGGATATTAATAGGGTAAAGGAGCCGGCTAAGAGCGGATGTGGTGCACGGAGTGGCGGAGACGGGACGGCCGGTTGACGTCTACTTCCGCTGCAGCCGCTTGCGGGGACCAAAACTGCACCCAAACCTGCCCGGCAAGACGTGTACGCATGGGTTTCGGCGTCACCATGCACTCACGCTTGGTTCAAGACCTCGCTACCCCCGGCGAGATTGAGAACATGAGACAGGCATATGGACAGAGAAAATGAAAAAAATGAAATCGAGGACCGGAATCTTGTCGAATGGGACGGAGGATTCCAGGAACAGCCTAAATAGCAGAATAAAACGTGAAGTTCTACCGATCCCGGACCGCCAGTATCTGGGAGTGCGGCCATTCAACGCTAAAGACCCGTCAGCGAAGTTTCCACCAATTGAGCCGTTGCGTCCCCCTGCTAGCGCGCCGAACGTACTGATCGTCCTGATCGACGACGTTGGTTTTGGTGCGTCGTCCGCGTTTGGCGGCCCGATCAGCACACCAACTCTGGAGAGGCTGTCGTGGGGAGGATTGAAATACAGCCGGTTCCACACCACCGCCTTATGCTCGCCGACCCGGGCAGCGCTGCTGACAGGCCGCAACCACCACACTGTGGGCTTTGCCGCCATTTCGGAGATCGCCACGTCCGCTCCCGGGTACACCGGAATCATTCCCAATCATTGTGCGCCTCTCGCACAAACACTCAAGCTCAACGGATACTCCACGGCGCAATTCGGAAAGTGCCACGAGGTGCCGGCGCACGAAACCAGCTCGGCGGGGCCCTTCGATCGATGGCCAACGGGACAGGGGTTCGAGTATTTCTATGGCTTCATTGGCGGCGAAACCAATCAGTGGTATCCGTCTCTGTACCGCAACACTACCCCAATTGAGGCTGCGAAGTCGCCCGAGGATGGATACCACCTCAGCGAGGACCTTGCGGATGAGTGCATCTCCTGGATGATGCAGCAAAAGGCGCTGCTTCCAGACAAGCCGTTCTTCGTATACTTCGCGCCTGGCGCCACGCATGCGCCGCACCACGTTCCGAAGGAGTGGTCGGACAAGTACAAAGGCAAATTCCGCCAAGGCTGGGACAAGATGCGAGAAGAGACCTTCGCGCACCAGAAGAAGCTCGGCCTGGTTCCGCGGAACGCGCAGCTCACGGCGCGCCATGAAGGTTTTCCTGCCTGGAACGAGGTGGACCCCAAGATGAAGCCGATTCTGGAACGACAGATGGAGGTATACGCGGGCTTCCTGGAACATACGGACCATCACGTCGGCCGGATCGTACAAGCGCTCGAAAGGATGCAGATTCTGAATAACACCCTGATCTACTACATCGTCGGCGACAATGGCGCGTCGGGTGAGGGTGGAGTCAACGGCACCCTCAACGAGAATCTCTTCTTCAACGGTCTCGCCGCAGTCGAAACGGTAGATCATCTACGAGCGAATCTGGACAAATTCGGCGGCACGGAATCCTATGGGCATTATTCCTACTGTTGGGCGCACGCTCTCGACACGCCCTACCAGTGGACTAAACAGATCGCCTCACACTGGGGCGGAACCCGCAACGGTTGCGTGGTTCATTGGCCGAGGGGAATTAAAGCGAAGGGAGAGGTCCGGCCTCAATTCTTCCACGTTATCGATGTGGCGCCGACAGTGCTCGAAGCGGCGGGCCTCCCGGAGCCGACATTTGTTAACGGTGTGCAGCAGACGCCTTACCATGGCGTGAGTATGTGCTACAGCTTCGACGACGCCAGGGCCGAGGACCGGCACACGACGCAGTACTTCGAAATCCTGGGCAATCGCGGCATCTATCACCAAGGTTGGGTCGCCTGCGCCCGGCACACCGTGCCGTGGGCGGCGGCCTCGGATCACGAACTGGAAGAGGACGTTTGGGAACTCTACGATACGAACACGGATTGGACCGAAGCCCGAAACCTCGCCGACGAAAACCCAAAGAAGCTTGAGGAACTCAAGACGTTGTTCCTCCTCGAAGCCGACAAATATCTCGTTACCCCGCTGGACGACCGCAGGGTGGAACGATTCAATGCCTCACTGGCAGGACGTCCGGAGTTGATTAAAGGCAAGACGCAGATTTTCGCGCCAAACATGAAGCGGCTGTCCGAGAACTCGGTGATTATCATCAAGAACAAATCCCACGCCGTGACGGCGAGTATCGAAAACCCTACGAAGTCGTGCCTCCACGGGACGATTATCGCGCAGGGCGGCAAGTTCGGTGGCTGGTCATTCTACGTGATCGACGGCAAGCTCCGGTATTGTTACAACTACGCTGCCCAGAAGCGCTTTTACATTTGTTCCGACAAGGTCATCCCAGGAGGAGAACATCAACTGCGGATGGAGTTCGACTACGATGGCGGCGGCTTGGGAAAAGGCGGCACCGTCTCGCTCTATCTGGACAAGGAGAAGATCGGAGAGGGGCGGGTGGACGCCACGCTGTTCTCGACGTTCTCACTGGACGAAACGACGGATATTGGTCAGGAGACAGGCACAACGGTGGCAGAGGATATCAGCGTCGAGACAAGCCGTTTCAACGGCGTGGTCAAGTGGGTCCAAATTGATACCGGGTTCGACGACAAGGATCACTACGTCTCTCCCGAAGAGCGTTTCCATATCGCGATGGCGCGGCAGTAAAGCGACGAACAATTTCGTGAACCGTAGGCGCGGTCTATGACCGCGCGGTTTTAATGGAATCAACGAAATACGCGCGGTCATAGACCGCGCCTGCAGTGGAACGTCGCAGGAGCTTCACGCCCCAAATAGACTTTCCGGCCGGAATTGAAATACGATTGAGACTCACTGTTTTCTGTCAGGTTTTAAGCTTCTCCCTTCAAACAGCAGGGAATTCGAATCGCGGTTTGCGCTTGTCTGGTCTCATCGTCTGTATCGTTTTCGGGGGTTAGGTTAATTGGCGCTGGTGAGGATCACCAAAGAGAAACCATACAATGGTACAGACACCCTCACTTTCGTCCTATTGACGTGCATCAGCGTCGCGGCCATCCTGTTTTTCTTGGTGCGGTGGTTTTCATTTAACGATCGGAATGCGGGCCGCCTTTCTTTCGTGGTTCTCACGTTCATATTGCTGTTCAAGGTCGCCAATAGTCTGGCGAGATGGTTCACGCTTCCTTTTATGAGGCGACCACGTGCGGTCGTGCCGAAGCAGGGTTTAAGGGTTGCTGTGGTGACGACGATTGTACCGGGGGCGGAATCGCTCGAGATGCTCGAGGAGACGGTAAGGGCACTAGTGGCCCTCGACTATTCCCATGAGACCTGGGTGCTCGACGAAGCAGATGACGAGGAGGTCAAGGCGTTATGCCGGCGATGCGGAGCAATGCACTTCAGTCGCAGAAACCTGCCTCAGTACCGGACGGACAGCGGCACGTTTACGATTCACTCCAAGCACGGGAACTACAACGCCTGGCTTTTCGAGATTGGGTTCGCCAGGTACGAAATCATCGCCGCATTTGATCCGGACCACGTTCCGGCTCCGTCCTTTCTTACACATGTGCTCGGATATTTCGAAGATCCGAGCGTCGGATATGTACAAGCGCCACAGGCTTACTACAACCAGCAAGCAACTTTCATCGCCCGCGGTGCAGCTGAAGAGACTTACGAATATTATTCGTGTACGCAGATGGCGGCGTACGGTCTCGGACAGCCCAATCTTGTGGGATGTCATAACACGCACCGTGTAACTGCGCTTAAAGCAGTTGGAGGCTTCGCGCCGCACGATGCTGACGACCTGCTGACCGGTCTGCTGTACCAGGCGCACGGGTGGAATGGCGTGTACGTACCCCGGGTATTGGCGCGAGGGGTCACGCCCGTGGATTGGAACGGGTACCTGACGCAGCAACAGCGGTGGGCCCGCTCGGTGATCGATATCAAGTGCCGCTTGCATCATTTCTTGGGCAAAAAACTTCCGCCCGTCGCTCAAGCGATCAGCATGTTGCACGGCCTCTTCTACATCCAGAACGGCCTGACGAGCCTGGCGGGTTTTGTGTTGCTTATTTACCTGTTAATAACGGGCGACGTTCCAAGCGTTGTCAACTACGACATCTTACCTTGGTTTGTTCTCCTATGTGCGGCGTTGCAAGCGTGTGCGTTTTACCGTCAGCGGTTCTATTTGAATCCGAGTAAAGAATGGGGCCTACACCCGAGAGCCGCTCTGTTGCAATACGCCAAATGGCCCGTTTTAATATTGGCGCTGTGGGATGTCGTCGTCGGCCGCCGCGTTCCATACGTCTTGACGCGGAAAGTCCGAGTGGAGTCACGCCGCAGCGTGCTGG
>Ga0114129_10006168_pt1 | contig 17006 bp, 14 predicted proteins | sample RhiMetdeltSRZDD1_FD_80071 | JGI IMG/M metagenome (GOLD analysis project Ga0114129, IMG submission 80071) | Populus rhizosphere microbial communities from Tennessee, USA - Rhizosphere MetaG P. deltoides SRZDD1 (version 2) (version 2) | ecosystem: Host-associated > Plants > Roots > Rhizosphere >... | reverse complement strand
TATGTGCGGACAGTGAAGACGGCGTCGGGTGCCACGGCGGTGTGCAGATCGTCTATTCGTTCCATCGCGGGTCGCGGGAGATCGAGCACATCGGCTCGGCCCACGATGATGTGGAGCTGGAGCTGCTGAAGGCTGCGGCGCGGCAGCGGCTGGCGGCCGGGCAGGGTGAGCTTGACCTGGGCCTGGATACGGCTGCGGCTGGCGGGCCGCTGCCGATCATCGCGTCGCAGATGGGCTGTCTGCTCGATGCCCTGTCGCAGGCTTACGATGTGCTGGGCTTCGGCCAGGCCAGCGGCGCGGATGGGGTGTTCCGCGGCTTGGTGCTGGCGCGGATCATCGAGCCGGTCAGCAAGTCCGACAGCTTGCGGGTGCTGGATGAGGCCGGGCTGGCCAGCCCGTCGTATTCGACGCTCAAGCGCCGCCTTCCCGTCTATGCCAAGGAGGCGTGGCGGCGCAAGATCTCGGCGGCCTGCGCTGCGCATGCCGGGCTGGGCCGGGCCAGCCTGGTCCTTTATGACGTCTCGACGCTGTATTTCGAGACCGATGCGGGGGATGGGTTCCGGGAGCCGGGGTTCTCCAAGGAACGCCGCCTGGACCCGCAGATCACCATCGGGCTACTCACCGACGCGGGCGGGTTCCCGCTGATGGTGTCTGCGTTTGAGGGGAACAAGGCCGAGACCAAGACGATGCTGCCGGTGGTCCAGGCGTCCCGGCCGCCCACCGGCTGCCGGACGTCACGGTTGTCGCCGACGCGGGCATGGTCTCAGAGTCCAACCAGAAACAGATCGAGGCGGCCGGGCTGTCGTTCATCCTGGGCATGCGCCTCCCCGACGTCCCCTACGTGGTCAGCCAGTGGCGGCGCGAGCACCCGGGCGAGGACATCCCTGACGGGCATGTGTTCACCCAGCCGTGGCCAGCCGGGCCGCACGGCGACCGCCGTGACCAGGTCATCTACTACCAGTACCGGCACGACCGGGCCCGCCGCGCGCTGCGGGGGATCGATGAGCAGGTGGCCAAGGCCGTGAACGCCGTCGCTGGCAAGGCTCCCATCAAGCGGAACCGGTTCATCGCACTCGACGGCACCACCCACACCGTCAACCGGGAGCTGGAAGCCAAGGCCAGGTCACTGGCCGGGCTGGAGGGCTACATCACCAACCTCGCCGCCTGCCCTGACGGGACACCAGTCACGCCCGAGTTCGTGATCGGCGCCTACCACCGGCTGTTCGAGATCGAGAAGTCCTTCCGGATGTCCAAGCACGACCTGCAAGCGCGGCCGGTCTACCACCGCAAACGCGACTCCATCGAAGCGCACCTGACAATCGTGTTCGCCGCCCTGGCCATCAGCCGCTGGATCGAGGCACAGACGGGCTGGTCCATCCGCAAGTTCGTCCGCACCACCCGCCGCTACCGCACAATCGAGATCCAGGCCGGCGACCACACCATCACCGCCGCCGACCCACTGCCCGCCGACCTCCGCCAAGCCCTCGAAACAATCAGCCGCGCCAACTGAGTTGCGCACTAATCTGGCCCAACTCAGGGAACTGAGCGCTCAGGTTGGCAAGTCCGCTGGTCGGCATGTCAGAGGCATTCACACGGCACGATCACTGTTTCTGACCGCATCTGACGTACATGCCAGCGAGTCGCCGCTCCCATTTCGCGGTAACCTCGCCGTCCTCAGCGGTGAGCACGGCACCGAACAGGATGCGGGCGTCTGCTTCGACATGGACCGCGCCGCACACGGCCGCTGTGGGCGCAACGTACGCGCTGGAGTGGAACCGCGGTGCCTCACCTCGATGCTCAATCAGCATCCAGACTGCATCCCAAACACAGCAATGCCCAGGCTTCCCGTGTATTCCGCATGATTGCGGCGTATTGCTGCCGCTTAGCACGAACAAGCCGTGCGCACAGTCGTGGGTAGGCCACGATTGAGGTATCCAGCGTCGTGCTGGATGAGCTGACAGAATAATCCGGTGTCTGACGTGGGTGCCTTGATCGGTGCACCCCTGCCGGGCTTCACGCCTAAGCTCGCAGACTCTTTCCGGGATGTGCCATCGTTTGGTTGGGCCGCAGGAGCTCGTCCACGACGAAGTTGAAGTTGTCGCTGATCCCCTTGCCCGCGGACAAGAGGCGGTGCAGGAAGAGGCCGACGCCTGCGGCACCGGTGGCGAAGTCGGCACTCTCGCGCACCGCTTGCTCGCCCGGGAACGCCAGACCTTCAGCGCGGTCGATACGGAAAAGCTGTACCCCCTCGGCGACCTGCCACGCCTCGGCGAGGTATCGGTCTTCCCCGGTTTGTGCCCATACGTCGAGGAGAAAGTTACCCAGGCCAGCCAGCCCATGGAACAGCTGGGGGAAGCTCGCATATTTGCGGCAGGCATCGGATGCCAGCGTTGGCACCCAGTCTTCTAGGATATCGTCAGGGGCGACCGCTAGGTATCGTATAAGTGCTGTGCCTACCCCAGCTGATCCTGCATCCCAGTAGCATCTCAGTACCAATGGCTGTTCCGGCTCATCGGCCACCTGCGCCGGAAAACCGGCGAATACGCCCTCCAGCCAGGCCGCTTGCGCCAGCTCGAAGCCAAGCGCTTTCCGGCCAAGCCGTAACGGTTCGGCCTCACCCGTGGCGAGATGCAAATAAAGAAGAAAGAGCGCAATGCCGCTGCCGCCGTAGGCGTAGCCGAGCGGAACTATCCCGTCGTCGGAGCGCCAGCGCGCCCCACGTTGGTCTTGCTCCGCTGACTCCGCAATGTGACTCGCAGCGCGGATGGCTTCGTGGAGGAATTCGTCTCCCGCTCCAGATCTCCACAGCTTGAGGCAAGCGAGCCCATAGCCGGCCGCTCCATACATGATATCCGGTGATTCGAACAGCAACTCGTGCCGACGGGCGTCACGCATAATCTGTACGGCGAGCTCCACCTGGCCCATCTGGGCGAGTACCCAGGCGATGCCGGACTGTCCTAGATACAGCCCAGGCGGGTAGTCGCTGCTCGCCACCTCCCGCCGCAGCATCCAGGTAAGCAGGGGGCGCGGCACCTTCCCCGTGATCTGCAGCAACGCGTAGAGGACGCCGGCTGCTCCGTAGGCGACAGAGAGCGGGTTTGTCTCGAACACCGCGAGATCACCTGGAAACAACCGGTCACTACGGCCGGGACTGGCCGTCGCGTGAAGATAGCGGACAATCCCATCGACAGTCGCACGGGCCCGCCGACGTAGCTCACGCGGGTCATCGCGCTCCATGCGTTCAACCGCGCCTCGTGCCAGTCGGCAGGTCTTCGCCGTGTTCTTAACTTTCGCCAGAAGAGGTAGCGCGTTGAGTCGGCGGGTCATGGCTTCGGGCGTCGAGGGGTGCAGCGTAGCCGACCCCATAAGGTCCTCTATGAGGTCGATCAGTTGCGCGGGCACATCAAGATCGGCCATAAGCTCCGCGACGAAACGCAGCCGCGCCGGAGGATAAAAACCAGTCATATTCGTCACCAGCGCAAGGCTGCCAAACATGATGGCACCAAACGCGCGATAATCGCCGGCCCGGTCGCTCGCATCCTTCACCGTGGCTTCTGGACTAGATATTCCCGGCGTATAGATCCCTACGTGTGCATCTACACCCTCTTCAACCGCAGCCTCAAGGTCGATCATTTTGATCTTGAGCTCTTCGGTCACAATGATATTTGTGAACGAAATATCTCCTAGCACGATGTTACACTGGTGGGCAGTTGCGATAGCGTTGTTGATTTCCAGCCACAAGCGGCGCATCGTGTCGAGATACTTATGGAATTCTGTCGTGGAAAAATTGCTCCGGTAAAGAGGGTGGTTCGTAATAGTGAAGCGTCCCAAATGACTACCGGGCACGAACTCCTCCACTAGGAATGCATGCTCCCATTCCTGGAAAAACGCAACCGGTTCGGCAAAGTACCCGCTGCCAGATAGCTGCTGCAGTAGACGGTATTCCTTTCTGAGAAGACTAATTGCATCCACACGGTATCGGCCCACCTCGACGTAAGGCCGCGCTTCTTTCAGAATAACTTTCCGGCCGGTGTCCTGGTCGCGCCCTTCGTAGATCCCGCCACTATTGCTGGAGCTCAATGCGCCAATGATAGAAAAGCGACCGTCGCCCACGTAGCCCGCATCACTTGTGCCGGACAGTTCCGGGAAGGGGAAGAGGTCAGTTACCCAGGGCGGCGGGCTCCAGTAGCCGTTGCGCAGATCAGGGACGATGGTACCGTCCGGGCCGGCAATAACGGGTTGACGTCCGCCTTTCCCGTCGAGACGGAAGCGGCCGCGAAAACCACCATAGCGGTAGTGGACTGACTTCGATCGCGGCCAACGATGATCAGACAGAATATATGGGCCGGCGAAGCCTTGCATATTCTTCGACAGCTCGTGCCCCAGCTGCATAAGCTCGTCCTGCGACTTTGGGTAAACGGTGATGAATTTGCCAGATGAGCCGCGGGGCCAGAGCTTCCCGTTGACGAGCGAGGTAATATGAGGATCGACAATGAATTTGAAGGAAGTGTGGGCTTCAGCGAGAACTGGCAGCGCATGGCGCAGTGCTGCCCCGGAATCCCTGCTGCGTACCGATATGTGCAACTTCCATCCTTGATCAGGCAACGGCGCTTCCTCGGACGGCTCTGCGACGAACCAGATTCCGTCCCTGCGCAATCGCCAATAATCAGGAATTATGCTTCGGTAAACATCTAGATGAGCATCGCTCGGCGTGTAATTATCCACGCTTTCAAACCACCTTGAGTGAAATTGGCAATACCATTCAATAACACCCCAGGAGTACATTTTTGCTCCTTGCCCCATGAATCAGTGCACATTATACTATCAGCTCCTGCATCATAGGAGCCGGGGCCGACTTATTGAACGCTCGTTAGATAAATGCGAGCGCAAGATATGCAAATAGGCGAGCCAGATACATCGGGGCCGCTGGCTCCTGGCCAGCCATGCTTCTCTGCGCAGCTGTATGGTCACCAAGTGGATCCTTGGTCACCCACGCCTCTGTGCCCCATAGCTCGCAATACTTCACTTCCCTAACTGACGTTTGTTACTCAGGTTAACCATGCTTATTGCAGCTTTTGTTCGTGCAGGAAGTGATGCTAAGAGATAGACCTTTAGCGACATCGGGCTTCAGTTGTGAAATGAGAAGGAGCAGCTGCTCTAGATTCTTGGGCATAGGCAGGTATTCTTCCTGAGGATTATTCATGAGAACCATACCCCTTTCTGCATGTATGCAATCCCAAGGCCGCGCTTCCCGACTAATTGCTCACACATGACTGCGCGTGGCGTTCATCAGGGCACTTGGTCTTCGAGTCGGGTAGCGACTCGGCGCGTGCGTCCATTCCCGGTTCCAGCCATAAGTCCATGCAACACTGTTAGATTCTACCCTGCCTCACCCCGTGCCTACTTACCAATTGGACTGTCTTGCCTAACCTCCCCAGTCCAACAGCGTGTCGCGGTTGTCATGAGATCCAGGTATCGAGTTCGCCTTAGCGCAGGCGAGGTATGCAAGACCTTCCACTCGGGGGTGCTTCGTTCGGGATCCGCTCAGCCAGCCTGGCGAATGGGCGAGCCTCGCCTGCTTCGCCCGCATTGGCCTTCATGGGCTCCGGCGCCCCTGCAACCTCGGCAATCGCGCCAGGCCCTTGCTGACACCCGAGTTGGCTCAATTTAGTGCGCAGGTCGGCTGGCGTGGCTGATCGCTTCGAGGGCCTGGCGGAGGTCGCCGGGGAGGGGGTCGGCGGCGGAGACGGTGTGCGGGCCGGCCTGGATTTTGATGGTGCGGTAGCGGCGGGCGGTCTTGACGAATTTGCGGATGGACCAGCCGGTCTGGTGCTCGATCCAGCGGCTGACTGCCAGGGCGGCGAACACGATGGTTAGGTGGGCTTCGATCGAGTCCCTGGTGCGGTGGTAGATGGGCCGTGCTTGCAGGTCGTGCTTGGACATCCGGAAAGACTTCTCGATCTCGAACAGCCGGTGGTAAGCGGCGATCACGAAGTCCGGGCTGATGGGAGTGCCGTCGGGGCAGGCGGCGAGGTTGGTGATGTAGCCCTTGATCCCGGCCGAGGCCCGGGTCTTGGCCTCCAGCTCCCGGTTGACGGTGTGGGTGTTGCCGTCGAGCTGGATGAACCGGTTCCGCTTGATGGGCGCCTTGCCGGCGACGGCGTGCTCGGCCTTGGTGATCTGCTCATCGATGCCGCGCAGGGCGCGGCGGGCCCGGTCGTGGCGGTACTGGTAGTAGATGACCTGGTCGCGGCGGCCGCCGTGCGGCCCGGCTGGCCACGGCTGGGTGAACACATGCCCGTCAGGGATGTCCTCGCCCGGGTGCTCGCGGTGCCACTGGTCGACCACGTAGGGGATGTCAGGGATGCGCATGCCGAGGATGAACGACAGCCCGGCGGCCTCGATCTGTTTCTGGTTCGGCTCTGACACCATGCCCGCATCAGCCACGACGGTGACATCGTGCAGCTGGTGAGCTGCCATGAACGCCTGGATCACCGGCAGCATCGTCTTGGTCTCGGCCTTGTTCCCCTCAAACGCGGGCACCATCAGCGGGAACCCGCCCTGATCGGTCAGCAGCCCGACAGTTATCTGCGGGTCCAGGCGGCGCTCCTTGGAGAACCCGGGCTCCCGGAACCCATCCCCGGCATCGGTCTCGAAATACAGGGTGGACACGTCATAAAGGACCAGGCTGGCTGGGCCCAGCCCGGCGTGGGCGGCGCAGGCGGCGGACAACCCGGCCCGCCACGGCGCCGTCGCGTACTCAGGCAGGCGGCGCTTGACGGTCCGGTAGGAGGCCGCCGCGAGGCCCGCTTCCGCCAGCACCCGCAAGCTGTCCAGCTTGCTGGCCGGCTCGATGATCCGGGCCAGCACCAGCTGGGCGAACACCTCGTCGCCACTGGTGGCATCCCCGAACCCCAGCACCCGGTAGCCGTGAGCAAGAGCGCCCAGCAGGTGGCTCATCCGCGACGAGGTGATCGGCAGCGGGCCCCCAGGTGCCGCATCACCTACGCCCAGATCGAGTTCACCCTGTCCAGCGGCCAGACGCTGCCGCGCGGACCAGGTGCAGGAGGCGATCGGCCACTACCAGCGGCTGCTGGAGGACCAGGTCCGGGTGCTGGGCGCCGATCACCCCGACAGCCTGCGCACCCGCAACAACCTGGCCTACTTGCTGGGCCGGGCGGGCGAGGTGCAGGAGGCGGTCGGCCAGTTTGGGCGGCTGCTGCAGGACCAGGTCCGGGTGCTGGGCCCCGATCACCCCGCCACCCTGCGCACCCGCAACAACCTGGCCTCCTTGCTGGGCCGGGCGGGCCAGGTGCAGGAAGCGGTCGGCCAGTTTGGGCGGTTGCTGCAGGACCAGGTCCGGGTGCTGGGCCCCGACCACCCCGACTCACGCACCGCGAGGAACAACCTGGCCCACTGGAGAGAGATGGTCAATCACCCCCGCGGCAATTGAACAAGATCGGCTCCTGTCAAGATCGGCGCCCGCTTTGCTCCCGAAATCGGACACCGAGGAGCCAAGACGCCCAGCCTTCATCTTGGCCGGGCCTTTCAGCCTGCTACTTCGGTGGGTTGAGCGAGGGGACTCGAACCCCCGACACCCAGGACCACAACTTGGCGCGTTGGCCGTTGAACGCGCTGATAGCTGCCGTCTCCGCAGGTCAGGGGCATTACCCGGGCCCGCGTTCACTGCGTCTGACAGCATCTGACCGCGCCTGGCAGCGGGTCGCCGCTCCCATTTGGCTCCCAAAATCGGACATGGGTGGCTGGCGCGCGGCACGGGGTCTGTCCGCCGTTCCACCGTCAGACCCGCTACTGTCTGCTGGGCTATTTGTTGTCGCGTCAGGCGTGTGCACGTATGGCTGATGCCTGGTGGTCCGGCACATTGCCTTGTCGTCCTGGCAGGCCGGGACTCATTCAGTCGGTCACCCGCAGCCTCCCGGGCTGTGACCTGGGAGTTGCCAGACGATGTCTCCTTCACTGCGAGATGATCTCTTCTTCACTGAAGGAGAGGTTGCAGTGTGGCGGCCAGTGAGGCGCAGGCGAGGTAGCGGGCGGCGCGGTGGAAGTCGAAGAGTCCGACGCTTTCGGTGAGGTCAAGGTCGACGTCGGGGAAGTAGCTTTTGAAGGGCCGCAAGATGGCGACGGGGTCGCCGTAGTCATTGATATTCACCCAGTGCCTAACATTCGCTGGGCACAGGCCCGCACCGCCGGTAGGCCGAGGTTGCAGGCGGGGAAAGATGGTACGCGGCAGAGCCAGCGGTGACCCGAGGGTGACCAGGAGATCCACGTCCAGGTTGGGGTGGGCGTGTAGCGCTTCGTAGGTGACGACGGTACCTAGGGAGTGGGCGATCACGATGCGAGCGCGCCGTTCGGCGATGGTGGCGGCGACGTGCTCGCGGGCTTGGGTGCGGGCGGGGGCGTCGTCGGCGGCTAGGTAGCGGGCGACCTCGGGGAAGCAGGTGGCGACGAAGAGCTTGGTGAGCCGACCGTTGAGGCTGAATCGGTCCGCCGCGACTGTCACGGCATGGCGTAGGGGTACTGCCAGCCTGCCCTGGACGGTGGCGTCGGGCAGATCCAGCGCTTCGATCCAGCAGCGGGCGAAGGCCTCGGTATCCGGGTCGAGGGCGTCCAGTGCCTGATCGGGGTCCGGGAATATGGCTTGGGCGGCGGGCTGCCCGGCATGCAGGAAAGGAGCGTAGTAGGCGACGGTCAGATCGATGGCATCGGTTCGGGTGCCGAGCCCTCGGGCGACGGCGGCTGCCCAGTCCGCAGACCGGCGGGCGGCCACGATTCCGGGCGGCTGGCCGGGAACGTAGTTGCCGACCCCATGTACTCCGACGATCACGGTCACTACGTGCTCTTTTGGCTGGCAGACACGTCGGTGACCGGAAGGACCGCAGGGTTGACCCGAAGGGCCACCACGTCATTACCCTGAGCGGCGACGAGGCGCTCGTCCGCAAGGGCCAGAGCATCGATGTTGTCGGGGAACTGTTGCTGAACGATCGGCTGCCCGGTGGCCGCGTCCCAGACTTGCAGCTTCCTGTCATGGGCGCCCGAGACGATCACCTCCCGTCCCCCCGCCTGGCCTACCGCCACCGCGTACACCCTGTCGGTGTGGCCGGTCAGGGGCTTGCCGACCGGCTGCCCGGTGGCAGCGTCCCACACCCGCACCGTGCCGTCCCAACTGCCGGAGACGAAGACCTCCCGTCCCCTCACCTGGCCTACCGCCACCGCGTACACCGTGTCGGTGTGGCCGGTCAGGGGCTTGCCGACCGGCTGTCCGGTGGCCGCGTACCACACCCGCACCGTGCCGTCCCAACTGCCGGAGACGAAGACCTCCCGTCCCCTCACCTCGCCTACCGCCACCGCGGTCACGTCGTTAGTGTGGCCGGTTAGGGGCTTGCCGACCGGCTGGCCGGTGGCCGCGTCCCACACCCGCGCGGTTTTGTCGCCGCTGCCGGAGACGATCACCTCCCGTCCCCCCGCCTGGCCCACTGCTATAGCTACAACCCAATCGGTGTGGCCGGTGAGGGGCTTGCCGACCGGCTGCCCGGTGGCCGCATCCCACACCCGCACGGTGTCAGTGGTGGCCGTCTGGTTGTGCCCGGCCAGCAAGGCGATCGCCTCTACCGGTACGCCGTGAGCAGATAGCAGGGACACGAACGTGTGCCGCAGCTCCCGCGGCACCCAGCTGCTGCCAAGGCCGGCGGACTCGGTGATCTTGCGGAACTCCCGCCGGACATTGTGGTCGTCGAGCGGCGTGCCGATGGTGGAGGCGAAGACCAGGTTGTGGTCTTGCCATAGCTTCCCGGCGGCGAGCCGGTCCGCTGCTTGCCGGATCTTCTGCTCGCGCAGTGCAGCCGTGCATCTGTGGGCCAGGGCCAGTGTTCTGCGGGACTTGGGGGTCTTGGTGTCGCCCCCGGCCCGCTCTGAGCGCCAGACGAACACGGCGAGTTGGTCGTGGTCGAATCCGGCCTCGGCGACCGGCTGCCATTGACCATCGGCCCAGGCGACGACGTGGTTCCAGCGCAGCGCTCGGGCCTCTTCCGTCCGCAGGCCCGTCAGCAAGGACAACGTGATGTAAGCCTCGAGCCGGGTGCCTTGGGCGGCATCCATCAGGGCTGTTGCCTGCTCCAGGGTGAGTGACTTTGACGGGCGTCCGGTGCGCTGTCCTTTGGGTGGCCTGACGAGCGCGGCGACGTTCCGGGCGGCAAGGCCGTCCCGTTCGGCTTGCCGGATCGCCCGGACCAGCACGTTGCGCGAGATCTGGACGGTCCGTGTGGAGGTCCGGGATGCCAGCGCCGTGAGCGCGTTCTGGACATCGCCTGCTGTGAGGTTCATCAGCTTGACCGCGCCGAGTTGTGCGTTCAGCGGCGGCGCGATCGTGCCCTTGTACAGGGTCACGGTCCGCGCAGACACACCGTCCAGTCCGTGGGCCAGCCACTCGTCGAGTGCATCGTTCACGGTATAGCCGCGCCTGAGCCGCAGGCCGTTGTCGACTTCCTGGTGCAGCTCCCGGAGCTTGTCGCGGACCTCGGCTTTGGTGCGGCCGGTGACCTTCCTCCGGATGCGCGTGCCAGCAGGGCTGAAACCCAGGCTCACCGCGCCGACGTACCGGTTCTTGGAGGAGTCCCAGTAGATGGAGTCCTCGCCTTGGCCGCGGCGCTTGCCTTTGGCTTGCGTCACGGTCGAAGCCTACTCCACTGGCTCCCCGTATGGCTCCCCCGGCCGGTCTATCAAGATCCTAATTTGGCCTTGACCTGGTGCGCCTGGCAGGATTCGAACCCGCGACCCGCTGCTTAGAAGGCAGCCGCTCTGTCCAGCTGAGCTACAGGCGCCCGCCCCCATTGTGCCGGTTCTAAGTCACGCAGCGGACACGGAGCGCACAGCCCGGGCAGGGGAGTGGCCCGACGGGCTGGTACGCTGTACCAGTACGGGTCATGGGCCCTGTACTGAGCAACGTGGCCAGGACCGGAGGTCAACGTGATCGCGACGCTTGGCGGCGCCATGTCGGCCCTCACCGGGCACGCCACCTGGCAAGTCTTCGCGATCATGCCCGATGGGAAGCCAACCGTGCTGGTGGCGCTGGCTGCTGTCACGCTGACGTGCCTGGCCGTGGGCCTGCTCGCCCGGGGCGCTCAGCTCGCCGCCGCCGTCACCGCTGTCCCGCTGAAGTCGGGCGCGGCCGCCTTGTGCGAGAGATCATGGCGGGCCGGCTTCGTACCGCAGCGTGACCCCGACGCACCCGGGCGGGCTCGCCCGAGAGCGCCCACGGCGGGCCCGGCGGCCGCCTGACCAGCTGTTTCCATCACCCGGCGCCAACTGGGCTGCATCCGTTCCACCGCTCGCGAGCGCCCGGTGCTGCCGCGCAACGGCGGCCGTCTCCAGCTGTCATCCGTTTCCTGATGCCCCGCTGGAGGATGATCCGTCATGTCTACTCTGCTTGGCCTGCCAATTGACGTCGCTTATCACCTGGTGTCCGCGCTCGCGGGCGCGCTGGCCCCGCTCCCGGGCGGGCTGGCCGCCGCGGCAGCGATCATCGCGTTCACGATCATGGTGCGGCTGCTGGTGCTGCCGCTCGGCTACTACGCATTCCGCGGGGAGCGGGCCCGCGCCCGGCTGGCGCCCCGGGTCCAGGAACTGTACCGGCGTCATTCTAAGCAGCCAGAACGCCTGCAGCGTGAACTCTCTGCCCTGTATGCGGGGGAGGGGGCAGGGATGTTCACCGGCTGCCTGCCGGCCTTGCTGCAGGTGCCGTTCTTCGCCGTCGTGTACCGGCTGTTCCTGTCCGGCACCATCGGCGGCAGCCCCAACGTCCTGCTCCGGCAGCACCTGCTCGGCGCGCCGCTCGGCAGCCACTGGCTCACCGGTGCGGGCCTGTGGAGCAGCCAGGGCCTGGTGTTCGCTGCGGTGTTCGGCCTCCTCGTCCTGGTCGCCTGGCTCTCTGCCCGCGCAGCGCGGCGCTGGGCCGGGCCGGCCGGACTCGCGCCCGCCCAGCAGACCGGCGTGACCGGGGCTCTGCTTCGGGCACTGCCGTTCGCGACGGTGGTCGTCGCTGCCGTCGTGCCGCTCGCCGCCGGCCTGTACCTGCTGACCACGACGGCGTGGGCGGTGGCCGAACGGGCCGTGTTCCACCGCCTGGCCCGGGCACCGGGGGCACCGAAACCGCCGCCATCATGAAAGCGCCGCGGCAGGGGCCTGGGGGCGGGTGTGTAGCCTCTTCCCGAGGAGGTCGCCATGCACCAGCCGCCCATTCCGCACGTCTCGCTCACCGACCCGCAGATCGCTGAGCTCATCAACTCCGAGGCGCGCCGGCAGTTCGAGAAGATCCGGCTGATCCCGTCGGAGAACTACGTCTCCGAGGCGGTGCTCGAGGCGTCCGGCACGGTGCTGACCAACAAGTACTCCGAGGGGTATCCCGGCCGCCGCTATTACGAGGGCCAGCAGTTCATCGACCCGATCGAGCGGCTGGCTGCGGAACGGGCGCAGGCGCTGTTCGGCGTTGACCACGCCAACGTCCAGCCGTATTCGGGCTCACCCGCCAACCTCGCCGTCTACCTGGCATTCCTGCAGCCGGGCGACACCGTGATGGGGATGGCGCTGCCGATGGGTGGCCATCTGACCCATGGCTGGCCGGTGTCGGTGACGGGCAAGTGGTTCCGGTCCGTGCAATACGGGGTCCGGGCCGATACCGGGCGGATGGACCTCGACCAGGTGCGAGACCTGGCCCGCAAGGAGCGGCCGAAGGTCATCTACTGCGGCGGCACCGCGATCCCCCGCACGATCGACTTCCCGGCGTTCGCCGAGATCGCGGCGGAGACCGGCGCGCTGCTGGTGGCGGACATCGCCCATATCGCCGGGCTCATCGCCGGTGGCGCCCATCCCTCGCCGGTGGGTTACGCCCCGGTGATCACCACGACCACGCACAAGACGTTGCGCGGTCCCCGGGGTGCGATGATCATGTCCACCGCTGAACACGCGTCCGCGCTGGACAAGGCGGTCTTCCCCGGCCTGCAGGGCGGCCCGCACAACCACACCACGGCAGCGATCGCCATCGCGCTCAACGAAGCTGCGCAGCCGGAGTTCCGCACCTACGCAGAGCAGATCGTGGCCAATGCGAAGGCCTTGGCCGCGGCGCTGGCCGAGCGCGGGTTCGCGCTGGTCTCGGGTGGGACCGACAACCACCTCATCCTGATGGACCTGACGCCGAAGGGGATCCCGGGCAAGCCCGCCGCCAAGGCCCTCGACCGGGCCGGGATCGAGACGAACTACAACACCGTGCCGTTCGACCCGCGCAAGCCGTTCGATCCGTCCGGGCTCCGGATCGGCACCCCGGCGATCACCACCCGCGGCCTGCGCGAGGAGCACATGCCGCAGATAGCCGCCTGGATGGACGAGGTGGTTACGGCGGCCCTGAAGGAGGACGAGCCGGCCATCGAGCGGGTTGCGGGTGAGGTGCGCGACCTGCTCGCCGGATTCCCGATGCCCGGCTGGTCCCCCGGCACCTGACGCCGGGCAGCTGATATTCAGCCGGACGCACCCGGGAGCTGTGAGCAGAGCAGCTCTCTCGCCGCCGCCCCGGTGCCGTTTCCGGCCGGCCCGAATAGTTTCGGGGAGCGGTCGGCGGGCAGTTCTTCCTGCACCGGCCCGATTTTGCTGGACCAGCCCGGGCGGCTTGGGTGGTGGTGTCGGTTAGGTCATGTGGCTAAAGCGCGCTACATTGCCTGCACGGGCCTCGTGCGCACGATAACGTTGCCCAGGCAATGCCGGAAGCCGCCCGTCTCCTGCCTCCGGATACTCCCCCATACAGTTGACGTGACCGGATGGCCCACGGGCCTCCCGCGGAACTAGGAATCAGATGACTTCTGTCTTGTCCAGGATCGTCGCGGCTGTCCAGAGCAAGCTCCGTACCACGGTAGGCAAGAGATTCAGCAGGTTCGTGCTGGTGGCGATCGCGTCGCTGGCCTCGAGCATCATCATGCTCAACCTGCTCCTCGGCGTCTTCCACGTGAGCGCCGGCCTGTCCGGGGTCCTGGGCGCGATCACCGGCGCGGCCGTGAGTTACGTGCTGAGCCGCTGGGCATGGGAGCGCAAGGGCCGTCCGCACCTGTTCAAGGAGACGCTGCCGTTCTGGCTGATCTCGCTGGGCGCCTGGTTCGTGCTCGGGGCGACCAGTCATTACGCCAGCGTCTGGGCAGTGTCGATGGACAAGAGCCACTGGCAGCGCGTGGTGATCGTGGACGGTGCCTACCTGCTGGCCAACTGCCTGACGTTCCTTACCCGCTTCGCGATCTTCCACTACCTCCTCTTCGCGGACCGCGGGGCCAAGGTGTCGGAGTCCGTGCTGTCCGCGGCCGAAGCCGCCGGGCTCCCGGAAGCCGAGGACCTGGAGCCATCGGAGCCGTTGGCGGCCAGCGGTTCCGGCGCGAGGGCCGGCGGCTCGCCCTGGGCCGGGAACGCAGCCGAGCGGTCCCCTGGCCGCCGCCCGGATGCGGACCGCCCGGCGCTGCCGGAGCCCGGCACCCGGCGCTGACGCTCGCGCCACCAGGTGCCGACCACGACACTGGCAAACTTGAGCCCGTAGATGGCGTTATGCCCCTTCTTGCTCTCGCCGACCTTGCGCTTGTGGATGGTCGCGGGCACCTCCACCACCCGGAACCCGTGCGCGAGCACGGCGATCAGCAGCTCTGACGACTGGTACTGCGGCTGCTCCAGGCGCACCGCGCCGGTCACCTCCGCCCGCATCGCGCGCAGGCCGAACGAGGAGTCGGTGATGCGCTGGCGGGTCAGCACGCTGATGGTCACGGCGAAGACCCAGGTGCCCAGGCGGCGCACCAGGTCGTTCGTCTCCTGGCTGCCGAGCTTGCGCGATCCGGTGACGAAATCGGCCTCGCCGGCCACCACGGGTGCCAGCACGCGCTCCATCTCCGCCGGGTTGTACTGGCCATCGGCGTCGGTGGTCACGATGTAGCCGGCGCCACCCTCGCGGGCAAGCCGGTATCCCAGTCGCAGCGCGGCGCCCTGGCCGCGATTGACCGGCACGTCGCAGACCACCGCGCCCTGAGTCCTGGCCTCCTCCACCGTCTTGTCCTTCGATCCGTCGGACACCACGACGACCGCCGTCTTGAGCCCGCAGATCGTTGCCGGGAGCGCCTCGATCACCCGGCCGATCACGCCGGCCTCGTTGAAGGCGGCGATCACGATCGCAACCGGCGGGAGTGCGCGAGCGGCGTCGCCGAAATCGGTGAAGAACGCGTCGGCCGCGGCGTCGTCGATCGCGGCGTTGTTCACCTGAGGACGTGTCACTGCGCTCCCTCTCCTTCGCCGGCGCGGGGAGCGAACTCCGGCCACACCGTTGCCAGCCCGGACTTCAGGTCGTGCGCGGGCTGGTAGCCCAGCGCGCGGGCGGCAGAGATGTCCACGATCACTGCGGGCATCTCCCCGGGCTTGGCGGGGATATGCTCGACCGGAATCGGCGCCCCGGTGACGGCGCGCGCCGCCGCAATGATGTCGTTTACCGTGACCGACTCGCCGGCTCCCAGGATGAGCGGTCCGCGGCAGCCCGCCCGCCAGGCCAGCAAGATGCCCGCCACGATGTCATCGACGTGGATCAGATCGCGGACCTGCGTGCCGTCCCCGTACACCTGGACGCCGTGGCCGTCGCGGGCGGCGCGCATGAGCCGCGGCACGAAGCTGTCTTTGGCCTCCATGCCGGGCCCGTAGACGTTGGAGAACCGCAGCGCGCAGCCGGCTATCCCGTACGAGGCCGAATAGCAGCTGAGCAGCATCTCCCCGGCAGCCTTCGTCGCGCCGTAGGGCGTGAGCGGGCGTGTCGGCTGCTGTTCGGTGATGACGGCATCGCCGACGTCGCCGACGACCGCGTTGGTGGAGGCAAGCAGGAACGTGCCAACACCCCGGGTGCGGGCCAGCTCCAGCAGGCCCGCGGTGGCGGCCACGTTCGTCTGATACGTCCCGACCGGGTCCTCGATCGAACGGAGCACCGAGGTCACCGCCGCGAGGTGGACGATGACGTCGGTTCCGGCGGCGACGGCCTGATCGGCGACGGACGGCTCGCGCAGGTCGCCGACCACGGCGCTGACGCCTGGCACGGACGGCTCATGCTTGTCCGCCACGGTGACCTCGGCGCCGCTGTCAAGCAGTGCGGCGACGAGCCGCCTCCCGATGAAACCGGACCCACCGGTCACCAGTACCCGGGAACGTTGCTCATCCCCCAACGGATTCTCCATTCGCGAGACGTCGAAGTTGTGTTCTGCCTGGGGTACCGGGTTTCGCCGGGCCAGGTGATCCAGTCGAGCCGAAAGCTACCAGGTGGCCAGGGGCCGCTGCGCCGCCGTCGGCGGCGCAGCCGGTGCCGGGCATCCGGCGCTGGCAGGCCGGCATCCGGCGCTGGCGGGCCGGTATCCGGCCACCCGTGCCCGCGCACGGTTGCGGCGATTCATGCCGTTGGCTCCGGGCAAACGTTGTCGCCGGGGGCCGCGACCGTGACGGTGCCTGGACAGTGTAGCCGCGCTTCCGGACACGAGCTTCGGGCACACGCCAGCGGTCGTGGCCAATCCTGGTCTGGCCGCTCCGGTTCGTGGTGGCTCTGACCACTCCGGTTTGTGCTGACTCTGATCGCTCCGGTTCGTGATGGCTCTGGCCGCTCCGGTACTCGCTGACTGCGCACTGTGCCCGCTGGCTCCCGCCGAGCCACAATCGCAGGCGCCTGTTTCGGGCATCGGGGCCGGTACCGTGCCCGGGCGGTACATAATTACCACGTCAGACGAAGCGCTCCGGGCGGGGGCCGCCGTTACCCAAGGTGGCCGTGGAATGCCAGCGGCGCGCACAGGCTAGTGATGCTCAAGTTACGCACGGTCACCACGATGTGACCGGCCGGCGATTGAGGCCGAACGCATTGAAGCGGGATGACGGAAGGGCGATGACCGAAGGTCAGAGCGTGACAGCTGCGGCGCGCGATCAGGGGGCGGACGCTGGCGCTCCGGCTG
>Ga0114129_10006167_pt1 | contig 17007 bp, 21 predicted proteins | sample RhiMetdeltSRZDD1_FD_80071 | JGI IMG/M metagenome (GOLD analysis project Ga0114129, IMG submission 80071) | Populus rhizosphere microbial communities from Tennessee, USA - Rhizosphere MetaG P. deltoides SRZDD1 (version 2) (version 2) | ecosystem: Host-associated > Plants > Roots > Rhizosphere >... | reverse complement strand
GGTATGTTCTTGCTCGTGGTCGCATTACTGTTGTTCCTCGCGGCGCACCGAGAGGAGCGGTTGACTGGAGCTTGGCTGAAGTGGCGTTGGCCGTGGAAGTTGGCGAGTGTTATGTCGGCGGGTATGGCGGTTGCTTTCGGGTGGTATCTAGCAGCGAACTTCAACGAACCACCACCCACGGTGGTTGATGACATAGCCCGCGAACGGGCATCTGACTTACAGGCTCAAGTGGCGAGGCTAGAGGGCCAGGTCAAGGCGGCGATGGAGTTTCAGGCCGTCGAAAAGACAGAACGGGAGGCAACCCAAAAGCGCTCAGACGATGCACGTCGAGCGAGGCGTGCTCTCTATGACCATTTGTCCAAGCTCGTTGAGGATGGTCGGAAAAAGAGACTCGATTTGTTCAACATGAAACTTGCGGACGCTGTGAGTAAATTTGAGGAGTGGAGGAAGACTACGTCAGCGACCCTGATGTCCATCTCGTTACCGGACTGCGCTAGTGCTTTCGATAATCCAGTTCACGGCCCTCGTGTTAGCTATGGGATAGCCGAAGACAGAAACGTCAGAGCATTTATGGCGGTCGCATTGATCGCGTCTCTTGAACAATGCAGAACAAATCATGCTCAACAGTAATTTGGTCCTATCATGGAGGCGACATGGGACGCCCAACGAAGGAATACCAAGCCTTCGCCTCGCTCGTAGACCGACTATTGACGGTGCCGAAAGAGGAACTGGACCGGCGTATGGGCGCGTACAAAGCCGAGGCGGACAAGAACCCGAACAAGCGCAGGGCAGACACGCTTCGCGAGTGTGCCAAGGCGCTCACGCCCCTCCTTCAGCGAGAAGCCGAGCAGCGCGCGGAAGTCGCTGCCCTTGAATCGCGACTCTTGACGGCCGAACGTCGCGAGAGCCGGGAACACGAACGGGCGGAGGCCGCTGAATCCACCCTCTCCGTTCTCCGGCAGGCGCACGAGGCCCTGACGCCATACGCGCGGCATCTTGGGTTTTGTGATTCATTGAAACCGCCAACGCGGCATCACGAGGACCCTGCTCAGCGTGGAGAGAAGCTGTGTTTTTGTGGACTCGCAGCCCTCATTGAGAAAGCCGAAGGCCGCTGATGAAGGAGATTCCATTCCTGTTGTTGTGCATCTTAGGCGCTTTGATCGTCATCGTATCGGGGCTTGCATCGCATCATCGAGAAACGGTACGCATTCGCGAAGCCGTAGAACGCGCCTGGCCACCGCCAGCGGCGATCGAGACTACTGAGAAAGAGGGTGGGCAGAGGGCGAAGCCGTGAGTAATCATCCAGAGTTGCGCATTGCAGGCGATCCGCGGCAGCATCCGAAGGCCTGGGTGTGTCTTATTGTCGCGGCCGAATTCCTCGAGATGAACGTCAAGAGCCTGGACGCCTATATGGCCGAAGGCAGAATCGCCTGGGAGTGGAAAGGGCGACGCCGGAAGATTCACCGTGACGAGGTGAGTCGGTTCGATCGCTGGCAACGGGAGCAGCGCAAGGCCTCATGATTGCTCTGTGCGGGCGTTGCGCGATAAATTCGCGACGACCTGGTCAGCGTGGTGCCGTCAATGTCATGCTGCATATAAACGCTCGCGACCCGTGCCGAAGTGGACTGCGCTCTCTGCGGATGAGAAACGGAAAATGCGTTGCCGGCAATACTCCGGTATCCTCGACAAGCGCGGGGAGTTAGACGGGCCTGGGCTCACTCGTCGCGTGTGCGCGAAATGCGGGACGACCGAGGGGCTCGAGCGCCACCATCCAGACTACTCGAATCCGCACCTTGTAGAGAGGCTATGTCGTTCGTGCCATAAGTCGCACCACCGTCAAACGTCTCAAATTGTTTCACGTGGGAAAACCTAACCGCCCCAACCGCCCCAAACATCCTAATCAGGTTGCAGTGCGGATCCGCTGAGCGCATTCTCAGATCAGATTCGGTTCCTGCAGGTTCCATAACCCAGCGTGAGTCTGAAAACCAAAGCCGAGGCCGCTCGGGAGAACGGCAAGCGCGGCGGACGCCCGCGAGGTTCGAAGTCCGTCACGACCCTCATCAAAGAGCGAGGCCGGGCGCGGGCATTGAAACGAGCCGAGACGTTCGTGGAGTTGTCGGCGACGCGCGTGCTCACTGAGTTGCGACGCTTGGCCATGTCGGATATACGCCAGCTCTTCGACGAACAGGGCAATCTTCGACCGATACACACGCTGACGGCCGACCAGGCCGCCTGTATTGCCGCCGTCGAAGTCGTCATCAAGAACGCGAAAGCGGGCGATGGCGTGACCGATACGATCTACAAGATCAAACTCTGGGATAAACCACGAACGCTGGAGATGTTGGCGAAGCACTTCGGCTTGATGACGGAACGGGTTGAACATTCCGGAGGCCTGACGATTCAACACGAGGTGCCCGAATAGTGGCCACCCCGATGCGCGATGTGGTCGTGCCGTATACGCCGCGGCCATTGCAGCGCGCGGTCGGCCGCTTGTGCCGAGCGAAGCGGTTCGGGGTGTTGGTCTGTCATCGGCGGTTCGGGAAAACCGTGCTCGGCGTGAACATCAATCAGCAAACGGCGCTGATGACGGCGCTCGAGCGGCCCCGGGTGCTCTACATCGGCCCGACCTACACGCAGGCGAAGTCCACGGCGTGGGATTACATGCAGCACTACGCGCGGCCGATCCCAGGCGTGGCCATGAATCAATCCGAGCTCCGGATCGACTATCCCAACGGTGGTCAGTCGCGGATCTACGGCGCGGATAACCCCGACAGCTTGCGCGGGCTGTACGGCGATCGGGCGACGCTTGATGAGTTCGGGCTGCATCCGGCGAAGACGTTTTCTGAGGTGGTCGGCCCATTGCTCGTCGATCGTGGCGGCTCCGCGCTGTTTTTGGGGACACCGAACGGCAAGAATCAGTTTTACGACATCGCCCAACATGCGAAGGAGCGACAGGCGGCCGGTGACCCGAACTGGTTCTACGCCGAATTCAAAGCGAGTCAGACGGGCCTACTCGATCCTGGCTACTTGGCGCAGGCGCGGTCGCTGATGACCGATGACGAGTACGCGCAGGAGTTCGAGTGCAGTTTCGAAGCGAGCGTGAAGGGCTCGATCTACGCCAAGGAATTTGCCGCGGCCGGCGACCGGATCACGGTGGTTCCCTATGATCCAATACTCCCGGTCGATACCGATTGGGATCTGGGCATCGGAGACCATATGGCGGTCTGGTTTAGCCAATCATTGAAGTCCGGCGAAGTACGCCTCATCGACTACTACGAAGCCAGCGGCGAAGGCTTTCCGCATTATGTCGCCATGTTGCAGCGGAAAGGCTACGTCTACGGTAAGCACTGGGCACCGCATGACATCGTGGTGCGTGAGCTTGGGAGCGGCAAGAGTCGGCTGGAGACAGCGCGCGGGTTCGGGTTGAAGTTTGAGATCACGCCGCGGATCACCAGTCAGATCGGTGAAGAGGTTGAAGAGGGCATCAATACCGTTCGGATGCTGTTGCCGCGCTGTTGGTTCGATGCGAAGCGATGCGCGCAAGGGATTGAAGCGCTCAAGCATTACCGACGCGATTATAACCAGCGGCTCAACGAGTTCAAGGCGACGCCGGTTCACGATTGGGCGTCCCATGGAGCCGATGCCTTCCGCGGGTTGGCGGTGAGGCACAAGACGCCTCTTGATACTCGGAAGGCGCCAGCGTCCCCAGCAATGCCGGAGAGTTACGCGTGGACGTAGACGTCGAACGCGTCGCGGCGGACCTCCAGGCCTCGCTCATCGCGCATCGTGCGGCCTTGCTCGCGCGTCGGAACAAAGACCTCATGGGCGCACGGGCACTCCTGCGGGACGCCGCCGAATGGCGACGCCTCGCGCATACGCGCGACCCGGAGCACACAGCGCCCGCTTGGCACGGCGAGCAGGGCCAGACGCCGAAGGGCACCGATACGCACGCGGCGATGGTGGCGTTCTACGAACAGCAAAGGGTCTGGAATGGCTGACATCCTCAAACTGCGCATGGGCGGCACGACGTATCACGGCCTGCGGGTCATCCTCGGGCATTGGCTGCTGCGTGGCCTGTCCCGAGAAATCGCGGAACTGCGATGCGAGGCGGCGCGCGAGCGGCGACTCCTCCAGCAGCGCATTGACGTGCTTGAGGCGCAACTGCACGCTGGGTCACGGGCCGGAAGTTGGGGCGCCTGATGGCTGACGAGAATTCCCAAGCGCCGCCCATCGTCCGCGAAGCGCTCGCCTTTGTGAAGTATGTCCTCGAAGTCGAGGGCAACCAGCGGAAGCGCGAACTTGAAGACCTGGCGTTCCAGCTCCCCGACAACCAATGGGACGATGCGGCGAAAGAGGCGCGCAAAGGCGCGATCATCGGGGGCGTCCAGGTCCCGCCTCGTCCCATGATCAGTATCCCTAAACTGGATCAGCCGATTGGCTCGGTGCTGAATCAGGAGAAGGCCGCGCACCTCGGCGTGAACGTGCATCCCATCTCTGAGGATGCCGACGACGACACGGCCGAAGTTCAGCAAGACCTCTATCGCATGATCGAACGCGACTCACGCGCGGGGCTCGCGCGGTCATGGGCGTTCGATCGCGCAGTGAAAGCCGGGCGCGGGGCGTATCGTGTGCTCACGGTCTACGATGACGACTCCGATAATCCGACCGATCAGAAGATCGTCATTCGGCGGATGGTACGGCAGGAGATGGCGTTTTTCGATCCGGCCGCCGAAGAGCCGGACTGGTGCGACGGGAAGAAGGCCGCCGTAGGCGCGTGGCAACCCCTCGAGACCTTCAAGCGCAACTATCCGAGCTCGAAGCTGAAGGACTACGGCGAGTCCGAGCTCGCGGCCTTGATGCAGACGGAGCCAGACTGGGTGCGTGGCGAAGGCGAGAAGCGGGCGGTATTCGTCCTAGAGTTCTATCGCGTCAAGGAACTGACAGATAGCGTCACGGTGACCGATCGCGCGGGCAAGCGGGTGACGCGGCCGAAGACGACGCGCACGGTCGAATGGGTGAAGGTCAACGCGATCGAAGAGCTCGAACCCTTGCAAGAAATCAACGGCCGGTACATCCCGCTGATTCCGGTCATCGGGCGCGAGCTCCAGCCCTTTGATCAAGAGCGCCGCTGGATTGGCATGGTCCGGCCTGCGCGCGATGCGTGCAAGCTGTTCAACGCGGCCGCCAGCAATGCGCTTGAGACGGCCGCCACGGAGCCGAAAGCGAAACACCTCCTCTATGACGGGCAGCAAGAGGGCCATGAAGCGATGTGGCAGCAGGCCAACGTGCGGAACTTCCCGTACCTGCTGATCAACAAGGAGGCCGTGGATCGGAACGGCACCGTGCTCCCGCATCCGGTCTTAACCCAGGCCGACACCAGCAAATTGCAAATTTCACTGATGCTGCTTGAGAAGGCGGAAGGCTTCATCCAGGCGGCCACCTCGAACACCGACCCGATGATGATGGAGCGCTTGGCGCGCAAAAAGGTCGCGCACCAGACGCTCGACGCGTTGCAGGAACAAGGCGACTTCGGCAAGTCGGATTACCTCCACAACCTCGCCGAATGTTCGATGACCTACGAAGCCAAGGTTGTCCTCGATCTCATGGCATCGGTGTACGACCGCCAAGGGCGCGTGGTCCGGCTCATCACCGGCGAGAACAAGCCGCGCACCGTGATGCTGAATCAGCCGTTCTACGTCGACCCCCAGACGAAGCGGCCCAAGCCGGCGCGAGGTCCGCAGCCGCAGGGCGTGAAGGTGCTGACCTACGATCTGACCAAGGGCAAGTACACCTCCAGCGTAGAGATTGGCAAGAACTGGAAGACGCGTGTCTCGGAAGGCTCCGATCGGCTCGGCGAAATCCTCGCCAAAGAGCCCGCGATGATGCCGGTCCTCGGTCCGCTCTGGTTCCAATTCCAAGACTTCCCAGGCGCGAAGGAAGCGATGGAGCTCCTGAAGAAGATGCGCGCGATGCAGTTCCCTGGGATCGATGACGACCCCGAGGACAGCGCACAGCAGTTGCAGCAGATGCAGGGGCAGTTCCGCGCGGTCCAGGAACAACTGAAGCAGGCAATGCAGTACATCGAGCAGGAGCGCGCGAAGCACGAGGCCGACATTCAGAAGGAGCACATCAAGGCCGAGAATGCGATTGTGCTGCAGGAGATGAAGAACGCCTCAGCGATCCAGATCGCGGAGATTCAAGCGCAAATCAAGGGCGTGTCTGCGCTGCTCGATGCGGAGCAAGAGCGTATCGCGCTGCACCAGACGCAGACGCACGAGGCCATGCAAGGCGCGGCCGATCGCTCGCACGAATGGGACTTGGCCGAGGAACAGCATCGGCGAGCGCAAGAACTCACGGCGCAACAGGCGGAGCTCGGCATGGTCGCGGCCGAACAGGGCCAAGCGCACGCGCTCGAGCAGGGCGAGCAGGGCCACGGCCAAGCACTCGAGCAGCAGCAGCAGGCCGCAGACCTCGCGCCGGAACCGGAGCCAGCGGCATGAAGGGGCATGTGCTCGCCATCGCGATTGTCTGTGCGCTCATTACGGCGCGGGGCTTCGCGGTCGGCACGCCCGGCCTTGCGGCGGCGTATCCGCGTGACGTGGGCATCGAGACGGATCCGGCCGTGCTCTTTACCGAGCAGTTCGAAGAGGCCGACTTGGCGACGCTGTTCGCGCGCTGGACCTCCACGCTGCCGAATACGATGTCGTTTGGGGCGGATGTGCCGAGCGGGAGCGAGCTCGGCTCGCATTCGCTGACGGTCCCCAGCACATCGACTGATACGGGCGGCGCCCTATTCAAGGGATTATCGGCCTATCAGACGCGGATGTACGTGCGGTTCTACATCAAATATCAGAGTGGGGATGCGCCGCATCATTCCGGCGTCTGGATAGGCGGCGAGAAAGTGCCGACACCGCCGGGGCCGTTCTTCCCCGATCCGCATGCGGGCGTGCGGCCGTGTTCGCTGGCCACGTGTGCAGGGCTTGGTCAGACGCCGTGGTTTTGGAACAGCTCAGAGCAACAACCCGACCTCCAGGGCGGCATCTTCGATAGCTATACCGCCTTCCAGAATATGCGGACCGATGGCGATGGCATCAACGGGACGCCCTACGGCAACCTGCTGACCAATAATCTCTCGTTGATGATCCCCGATGACACCTGGACATGCGTCGAGCATATGATCAAGGTCAATACGATCGGGGACACCGACGGGGAACTGCAGATCTGGGTCAATGGAACGTCCGTCTCGCACCTCGGGAAAGGCTTCCCGACTGGGACGTGGAACGGGGGCCGGTTTACACAAGGCGCAGGCTCAGCGTTTGAGGGGTTGCAATGGCGCGATGATTCGGCCTTCGGCGGGCTCAACTGGATCTGGTTGCAGAATTATTCGGATGTACTCGTCACGACGGTGAAGTTCGATCATGTGGTGGCGGCGACCAGTTACATCGGGTGCTTGGGCGACGACACGCGCCGGAGGATTCGGTTCCGCGTATGACGCCTGTGCAACGCCTGGTGCTGGAGCTCCAACGGCGTCTCGATATTCGCATGCCGAAGGGGCAGATTACCTTGAACATCGGCGGGGACGGACTGTTTCAGAACGCCGATATTCGCGTCTGCGGTATCACGGAAGCGAAAGCCGTTGACAAACCGGGCGACTCGTGCGCACACTTGACACGCTGATCTAAAATCGCGGTTGTAGCGGCGCGACGCAATTATCGGGCTCACCGGCACACACCGAGGCCCCTGTTGGCAGGACATCTCCTGCTGGCAGGGGCCTTTTGTTTTTGGGACTGACGGGCACGGAGTGTAAACGAGCGTGGCATTCAGCGCACCAGACGCAGATGGTTTCCAGGTCGAGGAACCAGCGCCCGCCGTGGTGGCGACAGCGGCACCCGTCGAGGCTGAGACGGCACCGGAGGCAACGCCTGCCGTTGCCGCTGCGACGGATGCGCCTGCGAAGGCCGAGCCCGTCGAAGTAGTCGCCAAGCCGACCGCCGATCCCGAGCGCAATCCGGACGGCACATTCAAACAAAAATCCAAGAAGGGCAACCCACGCCACGACCCGGAAGCCCGCATCGCGCAAGCGCTCGAAACCGCGCGGATCGAACGCGAGGCCCGCATCCGTGCCGAAGGGGAACGCGACGCGCTGCGCCCGAAGGCTGCACCGGAAACCCCCGCGCAAGAGTGGAAGCGCTTTCGCGCGATGCCCGATGCGCCGAAGGTCGAGGACTTCGACGCCTACGACGATTTCACGGCGGCGCTCGGCCTCTTCATCGCGGACAAGCGCTACGACGAGCGGCAGGCGAAGGCGGCAGAACAGCAGGACGCCTCGGCCACCGGCGCGCGGGATCGCGAACGCTTCGCCCACTTCAGCGGAAAGCTCGATGCGGAGTTTCTCTCGGGGCTCGACGCGCGGATCGCGGACTTGCCGCATCGTGGTGTGTTGAAACCCGGTGAGCGCGGCACGGTGTTTCACGACATCGGCGACGAGATCATCGACGCCGACAACCCGAAGCATGTCATGCAGTACCTCTCGGATCATCCGGACGAATTTCAGCGCATCGCGTCGCTGCCCTCGCGCACCCACGTCGCGCGAGCCATCGCGAAACTCGATACGCCGCTCTCTGCTGCCCCGTCGACCGGCCCAGCGAGTGCGGTCCCTGTGAGTCAAGCCAAGCCTCCCACCCGGCCGGTTGAGAGCGCCGCTCCTGTGTCCGACGAGCCTCCGGGCGATGACGCGACGGCTGACCAGCATATCGACTACTGGAACCGGCGCGACCTCGCCCAGCGACGAGGACTACGGAAGTAGCCCATGCCGAATACAGTCCTGACGCCGCAGTGGATGGGACGTGACGTCCTCCGCGTGGCCACGAACGAAGCGAAGTTCATCAACGCGATCACGCGCAAGACGCAGAGCGACTTTACCGTCGATGGCGTCAAAGTCGGCGCGTCGGTCGATGTCCGACTCCCCTGGCGCGCCCAGACGACCAAGGGCCAAGCGCTCCAACAGCAAGCGATCGTTGACACGGTCGTGCGCATCACGATCACGGACCAGGCCAACATTGCCTGGGGCTGGTCCTCCTGGCAGGGCACACTCGACATCCAGGATGCGCGGGAGCGGTTCGTCAATCCCGCCGGCAGCCAGATCGCGGCCACGTGCGATTCAGACGGCCTCGGTCGTGTATATCAGGACGTGTTCTCGGTGGAAGGCACGCCGGGCACGATTCCCAGCGCGAACAGCACGTATCTGCTCGCCGCTGCGCGCCTGACCAACTTCGGCACGCCGAAGGGGCCACGCCGGGCCTTCATCAACGCGCTGATGCGCGCGACCATCTCGAACGCGAACCTCTCGCTCTTCAACCCGGCTCGAGACATCAGCGAGCTGTGGAAGGAAGCGATGTTCTCGGGCGCGGCGCTCTCGTGGGATGAGTGGTTCGAAGATGTGTTCATCTTCCCGCACACCGTAGGGCCGCTCGGCGGCGCGCCACTGGTCAATGGGGCCTCGCAGACCGGCTCGGCGCTCATCACGGATGGCTGGACCGCGGCGGCCGCGCTGCGGTTCAAGAAGGGCGACGTCTTCACGATCGCCTCGGTCTTCGCGGTGCATCCGCAGAGCCGCTTGAGCACGACGCAGTTGCAGCAGTTCGTCGTGACGGCGGATATGTCGTCAGACGGCGCGGGCAACGGCACGGTCTCGATCTACCCGCCGATCATCGGACCGCTGACACCGCAGTATCAGACCGTCGACTCGCTGCCGGCGGATAACGCCGCACTGACCGTCGTTGGTGCAGCGAACACCGTGAGTCCGCAAGGTCTCGGCTTCCATCCCGAAGCGTTCGTGATGGCGTCCGCGGATCTCATCAAGCCGAACGAAGGCAAGTCCGAGCGTGTGCGCGCGAAAGGCATGTCGATCCGGTTCTGGGAAGGCTCGGACATCATGTCCGACCAGCATCCCTCGCGCCTCGACACCATCTACGGCTTCAAGACGCAGCGGCCGGAATTTGCCGTCAGATTTGCATCGTGATCTGACCGTCATGTGGCTCTATCAGGTTCGTCATCGCGCGTCTGGCCGGTCCTATATCGGGACGACGACGACATGTGTGCCTACGCGATGGCGCGAGCATCAGTACAACGCGCGGATGCGACGAAGGGCGTCGTCGTTTTATGACGTCATTCGCGCTGAAGGCGCAGACACTTTCGATGTTCGCGTGCTGATGAGAGCCAATGACTACGACCATCTGATGCAGATGGAGCGTGCGGCGATCGCCTCGTATCGGAGTTGTGAGCCCAACGGCTTCAACAAAGTACGCGGCGGTCGCGGTAACTACGGCTGGCGCGTGTCCGATGAGACGCGCCAGAAAATGGTTGCGGCAAAAGCCGGATACGTGCCTTGGAACAAGGGGCGACGCACCGGAGCGCTGTCGGCCGAGACGCGCGCGAAGCTCTCGGCGACGCGCAAAGGACGCGCCGCTTGGAATAAGGGTCGCATTCTGACTGATGCCGCGCGCGCACGATTGAGCGAATCACACCGTGGTGTGCGATGGAACGCTCAACAGCGCGAGGCGTTAACTGGGCGTACGCGTTCGGCGGAAACACGGGCAAAACTCGCCGAGAACAAGCGCCAATGGTGGGCCGTCAAGACCGCCGACGAGCGGAGAGCACTGGCCGCCAGTTTCTTTGGAGCATAGAACAATGGCCTTCGCATCAACCACATTGTCCGCGGCTGTTGGCGCCAACGACACCTCCATTCTCGTCGCCTCACTCACGAGCTTTGCGGCGGGCGGACTCGTCAAGATCGAAGGCGAGTTCATGAAAGTGATCTCTGTCCCTGCGGCCGCGACCACGCCGGTCCCGGTGCTGCGCGGGCAGGAAGGCACCGCACAAGTCGCGCACGCCACGGGGATCCGTGCGGTGTTCGGCTTGACACCCTCGGCGACGGGCAAGGATTGGGATCCGCCCGCGCCTGGCTCGATCGTGCCGAACCTCGTGAACCGTCCCACGGTGACGAAGGAATACAACGCGTCCGGGGCGATCACGCTCCCGGCGGTTGGTTCCAACATGACGGCCATTCTCAACGGCACGAATGCGCTCGCGATGACCGTCGCGGCGCCCTCGACCGCGCAGGACGGCGATGTGTTGGAAATCATCGGCAACGGCAAAGCCGCACACACGATCACCTTTACGGGTGGCCTAGGCCTCGTCGGCGCGACCGCCGACGTGGCGACGTTCAAGGCCGATCAAACGATGTCACTGCGCTGCGTCGCCGGTGGCGGCGCATGGACGGTGTCCTCGGTGGTGGCAGGCGCGGCGACGCTCGCTGGCGCAGGCCTCGCGTAAGTCCCTCGCACGCGGGTCGGGCCTGGACTCGGCCCGCGTGTGCTCAGGAGTCGCATGAATATCGACCTCTCGACCGACGCCCTCAAAGCGGCGATTCTCGAATTGCAGCGGCGCGAAGCGCAACAAGCCGCGGAAGCCGGCGCGCAGCTCCACAACGAAAAGAATGCGCCCTGGATCAACGGGCAGTACTCGCACCTGAAATTTCCGGTGTACGCGCATCAGGCCTATCCCAAGATGCTGTACAGCCCGGCCTATCTGCCCGCCTGTCGGAGCTATGACGCGCTGACGCGGCTCTATGTCCGCAAGGACGAACAGCACGACCACGAGCGTCGCTTGCTCCTGGCGCAGCGCGAGAAGGACGAAGCCACACGCATCGTACGGAGCGCATCGGAATGGGAAGCGCTCGGGCGGCTCTGGCGTGAAACGCCGGACGCGGCGATCAAGGCGCAGAAAGACTTGGACCTTGAGTTGTCGACGGCGGCAGCGGAAAGCAACTTCGACGACCGCAACATGAGCGAGGCCGCGAAGGCGGAGCGGGCCGAGTTCGACCGGAACGCGGAGGATCATTTCGCCGAAGTGCCGCGCAAGTCGGTCCCCGCGCATCAGCGGAAGAAGCCCGAAGTAGTCGGAGCCTGACATGGCACAGCCCGGCCTGCAGCCGCTCAACAAGTTCGTGCCGATCACGCCGAGCGATACGGAGAACTTCGCGGCGCGGCCCGATGCGATCTATGTCGGGGGCGCCGGCAACATCGTCGGCGTGCTGCCGGACGATTCAGTGGTGACGTTTAACGGGGCCACCGCGGGGTCGGTGCTGCCGTTCACGTTGAAGCGGATCAACGCGACGAACACGACGGCGACGGGCCTTGTCGCGTGCTATCAGGTCTAGGCTGTGCCTGATCTCGTCACGAACAAGTGCAAGTTCGAGCTGTTCACCGGGGATGCGAACCTCGATGCAGCGGATCTGCGTGTGGCGCTCATCAAAACCACGGCGCCGACGGTCGATACGAACTTCATGAACGAGATCACGGAGGTGGCCGTGGGCGGCTATGCCCGCCAAACGCTGGCGGGTGAGACGGTCACGGAAGACGACACGAACGATTTCGCGTACCTCGACGCCACGGATCCCGACTACGGCGCCCTGGCGGCGGGGGAAACGGTCATCGGGCAAGTGCTGTTCCGCCACACGGGCAGTGATGCGACGGCGCCGGTCTATGCCTTCTACGACCTGACCGACACGCCGACGAACGGTGGGAATTTCGCGGTGCAGTTCGCGACGCCGGCCAACGGTGGGGCACTCAAGGGGGCGTGATGGGTCTGTGGGACTGGCTCAGCCCGACGACGACGACCACGCGGGTGCCGCTCACGCCGGATGAATTGCGGGCGGTGGGCAAAACGTTTCTGTTCCGTCGGACGTGGCGCTGCCCGTGCGGCGCGGAACTAACGATTCGTGCGCGAGAGGATCGGCCGGAGTCCCCCTCGAATTTCGTCGCGGTCGCGTCGGGTCGGCTGGCTGGACATTCATTGCAGCCCGCTCACCGATTGACTTGGGATGGGCTGGCGCATGAGCGCGGGTGGCGCACCGCTCCGGTGCAGTGCCCCGCGTGTCAGCACGGGCTGACGGTGGAACGGTACAAGAAACTCCGGCGCAATGGGTCACTCTGAATGCCGATGCTGTGGGTTCTCCTGATGGCGATTGCACTCCGCGGCGCGGCGTGGGTCCCGGCGGCGAATCCGACGACCGGATTTACCTGCACGATTGATGCGGCCGTGGCCGCCGGAGATATCCTCTGGATGGTCGTGACGTCGCGTGATTCGACGAGCGGATCCGCGAACGTCACCTGCACGGACAACGATTCAGGCGGTAACACGTGGACGACGGTCGCGAACACGGCCGATAAAAAGGCGTGGGTCTTCAGTAAGCGTGCGACGTCGGCGACGGCGAGTAAAACGATCACGATCGCGAATTGCGTCGGGTCGGCGTCGGGGGTGGGTAAGGCGTTCTCGGGCGTCTCCAGCGGCGCGACGTGGTGGAGTAATGTCGTCAACGAGTCCAACGTCTCGGGCAATGAGACGCACGCCGGCTTCACGCCGACGTACAAGAATTCGATGCTCGTCGCGTCGGTGCATAACTACGCGAACGATAACGCGGTGACGTCACTGTCGTTTGCGACCGCTGGCGCGACGACGATGACGGAGAAGCTCTCGACGGGTGGCCTTGATTGCGCGACGGCGTTCGGGCACGTGCTGCAGTCCGGTGGGCCGACGGGCTCGGGGAATCTCACCTGGGCGCAGACCGACGGGACGACGTACAGCTACACGCTGGCGCTGATCCCGAATGAAACCGTGACGGCCACGGCCCCGACGGTCACGGTCACGGCGCCGGCGGCCGCGCGCACGGCGAGCGTGACGCTGACGGCGGCGGCGCCCACGGTGACGCTCAGTGCCCCGGCGGGGACGGTCGTCGCGGACGGTGGCGGGACGAGTCTGCAGGCCACGGCGCCGGTGATTACGCTCTCCGCGCCGACCGCGACGCGTCTGGCACAGAGCACGCTGACAGCGGGGGCGCCCACGATGACGACCACGGCGCCGGCAGGAACCGCCGTGCCGGGTGCGGTGGCCCTGGCGGCTGGTGCGCCGATGGTGGTCCTGAGTGCGCCGGCCGCGGTGGTGATTACCGGTGGCGGTGGTGGCGGTGGCGCGGATCCTTCCACGCTGTTCGGCTACGACTACGGCTATCGGTATTGAACGATGACCATTGGCGAGCTGATCACCGACGCGCTTCAGAGTCTCGGCCTCGTGCAACCAGGCGATGCCGTGCCGGCCGAGATGTCCTCGAAAGGGCTGTCGCGTCTCAATGATTGGATCGATGGACTCGGTAATGACAGCCTCACCGTCTATCAGATCCTTCGCACGACATGGGCATTGACCGGCGCGGCGAGTTACAGCATTGGGTCGGGCGGCACGATCAACGTATCGCGACCGCCCAGCGCAGAATCGATCGTCAACATCGGGCGCGTGGATACCTCCAACCCGGCGAACGAAGTCCTGCTCGGGCGCCCGATGACCGAAGACCAGTACGCGAGCCTCAGTCAAAAGACGCTGACCGGGACTGACGTCATCGCGTGGTACTACCGACCGACGTTCCCATTGGGCACGCTGATTCCGTGGCCGATTGCGAGCGCCGGCAGCGGCGTCATTTACAGCGAAGCATTGCTCACGGAGTTCGCCGCGCTCACCGACACGATCGCACTGCCCCCTGGCTATCGCCGCTTCTTTCGGACGAATCTCGTCGTCGAGCTCGCGGACGCCTTCGAAGTGCAACCGCCACAGACGACCGTGAGCGCGGCGAGCCAGAGCAAGGCTGGCATTAAGCGCACGAACGCGCGGACCGCGGATCTGGGTTTCGACCCGGCGATGATGGTCGGCAACGCGGGCGGCTCTTCGAATATCTATACCGGTGAATGATGCCGACCTTCCCGAACTTCATCGGCGGATCATATGCCTCGCGTAGCTCGCTGCAGGACAACGAGCAAACGGTCAATTTCTACATCGAACCGATGGAAGGGCCGGGCGGCAAGTCGAAGTATGCGCTCTATCCGACGCCGGGCGTCGAGACCTTCGGCACGGCCACGCTTGCGGCTGGGCGTGCGGCCTTCGCCATGAGTGGTCGCGCCTTTTGCGTCATCGGGAGCGCGTTCTACGAACTCGCCTTCGACGGCACGCTCACCCAAAAGGGTACGGTGGCGATCGACAACAACCCCGCGACCATCTGCACGAACGGTGACGGCGGCGGGCAACTGTTCGTCACGAGCGGGAACAACGGCTACATCTTCGATCTGACGACGGAGGCCTTCACGCTCGAGCGCACGGGCGCCACGCGCATGGGCGCGCATCTCGACGGGTATTTCATTGCGCTGGATGCGGACACCTCGACGATCTTCCTCTCGGATCTACTGGACGGCACGACGTGGGATCCGACGCAGTTTGCGCAGCGCTCGATTCAGCCGGATCCGTGGGTCTCGCTCGCCGTCTTCGGGCGCTTCCTCTGGCTCCTCGGTGAGCAGACGTCGGAAGTGTGGGAAGACACAGGCGCGTTCCCATTTCCATTCGCTCCGCATCCCTCCGGGCTTGTCGACTATGGCTGTGTGGCGCCGTTCTCGCCCGAAGTGGTCGCAGGCGCTTTGATGTGGCTGGCGCGCACCGCCAACGGCCAAGGCGCGGTCGTGCGGGCCTCAGGGTTCGTGCCGGACGAAGTGAGCACCTACGCGCTGCAACTCGCCTTCGCCAACGCCAGCACGCTTCAGGATGGCATCGGCGACACGTACGAAGACCTCGGCCACACGTTCTACATTCTGACCTTCCCCTCGGCCGATGTGACGGTCTGTTATGACGCGTCAACCAACGGGTTGCCGCCGTCGATGCGCTGGACGAATCGCGGGACCTGGATCGCGAGCGAGAACCGCTATGCGGCCTGGCGTCCGCTGTTTCACTGCTTCGCGTTCGGCAAGCATCTCATGCTAGACCGGAGCGGGTCAGCGATCTATCACCTGAGTGCAGAATTTGCCTCCGACGTCGAAGGGGCGCCAATTCGCCGGCTGCGCCGACCGCCGGGGCTCTGGGACGAGGACAAGCGACTCGTGATCACGCTCTTTGCCGTCCATTGCGATGTGGGGATCGGCCTCACGAGCGGCCAAGGCGAGACCCCGATGATGGCGGCGCGTTTCTCGGGCAATGGGGGACGGACGTTCGGGAACGAGCGCCTACGATCGGCCGGGCGCATCGGCGCGTGGGAGACGCGTGTGCGCTGGCTAATGTGCGGCAGCGGGCGCCAGTGGGTGCCTGAAATTGTGATGAGCGATCCCGTGCCCTGGAAGATAACCGGCGCGTCCTTCGAGAAACGGGCGGCATGAGTGCCATCTACCGCAGGATCCTTTCCGGCGCGCGATGCCCTGGTCGACAAGGGCGGGCGCGCGACGCTCGTTCTGATCAACTGGGCGAACTCGGTCAATTCAGTCGTCGAGCAGAGCGCGCAACGGCTCGCCGTGGTGGCGCCGACTCTCGATCAGAACGCGGCGATTGGCACGACGCCGATTCCGCTCGGCGCATTGGCGCAAGGGGTCTATCGGGTCTCCGTGTTCATGCGGGTCACGGTCGCGGCCGTAACGTCGAGCAGCCTGACGCTCACCGTGGGATTTACGCACGGCGGGGTGTCCTGCACGTTCAGCGGAGCGGCTTTGACCGGCAACACGACGGCCACCGTGCAGAGCAATCAGTTCGTGATCGCGATCGACGCGTCGACACCGGTGACGTACGCGTTCGCGTATGCGAGCAACGGAGCCGGTGAGATGAAGTACACGTATCGGGTTGTGCTGGAGCGCATCCAATGATGGTCACGCCGACGCGTCAGACGACAGAGATGGACCTCGATCGCTGGAACGATGCGCTCCGCGCGTCGCCCATCTATCAGTCGTTCCTGCAGCGCTACGGACTGGTGGGGAAGCGCGGCGGGTGGAGCCGGCAGGAGCAATCCGCGCTCGAGCAGTACTTGGCGGCGAACGGCGTGCAGATTCCGTCCGGGATGCACATCGACCAGGGCGGGAACCTAAATCAGAAAAATACGCTCGCGAAGAAGGCGGCCATCGGCGCGGCCATCGGTGGCGCCGCACTCACCGG
>Ga0114129_10006166_pt1 | contig 17007 bp, 15 predicted proteins | sample RhiMetdeltSRZDD1_FD_80071 | JGI IMG/M metagenome (GOLD analysis project Ga0114129, IMG submission 80071) | Populus rhizosphere microbial communities from Tennessee, USA - Rhizosphere MetaG P. deltoides SRZDD1 (version 2) (version 2) | ecosystem: Host-associated > Plants > Roots > Rhizosphere >... | reverse complement strand
CACGGGGGTCGTGCGGTGCGAGGTCGCATACGGTGCCCCGAACCGGCGCCTCTACCGAGACATCTGGATCGTCCGCCTGGACCAGGACGCTCGCTGTTTCCACTTCGAAGAGTGGCCTTTTGTCGGTTAGGTCACGGGCCCAGATTGAACTCCCCGGATGGCGCAAGCGAAGGAGCGCCGGTCGCGTTGCCGAGCCGCGGGAGGCGGAGCAGGTCCTCGGTCGTGGCGAGTAGCGAGTAGTGATCGAACAGCGTCGCCGAGTGCGTGCCCGGCCTGACGCTGGGGGCGATTACCGACGTGTAGATGTGATTGCCGTGGCTGCCGTCGTCCTCATCGAAAGTGATGAATACAACGGTGTTGCCGGCCTTCCACTGCGGGCTCGCGAAGAGCTTGTCCATGAACTTGCCGGAGGTTGTCTCGTCGCCGAGCCACGAGTCGCCGGTCGAGATCGAGCAGTCGTGCATGTCGTTGCAGGTGTTGGGGGTGACGAATGTGAACGCCGCCGACAGGTCGGGCGTCGCGCCGAGCGGCCGGTCCTGGAGCGGACACGTCAACGTCAAGTTCGAGTAATACGGAGGCGGGTTGTGACGCACGGCGTAGCTGGTGCCTCCGTTACGGGTCGCGCAGGTCTGTGGCATCCCGTCCTCCAGGCCGCGCCAGTTGCCGCCGAGCTGATTGAAGATGTTGTTCGCGCTCACCGGGCCGCAACACGTCCCGTTGGGGTCCGAATCCAGACCGGAGTAGCCCTGTACGCCGCCGGATGTGAGTGCCATGTAATTCGGCAGGCTCGGATGAGCCACGGCGTGATCGTTGGTCGCCAGCCCGCACTCACTCGCCAGATGATTCATGTGCGGCGCGCTCGAAGACCCGTTGATCTGCTCGTAGGCGTGGTTCTCGAAGACGACCCAGACCACATGCTTGTAGCCGCCGGCCGGGGGTGAGCTGCCCTTGCAGGGGCTCGAAAGCGGCGGCGGGCTCTGAGATGCGAGCGTTCTGTAGTAGACGAGCTCGCCGGCCTCGCCCGGCGCCGCCCCTTGCACGGGGAGGAACTGCGTCACGACGATCGCAACTCCGCCGCCGGGCGCTTTCACCCAGCTGGCCGTGGGATTCGCAAACGCCGTGCTGCCACGGTGGGTATGGACGGTGAGCAGCTTCGCGCCCGTCGACCGGTCGAACAGGAACGTGCGCCACGAACCGAAGTCGCCATTCACGAGCTGGCCTTCAATCAACCGGTACTCGCCGCCCCCGAAGCCGATCGCGTCCCTGTCGCCGATATTGCCAACCGCGCCGAGCGCCTGAACCAACGCATTGGGCTCCGTCGGAACGTACGCGTGCCACTTGGAAAAGTTCGTCAGCACTCCGGTCGCCTGCCGATCCACCTGGCAGGTGCGGAAGTAGTGAAAGCCCACCCTGATCATCGAGTGAGCAAGATCGGGATGGAGCTTCGCCGAGTAGATATTGGGCGTTCCCTCGGCACAGGGCGACAGCGTTCGGGGCGCCTGGAACGTTTGGTCGGAGCGCGCAGCGAGGAGCGCGCTGATGTCGGCGTAGTGCTGGAAGCGAAGGCACGACCCGCCGGGTCCGTTGCTTCCCGTGCAACCCCCGGACTGCTCGAACGCGACCAGGAAGCTGCGATCGGCGAGGCGCGCGATCGTCGGCTGGGAGGCGCTCCGCGCAAGGATCGCCTCGAACTTCCACGTGAGGAGATCACTCGAGGTCCCCAGCATCACCTCGAAGGTGCCGGCGACGTTGGCGTGGTAGACCCCGATGTAGCCGCCCTGCGGGTTGTTGATGACCTTGAGCGTGTCGAGCGTGTGTCCGAGGTTGTCGTGAGCCGCGTAGCGATAGCCGGTCGCAGCCGGCACGTTCTGCACGATGTCCTCGAACTTCGCTTGGTCCGCCCATGCATCGGCGGACGAACAGAGCAGCACCAGAATCACAACTGTCAGAGCTCGCTTCACGACCCGCTGCCCTCCTTGATCGGGTGGTGGGGCTACCGCTGCTGACCGCGCGTCCCCGCCTTCCAGCGAAACGCCGGACGCGTACCCGTTATTGCGGGATTTGGAACAGGTATCAGTAGGCTCCCGCGGCGATGGCGATCTTCACCGACCATGTGATCCGGTACCTGAACGAGATCCGGCCGGAGCGATCGCCCGTGATGCGCGAGATGGAGGAGCTGGCCGAGCGCGAGGGCGTGCCGATCGTGCACTGGGAGACCGGGCGCTTCCTCGCCGTGCAGGTGCGCGCGCTCGACCCGCAGCAGGTGCTCGAGGTGGGAACCGCGATCGGCTATTCGACGCTGCACATGGCGGAGCAGCTGGGCCGCGGCAAGATCGTGACGATCGAGCGAGACCCTGCGCGCGTCCGCCAGGCGACCGACTTCCTCACGCGCGCGGGCGTCGCCGACCGGGTCGAGATCGTCGAGGCGGATGCGATGCAGGCGATCGAGGAGCTGCCCGGCCCGTTCGACCTGTTGTTCCTGGACGCATCCAAGGACGAGTACGCCGAGTACCTTCGCAAGGCGGAGCCGAAGGCGAGCGAGCGCGCGCTCCTGGTCGTCGACAACCTCCTGATGTCGGGCGATGTTGCGCTCGAGGACGACTCCGAGGCGACGTGGCGGATCGAGAGCCTCGTCGCCGCGCGGGCGTTCAACCAGGAGCTGCTCGACGCCGACCGCTGGCTCGGCGTGGTGCTGCCGATCGGCGACGGGGTCGGGTTCGCCGCTCGCCGCTGATCTAGACCGGAACGCGAGCCGAGATCACCATCGACGTCGGCGCCTGGCCCCCGCGCAGCCTGGGCACTCGCTGGCGACGCCCCCCGCCGCTAGTCGCGCTTCCGATCATCACCGCGAGCACCACGATCAGCGCGGTGATCAGCACCATTGCCAGCACCATCCAGCGCATCTCGAGTCATCTTGTACCACTCCGCGAAAGTCAGGAGGCCGGTTCGGTGGAGTCGTCGCCGGGCTCGGCCGGGGTGTCCGTGCCGTCGCCGGGCTCCGTCGCGTTCTCGTTGTCGTCGGCGTGCTCCGAGACGCACTCCTCGAATGCGCTGCGGCCCGGATCGTCTGTCGCGTACTGGTCGTCGAACGCGACCGGGTCGGCAGCCTGCTCGTCCGTGCAGAGCTTGACCGCGGCGAGCGTGCCCTCGTCGTCGTTGCCGGTATCGGCCTGCGTCTTGTCGCGGACGCACTTGCGAAGAGCACCATGGTCGCCCGGCCCGTCACCGTGTCGGCGAAGCTTGTTGGAGCTGCCCTGCAGCTGCTGCTTGCAGTCGCGCAGCGCGGCCTTGCGCGATGCCTTCAACTTGTGCACCCGCTCCTTCACGCACTTGCCGAACGCGTTCGAGGTGCCGCCGAAGGCCTGACGGAAGGTGTCCGCTCCCATCTGGTCCCGCAGCGACTTGCAGTACTTGGCGGCGTTGCGCAGGGGGTCGGGCTGGTGGTGATGCCGGGCGACCGCAGCGGCCGGCAGGGCGAGCAACGCGATCGCGGTGAGGGAGATCCAGGTCTTTTTCATGGACGTGAGATCGGCAGCGCCGGCCCATGGACGCAGGAGCGACGCGCGCCCTTAATACGTACGTCGAGTACGGATCACCGTGAGCGAGAAGGGCGGCAGCGTGACCGGGTCGCCCGCGGCGGCCTGTGTGACGGCGGGCGGAAGGTCCGGACGCGCGAATCCGTGCGGGCCGCGCGGGTGCCACACGTACCGGGTGGACGAGAGCTGGAACACGTCCAGGCCACCCGAGGTGCCGAGCGAGGAGCCTCCGCGTCGCAGGTCGAGCTGCACCGCTTGCGCGGCGGCCGGATCCGCGTTCACGAGCAGCACGGCAACACGGCCGTCCGCACGACGCACCGCGTATGCACTCACGTGTGGCTCGGGGGCGCTCGCCGGATACACCTGGTCGAGGCCGGCGCCCGCGCCGGCCCACGCGCCGGTCTCGAGCTGCGCACCCCAGTAGGCCGGCGTGGGGAAGTGGATGCGGCGGTCGAAGTCGCTCACGAAGAGCGTGAGGTTGCCCCAGCTGTCGCACCGCCGGGTCTCGCTGATGAGCGCGTCGGGCTCGTAGCCGTACATGTAGGCGGCGGTGCCGCCCTGGCTCAGCAGCTGGCCGACGAGCTGGGCGTTGAGGAGCGCGCCCGGCATCGTCACCTCGGGCGTGCCGGCGAACGCCGAGTAGCCGTACTCGGTGACGTAGATCGGCACGCCGGCCGGCACCCCGTGCGCATGCTGGCTTTGGATCGTGTTCGCGAGCATCGACGTCTCGCGCGCGAGGCGCGTGGCGGGCGGCAGGCAGACGTCGTCGAACGGATACCACTCGAACGAGAAGAAGTTGAAGAGCCCCATCGCGCCCCGCCGCTGCAGCGCCGCCACGAACCGGTGCGTCCAGGAGCGGTCGCCGGACGCGTTCGGCCACGCCATCCAGTCCGGGATCGAGGTCTGGAAGCCAGGGCCGCCGATCGGCAGGCCGGGGAACGCACGGTGGATACGCCGCGCGAACCGCACGTAGAGCGCGGCGTAGTCCTCGGGCGTGATCAGCTGGCCGTCGGGCTCCTCTCCCAGTTCGACACCCCGCAGCGCGATGCCCCGCCCGCGCAGCCAGCGAAGCTCCGCGACCGCGTTGGCAGGCGTCCCGTACAGCATGCTGACCGGCACCAGCATGGGCCGCGCGCGCAGGAGGCCGCTGGTCGCCACGCGGTCGAAGCCGGGCTGCTCGTAGTTGCGGGCGATGTCGCTCGCGCGGTGCCAGGGGTCGGTGGACGACACGTATGTCTCGGTCTGGCGCCCCGAGGAGTGGCGGACGATGTCGTGGAAGCGCGCACCTCGAAAGCGGCCCAGGTAGACCTCGCGCACGGCAAAGCCGAGGCGGTCGCGCACGTCGCGCGAGCCACGCGGCGCGGTGCGGGAGCCGCGGCTCATGACGGCGCGCACGAAGCGCGCGGCGAGCGGCGTCCGCGCGAGGCGCAGCGTCGAGCGTCCGCCGTGCACGCGAAAGCGCGCATGCGGGAAGTCGCGCCACTGGCCCGGCGGGTGCCCGGCCTGGAAGATCGCCTGCGGCCCGGACCAGTACTGGACGCGCACGCGCCGCGCGAACGGCTTTCCCCACGCGAGCCGGATCGCGTCGAGGGGCCGCTTTGCCCGGAACGCGATGAGGAGCCACGCGGGACGGTCGCCCAGGTAGGGATTGCTCTTCCAGAACGTGTTGAGGCGTCCGTCGTCGAGCCGCGAGTAGCCGTTGTCCTCCGCCTGGTCGATCGTGTCGCCACGGCGCGGCAGCCGGTATCCATAGCTCACGCCGATGCGCCCGCCGGCCCGCGACGACGATGTCCAGTACCCGCGGTGGTGAGCCGCGTCGCTCCAGTGCCCGCGCGGGTTCCAGTGCCAGGCTGCGACGCCCAGCTCGGTCCGCAGGCGGTAGGAGATCGCGCCCAGGCCGGCGGAGCGCATCGCGCGCAGGTTGTGGCGCGTGTAGATGATCGGGGTGTCGCCGTACTCGTGGCCGTCGAGCGCCGCGCCGAGCGCGTCCACCGGCCGGAACGAGTTGAGCGGCTTGTCGAGCGTGACGGTGACGGTCCCCGCCCCGTCGGCCGCGCTGCCGTGGGCCATCAGGCCGCCCGCCAGGATCGCGACGGCGAGCGCGGCGGGGAGCGACTTCATTTGCCTGCCGCTTGCTCGAACGCGAGCAGGCCGAGCGCGGCGGTGTCGAGGCTCGGCTCGTTGGTGGGCGAGGCGACGACGTTGTCCTCATAGCGTGCGCCGAACCCGTCGAAGGCGCGGAGGTCGTTCCCGCCCTTGACGGGACACGGCCGGTATCCCCGGGACAGCGAGAGGCCCCTCAGGTCGGAAGCGTTCACCGGCCCCGGCACGACCGCGCCTACCATGATCGGCGGCGAGCCGTTGAGTGAGCCGTCGAGGTTGGCGACCGGGTCGTGCAGGCACTGCGGGAAACGCGATCCGGCGCCCACCACGAACGATGTGCCCCACGCGTTGTCCCCCAGCACGAAGTCGCGCTGCGTCTGTGCGAACGGCGCGTACCGGGAGGTCTTCAGGATTCTGTCGAGCAGCGGCCCCTCCACCGAGAGACCGAGCGCGTGCGAGACCGTGTCGTCGTCGCGGTAGTGAGTGCCGAGCGAGAACGGGTCGCGTGACGCGGCCCGCTGGGCGAGGCCGATCTGGCCCTTGAGGTCCTCAGCGAGAGTGGCCCGTGAGACCCCGCCGAGCTCCTGGACGTGGAAATCGTGCATCGCGCGCCAGAGCTCGGTGTGCGCGAGCGCCGCGACGTCGTAGAGGTTGAACGTGTCGGTGCCGTTCAGTCGGCTGTTGGCGTAGGCGGTGGCCCAACGCGCGGCCTGCCGGAGATAGCGGGCGCGCGTCGCGCCGTGCTCGGTGAGGGCGAGCTCGGCCGCGCCCAGCTCCATGTCGTCGCGCCATTCGCCTTCGGGATAGAACGCGTGCGGCGTGGCGGTGACGAGCGTCCCGACGTGGCGTGTGCGGGCGCTCGCGAAGATCGTGCGCGCGGCCTTCAACGCCCGCGCCGCGAGCGCCGGATCGCGATGCGCGAACACCTGCGCGCCGAGCGCGTAGGCGGCCGCCAGGCGGCCGGCGAGATTGGGGCTCGTCCCGGCGCGCGGCGGCCCGTCGCGGAACGCGGGCCGGTACTTCACGAAGTGCGAGGGTGTGCCAGGCGCCGCCCTGAGCGTGCTGTCGCGCTCCGGCAGCGCCCACGTGGTGTCGTGCGCGCCGAGGATCGAGCGCCCGTTGCCGTTGCCGAGCCCGACCTGGTAGATGAGCCGGCGCGGATGCGCGCGCCACAGCGAGAGCAGCCATTCGAGCCCGAATTTGGCCTCGTCCTGCGCGCCGGGAAGAGCCGGATCGGCGCGGAGCGAGTAGAGCAGCGCGACATCCGCGAAGCTGGCGGTCTCCGCGTACTTGAGCGTGTCGCCCGCGTCCATCCAGCCGCCGGCGACGTTGACCGGGCCACCCACCCGCTGCAGGCGCCCGACGAGGCGGCCGCGGCGATAGGACGGCGTCGCATACACAAGGGCCCGCTGGTCCTGAACGTGTGAGGGCTGGCGGCGCAGCACCGAGATCGCGACGTTCGGACCGTCGCGCTGGGTGGTGAGGTAGCGGACCGAGTTCGCGGCGAGGCCGGAGAACAGCGCCGATGGGTCGGCGACGTCGAAGGTCGGGGACTGGGCGGTGACCGGTCCCGAGACGTCGATCGAGTAACGACCGGGTGTGTGCAGCGAGGAGAAGTCGAGCGGGTACACGTGCGGGTATTCGGCGTTCCAGCGGCCGTGGTCGCGCCCGGCCTGCCCGGATGCGACCACGGTGCCGCTCGCATCGACCACCTGGAAATGGGCAGCGGGCGCGGCTGCACTGGAGAGAAGCCGCGCCCGCTTCGGGCCTCCCGTGACATAGCCAACCTGGTCGGCGCGGACGAATGCCGTCTGCTTCGCGTCACCGCTGCCCCTACCGTCGGCCGCAGCGCCGCACGACGCGACCGCGATGACCGTGAGGAGCGCGCATGCGACCCCCCACTTCTGTCGCAGCCATGCGTCGATCGGTCCACGTTACCCCTCCCGACGCAGGGTGGAAGGGCCCTTAACCGCTCGCTAACCGAACTTCCACCAAGTCCAACCGTGCCGTTCGTAGCGTGGATCGCGAGAGAAAGCTCTCAGAGGAGGCTTAAATTGGTAGTAGGTTCTGCACAGGTCATGCCCGCGGAGGCAGCATTGGACATTCTCGCGGTGGACGACGAATCGAATCTCCGGGAGACGCTCAGGCGAGCGTTCAACCGTCAAGGTCACCGCGTCGTCACCGCCTCGAACGGTCGCGCGGCGATCGACCTTGCCAGCACCCGGCACTTCGACGTCGTGCTGCTCGATGTCGCGCTCGGCCAGGGGCTCGACGGATACGACGTGTGCAAGGCGCTCCGTGAGCGCGGCAACGTGGTGCCGATCATCATGCTGACGGCGCTCGACAGCGAGGCCGAAGCGGTGCTCGGGCTCGAGGCCGGCGCGGACGACTACGTCACCAAGCCGTTCGGCCTCGCCGAGCTTCGCAGCCGGATCCGCGCGGTGCTGCGCCGCGCAAGCGCATGGGCCGCGGAGCGGGAGGTGTTCTCGGTGGGCCAGCTGCGGCTCGACCGGAGCACCCGCGAGGTGTCGCTGGACGGCGACCAGGTCGCGCTCACCTTCTCCGAGTTCGAGCTGCTCGCCAAGCTCATGTCCGAGCCCGGGCGCCTGTTCACCCGCCAGGAGCTGCTGCGCGCGATCTGGGGCGACTCCGCCTATCGCGACCCGCGCGGCATCGACGTCCACGTGCGCCACCTCCGCGAGAAGCTCGAGCAGCGCCCGGACAGCCCCAAGCTGCTGCTGACCGTTCGGGGCGCCGGGTACCGTATTCAGCCGGAGTGAGGCTGCTGAGGCTGCGATTGCCGGCGATCGGGCTGCGGACGCGGCTCGTCGCGGCACTTGTCGCAACCTCGGCGGCGACGCTCGCGATCGCCGCGCTCGCGCTCCTGTCGCCGCTGGAGCACCGGCTGCGAAACGAGGAGCTGCGGTTCCTGACGTCCAGCGCGCGAGCCAGCGAGACGGGCCTGCGGGACCTCTCGAGCGACGAGTTGACGCCCCACTCGCGCCCGCTCACACACGTCGCGAACAACCTCGAGCGACGGACCGGCGCCCGGGTGCTCGTGTTCGACGATCAGGCCCGGGTGCTGGTCGACACGGATCCCGATGCGCCGGCCAATGGGCCCGAGGGCGGCACGTTCATGGACGTGCGGCGGGCGATCGACACCGGGCGGCCAAGCGAGGCCACGAGCGGGGCCGGCGCGGGCGGCTCGGCGCGCATCGCGGACCCGGTCGACGTAGACGGCAACCGCTACGTGATCGCGCTGCGCGGCTCGCTGGTGCGCACGCACGGTGCCGTGGTGGCGGTGCGAAACGCATTCCTGACGGCTGCGATCGTGGGGCTCTCGATCGCACTCGCGCTGGGTGCCGCGCTGGCGACGACGCTGCTGCGCCGCCTGCGGCGGCTGCGCGACGCGGCCAACCGGATCTCCGTCGAAGGGCTCGAGCCGGAGCTTCCCCGCGAGACGCACCGCGACGAGGTCGGTGAGCTCGCACGCGCGCTGTGGGCGATGCAGCAGCGCCTGCGGCGGGAGGAGAACGTGCGTCGCGCGTTCGTGGCGACGGCCTCGCACGAGCTGCGCACACCGCTCGCCTCGTTGGGCGCACTGCTGGAGATCCTCGAGGATGACCTGATGGCCGACCCGCCGGACGTCTCCGACGCGACGCCACGCGTGTCCGCCGCGCGCGATCAGACGCGCCGGCTGATCGGGCTCGCGAACGACCTGCTCGAGCTAACCCGGCTCGACACGGGCTTCCAGGTCCGCACCGAGCTGATCGAGCTGCACGAGATCTCACGCGCCGTGATCGCGGAGTTCGGGACACGCGCCGTCGCGCTCGGCGTGCCGATCGAGCTCGAGGGCGAGCCCGCCTGCTGGGTGCTCGGCGATCCCGGCTCGATCGCGCGCATCGTGCGCATCCTGGTGGACAACGCCCTGCGCTTCGGACCCACGGGCGACCCGATCACGGTCGAGGTGTCGAGCGGCGCCGGCGGGGCCGTGCTGGCGGTGTCGGACCGGGGACCCGGCGTGCCGGCGGACGAGCGCGAACTCGTGTTCGAGCGCTTCCGGCGTGGCAGCGACGCCGGCACCGAGGGCGGCTTCGGCCTGGGCCTCGCGATCGGCCGCGAGCTGGCCGAGCGCATGGGCGGCGAGCTGGTCCTGGCCGACTCACGTACCGGTGCCAGGTTCGAGCTGCACCTGCCGTCGGCGCCCTCACCGGTCGATGACGGCGCCGAGATCGCGGCCCGTTCCCGAAGTAAATGAGATGCGGTGCTAGCGATGCGCGGCGGCGAAGAACCGCCACACCTGGCCGCTGGCGCTGATCGACGGCGGGCGGCCGCGGCGGCCCGCCACCGCGCCCGGCCACTCGTGACCGCCGCCCAGCACCACCATCTGCTCGACCGTCACGCCCTTCGCACAGGGCGCCCAGTACCGGCGCAGCACGTGACGGTTCGGCCGGCTCATGCCCGATCGCACCGGGCAGCCGTCACGCGCCACCCACTCGTGGACATACCGCGGCACGCTCCCGGCGCCTTCGGGGCCGCGTCCCCTGTAGGGCACGATCGGGTCGTCGGTGTCGTGGATCTCCATCACCGACGTCGGCTGTGCCGGGCGACAGGGTGGCAGGCTCGAATAGCCGCCGGCGACGGGCGCGACCGCGAGCAGGCGGTCGCTCAGCTCGCAGCCGAGCCGCGCGGCCATGCCGCCACCGTTCGACACGCCCGTGGCGAACGCGCGGCCCTCGTCCACACAGAGCCGCTGCTCGAGCTCGCCCAGCAGATCCCGCGCGAAGGCGACGTCGTCGGGACGCCGCCCCGACCGGCCCGCGATGTTCCAGACGGCGGGCTTCCCGTACGCATCCGGGTAGACGACGAAGAAGTTCCCGCGGTCCGCGACCGTCGAGAGGCCGGTGTAGTGCTCCATCCAGGCGCCCCACCACCCGGCGCCGTGGAAGGCCATCACGAGCGGCAAAGGCCGGTTCCCGCGCGCAGCCGCGGGCGGCACGTGCACCAGCGCCGTGCGCTTGAGACCGCCGCTTTGCAGCGTGATCGTGGTGTTCCCGGCTCGGTGGGGTGCGCACGGCTGAGCCTCGCCCGACCCGGTGTGGGTTGTCGTGACCATGGTCAGGAGGACGGCCGCGGTGGCGGCCGCGATGCCTAGCGGGGTGCGGAACGGCATGAACGCGGCATGTTGACAGCGCCGGTAGTCGCGGTCGCCGGCGGTCCTCAGAGGTCCCTCAGAGCTCTTAACACGATTCCAACGCCACCGATGCGCCGGTCAACGCCGCCCATGGAAGACTCACCCTGGATGGAACGCGCCGAGTTCGAAGCGATGGCCGGCATGGATGGCCGGCACTGGTGGTACCGAGGCCGCCGCCGCGTCGTCCTCACCGTCCTGAACCAGCTGAGCCTGCCGCCCGGCGCGCGGGTCCTGGACGCCGGGTGCGGCTCGGGGACGATGATGGACGTGCTGGAGCACTACGGCACCGTGTTCGGCGCCGACTCGAGCTCCTGGGCGATCGCTTCTGCTCGCGGCCGCGGCCACCGGCGGGTCGAGCAGGCGATGGTCGAGCACCTTCCCTTCCAGACGGGCAGCTTCGACCTCGTCACCTGCCTCGACGTGATCGAGCACATTCCCGACGACGAACGCGCGCTCGCCGAGCTGTGGCGCGTGACGGCGCCCGGCGGCCACCTGCTCATCACGGTGCCGGCCTACCAGGCGCTCTGGTCCGCGCACGACTCCATGAACCACCATTTCCGCCGCTACCGCGCCGGCACGCTGCGGCAGCTCGCCGAGGGCACCGGCTGGGAGGTCGAGCGCGCCACGTACTTCAACTCGATCCTGCTTGCCCCCGCCGCGATCGTGCGGCTCGCGCGAAAGCTGTTCCGGGTGGGCGGGCGCCGATCCGAGCTGTCCCTCACCCCCGCCGCACTCGACCGTGTGCTGGTCCTTCCGATGCGGCTCGAGGCGGCACTGCTGCGGGTCGGCGTCCACCTCCCCGCGGGCCTCTCCCTGCTGGTCCTGCTCCGAAAGCCGGCCGCCGTGATGGTCGCGGACACACCCGTCCGGGCGGAGGCCCTCGCGCGGCCCGCGCTCGAGCCGATGGTCCCCGGCCTCCCGTGAGAGCGCGCCTGTGAGCCACCCGCACCAGTTCGTCCGCTTCTGCGTCGTCGGTCTCAGCAACACCGCGCTGAGCCTCGTGGTGTTCGTGATCGCGGTGAGCGCCGGCGTCCCCTACCTCGCGGCGTCGTGCGCCGCGTTCGCGGCGGGGGCGCTCAACGGCTACACCTTCAACCGCGTGTGGACCTTCAAGGCCGGCTCGTTCCGCGCGCAGGGCCTCGCCCGCTACGGCGCCGTGCAGGGACTCGGCCTCGGGCTGAACGTCGGGCTACTGGCGGCGCTGGTGGAGGTTCTGAACCTGCCCAGCATCCCGGCGCAGGCGCTGGTGCTCCCCGTGATCTCGGTGATCACCTTCGCGCTCAACCGGCGCTGGACGTTCGGCCGCTCAGCGCAGCAGCCGGTGCACGTAGGCCGAGTTCTGCTTGCCGACGGCCGTTCGCGTGGGGTAGACGTGTAGGACGTCGTGGAAGAACTGCTGGCTGAGCGGCAGCCATGTGATCAGCAGCGTCACCCCCACCACCAGCACCGCGATCCGCAGCCCTGGACGGTGCAAGATCGCGGCGATCGGGATCACCCAGAACACGTACCAGGGCATCACCCAGGTCAGCGTCAGCAGCAGGAGCAGGCTGACGGCGGCCGCCGCGATCAGCCACTGCTGGGGCTCGTAGCCGCGCCGGCGCCTCACCAGGAGGACGGCGCACGCCGCGATCACGCCGGCCGCGAGCGCCAGCTCGAGCCCGAGGCGCAAGCCGGACGTGACGCCGCCGATCCCGATCGCAAGCCCCAGCTGGTTGGCGAGCCCGAACGGCACCACCAGCTTGCTCTGCGCGCGGTCGTTCGGCAGGTGCCCGCCGAACGCGATCAGCGTGAGCGCGCCCGCGACCGCGATTGCGGTGGCCATCCCGATCGCCACCCGCCCCCGCCGCTTCGCGCCCACGAGGACCACCGGCAGCAGGATCCCGGCCGAGGCCTTCACCGCCACGGCGGCGGCGAAGGCGCCGCCGCCCAGCCGCTCGCGCTCGCGCAGGAGCAGGTAGACGCCGCTCATCACCAGCAGCATCATGAACGCGTCGTTGTGGTCGCCGCCGAGGCCATAGACGAGATAGAGCGGGTTGAGCCCGGCGAACGCCACCGCCGCTTTCGGCGAGCGACCGAGCAGCTGCGCGCACTTCCACACGAGCGCCAGGACGCCCAGGCTCGCGGCCGCGACGGAGGCCTTGAACACCCAGTAGGCGACCGGGATGCCGAGCGGCGTGAGCGAGTAGGTGCTGAGCGTGAACAGCGGCCCGTATGGGCTCTTCAGGTGGTGCCAGGTCGTGTACTTGTAGGCGGGGTCGTGCGATGCCGCGACCGGTAGGTGCACGTACGGGTTGAGCCCGTGCACCACGTCCATGCGCGCGTAGTTGATGTAGTTGAAGATGTCCGTCAGCGACAGCGGCGGCGACAGCAGGAACACCGCGTGCACGGCCACGATCGTCGACACGATCGCCCAGGCCGGTAGCGCGCGCCCACAGAGAACCGCGACCACGTACAGCGCAAACATGGCCGCGACCACGATCGAGAACTCGACCTCGATCGTGTGCACGTGGTGCGAGAGGCTCGGCAGCAGTCCGCCGAGCGGGCCGCTCATCCATTGGGGGAAGCCCGCATGGCTGGTCGGTGACAGGAAAGACCGGCGCTCGGCTGCCGCGAGCACGACCAGCACACTGCCGCCCAGGATGCCGGCAAGGGAGAGCCCGCCCGCAAAGGTCGCGAGGGCGCGCAGGATCCGGCGGCTGTCCGGACGCGCGGCGGTGGGCGCGGTGACGCCTGTGACGGCTCCGCTCACGCGCGGATGGTTGATTCCACGGCCGGACGTACGTCCGGGACGCGGCAGATCAAGCTGGGCAAGGACGCAGGGTGGAGCCCATGCCGGTGGGCATGGGCGAGCCCGAGGACGAAGATCCAGCGCCGATATGGCGCGTATCCGGCGTGTGCTCGGGTCGTGGAATCAGCCATCTAAGACGCGATAGAGGCCGAGATGCCGGCCGCCGGGGAACACCTCGCGGCCGTGGGCCCTCGCCCAGCGAGCGGCCGGCGGGCAACGCGTCAGCAGATGCCGGTGCGTGACCGTGGCGCCGCAATCGCGGCCGAGCAGCACATACCGAAGCTGGCGGGTCCCCACGTCGCGCCGCAGCTCGGCGGTCGAGATCAGCGGCTTGAAGTCGACGTTCCTCAGCACCAGCACGGGCCGGCCGGAGGCGCTCACGAGAGGACCTGCCTCCCAGATGTTGACCGTCGCCGCCTCGTAGCGCGCGCCGCCCTGGTGCGCGCGGAGGTAGCGGTCGAGCACCGCGGCCTGGCTCGGCGTGAGGCGGGCGCCGATGGCGGAAGCGGTGTGGTGGCTGCCGGCCAGGTCGACGGCGGCCCAGGCCGGCACGGCCAGCGCGAGCGCGGCGAGCGCGGTTGCGAGCACGGCCGGCGCAGTCCTTCTCACGGCGAGCGTGAGCAACACGCCGACCCCCGCGACGACGACGATCGCTTCGAGCGGGGGCGAGCCCTTCGCCAGATAGAGCGCGTAGGCCGCGACGCCGAGCGCCGCGACCGCGAGCGCGACGCTTCGCCGCCCGGCCGCGATCCCGATCCCGAGCGCGGCCGCGATCGCCGGCGTCATCGCCTCCAGATAGCGCACGTGAAGCTGTTGCACGTGACTGAAGGCGACGATCCCGGCGACGAGCCACAGCGCGATCGAGAGGGCGAAGGCGGATTGCAGTCGGGTCTCGGGCGCGCGCTGCCGCCACCCCCGCACGCCCATCAGCAAAGCCAGACCGCCCAGCACGACCGCGGGCACCAGCTCGGAGCCGAGCCAGCGCCCGAGTGGGGGCGGATCGCGCCTGATGAGACGTGTCGCGGAGGGGCCGGCCGGCACTCCGGCCGGGCCCGGATTGCGGCCCGTGAGGCCGAGCCGGTCGACGCCGTCGAACACGAACACGGAGTTCCACACACTCCCGTTGGTGGACCCGACGGGGTACGGCTTCGCGTCCGATGGTGCGACCGACACGGCCGTGACCCAGGAAATCGAGACGGCGGCGAACACGAGCGTCGCCACCAAGAGCCGCTCGGCTCGTGCGCGGCGGGGTGCCGGCGTGGCGAGCACGTACAGGACGGCCAGCGCCGGCAACGGCAGCAGGGCCTCCACCAGCTTGACGTTGAACGCGATGCCCATCACGGCCGCCGCGAGGTACAGGAAGCGAGCGCGCCCTGTCTGCGCGGAGCGCACCACCAGCCAAGCGGCCCCGACCAGGCACAGCATCATCACGGTGTCCATCGTGTCGCTGCGCGACGTGAGCACCGTGACGGGAAGCACCGCCAGCGCAGCCGCGCTCGCGAGCCCGGCGCTGCGGCCGAACACACGCCGTACCACGTCGTAGAGCAGCGGCACGGCGGCAGTCCCGGCTAGCGCCTCAGGGAGCTTCAGCGCGAGCGAGTTGAACCCGAGCAGCTTGACGCTGGCGACCTGGAGCCAGAGATCGACCGGCGGCTTGTCGACCGCGATCCGGGCGCTCGGCTCGAAGGCCGCGTAGAAGAAGTTGTGCCACGAGAGCGCCATGCTGCGCACGGCCGCGTCGTAGTAAGGGTTCTGCGGGACGCCCGCCAGCGAGTGGAATCGCAGCGCCGCGCCAACGAGCGTGAGCGCCGTGAGTGCGAGCGCTGGGAGCGGCAGACGGAGCGGAAGGTGAACCGAAAGGCGGGGCACCCAGACTCGCGCGTCCATGCGCGCGCTGCGGCCGGTTGCGCTCATCCAGGCACGTCGGCCTGCGCGCGCAGGACCTCGCGCAGCCGCGCAAGCTCCAGGAACGCCCGCCAGATCACGCGCGGGCTGGCACCGCTCTGCTCGCCCGCGGCGCGGGGCTGGTGCTCGACCTCGAGCTCCTTCAGCCGTGCCCCGCACTGCAGCGTCTTGGCGATCAGCTCGGTGCTGATCATCGCGCCGCTGGCGACGAGCTCGACCTGCTCGAGGCACTCGCGCCGCACGAGCTTGAACGCGCAGTCGACGTCATGAACGGGCAGGGCGAACATGCGGCGCATGAGCCAGTTCCACGCCGCCGCGTTCGCGCGCCGCGAGAACGGGTCGCGGCGGGTGAGCCGCTGGCCCACGATCAGGTCGTACGAGTCGGTGTAGGGCAGAAACCCCTCGAGCTGCGTGAGGTCGAACTGCAGGTCGGCGTCTGTGAGCAGTACCCACGGCATCGTGGCCGCGCTGATGCCCGACCGCAGCGCGGTCCCGTACCCCTGGTTCTCGGAATGGGCCACGAGCCGCACGCGTTGATCACCCATCGCGAGGAGCGAGGCGACCCTGGCGGTATCGTCGCTCGAGCCGTCGTCCACGACGATCACCTCATAGCGATTAGTCACGCGCTGCGCGGCCACGAGGGCCTCGCAGACGGCCTGGAAAACGTTCGCCTCCTCGTTGAAGCACGGGAGCACGATCGAGAGACCGGCAAGGGTGGACTCCGCCATGCCACCAGCGTCACCGCCGGCCGGTTGACCTTGGTTAGACGGTTATTAGCTTCCGGTTAGGCCCGGCCCAAGGCCAATTGTTAGGAAGTGGTTTTTGCCCCTTTAGAGATGGGCGAAAGGCCCTTCCCCTCGCGACGGTGGGAAGTAAGGATGGCTTCGTGCCTCCCGGCGCACCCACATCTAGACGGGTGGAGGGCAGCGACAGGGTCTGGTGGGCCACCGGCCACGAGACGCCGGTGTTCTTCGACGAGCGGGGATTCCGCGCGAAGCTCGTCCGGCTCGCGGCGACCTGCTCGCTGCTGCTGGTCGCGGCGTGGCTGGCCCTCGTCGTCTCGGGCCCGTTCGGCTTCGGCAGCCTGCCCGCGGCTCAGTTCCTCGTGCCGCACGCCCATCACCACCACCACCTGGACGCGGACCTCCACCGCCACTCGAAGCACGAGGCACGCGAGTCGTGAGCCGCGCCGGCAGCGCGCCGCCGCGGCCCGGGCCCACGCTTCCCCGCGCGCGGGTCGCACTCATCGCCTCCTTCTTCGTCGTCCTGATCCTGCTGCTGCTGGTCGAGGGCTTCACGACCAAGACGGTGGGCTCGAGCGGGACTGGACCGGCGTCCAGCAACGACTCGCCGCTCGCCGGCTACGGCCCCATTCTGGCGGCGAAGGGACACCGGCTGGTGTCGATCGGCGGTCCGGCGGGCCGCCGCGTGGCGCTCACGTTCGACGACGGGCCCGATCCGCGCTGGACCCCCAAGATCGT
>Ga0114129_10006162_pt1 | contig 17016 bp, 15 predicted proteins | sample RhiMetdeltSRZDD1_FD_80071 | JGI IMG/M metagenome (GOLD analysis project Ga0114129, IMG submission 80071) | Populus rhizosphere microbial communities from Tennessee, USA - Rhizosphere MetaG P. deltoides SRZDD1 (version 2) (version 2) | ecosystem: Host-associated > Plants > Roots > Rhizosphere >... | reverse complement strand
CCGCCGACGGTCATCGACGGCCGACCCGCCCCAACGCCTCCTCAGCGGTGGCCAACCGGCCACGCAACACCGCCAGGCGGCGGGTCTTGGTGAACCGTTCCGCGCTGTTCCGGTATCCCCGACGCCGGCGCCGAGCTTGGGGGTCGGTGGTCTCGACCGGCGCGAGCTCGTCGGGCCGCAGCGCGCACCTCTGCTCGAGCATCTCCCCGGCGGCGCGTAGATCCTCCACCTGGGCGGCCAAGCCGCGCGTCCCGAGCTGGTACTGGTCCTCGACAGCCCGGGTGATCGCACCGGCCCACCGCGACGATGACACCGCCGTGAGGGCCCGCTTACGTTCCGCCCGCCACAACGCGTGGGCCTTGCGGTCCAAGCGGCCCAACCGGACCCGCTCGGCTAGCTCGCTGCGATACACCGACCCCAACAGCTCGCCGATAGCCGCTAGCGTCTCGGCTTCGGCGGCTGTGGGATGTATCCGGGTGCGGATGCGCGCCCCGGCCGGCGCGTCGACCACCACAGGGTCACCGATCGCGCGCAATCGTTTACTCACGGTCACCATCCTGACCGCCGGCACCGACAAACATCACGACCCCGACATCACGTTGAGCGCATCGCACCGCTGCGGTCGCCGGTTTCCGGGCTGAACGCCGACCCCCGGCGGAGCGGCCGTCGCCATCTGTTCGAGTGATTTTCACCGGTGGCAGGGGGCCGTCGCGTTGTTATGGTCGCGTGTAGGCGATCGAGGAGGTCCCAATGTCCGTGACCGACGAATATCTGAAGAACAACGAGGCCTACGCGAGCACGTTCACCGGCCCACTTCCGCTGCCACCGAGCAAGCACGTCGCGGTGGTGGCGTGCATGGACGCCCGGCTGGACGTCTACCGGGTTCTCGGCCTAGGCGACGGCGAGGCGCACGTCATCCGCAACGCCGGTGGCGTGATCACCGACGACGAGATCCGTTCGCTGGCCATCAGCCAGCGGCTGCTCGGCACGAAAGAGATCATCCTGATCCACCACACCGATTGCGGCATGCTGACTTTCACCGACGACGAGTTCAAGCGGGCCATCCAGGATGAGACCGGTATCAAACCGGAATGGGCCGCAGAGGCGTTTCCCGATCCCGAAGAGGACGTGCGTCAGTCGCTGCGCCGCATCGAGGCCAGCCCGTTCGTCACCAAACACGAATCGCTGCGCGGTTTCATCTTCGACGTCGCCACCGGCAGGCTCAACGAGGTGACCCTCTAACCGATCTTGTAGGTCGCGATCGCCTTCGCGACCGCTTCACCCTCGGGCGTGACGACGTCGACGTCGCAATTCACCAATGTCTTGCCGCGCTTCAACACCCGGCCGATCGCGATCAGGTCGGTCGCGCGGGCCGGCGCCAGAAACTGCATCGACATCGATGTGGTCACGCCGCGCAGTGAGTCCGGTACGTCCGCGCCCACCCACGCGGCCGCCATCACCGCGACGTCGGCCAGTGCGGCGATCGCGCCGCCGTGCACCATGTCGGCGATCGTGACGTTGGTCGGATCCCAGGGCAGCCGCAGCCGCACCTCGTCGCCGTCCAGCACCTCGGCGACGATGCCGAGCTTGGCGACGAACGGGGACGACGGGATGAACTGGGCCATGACATCCGCGCCCGACTGGGGCTGGGTGGGGGTCGACATGGCTCCAGTATGTGCGGTGGATCAATTACCTCTGGGGTAAGAGGGGAGCGACGAGGTCCGCAATTGAGGTTGCTAGCACCGGGCACCCGGCACCAAAGTCGCTGTCCGTCAACATCGTTCAGCCCCACGGTCTCTTGTCTGGGCGGGCGGGTCCTACTCGGAACCACAAGACAGGTAGTTCGCTACTCGTGTTTTTCGGTGCCCCAGGCCATTACGTTCCTGACGTAACGAGCCGGTACACCCGGGTCTGTGCAGAATCGTGGAAGCGGAGATGTTGGTCGGACGCGAGAAAGAGCTGGCCGCGATCCAGCACGCTCTCCACGGTCTAGGCGGTGCGAGGCAACTGCAGCGCTCGCGATTCCTGGAGGTCGTCGGCGACCCCGGTATCGGCAAGACCAGCCTGCTCGACGTTCTGCGAGCCGAGGCCGAGGCGCGCGGCTGGTGGACGCTGCGAGGTTGCGCCACCGAGTTCGAGACTGAAGTGCCGCTCTACGCCCTCGTCGACGCGATGGACGACACCTTGAGCGGTATCCGGCCGAGCCTGTCGGCGTCGCTGGTGTCGGCGCTCGGGACTGTGTTCCCGGCACTGTTCGACTCCAACGCGGCTGCAGAGACGACGATGCGCGAGCGTTACCGGCTGCACCGTTCGATCGGCCAACTGCTCGAGCACATCGCCGCCGCTGGGCCGGTCGTCGTCATCCTGGACGACATGCAATGGGCCGACCCGGCGCTGGTCGACCTACTGGCCCACCTCACACGGCACCCGCCCCGCGCCCGAGTGCTGATCGCGCTCGCCTACCGTCCGCGTCAGGCCCCGGCGCGCCTGGTGGACGCGCTGGCCACCGCACCCGACGGGCTCGTCGACCGGCGCGAGCTCGGCCCGCTTACGGCCGAGCAGACAGGAGAACTGCTCGGAGCCGCGGTCGCTCCGTCCCGGGTCCAGGAGCTGCACGACCATAGTGGTGGCAATCCCTTCTACCTCCAGGCGCTGGCCCGTGCTGCCATCGACGCCCCAGCATTGACAGCGCGCAGGAGCCTCGAGCCGCTCGGCGGAGAAATGCCGGCCACCGTGCGGGCCGCGTTGCTAACCGAAATGGACGGGCTGTCCGCGACGGCACGCCTAGTCGCCGATATTGCCGCAGTCGCCGGCGATCCGTTCGAGTCCGACCTCGTGGCCGACGTCGCCGAGCTCGACGCGACGCGGGTGCAGGCCGCCATCGACGAGCTCGTCGAACGCGACCTGATCCGTCCCGAAAGCCCCGACGCACGCTTCGGATACCGGCATCCCCTGGTGCGCCACGTGGCCTACAACGCGACCGGCCCGGCCTGGCGCTGCGGCGCGCACGGACGGGTCGCGCGGGCGCTGGAGCGACGTGGCGCGCCGCTGGTGCTTCGTGCCCATCACGTGGCCCGTTCGGCCCGCCCTGGAGACACGTCGGCTGTCGAGCTGCTCGCAGCGGCGGCCCGGGACACGCTGGCTCGGGCGCCTGGCACCTCCGTGGAGATGCTGCGCGCAGCTCTTGCGCTAATGCCCGAGCCTGCTGCTACGGGTACCGCCGCCGCGGCGTCGCGCCACGCACTCGAAGCCGAGCTTGCCCAGGCTTTGAGCCTCGCGGGTGACCTGTGGGCCGCCCGCGCCCTCGTAGATCGGCTCCTCGGGGAACTGCGCCCGACGTCGCCAGCAAGGCCCGGCGTCGCGGGCGTCCGGGCGATGATCGAGCGTCTGCTGGGTCGCCACGCCGAGGCTCGCGCCGGCTTACTCGCCGAGTTGGCGATGGTCCCTCAGGATCGGCGCGCCGACGTGGCGGCGCTGCAGCTGGAACTGGCTGCCGCCGGTCCGCTAGCCGGCCAGTTCACTGAGTGCGATGCCGTGGCCGCCGAGCGGGCCCTGGAAGCGGCCCGACAGGCCGAGGACCGGCCCCTGGAGGCAGCAGCCGGTTGCGTGCTGGCCTTCGCCCGATATACGGCTGGCGCCATCGAGCCTGCGGTCGTGCAGCTCGACCAGGCCACCCTGCTGGTGGACGGGCTCACCGATCGGGAGCTGGCACGGCGACTCGACGCTGCCGTCTGGTTGGGCTGGAGCGAGGTCTTCCTGGAGCGCTACGAGCGCGCCGTCGCGCACTTCGAGCGAGGGCTGCTCGTCGGCCGGCTTGCGGGTCAGGGACATTTGCTCACGTATCTCTTGGTGGGCCTGTCTGCAGCCCTGGGCTTCCTCGGACGGTTGGTGCCCGCCACGCGTTGCGCGGAGGACGCGGTGGAGGCCGCCGAGTTCAGCGGCAGCGACGAGCTGCGCACGATGGCGTACTCGATGCGCTGCCTGAACGCGACGAGGGTCGGCGACCGTCGCGGGGCACTGCTGGCTGGAGAGCAAGCCGTGGCTGCTGCCGGTGCGGTACGCGACTGGTGGTCCGTCGTAGCGGAGCTTGCCCTCGCCCAGGCACGCCTGACCAGTGGGTTCGATCCGGCCGACTGTCGTGAATCCATTTTGCGAGTCGCCGGTGGCCCTGAGCTGTCGTCTTTGGATGCGGGCGCACGACCGACCTTCTGCCAGCTGCTGGTGCACACCGAGCTGGCCCGAGGCGACACGGCCGCCGCAGCCAGGTGGGTCGACCGTATCGAGGTGCTGGCGCAGGCATTGGGGCCACGGCTACGGGGCCCGTGTGCGTATGCACACCTCACTCGGGCTGAGGTGCTGCTGGCTGTAGGCGATGCGGAAGCAGCCGCCGCGGCGGCGCGGGTGGCGCTGTCCGGGTTCGAAGCCGTCAGCGCGCGCGTGGACGCGAGCCGGGCTCGGCTGCTCGTCGGGCTGGCGTGTGCGGCGGCGGGGAGACGCGGTCCCGCATTGGCCGAGTTGGCCAAGGCCCAGGCGGAATTCGCAGACGCGGGGGCCCGGCGAATGCTCGATGAGGCGGTGCGTGCACAGCGGCGGCTGGGACGCCGCGTGGCGGGCCGCACAGCAGGCCAGCCCTGTCTGCCGGGCGCAAAGTCGCACCCGCGGCTGGCGGGCCTCACCCGTCGGGAGGCGGAGGTAGCGGCCCTGATCGGGGAGGGGCGCACCAACCGCCAGATCGCAGCCCAGCTTGTGGTGAGCGAGCGAACAGTCGATGCCCACCTTCGAAACATGTTCGCCAAGCTCGATGTGTCCTCGCGGGCCGCTGTGGCGGCGGCACTCGCGGCGGACGGGTCAATCCCAGCGGAGGGCCGGGTCGGGATCCGGGCACCGTGGCAGGCGCTTACACAGGAGTCCCAGGATGATGATGTCGTCACCCGTTGAACTTGGGGGGAGGGTCGGCTCTTCGGTCACAACGGGCCTTGGTTCGGAATCGGGTTGTATGGATCGCCGTTGGGTCTTCAGGTTCGCGAAACGGAGGCGAAGCGCAGGACTAGACGAGATCGGAATTGACCGGCGTTGGCGGCCGACCAATTCGAGCCGCGGTCGCGCGACAGTCGCGGCGACGGGCCGAGGTGTCCCCACCGCCGGTCGGGGAATTCGGAGCTGCTTGAGGATGTCCGGTCGCAGGCGGAGAAGTCGTCCCGGATCGACTCCGTGATCGTCAGCCGGCGGCACGCCCTTCCACTGCAGCGTGACGCGCCGGGCAAACACGAGCGCCACGGGGTACCCCGGGCAGCGCCCCTTCGGGGGGTCACCGCCGTCACAGAGTTCCCCGCCTTCAGGGCCCAGCCGCCAGAAGCGAGAGTCGAACACCGATCGCTGGAGCCACGCCCGGTCCAAGGCGACCGAACGGTACTCGAACGAGAGGCTCCGGATATCCGACGTGGTGTCCACTTGCCCCAGGATCTCCCGAAGCTCTTGCGGCGCTTGCGTTCCCAGCGCGACGATCTCGTCGCTGGAAAGCGTGAACCGGAGCCAGTCCTCCGTGTCGAACACATCGTGCGGACTGAACATTGTTGCGGCGAACCTGATCTGGTTCGTATCGGTGGCCAAGTCGAGGTCGGCAACGAACGACGCCCGCCACTCGTCCCACCGGAGCGCCGGCGCCGTCTCGTTGCAGGCGCGCTCCACCTGCTGGGCCGACTCGATCTCGGCCCTGCGGCCCGCCGCCTTCCAGGACGCTTCGATCTCGTCGATCGTCTTTCGGATCGCCGCCTCGTCGATCACCCATTGGGCCTTGACAGCGGGGTCCGCCGACATGTCGGCCGTCAGCTGTCGGTTCTTGTACTCCTCCAACGCCTTGATGTGTGCGTCGCGGAAAGTCTTGTACTGCTCGAGGGCCGGACTTTCGCGCCTCAGCCCTTCCGCGGCCTCCGTGTACAAGAGTTTGAGCGCAGCGGCGTACTCCTTCTCCTGCGCCTCAGTCAGCGTGGGCTCTGCGAGCTCGGCATTGCTCAAGACGTCGTCGTACACGTCCCACAGGTACTCGTCCCCATCGATCGCGGCGACGACGCCGCGTTGGATGCGGTTCGTCACCCGTGAGAACTCGGAGAGATTGACCAGGCGCTGCGCGGCGGGCGCGTCGCCGGTGAACCGGAGTTCCTCGACGTCGTACGTGAGCTGCGAGAGCACCGGGAAGCTCAAGAAGGTGTTCTCACTTTCGAAGACGCGCTTCGCCTTCGAGAGCAAGGCGAGATACGCCGCCGCGTCCATGGTTCGGCTATATCCAGTTCTTGATCTCGGGCAGCGGGTTTGGGCTCTTTGGCATCACGTGGCACTTGAACCCGATCACCTGCATCCCCGGCACGTCGATGCCCTCGCTGTTGGCGTGATATTCGAAGTCGCGCTCGGAGCTTCCCCGGGAGGATCCCTGGGCGTACTGAGCTCCCAGGTTGAAGCAAAGGAAGCTGGCCGACGCGCCGCCGCCTGTCGATGAGCTCGCGTACTGCGACATGAAGTGCTGCAGTCCCTCGGCGTGGGCAATCCTCAACTTCAGGTCTTTGATGAATATGACCATCGTCGGGTAGGCCGGCATCAGGCCGCTGGGTGTCGCCGCGCCGTCGCTGATAATTTCGCCCTTTGACTCCGCGTTCGACTGGTCGAACCTCCACGACTTACTGAGCAGGAATTGCGTCTTGAACCACGGCCGCACGATCGGCACCTGGCAGATCTTGAAGTCGAGGCGGAAGGAGTCGAGGTCGAAGTTCGAGTCGTATGCGGCGTATCCGCGACTGCTGCTGTGTGAGGCCGTCGCCCCGATCCCGAAGAACCCGGCGGATCCGCTCGTGCTCCGGCTCTTGTGCGAATAGCTGGAGTTGCTGTGCCGCGCGTAGTCGGTGCTCGAGAATCTGAACTCGGTCCACCCGGACGCGGTGGCGAAGTTCCCGGGCACGAGCGAGGTGTAATAGAAGTCGCTTCCGGATGCCAACCCGGTGAGGCGCGCTTTCTCGAGGTCGTCTCGGTACTGCTGCTTTAGCAGTGCCATGTCGCGCTGCGACACCTGGTCGAGGTAGGCGCTGATCTTCTCGTAGTCGTTCTTGTAGCCCACCGATACCCAGTCACTCATGGCGGCCGTCACTTTGTTGCGCAGGATGGGCGCGTTCATCGACCAGTAGTGGACGGCCTTCGACTCGCTCGCGTCCAGAGCGTTGATCCGCGCGTTGTTGTACTCGAGCGCCGCGTTCTCGTAGGCCGCCATCTTCTCGAAGTAGGCCCTGACCATTGCGCTGGGTTCGGTGACCTCCGTTTCGGCGTCGGTGACGATGTCCTTTTTCTTGATAGTGGTGCTCAGCAGGCCGCGGAACTTCTCGATCTTCGCCTGCACGTCCGCGGGCAGCGGTGTCTCCATGACCTGACTCATCCGCAGCGTGTAGCGGTAGATGTCGGAAAGGCTGCCCTCGTTGTTGAGGATCGCCAGCCGGGCGAACTGCTGGTTTGTCGCCGCGGCGACGTCGGGGACGAAGTCGACGAGGCGGGCGAAGTTCTCTGCCTGCATGTAGAGCTGTGCCGTGTCCTGCGCACGTAGCTTCTCCAGCTCCGCCGAGCTCAGCTGCGGCGGCTGCGGCTCGGTCGTGGGCGTCGCCCCGCCCGGGGGAGGCGGCGTTGCGGTCGTCTCCTCAATCGCCTTCTTCTTGACGACGCCGGTGAGCCCCTGGCTCAGGAAGTTGAAGTCGTCCGGGCTGACCGGAATGCCCGGCGACGCCCAACTGAAGAAGTTGTCCTCGGAGGCCGGGACGGTGTCGTCGCCGGTGGTGAGGATTTCGTAAAGCTTGCTCAGGATGGCATTCCCGAGCGCTGCGGGTGCGACTGTGTCAGGCATTGTTTGCTCCTTGGGTTGACTCGTGCTGGTGGTCTGGGATTTGTGCTGTTAGTGCCGGATTCACGGGAACGGGTACATGTCGACGTCGATCCATCCGGCGAGGACCCGGGCCGGCCGCGGTCCGGACGTGCCGACGATCTCGCCGGAGAGGGTGCCCGCCGCTGGGTCGTATTCGCGGGTGACGTAGTCAGCGGCCCAGCCGTCGCCTTGGCCGGCGTCGGCGGTCTTCCACTCATCTGTGGACGCGTCGACGATGACCCCGACATGGGAGATGCCGCCCCGGGCTCGATCGGTCGAGTCCTTGTTGAGCAGCGCGTAGAGATCACCCGGCTTCGGCCGGGCGCCATCGCCGGCCTCGACCCATGCGCCTTCGTTGACGCCGGCAGTGCGCACGCCATTGGTCCCGGTGATGATCTTGTCGCCCAGCATCCGGGCGATGTACATCGGCAACGACCCGCAAGTCGTGTATCCCGCTGTCACGCCAGGGCTCTCCTTGGTGAGCCCGAAGGTCAGCTTGATGAACTTCTGCTCCTTGTACTTGCTGGGCAGCACGCCGGGCAGAAGCTCGTCGATGATCTTGGACCGCCGGGCACTCATGGTCTCGGCCGTGCCCCCCGAGCCGGAAGCTCCCAGCGGACCTGGCCAGTCACCCAGGGAGACGGGGTATCCCGCGTCGACGACGTCGCGGGCGATGTCGAAGGCTAGGTACTGATCTTCCTTGAAGAAGTAGGCCTTCCCGTTCGGCCAGCGCACGGCGGAGTCGATGTCTTCGGTGAAGTAATGGGACCAGCCGTCCGCGATCGGCTTCGGGTAGCCCTCGTCGACGGTGTCCGTGGCCATGTCGTACCGCAGGTACTGGTCGCCGCGGAAGAAGTAGGCCTTGCCGTCACCCCACGGCAGGACTGCGTCGATCGCGTCGGGGAAGACGCCAGGCCAGTTCTGCGCGATGCTGCGGGGGTAGCCCTCGACGGCAGCGTCGGCAACGACGTCGTAGGCACAGTACTGGGAGCCCTTGAAGAAGTAGGCCCTGCCGTTGTTCCAGACCCCGGCCGCATCGATGTCCTCGGTGAAGATGTCCTTCCAGCCCGAGCTGATCAGCAACGGATAGCCGCCGTCCACGGAATCTGCGCTCACGCTGTAGCGCACGTACTGGCCGCCGCGGAAGAAGTACGCCGTGTCGTCGTTCCACATCATGCCCACGAGCTTGCTCATGTGTTTGCTCCTTGATCGGTGTTGAATTTGCTCAGCGTTGGTGCCGGTAGACGAGCGCGGTGATGTCGAGCCCTTGGGCGTCGACCCTTGATGCGTTTTTGAAGAGCTCGTGATTTGCCGTATTCCGGGCGGTCACCCCGGGGTTCGCCTCGTCGTTGATGTGGGACTGATCGGCTGCGGTCAGCCAGTCCCGTGTCTTGACAGCGGCGTTGAACCTCGGCCAGTACTTGTCGTCGGGGAAGCGCGACCCGGTCCACAGGATGCTGTGGCAGCCCAGCTGTGCGTCGGCAGGCCATGAGTCCCAGTCGGCGTACGCCCGACGTAGCACGGGCGTGTTTGCGTCGAACTTCGCCAGGACGAGGTCGTCGATCGCCGCATCGGTGAGGCGCAGCTGCGTGGCGCGCGCCGCGGCGCCGGCGCCCTGGCGGGCCAGCTCCGTCATCCCCTTGACGAGCCGCCACTCAGACCGGATCTCCGACTCGGCCGCCCGGGTGCCGTCGGCCGTGGTCCACGGCAGGCGACACGCGTCGCCTTCGGTGTCGATGAGATTGCCGACGGCCGTGGTGACGTATCCCTCGATGTCGAGGTACATGCAGTAGATGCGTCCCTCGAGTGGCTCGGTGAAGGCGAGGAAGTAGTCGCGCACGCTGGCGTGGACCCCGCGCTCGGAGGCGTGCGGCGTCGGCGAGGTGCGGGACGGGTTCGCGCGTTCCCCCCGAGCTCCGGGCCAGCCCAAGCTGATCGGCTGGGGGTAGCCCTCGTCGGCCATCTCGGTCGCTACGTCATAGCGGACGTACTCGTCACCTCTGAAGAAGTAGGCCTTGCCGTTGTTCCACACGACTGCTGAGTCGATGCCCGTATCGAACGGCTGAACCCATCCGTCCCGGATCGGTCGCGGGTAGCCATCATCGACCGTGTCCGCGGCCATGTCGTAGCTGAGGTACTCGTCGCCGCGGAAGAAGTACGCCTTCCCGTTGCCCCACACGATGACCGCATCAACGCCCTCCGGAAAGACGCCTGGCCAATTCTCCGCGATCGTGCGCGGGTATCCGTCCACAACGACGTCGGCCGCGATGTCGTACGCGCTGTACTCGGCGCCCCTGAAGAAATAGGCCTTGCCGTTGTTCCAGACCGCTGCGGCGTCGATGCCGTCAGGAAAGATCCCAATCCAGCCGGAGCTGATCGGCCGCGGATAGCCGACGTCCACGGTGTCCGACGCGACGTCCCAGCGCACGTACTGACCGCCCGAGAAGAAATACGCCTTCTCGTCGTTCCATCCCAACGAAACGAGCTTGCTCATCGCCCCATCTCACGACGAGGCCGTACACCGCCGCATCGGCGAAATCGCCTACATCGGTCAGGGCAATGAGCTAGGCGCGTTGACAGCGCAGGCCGGGGCTGGTTTCATATCGGGTTATGCAGATAAATCTGGTCATCTCTACCAACTTTACGAGGATGCGATGACCGCCGCCCAGGAGCTCAACCAGGCTGGCCGCTACGAGCTGAGCCATCTGCGCTCGCTGGAAGCCGAGGCCATCCACATCATTCGCGAGGTGGCCGCGGAGTTCGAGCGGCCGGTGCTGCTGTTCTCCGGCGGCAAGGACTCCATCGTCATGCTGCATCTGGCCCTCAAGGCGTTCCGGCCGGGCCGGCTGCCGTTCCCGGTGATGCACGTCGACACCGGGCACAACTTCGACGAGGTGCTGCAGACCCGCGATGAGCTCGTCGAAGAGGCCGGCGTGCGGCTGATCGTCGCCAAGGTGCAGGACGACATCGACGCCGGCCGCGTGGTCGAGACCATCCCGTCGCGTAATCCGCTGCAGACGGTGACGCTGCTCCGGGCGATCCGCGAGAACAAGTTCGACGCCGCATTCGGCGGTGCCCGCCGCGACGAGGAGAAGGCCCGCGCCAAGGAGCGGGTGTTCTCCTTCCGCGACGAGTTCGGCCAATGGGACCCCAAGGCGCAGCGGCCAGAGCTGTGGAACCTGTACAACGGGCGGCACCACAAGGGCGAGCACATCCGGGTGTTCCCGCTGTCCAACTGGACCGAGTTCGACATCTGGTCGTACATCGGCGCCGAGAAGATCAAACTGCCGTCGATCTATTACGCCCACCCGCGCAACGTGTTTCAGCGCGACGGCATGCTGCTGGCGGTGCACCGCTACCTGCAGCCGCGCAAGGACGAGGAGGTCGTCGAGAAGACCGTGCGCTTCCGCACCGTCGGCGACGTCACCTGCACCGGTTGCGTGGAATCCCTTGCGGGCACCGTGTCCGAGGTGATCGCCGAGACCGCGGTGTCCCGACTGACCGAACGCGGCGCGACCCGCGCCGACGACCGAATCTCCGAAGCCGGCATGGAAGACCGCAAGCGGGAGGGCTACTTCTGATGACGACGTTGTTGCGTTTGGCTACCGCCGGATCCGTCGACGACGGCAAGTCCACGCTCATCGGCCGGCTGCTGTATGACTCGAAAGCCGTGATGGAAGACCAGCTGGCCTCCGTCGAGCGCACTTCCAAGGAACGCGGACACGACTACACCGACCTGGCTTTGGTGACCGACGGCCTGCGCGCCGAGCGCGAGCAGGGCATCACGATCGATGTCGCATATCGCTATTTCGCTACTCCCAAGCGGAAATTCATCATCGCCGACACGCCGGGCCACGTCCAGTACACCCGCAACATGGTGACTGGCGCTTCGACCGCGCAGCTGGCGATCGTGTTGGTCGACGCCCGCAATGGGCTGCTCGAGCAGTCCCGCCGCCACACATTCCTGGCGTCACTGCTGGGCATTCGGCACATCGTGCTCGCGGTCAACAAGATGGACCTCATCGGTTGGGACCGTGAGCAATTCGAGAAGATCCGCGACGACTTTCACGAGTTCGCCGCCCGGCTCGATATCCATGACGTGACGACGATTCCGTTGTCGGCGCTGTTGGGCGACAACGTCGTCACCAAGTCGGAGAACACTCCTTGGTACGACGGACCGTCGCTGCTGTCCCATCTCGAAGAGGTGTACATCGCGGGCGACCGCAACCTCGTCGACGTGCGGTTCCCTGTTCAGTACGTGATCCGGCCGCAGTCCCTCGACCATCACGACCACCGCAGCTACGCGGGCACCGTGGCCAGCGGTGTGATGCGTCCCGGCGACGAGGTCGTCGTGCTGCCCACTGGGAAGACAAGCCGCATCACTGAGATCGAGGGCCCGAGCGGGCCTGTCCAGGAGGCCTTTCCGCCGATGGCGGTGTCGGTCAGCCTAGCCGATGACATCGACATCTCCAGGGGTGATCTGATCGCGCGGCCGAACAATCAGCCGAGGGTGGACCAGGAGTTCGACGCCACGGTGTGCTGGATGGCCGACGAATCCTCACTGGAGCCGGGCCGCGACTACATCATCAAGCACACGACCCGCACCACGCGGGCCAAGGTGACGGCGCTGGACTATCGCCTCGATGTCAACACGCTGCATCGCGACAAGACCGCGACCGCACTCAAACTCAATGAGCTGGGCCGCATCTCGCTGCGCACCCAGGTGCCGCTGCTGCTCGACGAATACAGCCGTAACGCGGCGACGGGTTCGTTCATCCTGATCGACCCGCACACCAACGGTACAGTCGCGGCTGGCATGATCTTGCCGTTCGTCACCGCGCGCACGTCGAGCCCCAACACGGTGCGCCACGAATCGCTGTGCAAAGCCGAGGACCGGCTGTCGAAGGGCCGGACCGTGTGGTTCACCGGGTTGTCGGGTTCGGGCAAGTCGTCGGTGGCGATGCTCGTCGAGCAGAAGCTGCTCGAAAAGGGAACCCCCGCTTATGTTCTCGACGGAGACAACTTGCGGCACGGTCTCAATGCCGACCTCGGGTTCTCCATGGCCGACCGCGCCGAGAACCAGCGCAGGCTGGCCCACATCGCGGCCATTCTCGCCGACTCTGGCCAGGTCGTGCTGGTTCCCGCGATCAGCCCGCTGCAGGAGCACCGCGCGTTGGCGCGTCAGGTGACCATCGAGGCGGGCCTCGACTTCTTCGAGGTGTTCTGCGACACCCCGCTGGAGGACTGCGAACGACGGGACCCGAAGGGCTTGTACGCCAAGGCGCGGGCCGGTGAGATCACTCATTTCACCGGGATCGACAGCCCGTATCAACGGCCGAAGAAACCCGATCTGCGGCTGACACCGGACCGCACGACCGACGAGCTCGCCGACCTGGTGATCGAGCTGCTGGAAAGCAGGCGGTGAGCGATCACCACGTCGCCGCGCGGTTGGCGACGGAGGCGGGCAAGCTGCTGCTTGACGTGCGCGCCGAGCTGGCCGACGCGAGCGAAGCCGGGCGGAAAGCCGCGGGGGACAAGCGGTCCCACGACTTCTTGATCGAGGCGCTGGGCACCGAGCGGCCCGGCGATGCGGTGCTGTCCGAGGAGGGCGCTGACAACCCCGTGCGATTGACCGCCGAGCGGGTGTGGATTGTCGACCCGCTCGACGGCACCCGCGAGTTCTCCGAACTCGGCCGTGAGGATTGGGCGGTGCACGTCGCGCTGTGGCAATCAGGCGAATTGGTCGCAGGCGCGGTTGCCCTTCCGGCACAAGGCATTACGCTCGCCACCCCGACCGTCAATCCACCGCCGGCCACAGCGGACAAGCCCCGCATCGTCGTGTCGCGCACCCGGCCGCCGGCCATCGCCCTGGCTGTGCGTGACGCACTCGACGGCACGCTGGTCGAAATGGGTTCGGCCGGCGCAAAGGTGGCGTCCGTAATCCAGGGGCTCTCCGACATCTATGTCCATGCGGGCGGTCAGTACGAGTGGGACTCGGCCGCGCCGGTGGCCGTGGCCCGCGCGGCCGGACTGCACACTTCGCGCATCGATGGTTCGTCGCTGGCCTACAACCAGGCCGACCCGCTGCTGCCGGATCTCGTGGTGTGCCGCCCAGAGTTCGCCGATGCGGTGCTGGCGGTGACCGCGGGCTGATGCCGCACAGTACGCTCGGGCGCGTGACCAATCCGACCCTGCGCGTCCTGGCCGACCTGCCGCAACTGCCGGTCAGCCTGTCCGAATCGACGCTGATCCTGATCGACTGCCAGAACACGTACACGCGCGGAGTGATGGAGCTCGAGGGAGTGCAAGAAGCGCTCGACGAGGCTGCCGTGTTGCTGGACCGGGCACGGTCGGCGGGCATTCCGATCATCCACATCCAGCACGACGACGGGCCCGGGTCGCTGTATGACATCGAGGGGGAGAGCGGTGCGATCGTGTCCCGGGTGGCCCCGCATAACGGCGAGCCGGTGGTGGTGAAGAACTATCCGAACTCGTTCGTGCAGACGGATCTTGACGAGGTGTTGAAGACCGCCAACGCCTCGAACCTCGTGCTAGCCGGCTTCATGACACACATGTGCGTGAACTCCACCGCGCGCGGCGCGTTCAACCTCGGCTATGCGCCGACGGTCGTCGCCTCGGCGACGGCGACCCGCTCCTTGCCCGGATTGGGTGATGCCCCGGTGTCCGCGGAGGCGATGCAGGCCGCCAGCCTCGCTGCGTTGGCCGACCTGTTCGCCGTCGTGGTTCCCAACGCAAACGATATTCCCGACTAATCTGGCCAACATGAGGATGTCGGCCAAGGCGGAGTATGCCGTCAGGGCCATGGTGCAGCTGGCCACCTTCGACGAAGGTGTCCTCGTCAAGACCGACGACGTGGCCAAGGCCCAGGGCATTCCCCCGCAGTTTCTCGTCGACATCCTGTCCGATCTGCGCACCGACCGGCTGGTGCGCAGCCACCGCGGCCGCGACGGCGGATATGAGCTCGCCCGGCCCGCTGCCGACATCAGCATCGCCGACGTGCTGCGCTGCATCGACGGACCGCTGGCCAGCGTGCGCGACATCGGGCTCGGCGACCTGCCGTACTCGGGTCCGACCGCTGCGCTGACGGATGTGTGGCGTGCACTGCGGGCCAGCATGCGGTCCGTGCTCGAAGAGACCAGCCTCGCCGACGTCGCCGCAGGCGCGCTGCCCACCCACGTCGCGAAAATGGCCGACGACTACCTCGGCCAGGAAGAGCGGCGCGGCCACGGCGTCGGCTAGCGGCGCTGACGTGATCGGCGGATCGCGATCCCGTCGAGCAGCATGCGCAGCCCGCAGTCGAAGTCTTCTTCCACGGTCGTGCGCATCGCGACCTTCGAGAGCGCCTCGATGTGTGGGTACGTTGCGCCCGCCATCGACCCGATCCGCGCGGCCGCGTCGGCCGCATCGCGGCCGCGGGTGAGCGGGCCGGCCAACTCGGCCTGCGCGGCGCCGACCACGAAACCCAGTACGGCGTGGAACGCGCCAAGCTGATCGCGGTCGGGCAAGCCGGCCCGCGTCAGCGCGGCGATCAGTGCGTCGGCTGCCGCGAAACCCGTCGCCGACAACGTGCGGCGGGTCAGCACGAGGGGAATCGCGGCGGGATGCGCACGGATACCCCGCCACATCGCGTCGGCAATCGCGTACGCGTCGTGCTGCCAATCGTCGGTCGGGTCGGGCAGGCGCACCTGCGCGACCACCGCCGCGACGACGAGTTCCTCGAGCCCTTCCTTGTCGGCCACGTAGTTGTAGACCGTCATCGGCCCGGTGCCCAACGCGGCCGCCAACGACCGCATGCTGAGCGCGCTCAGTCCCTCGGCGTCGACAATGCCCAGCGCCGCCGCGGCGATCTCGTCGGTCGTGAACCGAGCGCGCATTTTTCTGACCCCCTTGACAAGTACAGCGTACGTAAAGCAGTGTAGCGAATACGTACACCGTACTTATCCAAGGAGGCGCAGATGCCGGCGACCATTCCGACCGAGCGGGTCGATTTCTCGTGCCGCGGCACCAGGTGCGTGGCGTGGCTGACGTTGCCTGCCGGGTCGGGGCCACATCCGGCCGTCGTGCTCGTACACGGACTCGGCGCGACGCACGACATGATGCTGGCGCAATACGAACAGCACTTCGCCGCGGCCGGAATCGGCACGCTGGCGTTCGACTACCGCAACACCGGAGCGTCGGGTGGCCAACCGCGCCAACACATCTCGATGCGCGAACAGCGTGACGACGTCGAGGCGGCACTGGAACACGTCAAGTCGCAGCCGGGGATTGACGGCGGTCGCATCGGGTTGTGGGGCACCAGCCTCGGTGGCATGAACGTGGCCCGGGTGGCTGCGGCGCGGAAGGATGTCGCGGTCGCGGTGGTGCAATGCCCGATCGTGCACGGACCGGGCGCGGCCCGGAAGCTGGGTCTGTCATCCGCGTTGCGGCTGACGCCCGCCATCGCCGAGGACCTGCTGCGGGTGGCCACGAAACGCGGTAGGCGGTACGTGCCGATCGTCGGCCCGCCGGGCAGCCTCGCGATGGTCACCGTCGACGGAGCGGAATCCGGTTGGCGCTCAACGGTTCCGCCGGGTGGGCAGTTCGACAATCGGATCGCCGCCGCGGACGCCGTCGCGACGGTCATGACGTCGGCCACGCGGCGCGCCCGCAACATCGATGCACCGTTGCTCGTGTGCGTGTGTGACAGGGAGAGCCTGATGGATTCGGTATACGCCGAGCTGGTCGCGCGCCGGGCACCCCGTGGCGTCGCCCGGCACTACGACTCCGACCATTTTGCGATCTACCACCCGCCGCTCGTGGCCCAAGTACTGGCCGACCAGACCGCCTTTCTTCAGGAACATCTCGGTGTCTTCGCATGATCTGCTGCGGGCCAACGACGCCCGCTTCCACGCGCTGGCGGCCGGGTTCAGCGCCGACAATTGGTCGCAACCGAGCCTGTGCGACGCCTGGACCAACCATGACGTGCTGGCGCACTTGGTCGTCGGCTACAGCGCCGGAGCGCTGGCGGTGACCGCCGAAATGCTGCGTCACCGTGGGTCGTTCGACCGAGCGAACGCCGCGATGGCCCGCGCCGTGGCCGCATCGCGTGCGCCGGCGGATCT
>Ga0114129_10006161_pt1 | contig 17017 bp, 17 predicted proteins | sample RhiMetdeltSRZDD1_FD_80071 | JGI IMG/M metagenome (GOLD analysis project Ga0114129, IMG submission 80071) | Populus rhizosphere microbial communities from Tennessee, USA - Rhizosphere MetaG P. deltoides SRZDD1 (version 2) (version 2) | ecosystem: Host-associated > Plants > Roots > Rhizosphere >... | reverse complement strand
TTCTTCTGCAGCTTGTTCAAAGAAGAAGGCGGAGCTTCCGTCGTATCCGATTCTCTCACACCACGATCCGATTGCAATGTATGCATTTGCAGATGATGCCTCGTAGGAAATTTGATCATTGATCGCTTTTGCCATTTCGGTTGAAATCCGCATTATAGTAATCAAGGTTTTTTGATATCTATATGTTTTGCTTCACATGGTAATGGATACAGAGAATAAGTAGTGCTGGGCGTTGCGATTTACCTCTAACTGCGTTCTTTACAAGAAATGTGATTATAAGACAGGATCAATTCCAAGCTGCACCGCTACTTCATCCCTGTTCGAATTAAAACAAGGAGAAGAGGTTACAGTGGCCGGTCCAGTTTCTGGGACAATATACCAAGCAATCAAGGCTGGAGAAACTCCAGCGACCGCCACTGTTTATTACCTGACAGAAAATGGTCAGCCCGGTAACGTTACAAAACCATTTGTATTCACGATTAGTTAGCGCATCATTACATACCTACTATGGAAGAGGATGATAAAAGATAGTATCCTTCAAAAGTATTCAGGCAACCCAGTGATATTTCATAGGATAATCAAATTGGAGTATCGGATGTCCCCAATTTTCCCAACTCTTATTTAATACTATGTTACCCAGCGGCACAAGGAGCCGTCATATTATTCAACAAGTCGCTAGTGATATCTATATATTCTATATTGTCACAGATATATTGTGCAAGTAGTACGGAATAATAGGTATTTTGGAAATCGAGCAATAACTGCTCTGGGGATCTCCATTATGGCTGATGCGCTAGATTACTTTCTGGCTCCGCTTTTTAGTAGCCCGGTAATTGGTGATATATTTGACTCCATAATAACGAGTATATTGTACTCCATAACAAAGAGCAAATCGGCAACAGCTATTAATCTAATTGAGTTCATTCCAGTAGTTGGAGACTTTATTCCCGTCTATACACTTTCCACCTTATACTGGATTTCTAAGGAAATAAGAAAACCAGAATCAGAAAGGTCCTATCACGAAAGGCCACAACTTCATTATCATAAGAGAAGTGTGGCCAAGGATTTGGTAGGCATGGTAAAACGGCGTCTGAAACCAAGAGATTCTCTCGCGGCAGTTGAATAAATGAACAATTAAACCAAAAGCGATTTCTAGAGTTTTGTTTGTTATCTTGTCGACGTTTTTCTACTCCTAAAGGAAACCTCCATCACAACGATTGACGTCTGAATTAGTGATTATTTTTGGGGCCAGTGGAATTTGAACCATAATTGACCTGATTTTGGGTCCCAATTTAGCTTACAAAGATCCATTTGTATCTGAATAACCGAGATTATTTATTATATTATCTTTGGTACTGTCAGCTAGTTCAAGGACGACCCAAGTTTCTGCTTGATAGGAGCTTCAAAGATAACCTTGAGTATAGACATATCGGATAGCATTGTAAACAAACAATGACTTCGTATTGCTAAATATGATATTTCACAGTAGCTAGCCTAAGGGGCCGTCCATTCCATCAAACTACGAGAACCATTTCCGCTGCAGGAAGGCCCTAGACTCGGCGGCCATTCTGTTTGTCCCAAGACCCGTAGTCATTCGCTGAGTCTCCTGCAGCTAACAAACAAAAGATCGAAACAATGTTAAGGTTAGCTAGGTGCGCTGAACTAGTTTGTATCTCACACTATGATGCCTAAGAATAAGCTTCAGTACTTTGTCATATGGTGTTACTGTTATTTGAGGGAAGTCATATCAATAGAAAAGCGATACTTTACATCCGCATGGGAAAGTCTCTCATAAGCCTCGTTGACTTTCTCGATTGGAATAACCTCCACATCAGCGGTGATGTTATTTTTGCCGCAAAAGTCAAGCATCTCCTGTGTTTCGGCAATACCCCCAATGTTCGAACCTGAGAGACTGCGACGCTTCAATATAAGACTAAAGGCCGCTACTGCATGAGGCTTGCCTGGTGCGCCAATAAGAGTCATGTTACCATCGCGGCGGAGTAATCGTAGGTATGAGTTAATGTCGTGTTCGGCTGAAACAGCATCGAGGATGAAGTCGAAGCTGCCTTCATGCTTGCGCATCTGATCGGTATTTCGCGAAATAATCACTTCATCTGCACCGAGTCGTAGCGCGTCGGTTTTTTTGTTGGGCGAAGTGGTAAAAACTATGACATGTGCTCCAAGTGCATGAGCAATCTTTACTGCCATGTGACCAAGCCCACCGAGACCTACCACACCGACCTTTTTGCCCTTGGTAACACTCCAATGTCGCATGGGCGAATAGGTTGTAATTCCGGCGCATAAGAGAGGTGCGACTCCGGCTAGGTTTAGGTTGGAAGGAACACGTAGGACAAAGTGATCTTTGACTACAATACTTTCAGAGTAGCCACCATAGGTGACGCCTCCAAGGTGCACATCAGGAGAGTTGTAGGTGAGGGTCATATGTGGACAATACTGCTCAAGACCAGCCTGACACTCCTCGCAGTCGCCATCAGAGTCAACCATGCAGCCTACTGCAGCAATGTCTCCAGGCTTGAACTTGGTTACTGCAGAGCCAACCTTGGTGATACGGCCAACGATCTCATGTCCAGGAATGCATGGATAGACAGTTGGCACACTCCACTCACTACGGACGGTATGGAGATCAGAGTGACAGATACCGCAGAAAAGGATTTCGATCTGAACGTCGTGTTCACCCGGATCGCGTCGCGGGACCGTGATAGGGGCAAGGGGTGATTCCGCATTAGCAGCAGCGTAGCCTTTCGCTCTATACTGACCACGTACTTCAGAGCTAAATTGTGTTGTTGTCATGACAGCCTCAGTACGATATGATATAAAGGCATTCTAGCCAAGGAAGTCCTTTAGGCCACAGATGCTGAAGGAAATGTTATACCTCTAGAAGAAATCCTGTTCTCTGGCGACCTTGATTTTGGGTACAGAAGATGTCATTAGCTTGGTTTACTTCATAAAATGTGCTAATACCATATTGTCCCATTATTATTATCACGTCATAGGAAAGCCTAAAGTAGCCTAGGAGACTCAGCGAAAACGTTCTCGACCCAGTCTCCCTTAGTTTCTCTAGAAAGGATTTGACCATCGAACCTTTTGTGAAATATCCTATTTAGAATTGTTAAGCAAACAACTATTTAGAATTGTTAAGCAAACAAGCTTTGTGTATTTGTTTATTTAGGATCCGGATCTGGTATGAAGAGAACGATCATACTGGTTGCTTCTCAAAGAAAGATTATGTCCCAGGTACTATTCTGTATATCTTGCCATCTTCATATGTCAATATATAGAGAAATCCATCCGGCCCAGTCTCAAGGTCTGTTATTCTACCGAAGCCAGTTCCGAAGGTTATCTGTGATAATTCTTCCTTACTGTCTGCTACAGAGTCTTCTAATCCTCTATGAGCGCCGTTATTAACAGAACTAAAATTCAAACCAGACCTATTATCATTGACTTCGAAGTAATAGAGATTGCCGTTGTTAATATCTCCTACGAAAATATTATTTGCATATTTGGATCCAAATTTTGTTGAATTCAGAAATTCTATATCGGTGACTCCAATCTGTTCTTTCCAACTGAAAACGGGATCGGCATATGCAGATCCGGTCAAACTAACCAAATTATTTATTATTTTATTAGTATCATTTCTACTAATTGGACCCATAACTTGTGCCCAACCACTGTTGAAGCCTGGTTTTACTATATTGATCTCATCATAGTTATACTCACCATTTTCAGTATCCCATAGAATGCCTGTCACAGGATCAAACTCGATGCCAAAGCTATTTCTTATGCCATAAGCATAATGCTCGTATGAATAATTTGTTGAGTTTGCAGTATCTCTGCTAGTAGTATAAAGCAGATTGCTTTTACTATTGGTATACATAGAATTATTATTATCCAGCTGTATTTGCAGTATACTAGATGTGTTATCAGGTTTTTTCCCTTCTCTAAAGTTCTGAAGCACACCATTGGGGTTAGTGAGATCGCCTATAACTGCATAAAGATTTTTATTGTCAGTTCCAACTTTCAGCTTTCCACCCTGATGATAAGGACCAGGCTCTGCAGGCAAATCTAAAATTAATCTAGGGTTAACAAGTTTTTCCCTATTCCAATCATAACTATAGATTCTATTTTTCAAAGTTGTGTTATTGATAACGTTATTGTTATTGCTACTGGATCCCGTAAAATAAACAAATACGAGTTTTCCTTTTTCATCTGCTACATTTCTTTTTGTAGCAAAAGTGGAATTAGAATCTGATCTGGTAGTTTCAATCCTTTTTGTGGCTATCCCCAGTAATCCACGCTCACCTTTTGTGTCAACATTTAGTTTTAATGCTGGCTCCTGTGATAATGTACCATTCAGAGAAACTAGACGTACTATTCCCTTGTCTTTTTCTAGGACTAAAATATTGTTATTATCAATAAAGTCCATGCTTGTAGGAGAAGACAACCCTTCTGCCACCGTCTCCACTCTCAGGTTTTTGTCACGTATCTGTATCGGTATATCATTCTCCAAAGTGAAGTAAAGCATCATAAATGTTGAGGTTATAATTACAACAGCGGGTATAATTATGAGCAGTAATAATTTTTTTCTTGTTGTTCTCTTATTAGATTTTCCTTTGGAATTAACCTGATGATTTTTTGGAAATTCTGAATCCCTTTTCTACGGTATCCTAGCTTGTATTACTATTAAACGCTGCATGTCACAATGTAGTACACTAGGCAAGGTTAAACCAATAGTCACTTTGCTCCTAACATGATAAGAGGGATTGAAGGCTTTCGATTGTGATAAAACTCGACTTTAAGTATTAAGGAAGCGATAGAAACATTTGGTTAGCTTTAGAATTGCATAGCAGCATGAAAGTAGGCTCCCCTGTATTAAGAGTCAGAAATATTGACAAGATATTAGCGTTCTATGAGAAAAAACTTGGCTTGCAGGTAAAGAGAAGACATCAAGATGACGATGATGGTTATGCTGTCTATGAATTAGGTTTCATGCAAATAGATCACCCCGAGGAGTCGCTTCTTCAATTACATCATGATCCAAATGCAAAAAATGCTTCTCCACATTCAGCCGGACTTTTTCATTTTGCAATACTTGTTCCAAACAGAAAGAGTCTCGCTTTTACTTATCTGGCACTTAAAAATTCTGGAGTGCACTACGATGGATTTGCTGATCATTTGGTTAGCGAATCACTATATCTAAGAGACCCAGAAAATAATGGCATAGAAATCTATCGTGACAGACCGGTCAGAGACTGGCCCAGGGATGGTAGAGGAAACATCATGATGGACACTTTGCCTCTGAACCTGCAGTCTTTAGTCTCCGAGATGGACAGATTAGAAGACAAGAATGTAATAGCATTTCCTAATGGCGCAAGAATAGGACATATGCATCTCAGAGTTACAAATCTAGAAAGTTCAATCAAGTTTTATCATGAAATATTAGGATTTGATATAACAGTAAATTGGACATCAATGGGTGCGGCTTTTCTTTCTGCAGGAGGATACCACCATCATGTTGGAATGAACACTTGGCATAGCATGAACGGAGAAGGTCATAGTAGTAACGTAATAGGACTGAAAAATTTTACAATAACTATTTCTGATAAGCCTTTGTTTAATAGACTTGGGTCTGTTATTAAAAACCATTATACCAGTTCTGAACAGCAGCAAATAAAACAAATATCTAATGATAATCAATTTATGGTCTCCGATCCGGATGGCATCCATATTGTGATCAGATCTAAGTAACGAACATAATCTTGAGAAACTCCTGTCACAAACAGGAAATTTGAAGTCGACTTTGCACCCATCTTGTTTTAGACGATTTAATCCCTCGCTCCCTCTTTGCTTCGTTTAACTTTCTAATAGGTTCCTATGCTCAGACTCACTCTATGCTCTAATAGGTTCCTACACTGTCTTTGCAGTACCATACAGTACCATGTATTGTTACAAAGGAAAACGGGGGTTTCTACATCAATATACTAAGAAATGTTCCTCAAAGTATATGGCGAAGTTTCCCATCTAACTAAACTGCGGCTGTAACACTACCCTAGATATTCCTATATATTCTGTATATCGCTGTATCTATGTAATCGTCTTTTAAAGAATAAATAATACTAAATCTCCATTTTGTTGGTTTGTCCTTATGGATTTGCCTATGCTATGAAATACGGGATTTGGTTAGATGCCGCAGGATTTGTCTAGCAGACGCTCAACTTTACCAATTAGAACCATTTTTTAACGATAATGCTGTTAATAGTAATACACTTGTCCTCTAGCGAAATTATAAGTTGTAAGGAATGTGGACAACGTTTTGATACAATAGATGCCCTAAGGGAACATGAGAGATCAGAAAAGGAAGATAAGGAACTTCAGAATAAGGGACTATAGGTTTATTGAAGCAAAAAAGTTCGGGATGTGGGGGTTGTGGTAAAGTTCTGGCCAAGCTTTTTACTTTTAATGGTTTTATAGAAAAGGATGTTAATTGCTATAAATGCGGCGGGAGTGGTTACGAACAAACCAGCAATCGAAATGACTGAGGCCCTTAAAAGATGAATCAAACGAAACCTGGACTTATACAGGATATGAAAGAGGCATTACTTTTAAAGTGTGGAAAATGATGGAGCTTCCCATGTTTCTGATCTGGCTTTATGCCCTGAGTATGGAGTTTACAAGCTTTTGAATTCTCTAAATAAGCTTAACAATCGACGTTAATACAGGATTTACTGAACTTTAAACTCCATTAAACTCCACTACTGTCTGCTTTCTTAATTTCTATCCTAACCTTATCTCCAACTTTTATTGCCATGTCCTCATATTCTTTCATGGTTATTTTAAAGGTAGGAGAATCTCCTCCACCAAACATACTAGATATGATTTTAGGTAGATTTTCATTAAGTCTTCCGGAGAGGTAAACGGTCGTATTAGGATCTGTAAAAGCAACCAACACGTAGTAACTGCCATCCAGGGGAGCTTCTATTTTAGAAACTATAAAATCCTTTTTCATATTTATAAAAACTAGTAATCAAACTTATAATTTTTGAATATAAAGCTCTGTCCACTCAACAGATAATCTTGTTTTATATATCGTTACAATACTGTTGTTTAAACATAAATATTTCTTGTTTGCCATGCTTATACAACCTGTGGTGAGAATAAGTCAATGAGCTCTAATGAATCTGATATTCCTGAAGAGATAAATGTGCACAAACAAATATGGGGTAAGGATCCAGAGGAGGTCACATATGGTAGAGGCGAAGTAGCAGAAGATGATGATGACTATCGTTGTCCCATTTGCGATTCAAGAATTGACGAATTTGGATATTGTGCGTGCGGTGGTAACCTTGGCTAGAAATCTAGATTCATTGACTTTTAAAACCTGGGACTTTTTTTCCAATACCATACACATGCAAGTGATCTGCATAAATAGAATTTAGTATAATTAACAATATGTCATCACAAAACATAGATCAAGAAGCTACAAAAAGAAAGAAATTATCAAAGACAAGCACTAGGTACATAGAAATGGAAGAATTCAAAGATTCAGACCATCATACGGGATATTTCTGTTATAATTGTATATACTTTATGAAGCCTAATCATTGTGCTATCGTTACGGATGAAGGACCAGATATATACGGTAAAACATCAGGTGAAATAGCACCTCATGGAATATGTGCTCTGTGGGAACCAAATGAGGAAGAGATGCGCTAGCGATAGCGATATTACAGGGGTAAGGAAGACCGCAAGAAATCATCCATACTATTACGTCATCTCTGTCTGAGTATCTTTTTGTTGTCTTAAGGGACAGGAACAGGGAAGACGAGTTGCTACGACATTAGGTAACACTATGATATGATTGCGATAACACAGTTGCCATTATTCCTATAAAGGATATGATTGACGCTATAACACTTATTATGGTTTATTGGGACCCGTATGTATTGCATAATAAATGGGAGACAAACTGAGTTGAATATTCGAGGTGTTTACAGATCCCTTAAAATGATTTATCAAATTAATCAAGAAGTAAAGGAGACCAGGAAGTCTTTAGGAGAACCAGAGATGATAAAAAATATGAATAATATGCGTCTAGCTGCCGAGACCATGCAGAATGCTTCTAAGAATCTAGATAGCTCAATTCAAGAGATAAAAAGGACAGGAGTCTTCGAGGAGGCTTCAGGATTATTAAGAGTTGCTCGTGAGAATAAGGGTAGTATGAGCGAAGTGACCTCTGCAGTAAAGGAAATGCGGGTATCAATCACAGCGCTTCGCAACGAATTGAGATATATCTTCAGGCAATATTAGTTTTGTATCCTCGTCCTTGGTATAACTCCCGTTAGTAGGTAATCCTTATAACTTATTCGTCCGGTACGTCTCCTTACACAGACGAGGAATGACCCAAGAGGCCACTACGGATATTATCCCAGCAATATCTAATGTACATGTTCATTCTACCTGAAAAGGAAATGGAACTTCAGAATAAGGGGCTTTGAATCACAAAAGATTTGTTGTAGCACTCTCTCTAATGATATACATCTTTAGATCAATAGAATGATAGAGTTCTAGAGATAGCTGGAAGGAAGTCATATCAGATAACACAAACTACTTTACTACAATTCGAGAAAGGTGTTATTGACTATTTTGTAATGTTCTAGCTTTCTTGAGATGGTAAAAGCCTCCCTACTTATTGCTAGGACTGTGAATAGTCATGTGAACCAAAACTCATAAGAATACAATGCAAGATATGAAATCATGGCTAACGAGAGATGGAGATGGATTCAAAAACAGGATATGGGTCCATCACCTAGGTACGCATTTTCAATGGCATACGATTCGAACTCAAATAGAGTAACTCTTTTTGGAGGCGCTAATGAGCAAGTAGAAGTTCAAAATGATACTTGGGAGTGGGTAGATCAGTTATGGATCCAAGTGGCAGACACGGGTCCTATAAGAGGGGGACATGATATGGCCTACGATTCCAAGAGAGACAGGATAATCCTCTTTGGAGGAACTGATAATGTCGTATACAAAAATGACACTTGGGAGTGGGATGGAAATGAGTGGGTACAGGTAGCCGACACAGGCCCATCTCCAAGAATAGGACACGCTATGGCGTACGATTCCGAGAGAGATAGGGTAGTTCTTTTTGGAGGAGGCGATGATACCTCATTAAATAACGACACTTGGGAGTGGGATGGAAATGAGTGGGTACAGGTAGCAGATACTGGACCGTCTAGCCGCACTTTCCATTCGATGGTATATGACACTACTGAAAAGGAGATGCTTCTTTTCGGAGGCTATGATACTTTTGCGGTGTCAAACCCAATTTTTGGTGATACATGGAAGATGAAGAATAATGTATGGGTAAAGGCACAGGATATGGGTCCTGGACCTCTTGCACTTGCAGATATGATTTACACCGGAAAACGAGCAGTGCTTTTTGGTGGTCTTAACGGTACAGCTACGAACCATGATACATGGGATTGGAAAGGTACCCTATGGACACAACGTCAGAATATGGGTCCGCCCGGTAGATTCTGGTATTCAATGGCCTATGACAGCGACAAGAACCGCGCAGTTCTATTTGGAGGAGCTGGCGAACTAAATACTTTTTTTGGCGACACCTGGGAGCTTACAATAAAGAACGTAGATGAGGAATAACAACTTTTTTGGTAGGCTACAGATATTAGGGATTACAAGTTGTGCGATGGTCATTTCTGATATGTCCACCCTTACACATTACAAGTTCTCGACGCCTACCTCCTAAGGTTTCTTCGCATTAGACAGTTCAAATGATTTCTAGATTAATATTCTAATAAGTTACGCCTACATGCTCTCGAGATATTATTTGCCACGAATTGATGGCCTTTTAGCGAACAGTGGACAATTTAGCTTCTTCACCATTGTATCAAGTAGGCAAGCGGTAAGCTCAGTTTAGTGTTGACCGCTATTTCATCTGCTGAAATGATGGGATAATCTTTAGTCCTCTGTAGATATACCAGTAACATTTACTGAATCATACTTCGTAACATTGAAAGGACCGATATCACAAGATAGTTTGGCGGTCAGTTCATTTACACCTTCACTTATCAAGTGATATTTGTTCGTATAGGTAAAGGTCCATGTTGAATAATCATTATTATATCCTCCATACTCTGTAAAATTCAACCCGGCAGGAGCTACTTTTTGCATAGGCTGTTTATCATTCCAATCAGCATAAACTGTACAGGTGTTATTGGCAGGGTCATATTTTGTTGTTCCAAATATAGTAAGTTCACCGACTGAAACCATCTCACTATCACTAGGGTATGTAATTTTCACTCCATATTTGGAAATATCTGGGACTTGGGAAATAGCAAAAGGAACCAGTAAATATATCAACACGCCAAAGATATAGATGGCAGTTATCGTGTAAATAGCTAATTTAGAGTTAAACCTATTAGGTTTCAACCTGTTTGGGGATATGAGGCACAGAATATAATATTAGGGTTAGCGAAGGATAGTTACCTTAAGGCTTCTGTTTCATTTTTTGTATATTCTAGATAAGTGGTCTAGAAGGAGCCATACCTAGATGACATGTTAGCTACTTTGAACGAGATCGTAAAAAAGAATAATTAATTGCTGGCTAAATAGGACGTTCTCATATTAGCTCGATAAGGGTCAGAGTCAAGCCCGGGGGGACCTTAGACTCAGCGAGCCAACCATTCTATCCACCCCGATGTCTACAGGCTCGCTGAGTCTAAGGTACAGGTAAAACGTTCTCTGAAGAGGAGCTAAAGATAGGGTAGCCAAGGCTTTGAAGCTAAAATGGGCTGAAGATACTCACTAGTTGCTACACAAAACACATTTAATCTTAAAACCAAAGAAAGGAAGATTACATTTTTGTCTTGTTTCAATACAACGGAATATGATTCCACATTTGTTGCATTGGTGATAACAATGGGGTTGAATCACAGTCTTAGAAACCCTTTGTGTCGACCTGAATCCGTATAGGTCATACATTGTTGTTCATATGCCATCGTAGACGGTACTATAGTAACCACTAGTGTTGCCATTTTCTTGTACATTTGAAAAATAGAAAATGAAGCGTTTTAGATAAATAACAGTTAGCGCTGATTGTGAGAACAACAAATAGGATATGATAAATCATAACTGAGTATTTCGTATCCATTTGTCCTCTAGCGCAACCAAATCCGTGTTCTACTGAAGTTGAACAAAATGCTGAGATGTGGAATACAATAAAGCAAGATAGACAAAGAAATTTGCAGATGCTAAGATAAGCACTAGAAAAAGAAGCAAAAGAGCAAAAGCTCAGTGGGTAGGATATTACTCAATTAAGTTATAATAACAATTCATTCCTGAATTTTTCCAAGTTTTTACTTTGCAACTTCAACCATCTCTTCTTTCAATTGAGAAAGCAGTAAGTTAGATCAATTCTTAAAGCTTGGAAGGGTATTCCCAAGAGATACTCACACGACATCTTCAGAGGGAAATGCGAGTAGTATTGATAGACATTTTCATAATCACATTGTTACCTGCATACACCAATAATGAATTTTATATATGATATGATATCATATTAGCTATTATGGCCTCGGCAAAAGCTGCCTCACCTTACAAGTGCAAAGAATGTGGGTTAGCATTTAGTTCTCAACAGGATCTCGAAGAGCACAATCGTCAGATTCACCACGCATAAAAACTATCTCTGATCTTGACCTAATCTATTGAGATAAGATACATCAGGTGGAACCTAATTTAATACGGGAGAACCATAATGATGTATCATTAATCATCTCTCATCATACCTTCTATCATTTCCTCCGCTGACAGAAAAAACTAATGGGATTCGGCAATGTTGCTTTGACTTTCCTTTTTTCCACTGCTGGCATTTCTAAATCGATAACCTCTTCTGTTAGGTGGATTAATTTGTGAATTAGGTGGTTAGATTTTTCAGTCATTTTCTACGGTATTCTTTCCTCCTTGGTTTTTGGAATAATAATGGTGTCGTTATTCTCAAATCTAACTTTGAAATTGAACTTCTGAAAGTTCTCGCCGCGTTTCTCACATTGATAAATCACCCGAAGAACATGTTTCCGGAATATGTTGAAGAACTAACAGAATAAAAGATACGAGTAATTGAGGTATGTATGCCTTAGCCTTCAACCCTGCTGAGATGGTATTGCCTTATGTTGCTGCCATTATATGTATGGAACTCATATCATCCAAAAAGACCACCAATCTCTCCATCAGAGGATTCTGTTTCGTCGTCTTCCTCAAAGAGGTCACCACCAATCTCTCCATCAGAGGATTCTGTTTCGTCGTCTTCCTCAAAGAGGTCTTCATTACTCGAATCATCAGCATCTGAGCCCTCGTCGTCAGCATTATTGTCCTCTTTATCATCAGTATTAGAGGAGAAAGGTAGTGCTGTTGATTGGTGTGGGAAAGCAGAATGACCATTAACATTTGACGATGTTGTCTTGTTATTGTCAGCCATTGCTCCGATCAATTGTGGTTGTTGGTCATAAACTCCAGTAACGTTTACTGTATAATATTTTACTTGACCAGTGCCACAATCTAATTTTGAAGTCAATTCATTTGCTCCTTCGGTCATAAGATGATAGTCACCGGTATAAGTAAAGGTCCAGTTTGAGTAATTATTAGGTCCTGTTGGAGTTGTGTGCTGTAGTGGCTTCTGATCATTCCAATCAGCGTAAACGGTACAATTTGAATCGACGTTATCCGAAGAAATACCAGATATTGTAAGTGGTCTGTTAGCAGGAACTGTTTGATTTTGAGTATGAGAGGTTATTTTTATGGACAATGGTTGAGGAATGAGGGGAGTGTCAACAGAAGCAGGAACTGGAGCAGCGATATTAGCTGTTGAATTATCATTATCATTATTTGAGCTGTTATTGACCGATGGTACAAGAGTGCTGATACCTATGGTGTTTGCATCTTTTGCTGCAGGAATTGTGGATGTTCCTACTAATGACAGTTGTTGTCGGTCTGACGGTGAGGATGAAATAGTAGAATTAGTTGGGGGAGCGTCAGAGCTCACTACCCTGAAGAATACCGTATAAGATGTTGTTAAATCAGAAGCAACTCTATCAGGGTTTGAACAGGATAGTTTAGCTGTTAATTTATTAGGTCCCTCTTTAACCGTAGAATTAAAGTCAGCAGTAAGCAAAAAACTCCATAACGAATAGTCGTCGTTACCTCCTGGACCAGTTGGCAGAACATTTTGGTAGGGCTTTACATTATTCAGTATCACGGAAACGCGGCAGTTTGAATTTATACTGTCTGTAGAGGTGCCTATAATCTTTAGGTTATTCTTCCCGAGATAAACATCCTCGTTGGTAGTAGGCGAGGCGACTTTTACTCCCAAAGATGACGGTGGTACTACTACATGACTCGATGTAGTTGCATTATTAATCTGTGCATATGAAATAAGGTTATGATTTGTCAACAGATTAGAAGAAATTGAGGTGAAGGTTATTAGTCCCAAAACTGCAAACAGTTGGATTATCTCAAACACCAGCGACATTATTATTCTTCAGCTCCAGCTTCTCCTTGTTGGGTAGCTTTGATTTTTAATGTGTGGGGAGTGGTCTCAGTACTTGTATTTATTGTCAACTTAGCCGTAAAATCAAATACTCAAAACTATAAGAAAAGTCAACCCTATGAAGTATATAATTTTATTCTCCATCTTTCTTATGGAAGAAGGTGCTAGCGCTACAGTCAATGCTGTGATTGCTCCTTAAAATAATCCAAAGCAGAGTCTCCTGCTGCCTCTATGGTAATGGTTTAGCTAGTTTATTTTCACAAAAAGGATGGTAACATTTCTACTTGAACGGATTTATCCCCTCTAAAGCCTCTCCTATCTTTCCTAATGGTCCTTCTCCTTCCTTACCGGCTTCACTCCCTGTTTTCAGTTTCGCTCCTGTTAGATTAGCTCCCGAGATATCTGCCAGATTAACTTCCGCATCTGTGATATTTGCTCCTGTTACTTTATCTCCTTGTATTTGACCGCCTGTAACGGTACCTTTTGTTAGATTACCACCGGTTATCTTACCACCGGCTATTTGACCTTCATTTAGTTCTCCAATTGCGGAGGTAGCATTTTGACTCGCAGAGGTTTGCGAGGAAGCATTCTGTACCTTAGATATATCTACTCCAGTTATTTCAGCTCCGGTTATATTGGCTCCTTTAATATCTGCTCCCGTAACTGTTTCGTTCTGCACTGTCCCTTTTGTAATATTCCCACCTTTTATCTCTCCTTTCTTTATCTCACCTTTAGTTAGTTGACCAGTAGTTGATTGGGGTGAGGATGAGGAGGTTGCATTCTCTTGTTGCGCAAAGGCGGCAAAACCAAGTGATAATACTGAGAAAATCAGTCCGGCAGAAAATGCTGTTATTACTGCAATCTTTTTTATGGTTTCCATGCAACAATAGAGTCAATATCCCTAATAAAGCATTGATTCAACCTCAAGACTTCTAGCTTCGACCTATCCTTTCCCGTGGCAAGTGAAGTTAATCTCTTACGCTTCTCAGGAAATCTCCAAATACAATATTTCACACTATTATAGGGGGCCCTAATAGCAAATGGACCTAGAATATGCAGTCGCAGGTGGACCTAGATTCAACGACGTTATCCAATTCCAAATTTATTCATTCGTTGAGTCTCCTGCGGCTTTCTGCAATTGTACGGCTAAATACGATATTTCACAATTAGCTAGCCGGGGCTAGTGTGTGGCCAAACTAACCAGCCGCAGGTAGCCCTAGACTCAGCGGCACGGGCATTGAGCTGAGTCTCCTGCGACTTTATTTAATACCGTCTAAACAGGATATTTCACACACTACTTTAGAGTGACAAGGATAGACTCGATATATTAATCCAGACTATGGAGTCGAGGAAAGGAACGGGACTCTATCGTAGAGGATGCAAAACCAAGGTTGCTCTAAAGATTTCGGTATCTAGAGAATCAATTCCTATAGGTGCAACAAAGAATAATTGGAACAGAAACTTTAGAAGGGCTATGATAACTATTATTACTACAATGATTATGATTATGTAGATTAATGTACCAAGTACCATTTGTTAGTCTTAAAGGCGTAAGATAGGATTTAAGCATTTTAGTCTAGCCATCTAGCCATTTTTTACATTAGCGATATGTTTTTTGTTTCGTGCGTTTCATCCATGTCAACACTGTTTGTATCTCTTAGATACATTATTATGCATTTGTGATGCTTTCCCTTAACTTTTCCTGAAATGTTCACCTAGTACTACCCTAATAGTCTCAGGAATCGTCGGCAAATATCGCTCTTTTCGTTCCCTTTCTAGAACTTTAATCATCTCTTCTGGTAATGCTAACATTATTTTCTTCATTATATCGATATATTCCTATGGATAGACACGAATATATATTCGCTGCTATATCCATGTATATAGATGGATATACAAAAATAATGATGTCCACAAGAGATGGTTGTGGCGGTATTGTTGACTGGAACCCTATAGGTAGTGTCAGTAATCTAACGTTGACATGAAGTAGTACTACTAAATGATACCATAGTTCCTAATCTGCTCTTCCGCATAAGCCTTCTGATTGTATATAGCAGGATCCTGCGACGCCTCTCAAAGACATCATAGCATTCAGCATTTATCCTAGATAATACATTCATGTTGGCTGCAGCCTAGGCTCTTGTATACTAAATGCATAGGATATACCTAAAGATACACATATGTGTCAATGTATACGTATATATACCATTAAGAGTATATATGTTGGTATATGAAACACCTTGACCTACATCAGTGCAAGCAGTGTGGTATAGTTTACCGTGCTATTACCAAACCTGTGTTTTCCTGGGACAAGAAATTCATGATCGATAAATGCAAAGCGTGTATAGAATTTGGATACCGTTCTCTCTTTTTAGGGATGAGTATATGATGACAAATACGGATCTCATCAACACAGTGTTAAAACTGACTCAAAAATGCGACAATGAGTCAAACATTGACAGAAAAATCCGTATTTTATATAAAATAAATTCTCTGATCCCCAAAAAATATCAACTGAATATACCTTCGCTCCTCACAGACGATTACATTGACACTGCGCTATTTAGAATCTACCAAAGTATGCAAAATATCCAGAACCCAGGGACGTATGCAATTTAATCTAATTCGTATATAACGTTAGGATTAAACCCAGTCATTTCGGCAACAACTATCTGTGACTGACAAATAGCACCCCAAATATCCTTCATAATTTCCCTATTTGTTTTATAGTCGCTTACTCGCCGGCATTCTAATCCTTTGGATTCAACTAGCGGTTTGATTACTATTTCATAGAGCGCTGCAAATTTTTCTTCAAAAAGATATATAGTGGTTATATAAGAACCCGCCAGCTCAACACTTCCAAGACAATATCCCTGGTTGAGTAATATGATATAATCATTGAAGTTGAGTGGCTGATGAGAATTAATTCCTATCCCCTATTCCTCCTATCCACTATTCGACCTTCTATACTCGAATTTGCTGAGCTAGTTTTCTCAGATCTGAATGCTATTGTCTTATGGTCCTCTTCCAATTAGGATCTTAGCTGGAATAACCTTTTTAGCACATGGATTACCAGAGTTTGAAAACATTGCAAGAAACCCAGGGCTTTTTTGGTAGCATAGGACTATCCCCCGAACTAGCTCTACTTATTGGTCTGTTAGAAGTAATAGGTGGAATATTTCTGATTGTTGGCGTAGTAACTAGAATATCGGCCATACTTCCTGATAATAGACATGATCCCTCTTTGTATCTGTAATATCTAAGAATATTCTAGCATCAAGTCCACCCTTACTATAGCCTACTATGTTTATCTTTTGTGAGCCGGATTCTTCTATATTTTGCACCATTTTTTCTAATTCTGTAGCGTGTTGTTTTGCTGAGCCGCATTTATCGTCAGAGTCTTTGAAGGTTACTGTAAAGAATTGGATACCATCT
>Ga0114129_10006160_pt1 | contig 17017 bp, 12 predicted proteins | sample RhiMetdeltSRZDD1_FD_80071 | JGI IMG/M metagenome (GOLD analysis project Ga0114129, IMG submission 80071) | Populus rhizosphere microbial communities from Tennessee, USA - Rhizosphere MetaG P. deltoides SRZDD1 (version 2) (version 2) | ecosystem: Host-associated > Plants > Roots > Rhizosphere >... | reverse complement strand
TCGCGCCCGCGGCGCGCCGCTCGGCGAGCCTCGCGGCCAGGCGGTTCGGTCGCAGGTCGAAGCGCGTGCGATCCGAGAACATCAGGGCGGCATCCTAGACCAGACCGGCGCATGCCGGGGGGGGTTGACTCGACCCCGCGGCCGCCCCTAGCCTGTTCGGGAGTCCATGACCGCGACGCGCGCCGTGGTTCCGCTGCTGCTGCTCTTCGCCTCCTGCATTGAGACGCCGTCTCCCGATGTGGCCAAGACCGCGGCGGCGCCGCCCTCTCCGTCAGCGGACCCTTCGCGGCCGCTGCCGCTTCCACTTCCAGACGTGGTCGCGCGCGTGAACGGCCAGGAGATCCGGATCCGCCAGATCCTGCCGCTCGCCAAGGCCGCGCTCGACAAGGTCTCGGTCGCCGAGCGGGAGAAGCGCAAGCCGCAGATCGTGCGCCATGCGCTCGACAGCTACGTGTCCCGCGAGCTGCTGCTGCAGGAAGCGCTCGCGCGCGGGATCGTGGCGGACACGCGCGCCGTCGAGCAGAGCTACGATCAGCTACGCGCCGAGCACGCGGGTGACGCGGAGTGGGCCCATTTCCTCTCCGAGCAGGGGAGCGACCCGCAGGCCTTCAAGGCGGAGCTGCGCGTCCAGCACACCGTGGCCACGCTCGTCGCCCAGGAAGTTCACAGCTGGCCCGTGCCCGAGGCGGAAGCGCGCGCCGTTTTCGAGTCCAACCCGCAGGGTTTCGGTCCGCCAGGAGCCGCGGAGCCGCCGTCCTTCGAAGCCGTCAGGAGCGAGGTGGAGCAGGCCGTGCGGCGACACAAGGCCGACGAGATCCAGGCGGCGCTGGTCGCGCGACTGCGGGCGCGGGCGAAGATCGAGCTTTATATCTGAAAACGAGCTGGCGCGAGAGCGCTCAGCGCTCGAGTGGCGGTGTTGCGGCGCGCGCCGCAGGCAGCTCCTGCGATGTCGACACGCGGTTCCTTCCAGCCGCCTTCGCCGCGTAGAGCGCCCGGTCGGCGAGGTCCATCAGGTCCTCGGGCCGCAAGGCCGGGTTGGGGACAACCGTCGCCACGCCAAGGCTCACCGTGAGGAACGGTGCCACGCCCGAGCCGCGGTTGTCGAGCTTCAGCTCCTCGATGCGCGCCCGCATGCGCTCGGCCAGCATGCGCGCGCCTTCGAGGTCGGTGTCGACGAGGAGTGCGATGAACTCTTCGCCGCCGTAACGAGCTACGAGGTCGGCCGGACGGTTGAGCGTCTCCTCCATAGCTTGGGCCACCCGTACCAGGCAATCGTCGCCCGCCGGGTGGCCGTAGCGGTCGTTGAAGCTCTTGAAGTGGTCGATGTCGCAGAACAGCAGCGATATCGGCGCTTCGTCGCGCACCGCGCGCCGCCACTCCTGGCGCAGCGCGAGGTCGAAGCGCCGGCGGTTGGCGATCTGGGTGAGCGTGTCGAGGGCCGAGAGCCGCTCGAGGTCGCGGTTGCGCTGCTCGAGCTGGCGCCGCGTCTCGGTGAGCTCGCGGTTCTTGCGATCCATCTCCTCGGCCTGGGCCTGGAGCTTGAGGTTGCCCGAGACCAGGCTATCGAGGTCGTGACGCGCCCGGTCGGAGAAGACCCGCAGCAGGGCCAAGAGGGGCCCCGGGATCGAGGCCAGGTGCTCGACGAAGGCGGTCTCTGGGATCTCGAGCACCAGCGTGTCGTCGAGAGCCCGCAAGGTTGCGGACCTTTCGCGCGACTCGATGAGAGCCATCTCCCCGAAGCAATCGCCGGCCCGGCCCACGGCAACCTGCTTGCCTCCCTTTGAGACCACGAGGTTGCCAGCGAGCACGACGTACATCGCGCGGCCGACTTCGCCCTCGTGACAGAGCGCCTCTCCGGGTACGAGCGACACCTCCCGGCAGCAGCCGAGAAGCCGGCCGAGAGGCTCGTCGGGCAGTGTGTCCAGAAGCCGCGTCCGGCGCAGCAGGGCGATCTTCTCGGCGGAGTCCAAGGGGTTCTTCAGGCCTCTAGCAGGCGCTCGCTCACGGATGGATCGCTCACGAGAAAGGCCCTGCGCTCGGTCGGGACGACGCCGTCCTTGATCGCTGGGCCATGCCTGTAAGAAACCGAGGACTGACGTCGGGTGTCGCTCGAGGAGGGCGACGAACTTGGAGCGTCGCACGAGGATACACCCGACCGCTTCGATTCCGGCAGCCGAAGCCCGGATCGGAGGGCCACCAGCGATCGTGACCTAGCCGGACGGAATCCATTCCGTTGCAATTCTAGCAGGTCGAGACGTGGAGCCTAAAAATGTTCGATTTAGATACGAAATATGGTGCATGTGGTCGAGGCGGCTCCGAGACCCGCCCTGGGGTGCTGATCGAACGCGGCAAGGACACCAGCTATGATCGCCACTCGGAAGCGATTCGGGTCTGGTGACTCGCGCGGCCTTCAAAGCCGTCCGGCTCCGGGCTAACCCTCGGAGCGGTGGGTTCGATTCCCACCCGCTTCCGCCACACACCCGCGACACCCGCCTTGGAGCGACCGCATCTACTCGCGCATGGCGCGGTCGAGCACCTTGAGGGTCGTCTCCCCGTAGTACTTCACCACGAGCCGGCTCCAGGAGCCGGTACGCCGGCTGGCCTCGAGGTGCCGGTCGAGGGCAAGCTTCAGCTCGATATCGCTCTTGCGCAGGGCCCAGGCCACACGTCCGGGCGGACCCACGAACATCCCCGCCTGCAGCTTCGGGTCCGCGCGCAGGGCCAGATTTACCTCCGCGAGGGTCATGACTGCGGCCGTGATCTTCCGTGTGCGCAGCGCCTCCAGGATCGCATTTACGTCTGGCACGTCTACCATCCGCGAGGCAGGTACGCCGGCGCTGGCGGCGGCGTCCGCCCAGGTCGTGCCGAAGGGCACTCCCACTTTCGCCGCCCGCAGGGCGGCGAGCTCGGTGATGGCGGCGTCCGGCTGGCGGTTGATCACCACGTGTCGCGACGGCATCACCTCGCGGGTATATTCGACCTGCTTGCGTCGCGCCTCCGTGTCGTTGATCGCCACGATCAGGTCGCCCTCCCCCCGCAACAGGGCGGGGATGATGTCGTCCCAGACCTTCACCGGCACCGGCCTCATCTCGAGCTTATGAAGGCGCGCGAAGGCCTCGACGAGCTCGCGCTCCATCCCCGGAGCGGAGTCTTTGGTGAGCGAGAAGGTCTCGGGCAATTCGTCCGCGGCCACCAGCACCTTGAGCACGCCGCGCTTCTTGATCTCGTCGAGATCACCGGCGAAGGCCCCGACATGTACTTCCTGAAGGAAGAAGAGACCCGGATCGCCCGCGCATGGCCCGCCGCCCGCCACCAGGCAGGCGATGGCGAGATGGGCACGGGACGCCCGCAACCGCCTCTGCCCTTGAGCCAAGATGTCAGCTTCGGATGATACCCCAGTGGGCGGGGCTGCAACTTGCCGAGGGGGTCAGCATGGCTCGACTGGGCTTAGACTTGCCTTGGTACGTCGCGTCCAGGGAGGGCGTCATGCGCGACAATCGGAGACTGCTGCTGGCGCTTTGGATGTGGGCAGTGGCCACAGGAGCGGCCCACGCCACTCCCATCATCTCGTCGCTCACAGGGCTTGCCGCACCCGACGTCGTGGTCGACTTCTCGGAGCTGGCCGTCGCCAACGACACCTCGCTGACGGACCAGTTCGCGCCTTTCGGAGTGGTCTTGTCGGGCTTCTTCTACAACGGCTGCGACGCCACGTGCGCCACGGCTCAGCCCGGCGGGGTGAAGCCGGACATCGCGAACTTCCAGAACGAAGACACCCTGAACGGTCCGTTCTCTCCGATCGCCAGTCTGCGCTTTGCCTCACCCGTACGCGGGGCCGCATTCGCCTGGGCCAGCAACCGCGACGCATTCACCTTCAGGGCGTATCTCGGCGCAACGCTGCTGGAGGACTTCAGCGTGGTCGTCAACACGTCGGCCATCAACGGGACGAACGGGTGGGGTCACTACGGCTTTGACGGGATCATGCTCGACCGGATCACGATCGAAAGCGACAACGCGTTTCTGATCGACGACCTGGAGATCGGCACTTCGGTCCCCGAGCCCGCTACGCTGCTACTGCTGGGCGCGGGGCTTCTGGCCGGTAGTCGTCGCTTTTGCTCGGGTCGGGGCTGACTCCCCGCCCAGCCGAAACCGTGGCCGAGAGAGCTTCCTGAAGCGCGGCTGACCCTCGACGACTTCGATCCAAGCGTTCAGCGGGACGTCCGTGAGGATCTGGGGTGTCTTGGCGCCGGGCCAGTCGATTTCGACTCGCTTCAGGCGCGTCCCGTGGCCGACGCCTATGTGCTGCATGAGCGGAGACGCACCGAAAGAGCCGCCGCTCGTGACCCAGCGCGTGCGCTGGGTCTCGCGGCCGGCTTCGTCGAGGACCAGCCGCAGCCGTGCTCCGATCGCGGCGCGGGTGCTCTTCTTGCCCACGAGACGCAGCGACAGCCAGCTCGCGCCGTGGCCGGGGTTCTCGAAGAGAACGTCCTGGTACTTGTCGCCCAGGAAGGCCCCACCGAGGCTTGCGAAGACGTCCTCGTCGCCGTCGTTGTCGAGATCGGCGAAGCCGACGCCGTGCCCCTTCTGCAGGTGGCCGGTGCCGGTCGACTGCGTGACGTCCACGAAGCCGCGGCCTGCCCTGTTGCGGAACATCCGGTTGGGCATGAGCGTTGCGTAGGAGGGCGCGCCGGTGCCGAGGTAGAAGTCGAGGAAGCCGTCGTTGTCGATGTCCCCGAAGTTCGCGCCCATGGTGGGAATCACGCGCGCGAGCCCTAGCGCGCGGGTCGCGTCCTCGAACGAGCCGTCGCCACGGTTGTGGTAGACGCGCAGCGTTTCGCCGGCCTGAGGCAGGCCCAGGTACTCGCGGGGCTGCTCCTCGACTGTCGGCACGTCCGTGACCACCAGCAGGTCCAGCCAGCCGTCGTTGTCGTAGTCGAAGAACCAGGTCGTGAAGCTGAAGTAAGGCTCGGCGACGCCCCGTTCGCGGCCCAGCTCCTGGAAGCGGCCCTGGCCCAGGTTGCGGAACAGCAGGTTGCGCTCGCCGAAGTTGGAGACGTAGAGGTCCGGCCAGCCGTCGTTGTCGATGTCGCCGGCGACGACCCCCTTGGTCAGCGAGCGGAAGCGGAGCCCCGCCTGCTCGGTCACGTCCTCGAACGTTCCATCTCCGCGGTTGCGGAGCAGCTGGCTCCATGAGAACTCGTGGCCGAGGAAGACGTCGAGCCAACCGTCGTTGTCGAAGTCCGCCCACGCGGCGCTGTGCGTGCGATGGGCAGGCGCGGCCAGGACAGCGCGCTCGGTGACGTCGGTGAACGTCAGGTCGCCGTTGTTGCGCAGCAGCGAGTTGCGGATCGCGGTTTCCCAGCCGCCGCGCATCACGAAGATGTCGGTCCAGCCGTCGTTGTCGTAGTCGGTCTGGATCAGGTTCAGGCCGCCCAGTTGACCGAGGAGGCCCGCGTGCTCGCTCACGTCGACGAAAGTCCCATTACCGCCGTTGCGGTAGAGGCGCAGCGGCTCGCAGGGATCGCGGCTCGAAAGCGCGAGGTCGAAGAGGCCGTCATTGTCGAAGTCGTCCACGATCGTGCCACCAGCGTTGTCCGAGCGCGCCAGCCCCGCCGGCCCAGCCACGTCCCAGAACCGACCCGGCTCTTCGACCGAGGCAAAGGCGGCAGGTCCGATGCGGAAGCGCTCCGGAACGCCCTCGGGGTAGGAGCCGACCGTCATCGCGGCCACGTTCAGCAGCCAGCGTACTTCCAGGTTGTCGGGGTCGAACTCGAGGTACTTGCTGAAGTAGGCGACCGCATGTTGGGCGCCGTAGCCGGATTGGTGTCGGGCCGCGCGGCTCAAGGGGAAAAGGCACATCTCCCGGTTGTGGTGCACCACGCAGTTGTCGAGCTCGCCGCGCCGCAGATTCAGGATTCCGAGGGCCTCGAGGGCCATGCCCAGCCGGCCGCGGGCTGCGGGCGACGGGTCGGCAACAATTCGCTCGCCGATCGCTTCGAAGGCGCGGATCGACCCGGCCATGTTGCCGCTGAAGGACAGGGCTCCGCCAAGCCGCGCATGGACGCTCATCACCTCGGACAGCGGGGCCCCCGCGGGAAGCGCTAGAGTCGCCGCCCGTGCCGCCTCGATCTCGTCCGACAGCATCTTCTTCTTGGCATCGCAGACAGCAGCGAGATCGTTCGACTCCACGGGAACGTCGAGCGTCAGCAGGTCGGCGTTGGTCGGAGAGAAGGCGGGCCGCGACCCCATGCGAGCGCGTTCCTGGCGGTACTCGGTCTCGCCAAGAAGCGCAGGCGCCGGCGAAACGAGCTGGCCAACCAGCGATCCCTCCGTTGCCGGACGGACGATCGGTCGGCCGGGGCCGACCTTGGCGAGCTCAGCGGCGAAAGGCGCGTCGAGGTCGGAGAGCGGCACGCGGCCCAGCGAGCGCACGCCCGGAATCCGCAGCTCGGCCATCAGGAAGCCGGCCTGCATGCGCCGCTTCACGTGCTCGATCGGTCCCTGCTGGTCGACGAAGACGAGCTCGGCGAAGGCGCCCGGCGCCTGGCTCTCGGCACGCCTAGACGAGGCTGCGAGCAGCAGTAGCAGCAACGAGGCGGCCACGGCGAACGAGGGCCGTCGCGACGCCGAGGCCTCGAGACCGGAGGGCATCGCCTACGGAAGGGCCGTGACCGTGTAGCTGCGGCACTGGAACGGGTGGATCGCCGGGAAGCCCCCGCAGTTCGGCCAGGATGGGCAATGGATGTCCGTCACGCACTGCGTCGCCGTCCGCGTTCCCACGGCGTAGGTCGCTTCGTTACGGCAGTCGGCGCCGCTCGAGCCGTGAAACTCGAAGTTGCCGTCGCCGTCCAGGTCCATCTTGAAGAGCAGCTCATCGCCGTCGGGATCGACCGTCATGCACATGTTGTAGTTGACGTGGAAGGGAGCCGTGCCGGTGAGGACCGCGCCGGTCGCCGGATTCGTCTTGAACCTGGCTTGAGGCTGCTGGTTCCCGGCGCGGGGCGTCGGCGTGGGGGCGGGCGCTGGCGCCACGGAGATCGGGAGCGAGCAGCGCGCGGTCTCGACTCCCGCGCTGACCGTGAGCGAGGCCATGTACTCTCCAGCAGCGGAGTAGACGTGGCGCACGCCGGTATCCGTGCCCTGGCTCCCGTCGCCGTACTGGATCGCCACCGAGAAGGTCCCGACTGCGCCTGCGACATCCAGCCCGAAGGCAACCGTGAGCGGCGCGGGTCCGGACGTCGGGTTGGCGGAGCAGTGGATCACGAGCGTAGGCGTGCTGTCGGTGGTGGTGTCGTCCCGGCACGCTGGGCCGCTTGCGGCGGCGCAGGCGAGAACGACTGCGAGGGGTCTTCGCACGGCCATCGGGCTCCTCCGCGATTCCATGATACGGCGGAACGGCGGCCGGAGCCGTTGCTAGCGGCGCAGGAAGGCGTCGCGGGCCTTCACGCCGATGGCGGGCTGGTCGGCGAAGAAGCCGTCGACGCCGGCCTTCAGGAATAGCTCCGCCTCGGCCGCCAGGTCGCCCGCCGCCGCCAGGTCCTGGCCGCGCCGCAGCTCCGCCGGCAGGAACTGGTTCTCGATGCGTAGCGTGAATACGTGGACGAGCAGGCCGGCCGCGTGAGCGTCACGCACGAGCGCCGTGGGCGGGAGCAAGCGGTCGCCGCTGTCGCGGGGCAGCACCAGGTTCTTGTGGGCGCCGATGCCACGCGCGTAGCGCGCGATCTCGCGCAGGCCCTCGGGGCGGATCATGTCGGCGTACGTGCCGGCGAAGCGGCCGAGCGTCGCGTCCCAGGGACGGCCCTGCGGCTCGATCAGCTGGACGAGCGGCACGCGGGTGAGCGTGGCGAGGCGACGCAGGTTCGAGACCTCGAACGACTGAATGAAGACGGGCGCGTCCGCGCGATCGAGCCCGTGGCGGCGCAGCGCCTCCAGGAGTGGCGTCTCGAGCGGGAGGCCGAGGCCATCGAAGTACGAGGGATGCTTGGTCTCGGGATAGACGCCGAGCGGACGCTCGCGCCGCTCCGGTGTGGCGTTGCTGGCGCTCACGAGCGCGAGCACGTCGTCGAAGCTGGGGACTTCGAAACGCCCATCGAAGGACGTCCCGCGGAGCTGTGGCAGGCGCTCGCGCGCACGCAGCGTGCGGATCTCCGCGAAGCTGAAGTCCTCGGTGAACCAGCCTGTGGTCGGCGTGCCGTCGATCGTCTTCGTGGTGCGGCGGGCGGCGAACTCCGGGTGGCTGGCGACGTCGGTCGTCGTCGAGATCTCGTTCTCGTGGCGGCACACGAGGACCCCGTCCTTCGTAGCGACGAGGTCGGGCTCGACGAAATCGGCGCCTTGCTGGATCCCGAGCTCGTAGGAAGCGAGCGTGTGCTCGGGCCGTTCGCCGCTCGCCCCGCGGTGGGCGATTACGATCGGGCGTTCGGCGTTGCGTGGCGTGAGCATGCTAGCCATCAGCAGGCCGGCCGCGAGCAGGGCCGGCGTCGTCTCCTGCATTGGACAAGCCTAGCCGAACGCGACTTCCCACACGAACCAGCCGGCGCCGTGGCTCGCTCCCGAGTGCCATCCGATAGACTGAGCACTCCGAAAGGGGTGAAATGCTGCACCCGCGTGGTTTCGTGCTCGCGGCGCATTGCTTCGGCGCCGCCGTCGCCTTGCCGCAAGACGCGCAGGAGCTCCGCTCCGTCGAAGCGACGCCTGCGCGTGTTCGGCTGGCCCTCGCCTTGTCGGGGGGCGGGGCACGCGGAATCGCGCACGTCGGTGCGTTGCGGGCGCTCGAGGAAGCCGGGCTGCCCGTGGACGCGATCGCCGCCAACAGCATCGGAGCCGTCATCGGCGGCATCTACGCCACCGGTCGCAGTGTCCCCGAACTGGAGGCGATCGTCCGCTCGCTCGACTGGGCTTCGCTCTTCAGCGGCCGGCCCGACCGCCGCACCCTGCCGGTCGCAAGACGCGACGACCGCTACCGCGACATCTTTGGTGTCAGCTTCGACGGGAAAAAGGCCCGCCTGCCCGGCGGACTGCTGTCCGAGCACCGGGTGAACCGCTTCCTGATCGAGCACCTAGCGCCCGCGAGCTACGCCGTGGCAGGAGACTTCGACCGGCTGGGAATCCCGTTCCGCGCGGTCGCGACGGACCTGGCGAACGGGGATCGCGTAATCCTCGCCCGGGGCGACCTGGCGCGCGCCGTGCGGGCGAGCATGTCGATTCCCGTGCTCTTCGCGCCCGTCGACTGGCAGGGCCGCCAGCTCGTCGACGGCATGGTGGTAGACAACCTGCCGACGGACGTCGCGAAGATGTTTGCTGCGGCCGTGACGGTGGCGATCGACGTCAGCAGCCCCGACCTCGAGCCCGAGGAGTACGCGACCTCATTGGGCGTCGCCTCGCAGGTGCGAGACCTCCTGACCACGCGGCGCAGTCAGGACTTCAGCGCCGAGCCCGAGGTCCTGGTGCGACTCGACCTCGGAAAGCACTCAGCCACGGAGTGGACGGATTTGGACGCGCTGATTCAGGCGGGCTACGAAGGCACCAAGCACGCCGTGCCGCAGATCCGGGAGAAGCTCCTTGCCGCGGGTGTCGCGAGCCTCGCCCCGCGCGCACGTCCCGCGCCCGAGCGCGTGCTCGAGGGAACGCCGATCGTCGAAGTCGTCGCACGCGGCAACCAGCGAGTCTCGGAGCGGCTGCTGCGCCGGAGCTTCAACATCCCGCTCGGGCGCAATTACGAGATGCAGCGCGGCCTCAAGGCCTTCGACAAGGTCGACGCAAACGGGCTCGTGGAGCGCTCGTGGATGGAGTTCGAGCCGCTCCGGGAAGGCGTGCGGATCGTGCTCCGGGCGAAGGACGCAGCCCCGAATCGCGTCGCGGTCGGCCTCGGCTACAGCGAGTGGGAGAAGGCGCGGGCGTCCGTGCGCCTCGGCAATCAGAACACCCTGGGTTTCGGCGAGCAGGTGGAGCTGCTGCTCGCAGCGAGCGACGCCGAGACGCTGGCGCAAGGGTCGCTCCGCGGCGACCGGCTGTTCGTCCCCGGCCTGGGCTACCGTGCCCTGGCCTACGCTCTCACGGAGAAGCCCCGCTTCTTCGATGCGGAGGGGGACGAGCTCAACCGGGCCAAGTTCGAGCGCCAGGGCCTGAGCGCCGCGCTCCAGACGTCGCTCGAGCGCTGGGGCCTCGTCGAGGCCGGCGCCCGCTTCGGCCGTGTCAAGACGGTGCCGCAGGCGGCCCTTCCGCTTCCGGAAGCGAGCGACACTGTCTCGCTGCTCTTCGCAGGCGTCACCCACGACACGCTCGACGACCTGCTATGGCCCCGGGAAGGGGGGCGGCTCGTCGCCGAAGGCGAGTGGAGCCTCCAAGGCATGGGGGCGACCTACCGCTATTGGCGCCTGCGCTTCGAGGGGCGGCTCGGCCTCCCGATCGGGCGCCAGGGAGCGCTCCAGATCGACCTCTTCGCGGGGCTTTCGGGGGACGAGCTCCAGGTCTACGACTACTTCCGCGTGGGCGGGCCGGCGCTGCTTCCCGGGTACCGTCACGAGGAGCTCAAGGGCGCCCAGGCGTTGGCGGGGGCCGTCAGCCTGCGCCACCCGGTGTTTGGTCAGCTCCAGCTCGTGGCGCGAGGCGGGGCGGGCAACGTCTTCGCGAACACGCAAGAGATCGGCCTGCGGGACCTGCGCTGGGGTGCGGGCATCGGCGTCTACTACCCGGGGCCGATCGGCCCGATCTCGCTCGAGCTCGGCTTCCGCGAGGACGGCCAGCGGATGGTCTCGCTGGTGGTCGGCTGGAATTGAGCATCACAGCGCGGGAGCAGCCCGGCTTCGCTAGAATAGGGAGGTGGCGGGAACCGAACGGCAGGGCGGAAGCGAAGTCGCCTCCAGGCCCAAGTCCGTCGCGAAGCGCCCCCAGCTGTGGCACGTCGTCCTGATCAACGACGACTATACGACCATGGAGTTCGTGGTGCGCACGCTGGAGGAGATCTTCGACAAGGGGCCTGCGGAGGCATATCGGATCATGATGGAGGTGCATACGAGCGGCCGCGGCATTTGCGGCGCCTACACCTTCGAGGTCGCCGAGACCAAGATCGTGGCGGTCCACGAGCTGGCGCGCGCCGAGGGCTTCCCGCTGCGCGCCGGGATCGAGGAGGCCTGACATGTTCAGCGCTTCGCTCGAGCGCGTCCTCAACCTGGCCGCTCGTGAGGCGATGGTGCGCCGGCACGCCGACCTGACGATCGAGCACCTGCTGTTCGCCGCCGCGCACGACCCCGAGGGCGAAGAGATCCTCGAGGCGTCGGGCGCCGACGTGCCGCGGCTGCGGCGGGAGCTCGCGGAGTTCCTGGAGCAGACGATGCAGCGGCTGCCCCCCAACTCGCGCCGGCCGCCGCAGCAGACGCTTGCTTTCAGGCGCGTGCTGCAGACGGCCGTCGTCCACGTACAGAGCGCCGGCAAGGACGAAGCCGGCGTGGGTGACATGCTGGCGGCGCTCCTGCGCGAGACCCGCTCGCACGCCGTGGAGCTCCTGGGCGCGCAGGGCGTGACGCGCCTGGACGTACTCAACTTCATCTCCCACGGCGTGCGCAAATCGCCATTGCGCGAGCTCGAAGGCGAGTCGGCTCCGGCGGGGGACCATGAAGAGGAGGAGCGGACCGCTCGCGACCCGCTGCTCGCCTATGCCTCCAACCTGACGGAGCGCGCCAAGAGCGGCCGGCTCGACCCCGTGATCGGCCGCACCCGTGAGATGGGGCGGGCGCTAGAGGTCCTGTGCCGGCGGCGCAAGAACAACCCGGTGTTCGTCGGCGAGCCGGGAGTCGGCAAGACCGCGATCGTCGAGGGCCTGGCCCAGAAGCTGATTGCGGAGGGCAGCCCGGAGGCGCTCAAGGGCGGCGAGATCTTCGCGCTCGACACGGGGGCCCTGCTCGCCGGGACGCGCTATCGCGGCGACTTCGAGGAACGCTTCAAGGCCGTGATCCAGGCGCTCAAGAAGCGGCCGCTGCCGATCCTGTTCATCGACGAGATGCACACCATGGTGGGTGCAGGCGCCACCACCGGCGGCACGATGGACCTCGCCAACATGATCAAGCCGATCCTGACCGAGGGCGAGATCCGGCTGATGGGCTCGACCACCTTCGAGGAGTTCAAGCACATCGAGCGCGACCGCGCGCTCGCGCGGCGCGTGCAGCGGATCGACGTGGACGAGCCCAACGAGGGTGACAGCGTGCTGATCCTGCAGGGGCTGCGCCAGCGCTACGAGCAACACCACAAGGTGAGCTACACCGACGCGGCGCTCGAGGGGGCGACGCGGCTGGCGCGCCGGCACCTGCGCGACCTGCGGCTGCCCGACAGCGCCATCGACGTGATCGACGAGGCGGGAGCGGCGCTGCGGCTCAACCCGCCCGACGACGGCAACCGCGTGGTGGACACGGCCGAGGTCGAGCGGGTGGTCGCGCGCATGGCGCGCATCCCCGAGACGCAGGCCTCAACCTCCGACCGCGAGCGGCTGCGGACACTCGGCGAGGCGCTGAAGCGCGTGGTGTTCGGACAGGAGGAGGCGGTCGACCAGGTAGCCTCGGCGATCAAGCGCGCGCGGGCGGGACTCGGGCCTCCCGAGCGTCCGGCGGGGGCGTTCCTGTTCACGGGGCCGACCGGTGTCGGCAAGACCGAGCTCGCCAAGCAGCTCGCGCGGCACCTGGGCAACGAGTTCCACCGCTACGATATGAGCGAGTACGGCGAGAAGCACTCAGTCTCACGGTTGATCGGGGCGCCGCCCGGCTACGTGGGCTTCGAGCAGGGCGGGCTGCTGGTGGATGCGGTGCGCCAGCACCCGTACTCGGTGGTGCTGCTCGACGAGATCGAGAAAGCACACCCGGACCTGATGGGAATCCTGCTCCAGGTGATGGACTCCGCGACACTCACCGACAACACCGGACGCAAGGCCGACTTCCGGCAGGTGATCCTGATCATGACGTCGAACGCCGGCTCGCGCGAGATGAGCCAGGCCGTGATCGGCTTCGCCGGAGATCACGAGCAGGACACGAAGGCCCGCGGCCGCCAGGCGCTCGAGCGCTTCTTCACGCCCGAGTTCCGCAACCGGCTCGACGGGATCGTGAACTTCAAGCCGCTGACGCCGGAAGTGATGGAAACGATCGTCGACAAGTTCGTGCTCGAGCTCGAGGCCCAGCTGCGCGAGCGCAGGGTGGCGATCGAGCTCGAGCCCGAGGCGCGCACCCACCTCGCGAAGAAGGGCTTCAATCCGGTCTTCGGTGCGCGCCCGCTCAGCCGGCTGGTGCAGACCGAGGTCCGCAACCCCCTGACCGACGAGATCCTGTTCGGCCAGCTCGAGCACGGGGGAACCGTCCGGATCGGCTTCGACGGCGACAAGCTGACCTTCGCGTACAGCCCGAGCCCGCCGCCGCAGGCGCCTCCGACACCACCAGCTGCGGCCCCCAGCGAGGCTGTCTAGCAGGAGATGGACGCACCACGTCCTGGACGCAAGCGACGGGCCGTGCAGCTGGGGCCGGACCGCCGCTAGCTGCAGCGCTGGTTGACGCGCTCCGTGATCTCCCGGCTCGTCGGCGGGTTCTCGTCGAGCCCGAGCGTGTGAAGCATCTCGTGGATGACCCAGTTCTCGGCCAGCCAGGGGTCGCGCTCCGCTTGCTTGCGGAAGCTCGGGCACACGAACACCGGGCGCATCCCCACCACGCTGAAGAGCGCCGACTTGCCGCTGCGGCAGAGGTGGTGGAACGAGCCGTCCCGAAACGGAGTCGTCTTGAGGTAGTCCACAGGAGTCCGGTCCCAGGTTGCGAGGCTCTCGGCGAGAGTCCGGCCCGTCTTGTCACGAAAGTCCTCGAGGACCTGCAGGCATTTTGGCTGCTCGAGCTTGCGGGCTGCACCGTCGCGCGCCCTCTCGAGCGTCAGCTCCTGGAGGCTGTGGCGGTCGAGTAGCGTTGGGGGCGGCACGCCGTCGGATCGGAGGGCCGGTGGCAGCAGAAACAGCAGAGCCCAGACAGAGAGAAGCAGACGTCGAATCATTAGCGAGACCCGCTTGTAAGGCCGCCGAGGCGGCGCGTTCTCAGTGGTTGGGCGGCCGCGCCGCCCATGGAAGTGAGGGATGGTTTGTGAAGGCCGTTAGAGGAGGTGTGAGTCCGTGTTGAAGTGGAAGCTGGGCCGAGTTAGTTCATTCGCTGCATCCACGTGGCCCGCCTCTCGGGCTGCTCCCCTTAAGAGCAAGCCTCGTGCCCGGAAGCACACTCCTGCGCTCAACGACTTAGGGGCACGACGTTCGCGCGCACCTCTTTCCTGTCGGGAAAGCAGACCGTGGAGGCCTTCGCGCGGCGGCGTTTCGGTCGCAGACGTTGCAGCTGTTACACTGCTTTGTTGTGACCCAAGACCTCGGCCCGCGGTATGCGGAGCTCGTGCGTGAGCTGGAACGGCGCGTCCTCGTCATCGACGGGGCGATGGGGACGCTGCTGCAGGCCCACGGGCTGTCTGAGGACGACTATCGGGGCGAGCGGTTGCGCGGGTGGGGCAGGGACGTCAAAGGCAACCACGAGTTACTGAACCTGAGCCGGCCTGATCTGGTCGAGGCCGCGCACCGCGAGTATCTGGCTGCCGGGGCGGACATCGTCGAGACCAACACCTTCAACGCCAACCGCATCTCGCAGGCCGACTACGGTACCGAGGCGCTCGTGCATGACCTGAACGTTGCAGCGGCGCGCGCAGCGCGTAGGGCCGTCGACGCCGTGATGGCTGCGGAGCCCGGCCGCAGCGCCTGGGTCGGCGGGGCGCTCGGCCCGACCAACAAGACCGCCTCGCTGTCGCGCGACGTGAACGATCCCGGCGCCCGCGGCGTCAGCTACCGCGAGCTCGAAGTCGCCTACCACGAGCAGGCCAGGGGGCTGCTCGAGGGCGGCGCCGACCTGCTGCTGGTCGAGACGGCATTCGACACGCTCAATGCCAAGGCGGCGCTCGCGGGCGTCGAACGTGCCCAGCAGGAGACCGGCATCAGACGGCCGGTGATCGCATCGGTGACGATCACGGACCTCTCGGGGCGGAATCTCTCCGGGCAGACGGTCGAGGCCTTCTGGATCTCGGTGGCGCACGCGCCCCTGCTCGCGGTCGGGCTCAACTGCGCGCTCGGTCCGCGCGAGATGCGTGCGCACGTCGAGGAGCTCGCGGGTCTCACCCCCTGCTTCGTGAGCGCCTACCCGAACGCTGGGCTGCCGAACGCCTTCGGGGGCTTCGACGAGACGCCGGAGTCGATGGCGCGCGACCTCGGCGAGTGGGCGCGCTCGGGCTTCGTGAACTTCGTGGGCGGATGCTGCGGCACCACACCTTCGCACATCCGGGCGATCTCCCAGGCGGTGCGCGGGCTAGCGCCACGGGTCCGGCCGGAGGTGCCGCGGCGCACGCGGCTTGCGGGCCTCGAGCCGCTGGTGCTGCGCCCCGACTCCAACTTCGTGAACGTCGGCGAGCGCACGAACGTGACGGGCTCGCCGCGCTTCTCGAAGCTGGTTCGAGCGGGCCAGTACGCGGAGGCGCTCGAGGTCGCCCGCCACCAGGTCACGGGCGGCGCGCAGATCCTCGACGTGAACATGGACGAGGGGCTGCTCGACTCGGTCCAGGCGATGCGGACGTTCCTGAACCTGCTGGCCGCCGAGCCCGACATCGCGCGTGTGCCGATCATGGTGGACTCGTCGGACTTTCGCGTGATCGAGGCCGGGCTCGAGTGCCTGCAGGGCAAGGGCGTCGTCAACTCGATCTCGCTCAAGGAGGGCGAAGACAAGTTCCGCGAGCAGGCGCGAAAGGTGCGCGGCTACGGCGCCGGTGTCGTCGTGATGGCGTTCGACGAGCAAGGCCAGGCGACGAGTGCCCCTCGCCGGGTCGAGATCCTGTCGCGCGCCTACCGGATCCTGACCGAGGAGATCGGGTTCCCCGGCGAGGACGTGATCTTCGACCCGAACGTGCTGACGGTGGGCACAGGGATCGAGGAGCACGCCGACTACGCGGTGGCCTTCATCGAGGCGACGCGCCAACTGAAGGCGTTGTTTCCTCTCGCGAGAGTGAGCGGGGGCATCTCGAACGTCTCGTTCGCTTTCCGCGGCATGAACGCCGTCCGCGAGGCGATGCATTCGGCCTTCCTGTATCACGCGATCAAGGCCGGCCTCGACATGGGTATCGTCAACGCGGGGCAGCTCGCGGTCTACGAAGAGATTCCGAAGGACCTGCTCGAGCGCGTCGAAGACGTGCTGCTCAACCGGCGCGAAGACGCGACGGAACGGCTCGTGGCATTCGCAGAGACCGTCCGCGACGAGGCGAAGGGCCCCGCGGTGGAGGACGAGTGGCGGCGGGGCACGATCGAGGAGCGGATCACGCACGCGCTCGTGCGCGGGATCGACGCCTTCGTGGACGCCGACACCGAGGAGGCGCGGCTCAAGTACGGCCGGCCGCTGGCCGTGATCGAGGGCCCGCTGATGGCCGGGATGAACGTGGTCGGCGACCTGTTCGGCTCGGGCAAGATGTTCCTGCCGCAGGTAGTGAAGAGCGCCCGCGTGATGAAGAAGGCCGTCGCCTACCTGACGCCCTTCCTGGAGGCGGAGAAGCAGAGAAGCGGCGCACGGGCCGAGGCGAAGGTGGTGCTCGCCACGGTCAAGGGCGACGTCCACGACATCGGCAAGAACATCGTCGGCGTCGTGCTGGCCTGCAATAGCTACGAGGTGACGGACCTCGGGGTGATGGTGCCGGCGGAACGGATCCTGACGACGGCGAAGGAGTCGGGCGCCGACATGATCGGATTGTCGGGACTGATCACGCCGTCGCTCGAGGAGATGGTGCACGTGGCGCGCGAGATGGAGCGCCAGCAGTTCGAGCTGCCGCTCTTGATCGGTGGCGCAACCACGAGCCGTACGCACACCGCCGTCAAGATCGCCCCGGCCTACCACGGGCCGGTCGTGCACGTGCTCGACGCGTCGCGCGCCGTCGACGTCGTGTCGAGTCTGCTCGGATCGGGGAAGAGCGAGTTCGATCGCGTCAATCGCGA
>Ga0114129_10006158_pt1 | contig 17018 bp, 13 predicted proteins | sample RhiMetdeltSRZDD1_FD_80071 | JGI IMG/M metagenome (GOLD analysis project Ga0114129, IMG submission 80071) | Populus rhizosphere microbial communities from Tennessee, USA - Rhizosphere MetaG P. deltoides SRZDD1 (version 2) (version 2) | ecosystem: Host-associated > Plants > Roots > Rhizosphere >... | reverse complement strand
TAGCTGCGGCACGGAATCCGTGGAAGGACCCCACACCTAGCGCCCAACGTTTACAGCGTGGACTACCAGGGTATCTAATCCTGTTCGCTCCCCACGCTTTCGCTCCTCAGCGTCAGGTCAGGCCCAGAGAACCGCCTTCGCCACCGGTGTTCCTCCCGATATCTGCGCATTTCACCGCTACACCGGGAATTCCATTCTCCCCTACCTGCCTCTAGTCTGCCCGTATCCACTGCAAGCCCAGGGTTAAGCCCTGGGTTTTCACAGCAGACGTAACAGACCGCCTACGAGCTCTTTACGCCCAATAATTCCGGACAACGCTTGCGCCCTACGTGTTACCGCGGCTGCTGGCACGTAGTTAGCCGGCGCTTCTTCTGCAGGTACCGTCACTCTCGCTTCGTCCCTGCTGAAAGGGGTTTACAACCCGAAGGCCTTCATCCCCCACGCGGCGTCGCTGCGTCAGGCTTTCGCCCATTGCGCAATATTCCCCACTGCTGCCTCCCGCAGGAGTCTGGGCCGTGTCTCAGTCCCAGTGTGGCCGGTCGCCCTCTCAGGCCGGCTACCCGTCGTCGCCTTGGTGGGCCGTTACTCCACCAACTAGCTGATAGGCCGCGAGTCCATCCTCAGCCGGAAATCCTTTCCACCCTGACCGATGTCAGTCAGGGTCGTATCCGGTATTAATTCCGGTTTCCCGGAGCTATCCCGGAGCTGAGGGCAGGTTCCTCACGTGTTACTCACCCGTTCGCCGCTCGAGTACCCCGAAGGGCCTTTCCGCTCGACTTGCATGTGTTAAGCACGCCGCCAGCGTTCGTCCTGAGCCAGGATCAAACTCTCCGTTGATGTCTATATGCAACCGCCTGCCCGGCACTTCGGCCTGGCCGGCGGGCTGCTGACATGAAAAGAGTGCCCTTCAAGCCGGCGAACCGGCTCTCAAGGCGATCTTGGCATCCGTAGTGAGGTGATGGGCCGTTGCCGGCTCAGCCCCTCACTGACGGGGTTGTGTGCTTGTGCACTGGCTTTTAGCACGCTGTTGAGTTCTCAAGGAGCGGACGCGCACCGTCACCAAGGCTTTCGCCTGGTTCGGGGGCAACCTAGCTAATCTACCTGCAAGCAACAGCCCCGTCAACCTGTTTCACTGGGCTGACGTTGCTCTCGTTGCTTTGTAGCTTGCTTTCTACCCAGCATACCCCTTGCCCGGGCCGACCCTGACGGAGCGGCGCCTACAAGGATCCGGTTTGCTGGTCCACGGAGTACAACCGGCCCGGCGGCCGAAGTAATCCCGTGGGCACAGGAAACCCTAGGCAGCAAGACCGTCCCCGTCAAATCGGGGCAGCCTGTGCACAGCAGCCTCATGCGTCACGGCAACCCGGACACGACGGGGCGAGATGACGGCCAACAACCTTGCAGCTCCGGGCCCAAGACCACGGTCTCCTCCGGTCTACGGGCCTCACCCAGTCCACGGGTTCCTCCGGTCTACGGGCCTCACCCAGTCCCACGGGTTCCTCCAGGCCGCGGACTACGGCTGCCCGGTGACCAGGTCAGCCGCTGACGGCCTTCACCCCGCCCACGGTGCGCTTGCCGCGCCGGAGCACCAGGAACCTGCCGTGGAGCAGGTCGCCTTGGTCGGGTTCGGCGTCCTCGGTCAGCACCTTCCGGTTGTTCAGGTAGGCGCCGCCCTCGGCGATCGCCCGCCGTGCCGCTGACTTGCTCGTGACGATCCCGGTGCCGACCATCAGGTCCACGACCCTCGGGAGACCCGACGAGGTGAGCTTGATCTCCATCGACGGCGCCTCCGCCAGCGCGGCGTCCAGTGTGGCCTCGTCCAGGTCGGCGAGTTCCCCCTGGCCGAACAGCGCCCTGCTCGCCGCCACGGCCTTCGCGGTCTCCTCCGGCCCGTGCACCAGGGTGGTCACGTCCTCGGCAAGCACATGCTGCGCCGCGCGGGCGGCGGGGTCTTCGCGCGTGTCTCGCTCCAGCGCCTCGATCTCTTCGCTGGGCCGGAAGGTGAAGACCCGCAGCAGGCCGCCGGCCTCGTCATCGCTCCGGTTGATCCAGAACTGGTAGAAGGCATAAGGGCTCATCAGGTCCGGGCTCAGCCAGATCGCCTCGCCCTCGGTCTTGCCGTACTTGGTCCCGTCCGGCCTGGTGATCAGCGGCGTGGCCAGGGCGTGGACGGACGCGCCCTCCACCCGCTTGATGAGGTCCACGCCGGCGACCAGATTCCCCCACTGATCGCTGCCGCCCACCTGCAGCGTGCACCCGTAGCGGCGGTACAGCTCCAGGTAGTCGTAGGCCTGCAGGATCTGGTAGCTGAACTCGGTGTAGCTGATCCCGCCCGCCTCCAGCCTGGCCTTGACCGACTCACGGGCGAGCATCCGGTTCACCGGGAAGTGCTTGCCGATGTCACGCAGGAAGTCCAGGGTGGATAGCTGCTCGGTCCACTCCAGGTTGCTGACCATCACCGCGCCGGCTGGGCCGGGGTCAAAGTCAAGAAAGCGCGCCACCTCTGCCCGGATGCGCTCCACCCAGGCCGCGACTGTCTCCCGCGGGTTGAGCAGCCGCTCCTCCGACTTGCCGCTGGGGTCACCGATCAAGCCGGTCGCCCCGCCGACCAGGCCGATGGGCCGATGGCCCGCCAGTTGCAGGCGGCGCATGGTCAGCAGCAGGACCAGGTTGCCGATGTGCAGCCCGGCCGCGGTCGGGTCGAAGCCGCCGTAGAAGGTGACCCGGCCGGAATCCAGCGCCCGCCGCAGCTCATCGAGGTCGGTGGAGAGCGCCAGCAGCCCCCGCCACCTGAGTTCATCGAGGATGTCGGTCACCGATGAATAGTGTCATCTCCGGCGGCCGGGGGCGAAACCGGTTTCGGCCGGGTCCGCGCCACATGCGGGCGGTACGGGGAGACCGTGGGGTCGCCGGTCAGCCAGAACCGCCACGGGCGGTCGGCGGCCACGCTGATCCCGACCCGCGGGCCCTGGCTGATGCGCGGAACCTCCTGGCCGGAACCGGCCAGGACGGACGGCAGGATCCGCAGCTCTGAGGCGGGGTCGCACACGTCGGCGCCGTCGAAGCCGCGGTCGATCCCGAGCGCCTGACAGAGCCGGGCCGGCCCACGAGCCAGGTCGTTCTCGGCGACCTGTCTGGCACCGTTCCGGCCCGCCATACGCCGGGCCGCCGCGAGCGCGACGCCGTCGGTCACTCGGGCGGCCCGCAGCAGCACCGCGGACGCGGTCCCCTCCGGCAGGCAGACCAGGTTCACACAGAAATGCATACCGTAGGTGAAGTAGACGTACGCGTGGCCTGGTTCGCCGAACATGACCGCGTTGCGGCTGGTCCGGCCGCGGTAGGCGTGTGAGGCGGGATCCACCTGGCCCTCGTACGCCTCGACCTCGGTCAGCGTCACCGTTACCAGCCCTTCGCGGGTCTCGTGCGCCAACACGCAGCCCAGCAGCCGGGGAGCCACCTCGAGCGCGTGCCCGGCGAAGAACCCGCGCGGGAGCACCGCGCCACCGGCGGGCCCTACGTCCCGAGCGTCCAGCACGCTATCGCTCCCGGTCAGCCCGCCGCCCAGGCGGCGTGCTCGTCGACCACCCCGCGCAGCGCGGCCAGTTGCTCCGTCACCCGCTCCGGCGCGGTCCCCCCGTATGCCTTCCGGGCCGCCAGCGCACCCGTCACCGACAGGACCTCCCGCACGTCCGGTGTGAGATGCGCCGAGATCTTGGCCAGGTCCTCGTCACTCACGTCGGGCAGGTCGCAGTCGTGCACCTGGCACCACACGACCAGGTGCCCCACCACCTCGTGCGCCTCGCGGAACGGGACGCCGCGCCGGACGAGGAATTCGGCCAGGTCGGTGGCGAGTGCGAAGCCAGTGCTCGCGGCCGCTGACATCCGTTGCGCATGAACGCGGAGCGTGCTGACCAACCCGGCCAGCGCGGGCAGGACCAGCAGCAGCGTGTCCACCGCGTCGAACACCGGCTCCTTGTCCTCCTGCAGGTCACGGTTGTAGGTGAGCGGGAGTCCCTTGAGCGTCGTGAGCAGCGCGGTAAGGCCGCCGATCAGCCGGCCCGCCTTCCCCCGCGCCAGCTCCGCCACGTCGGGGTTCTTCTTCTGCGGCATGATCGAGGAGCCGGTGGCGTAAGCGTCGTCGATCTCCACCCAGCCGAACTCCTGGGACGACCACAGCACGATCTCCTCGCCGAGCCGGGACAGGTGCACCCCGAGCAGGGCCGCGGCGAAACAGAACTCGGCCGCGAAGTCGCGGTCGCTCACCGCGTCCATCGAGTTCGGCGCGGCGCTGTCGAAACCGAGCTCGGCGGCGACCGCCTCCGGGTCCAGCGGCAGTGAGGAGCCGGCCAGCGCACCCGCGCCGAGCGGCGACACCGCGGCACGCTTGTCCCAGTCCCGCAGGCGGCCGACGTCGCGGGTGAGGGCCTGTGCATGGGCGAGCAGCTGATGGGCGAAGACCACTGGCTGCGCGTGCTGGAGGTGAGTCATGCCCGGCGCCGGGGTACTGACGTGCTCCGCCGCCTGTGCGAGCAGCGCGGTCTGCAGTTCGGCCACGCGCGAGACGATGAGGCGCACGTGGTCGCGCAGATAGAGCCGCAGGTCGGTGGCGACCTGGTCGTTCCGGCTGCGGCCGGCCCTCAGCTTGCCGCCGAGCGAGCCGACCCGCTCAAGCAGGCCGCGCTCCAGCGCGGTGTGCACGTCCTCGTCGGCGGCGGCTGGGCGGAACTCGCCGTTGCGGCAGGCGCGGGAGAGGCCGTCCAGGGCGGCAAGCAGCCGGGCGAGCTCACCGTCATCCAGCAGCCCGGCCTGGTGCAGCACGCGGGCGTGCGCGACGGAGGCGAGCAGGTCGTAGGGAGCAAGCCGCCAGTCGAACTGGACGCTGACCGAGAGCCGCGCGAGCGCCTCGGCCGGCCCGGATTCGAAGCGGCCGCCCCACAACCGCGTCGGTCTGCGCTCCTGCTCTGCCACCGGGCTCCTCTCAGCGATACGTTCTCGGCCAGACTGCACTGCCACCTTCGATGATGTGGCGTGCCCTCTGCGCTCAACACACAAGAACAACCACGATCATGGAAACCAGGCCCGGCCGGCCGGCTCGGCCGCGTCACGCCAGCCGCACAGGGACCGCGCCGGCGGTGCCGGGCCGGTGAGGTCAGTCTCCGGCCCGGCGATCCCGCATCGCGGAGACCTTGCTCGGCAGGCCCCACAGCTCGACGAACCCCTTGGCCAGTGTCTGGTCGAAGGTGTCGCCCGTATCGTAGGTGGCCAGCCCGTAGTCATACAGCGATTCCGGGCTGCGCCGACCGGTCACCACCGCCTGGCCGGCGTGCAGCCGCAGCCTGGTGTCGCCGGTCACGTGTCGCGAAGCCTGCGCCATGAACGCGTCAAGCGCGGCCTTGAGCGGGGAGAACCACAGGCCGTCGTAGACCAGTTCGGTCCACCGCTGCTCCGCTTGCCGCTTGAACCGGGCCAGGTCAAGTTCCATGCACACGCTCTCGAGCTCGGAGTGCGCCGTGATGAGGGCGATGGCGGCCGGCGCCTCGTAGATCTCCCGGCTCTTGATCCCGACCAGCCGGTCCTCGACCATGTCCACCCGGCCTACCCCCTGCGCACCGGCCCGGGCGTTCAGCTCGGTGATGATGGCCAGCGGCGACAGGGGCCTGCCGTCGATCGCGACCGGGGCACCGTCGGCGAAACTGATCACTAGCTCGTCGGGTTCCCGTGGCACTCCGGGATCCTCGGTGTAGCTCCAGACGTCGTCATGGGGCGCCTCCCAGATGTCCTCCAGGTGCCCGGTCTCGCAACTGCGCCCCCACAGGTTCTGGTCGATCGAGTACGGCGACCGGGATGTCACGTTGATCGGCAGCCCTTTCTCCTCGGCGAAGGCGATCGCCTTATCCCGGGTCATGCCCGAGTCGCGGACCGGCGCTAGCACCTTGACCTCGGGGGCGAGGCTGGCCATGCCCACCTCGAACCTGACCTGGTCGTTGCCCTTGCCGGTGCAGCCGTGCGCGACCGCGTCTGCTCCGCGCTCGCGGGCCACCCGGGCCAGGTGGGTGACGATGAGCGGCCGCGAGAGCGCCGAAACCAGCGGGTAGCGGTTCATGTAGAGCGCGTTGCCCTGCAGCGCGGGCAGGCAGTAGCCGGCCGCGAATTCCGCCCGCGCGTCGACCACCTCCGCGGCGGTGGCGCCGCAGGCAAGCGCCCGGTCGCGGATCACGGTAAGGTCCTCGCCGCCCTGGCCGACGTCCACCGCGACCGCGATCACTTCGGCACCGGTCTGCTCAGCGATCCAGCCGATGGCAACCGATGTGTCCAGGCCGCCGGAGTAGGCGAGCACTACGCGTTCTGTCATGAGATACCCCTTGTTATTGGTCGCGTCCGGGTTGGCCGGCGCTGCTCACGGTGTTGGTGCGTGCGGTACCGACGGCGGTCTCATGGCCGCTCCCTCATGGCCGCTCCGCTCGGCGTTCCGCCAGCCGGAGCAGCGCGTGCGCCACCTGCTCCCCTCCGGCCGGATCTCTGGTGATCACCAGGACGGTGTCATCGCCGGCCACGGTGCCGAGGATGGACGCCCATCCCGCGTGGTCGATGGCGGACGCGAGCAGCTGGGCGCCCCCCGCCGGGGTGCGCAGCACCACCAGGTTCGCGCTCGCCTCGGCGCTCACGAGAAGATCCGCGACGCGTGGCAGCGCGCCGGGCGGGGTGTCGTCGGCCGCATCGCCGGGCAGGGCATCCTGCGAGCTGCTCGCGGGCGGGCCTGCTACGCCGCCGGGCGGAGAGCCAGGGCCCCCCGGGTCGCCGGGCAGCGCGTAGACGAGCGCGCCGCCTGCGACGCGCAGCCGGACCGCGCCCAGGTCCTCCAGGTCACGCGACAGGGTCGCCTGGGCGACCTTCACTCCGCGCTGGGCCAGCAGGTCAGCGAGTTCCTCCTGTGACCGCACGCGGGCGCGGGTGAGGATGTCGGCGATCTGCGCCTGCCGCGCGGCCTTGGTCACCGGGCTCACGGCGGTCATGCCGGACGCCCCAGCAGCCAGGCCAGCAACGGCTTCTCCGCGTGCAGCCGGTTCTCGGCCTCGTCCCAGACCACGCTGGCCGGGCCGCCGAGCACGGCCGCAGTGATCTCCGCGCCCCGGCGCGCGGGCAGGACTGCGACCGTGCGGGGCACGGCCAGCGGGCGGTGGCCGAGGCGGCCCGCCTTCGTGGCGCCGGCCAGGTCCAGCACCTCGGCCTGCTCGGCTGGGGCCAGATCGTCGTCGCGGAGAAAATGACGTGGCATCACGGCTCCTGGGCGGGGGGTGTCGTGCTGGTCGCCCTGCCAGCCCCGCTGCGGGCGGGTTCGGGCCGGGTACCGCGGGCGGCCTCGGCCGCCTGGTCCAGGATGGCGGGCAGGGCGGCCAGGAACTCCCCCGCCTGGCCGGCGCTCAGGATGAGCGGCGGGGCGAGCCGGATCGCGTCCGGCTGTACGGCGTTCACGAGGAACCCGGCCTGCCGGCAGGAGGCCTCCACCGCCGCGGCGGCCGGCTGGGCCAGCAGTGCGGCCAGCCAGAGGCCCCGCCCCCGCACCCCGCTGAGCAGCGGGTGCCCCACGGCGGCCAGGCCGGATGCGAGCCGGCCGCCGACGTCCGCCGCGTGGGCGAGCAGGCCGTCGGACTCGATCGTGGCTAGCACGGCGAGCGCGGCGGCGCACGCCACCGGATTGCCCCCGAACGTGCTGCCATGGTCGCCCTTGCGCAGCGCCGTGCCGGCGGCGTCGAGCCCGATGCAGGCGCCGATCGGCAGCCCGCCGCCCAGCCCTTTGGCCAGGGTGAGCACGTCCGGCACCACGCCGTCCGCTTGGTGCGCGAACCAGGCACCGGTGCGCCCGATCCCGCTCTGGATCTCGTCGATCACCAGCAGCGCACCGGCCGCGTCACACGCCCGCCGCGCCGCGCTCAGGTATCCGGCGGGGGCCGGCACCACTCCGGCCTCCCCCTGGCAGGGCTCGATAAATACGGCCGCACAATCCGGCCCCACGGCAGCCGCGAGCGCGTCCGCATCGCCGTAGGCGACAAAGCGGACCTCAACCCCGAAGGGGCCAAACGGCTGGCGTATCGACTCTTTGCCGGTCAGCGCGAGTGAGCCCATGGTGCGGCCGTGAAAACCGCCCTCGGCGGCGACGATGACCGGACGTGACGGGCCCTGACGGCGGCGGACCAGCTTGATTGCCGCCTCGTTGGCCTCCGTGCCGGAGTTGGTGAAGAAGACCCGGCCGTCGGGGCCCAGCAGGGCGAGGAGGCGTTCGGCGAGCGCGATCTCGCCCTCGTGGAGGAACAAGTTGGAGGTGTGGGCGATGGCGCGCACCTGGCGGGTCACCGCCTCGACGACCGCCGGGTGGGCGTGGCCAAGCGAGCTGACCGCGATGCCGGCGATGAGGTCGGTGTACTCCCGGCCGTCGGCGTCCCAGACCTTGCAGCCCTCACCGCGTGTCAGCGCCAGCGGCGGCACCCCGTAGGTCGGCATGAGGGCGGCCTCGAACCGCGCCTGGAGCAGTGGGGTGGCGCTCATGGGACGCCTCCTTGATCGCGGACACTTTTATGCGCTATTCGCGGGAAATCGCCCGTGATCATGAGTGGGCCCCATCCGGGATCACCATCGTGCCGATGCCGGAGTCGGTGAAGATCTCCAGCAGCACCGAGTGCGGCAGCCGGCCGTCGAGCACGTGCGCCTGCGGGACGCTGCCTCGCACGGCGCGCAGGCAGGCCTCCATCTTGGGGATCATGCCGGCGCTCAGGCTGGGCAGGAGCCGCTCCAGCTCGGCCGCCGTGAGCAGGCTGATCACGTCGCCGGACGGGGGAACCTGATCGCCGGTTCGGACCTTTGCCCCCAGGGGGGCAGGGAACTGAACTGGCGATGAGTTGCCCTCATCCCACCTGGCGTGGAGGCCCTCCACGTCGGTCAGCACCACCAGCTTGGCGGCGCCGAGCGCGACCGCCAGGGCGGCGGCGGCCGTGTCGGCGTTGACGTTGTAGATTTCTCCGCCGGCGCCGCGCGCCACGCTGGACACGACCGGCACCCGGCCGTCGGCGAGCAGGGCCCGGAGGGCCGCCGGGTTAACGGTGTCGATCTCGCCGACCATCCCGATGTCGACGCGCTCGCCGTTCACCAGCGCCTCCCGGCGGCTGGCGGTGAACAGGTTGGCGTCCTCCCCGGACATACCTACCGCGAACGGGCCGTGCCGGTTGATCAGCCCGACCACGTCCCGGTTGACCTGGCCGGTGAGCACCATCCTGACTACGTCCATCGTCTCCGGGGGGGTCACCCGCAGCCCGGCCGTGAACGTGCTGGCGACACCGAGCCGTTCCAGATGCGCGGAGATCTGCGGCCCTCCGCCATGCACGACTACCGGCCGGAGCCCGGCGTAACGCAGGAACACCACATCCTGCGCGAAGGCGACCTGCAGCGCTCCGTCGGTCATGGCGTGGCCGCCGTACTTGATGACGACGGTCTGGCCGTGGAAGCGGTCGAGCCAGGGCAGGGCCTCGATCAGCGTGGCGGCTTTGGCCATGGCCGCCGCCGTGTCGCTGCGCTCCCCCGCGGACGGCCCGGCGCCGGGAGCGGGCGCGGGGCGTTCTGTCGTCATGACGCTCAGGTCATCGGGACGCTCAGTCATGTCGAATAGGCCGAGTTCTCGTGGACGTAGGCGGCCGTGAGGTCGGTGGTGCGGATCGTGGCGGCGAACGGCCCGGCCGATAGGTCGACGGTGATCCTCACGTCCCGCGGCCGCAGATCCACCTTGGATCTGTCGTCCCCGGCACAGCCGTTGCGGCAGACCCAGACCCCGTTGATCGCCACGCTGAGCCGGTCCGGCTCGAACGCCGCATCGCTGGTGCCAGCGGCGGACAGTACTCTTCCCCAGTTCGGGTCCTCACCTGCGATGGCGCATTTAACCAGCGCGGACCGGGCCACGGCCCGGCCCGCAGCCAGGGCGTCGTCCTCGCTGGCGGCCCCGACCACCTCGATCGCGATCGCCTTGCTGGCCCCCTCGGCGTCTGCCTGCAGCTGGCGGGCGAGGTCGGCGCACACCTCGGTAAGGACGCGGGCGAAGTCATCTGGGGCAGGGCGGGCGTCGGCCGCGCCGCTGGCCAGCAGCAGCACGGTGTCGTTGGTGGACATACAGCCGTCGGTGTCCAGCCGGTCGAACGTGAGCCGCGTCGCCGCCCGCAGGGCGGTACCGAGCTCGGCCGGGCCGAGGTCGGCGTCGGTGGTGAGGACGCACAGCATGGTGGCGAGCGCGGGCGCGAGCATGCCCGCCCCCTTGGCCATCCCCCCGATCGTGTAGCCGTCGGCACGCTGGAAGGCGATCTTGGCAACAGTGTCGGTGGTCCTGATGGCGTCGGCGGCCGCCAGTCCGCCGACGCGAGAGGCCTCGCCGACCGCCGCGTCGGCCCCTGCCAGCAGGCGATCCATCGGCAGGCGCTCACCGATCAGCCCAGTCGAGCAGATGGCCATCTCGCCCGCGGAATCGTCCAGCGTGGCCGCGAGGCGTTCGGCACTGGTGTGGGTATCGGTGAAGCCGAGCGGGCCGGTGCAGGCGTTCGCCCCGCCCGAGTTGAGCAGCACCGCCCGCACCCGGCCGCCGCGCACGACCTGCTGCGTCCATAGCACCGGCGCGGCCTTCACCCGGTTAGCGGTGAACACGGCGGCGGCAGCCCGGGACGGCCCGTCGTTGACGACCACCGCGACATCACGGGCGCCAGACGGTTTGAGCCCGGCTGCCACGCCTGCCGCGCGGAACCCAAGCGGCGCGGTGACGCTCATGTGTCTGCCTCCCCCGCGGGCGTTTCACTTGGTGCTGCCGGAGGCGGTGTCATGGTGCGACTCCCTGCGCGGTCAGGCCCGCCGTCTCCGGCAGGCCGAGCATGAGGTTGGCGGCCTGCACGGCCTGCCCGGCAGCGCCCTTGCCCAGGTTGTCCAGCGCCGCGACCACGACGCAGCGCCCGGCGTGGGCATCGACGGCTGCCTGCAGGTGGACGGCGTTGGAGCCGACGGTCGCAGCCGTGGTCGGCCAGCGGCCCTCGGGGAGCAGATGGACGAAGGGCTCGCCGGCGTAGGCGTCGGCCAGCGCCGCCCGCACCGCCGGCGTGCTGGCCTCGCCGCTGGCCGGCCGGATCGTGCAGGTCGCGAGAATGCCTCGCGGCATGGGCGCCAGCATCGGCGTGAACGAGACGGTTGGCTGGACGATTTCTGCGTTCGCCTGCCGGGCCCCTTGCCCGCTGGTCACCCCGGCCAGGGCCTGCTCGATCTCGGGCGTGTGCCGGTGCGTTCCGCCCACCTGGTAGGCGGAGACCGCGCCCATCACCTCGGTGGCGAGCGGTGCCGCCGACACGGAGCGGCCGGCACCGGAGGTGCCCGAGGCAGCGACGATCACGATGTCCCGAGGCTCGGCCAGGCCGGCGGCGAGTAGTGGGGCAAGCGCGACGATTGCCCCGGTGGCGTAACAGCCCGGAGACGCGACCCGGCGCGCGGCGCTGATCCGGGCCCTCGCGCCCGGCAGCTCGGGCAGTCCATACGTCCAGCAACCCGCGTGGCCGGTGCGGTAGTACGTGGCCCACGCCCGCGGGTCGGCAAGGCGGAAGCTTGCGCTGAGGTCGACGACCGCGACGTGGCCAGGCAGCGCCGCGGCAAGTGCTGCCGACTCCTCGTGGGGCAGGGCCAGAAAGACCAGATCCGCTGCTGCCAGCAGCCCGGGATCGGCCCGGCCGAAGGTGTGCCCGGCCAGTGCCGGCAGGTGTGGGTGAACGTCGGTCACGGGCGTGCCCACGCTCGCGCCAGCGCTAACCGGGCCGATTTCCAGGTCCGGGTGACCGGAAATCAAGCGCAAGAGTTCACCGCCGGCATACCCGCTGGCGCCCGCGACCGCGACCCGGATTCCCACACGCTCCTCCCAGAAGGCCTCGCTGCCGGGCACAGCTGCCGTCCCGACCTGCAAGAGTATGCATTGCATTGATTATTTATGCAAACAGGTTTCAGGCTGTGGAGCCCCGGCTAGGACCAAACGCACGACCGGGCGCGGCGGCGAAGCCGAAGCGGTGGGCCAAGCTGGCGCGGTGGGTAAGACGAGTACAGCTGTGACCAGGGTCGCGGACACTTTTCGGGGGCGCGTCCACGTCTCAGGTCGTCAGGGCAAGGCCACGCGATACACGGCATGATGAGGGGCGGAAAGGAGCCCCCATGCCCCGTCGCTGCTCGCGGCCCGTCGCCGCCCCGGTCTTGGCGGCGCTGATGCTTGGCATGGTGGCCGGCTGCGGCGGCAAGCCGGCTGGAGCCGGGACCCAGACCGGCGAGCCTGCCGCAAGCAGCAAGCCGCTGACTGCGTGTGGCACCACCCGTACCTCTGCGGGAGTGCCGGTGGACATCGAGATCGAGCACGGCCAGGTACCGTGCCCGGCCGCACTGGCGGTCGAACGCGACTACGCGCGTGCGCTCGCCTCAGGCCACGTCCCCGGCAATGGCGGCGGGGCGCCGGTGAAGGTACGTGGATGGGTTTGCAAGGGGTTCGCCACCCCCGAGGTGCTGGCCACAGGACACACATCCACCTGCAGGAGGGGCAGCGCCCAGATCCTCGCGGTGCTGAAGATGCCTAACACATCGGCTCCCTCGTCCTGAGAGGGAAACCGTTCCAGCCCAGCAATCACGGCCTGGAACCAGGAACACCGCTCGGGTGGATCAGACCTGCCCGAGCCTGCCGACCTCTGCGGGTGAGTTGACCACGGCATTCTCGGTGACCACGCACACCTGGTCGCGCCCGGCCCGCTTCGCCCCGTACAGCGCCCGGTCCGCCGCCGCCAGCAGGTCCGTGATCTGAGTACCGCTGTCCCAGGGCCCTCCAAGTGCGGCCACGCCCATGGACACCGTTACCCGGACCTGTCCCCCTTCCGGCAGATTGCCCACATCCAAGGCCGAGGAAGCTATGTGATCGCGAATCCGTTCCGCGATGCCATAGGCATCCAACGCCATCGTGTGCGGGAGAAGGAGGGCGAACTCCTCACCACCAAAACGGCCAACCAAATCATATTCGCGCAAAAAAATACGGAAAGTCCGGGCAATTGATCGAAGCGCCCTGTCCCCCACCAGATGGCCGAAAGTATCATTGACGATCTTAAAGTGGTCAATGTCCACCAGTGCAAGCGCCAACGGGGTACGGGTCCGCACCGCCCGCGCCACCTCTGCCGCAGCCTCCCGTTCCCAGGTCCCTGCATTGAGCAACCCAGTCTTGGAATCAATGCGAGATGCGTTGACCAGCTGGTTGTGCCGGAGAGAACGCTGCAACAGCGTGACGAACGGAAGAGCGAACACGATGGTGAGTGCGCTGATGGCAACCGCGAGCGTCACCAGGACTGCTACGCACAGCTCAGCGACGTCGTTCTGCACGACCTCGCGGGTGAGGAGAAGCTCCCTGAGGCGCGTGGTGGGATCAGAGCCCTTGACGGCCGGTAGCAGAAGGCCCAGGTTCACTGCCCACTGGGAGATACCCGCCAGCGCCACCACGAGCATCCAGAGCGAACCAGGGAAGCCTGGCGTGGGGGACAGGCCGAGGCCGGGTCCGACTGTGTGAAAGACCAGCGAGGCAGTGCCACAAGAGAGCCCGATCACCGCCGCGCTGAATACTCTTCTATGGATCGGCAACCGGCGGACGCGAAGCTGGCACAGCGTGACCCTGAGTATCGGCACTGTCAACGCGAACACCGGTGAGAGCAAGATCGCAGCTGGAAGTTCCCATACGCCATAGATGTGGCTCGTGAAGCCAGCGTTTTCCCCGGATCGCCGGGTGAGTTCGACCGTGCCAGCACTGCCCAGAAGCAAGCCGCCGAAGAGGATCAACTCGTGCACGGAGAGCGACACCATGGTGCCTGTTACAGCGATCGCCACCCCGTAGACAGTGACAACGACCACGATGTAGGCAACAAGCCATCGCTGGTACCCCCACGCCGGCCAGCGCCGAACAGCCCGCAGCCGCTCGCGCATGGGCTGGCGGGGGCTAAGGTACATCGGCTCCTCCTCAGTGGCGTGCCGGAGGCATTACCACAGACATCTACAGTAGCGCGGTGTAAGAGCAGTGCCCCGTATTGTCACAGAAGCTATGCGCCTCCTGTCAACCCCCCGTTACCCACAGGCACCAGGCCCAGCAGATCGTGGTCTCCTGAGGGCTCAGAGTACCCTGCCGTAAAACTCCTTGTGGTTACAGGTATCACGATATTCCCGACACATGGCATCCTCCATGCGAACGTAAGTCTTATGTAAACAGCGAGGCGGCCGCAGCAGGAGGGAGGCGTGCGCGATCGGGGGCCACGACCGGGACCGGCCACCGGCACCGCCACACCAGGAGGGAAGGAGGCCGCTATGCGAGGCCACGACTGGGGCTGACCCATATCTACCACCCGCCAGCTACCAGCACGAAAGGAGACCCTCGCCATGCGAGGCCACGACTGGGGCTGACCATCCCCGCCACCCGCCAGCCACCAGCACGAAAGGAGACCCGCCATGCGAGGCCACGACTGGGGTTAAGCGCCCACCTGCGATCTGGGCAACTAACTCACTGCTCGTAGTGAGTCAGTTACAGACCCTAACGGACACGTCAGCCGCGAGGTCGGCTGGCGACGATAAGCACAGCGCCAAGAGCGCCAACGATGCCGCACACCGCGATCACGATCGACGGTGAGTACCGCTGAGCGGCCGCGCCAGCAGCGATCATGGCCGCACCCTGCCCCAGGCCCATTCCTGCCTGGGCGACTCCGAATGCCTGACTGCGCAGTTCATGCGGCGCCGCTGAGACAAAGGACGCATTGGCGGCCAGAAGGTAACAGCTGAACACCCCACTAGCGGCCAGGATCATCAGCACCCACGGCAGTGTCGGCCTGAGTGCGAACAGGATCAGGACAGCGCACGACATGATCGCCAGTGGACCCATCCAGCGTAGACGCCGGACAGGTTCGACGAACCGGCCGAAGCTGATTGCGCCTAGGCATGATCCCAGCGCGCCAGCGGCCAGGATCATGCCGACCGCGATCGGACCTCCGCCGACGGACATCGCGAGCGGCGCGGAGACTCCTTCATGCACGTCGAGAATCGCGACAAGCCAGGCCAGAAGCATGGGGAAGCGCAGCTTTGGATCGGTGAAGACTAGCCGGAGACCGCCCATCATGCCCATCAGTGCTATCCCGTCGCGGCGTGCCCGAGACCGGGCGGCTGCCCGGGCGTCCACCCATAGACGGGTGATCACCGCTGACAGGATGTAGGTTGCCGCGTCGACAAGTAGCGAAGTGCGGATCCCGAAGGCGCCGACCACTAGGCCCCCCGCGGCGAAGCCCAGCACTTGGGCGAATTGCAAGGTGGTGAGCGTGACGGCGGTCCCGACGACGTAGCGGTCACCAGCCAGAATGTCAGCGTAGAGCGCCGCCCTTGCGGACGTGAACGGCGCGCTGATCAGAGTCACGAGAAAGAGGAGACACACCAGGGTCGCGATCGGCATGCCGGGTAGGGCCATAGTTGCGACAAGCGCAGCTCGGCCAAGATCGCAGGCGATCATGACTTCCCGGCGGGGCAACCGGTCCGCAATACCGGAGAGGGTCACTCCGCCAAGAGCCGTGGGGATGACGCTTGCCGCGAAGGTGACGGCCGCCAGGAGCGGCGATTGCGTTCGGGCGAAAACCAGCAGTGTCAGCGCCACACGGGCCAGCTGATCGCCGGCGACGGATAGAACCTGGGCGAGCCATAGAGCACGGAACTCGCCCACAGCGAAGACCGCGCCAAAGGTTGCTGGCGAAGCGGCCGTAATCGGAGCAGACGGACGCACAGGATCTGACGGTGGCATGCTAGGTCTCCGACTGATGACGATTCCTTCCTTGGATGGCGGAGCCTGGCATAGCAAGCAGGCATGACGGTAGGGACCGCGCAGATGATACCGACATCGCAACCCCAAGGCCGCTAACCGTCAAGTACCAGACCGTCACTGGGTGTTGATTAGCCCAACCTTCGTCGGATCATCTTTCTACGAGTGGTTGAGCATAGCTGCCCCAGCGGCCCATGGTGCCGCAGCGCCCTGTTCGCGTCCTTACCCCGTGGAACGTTGTCGCAATGCTTGGAGAGCTTCCTGAACCTTGTCCTCATAGATAGGCAGACGCAGTTCACGGAAGATGGGGAGGCTGTCCCTCAGGAAGCGCTCAGCTCGCCCAGGATTATCCGTTGCGGCGTGCACGCAGCCGAGCTTGAACAAGCACACAGCCTGGAAGCGGCGGATGAAGTGATCACGAAAGACCGGCAGCGCCTGCTCGAACGCTGTCATAGCATCCTGATACCGGCCGAGCCCGTAGTAGGCATCCCCGAGCATGCCCATGGCCAGTGCCTGGCCAGGCAGGTCGCCTACCTTCCGGCACAGTTCGAGCCGCCGCAACGACAAGTAGATCGCTTCTTGGTACCTGCCCGCCCTGGAACAGCCGTACGCGAGAGTGTGGAGCGCGTACTGTACGAACGAATCAGCCCCCAACTCGACTGCGAGGCTCAGCCCTCGTTCGCAGGCGGCCCTAGCCTTCTCGTGATCGCCGAGCATGGTCAGGCTCTGACCGAGGGCCCGGATGGTCATGTACTCCGCATGCTTATCGCCACATTGCTGGGCAACGGCCAGGCCCCGTTCTGCGTCCGGTCGCGCGGCTTCAAAGCGGTTCTGGTCCCATGCGGCAACGCTTCGCCAGGACAGGGCAAGGGCCAGGTGGCTGGTGTCCCCACATCGCTCCAGCATGGCAACACATTCGTTCAGCAGGTTCGTCGCATCGGTGGCGTAGCCACGTTCGACAGTGGCGGCGCCCAGCCTGAGCAATGATCTGGCTGTTGCCTGGGTGTCGTTGGCTGCTCTGGCTGCATCGGCGATTGACCGCCACATCTGCACGGCGTCGAGGTAGCGACTCTGCAGGTGCTGGAACTCGGCCAGGCGGAGCGCCAGCCGTGTCGCGTATTCGTACCGGCCGAGCTGGCAAGCCTGTCTG
>Ga0114129_10006157_pt1 | contig 17020 bp, 11 predicted proteins | sample RhiMetdeltSRZDD1_FD_80071 | JGI IMG/M metagenome (GOLD analysis project Ga0114129, IMG submission 80071) | Populus rhizosphere microbial communities from Tennessee, USA - Rhizosphere MetaG P. deltoides SRZDD1 (version 2) (version 2) | ecosystem: Host-associated > Plants > Roots > Rhizosphere >... | reverse complement strand
GTGAAAGGATTCACGGGTTTCACCTGCGGCGTCTGGAGTTGGAATGCAACCGGAAGAATCGGATCGATTTCGCGGGTGACAGGAACGTTCGTGGCCGTTCGTTTGACTCCGCTCCTCCATACGACGGTGACCACGTCGATCACCGTTGCATTGCCCACTCCGAACCAGGCTATTTGGGGAGCCATCGACGAATACCCGGATCCGGCCGTGATCTGACCGACCGTGCGAACGTCGCCAATTTGAATGAACACCCGAGCGCCAACGGCATCCTTGTTTCCTGCTTCCCCTTGAGGCCGGAAGGAAATTGCTGAACCGGTGGGCCCCATGTTCTCGTAGAGGAGCGATCGGGCCGCGGTAGCGTGGACCATGCTCCCCGAAGGAAGCAGAAAGTCCAGATCACCGTCATGGTCGAAATCACAGGCGGTGGGTCCATGCCCAGCCGTGCGGTTTGACAGACCCACCTGCGGACCAACTTTTTCGAAGGTTCCGTTCTGTAGGTTGTGATACATGATGTCCGTCTCGACACGATTCGGCTCCGCGCCACCTTTGGAGACGTACAAATCCGGCCAGCCGTCGTTGTCGAAATCCCAGAAACGGGCTCCCATGCTCCCGCCCACGTTCGCCACTCCCGCGGCCACCGCGATTTCCACGAAATGGCCGTTTCCATCGTTGCGGTACAAGTCGTCGTGAGCCCCCGGCATGAACGAACCGGAAACCAAATTGTTGTAGGCCCCCATGAAGATATCCAGGTCGCCGTCCCGATCGAAGTCGGAGATGTCGGTTACGAACCCAGCGAAACCGGCGCTGATCCCGGCTTGCTGTGATACGTCGACAAAGGTTCCGTCCCCCTCGTTTCGATAGAGTTGATTGGGAGGCCGAGGTGGTTCTTCGAGGGACAAGCGGCCGTCTCGATTGGCCAAACCGAGATCCGCATCGCCGTCACCATCCATGTCGAAGAACACGGCCTGATGAGAGTCGATGGTATTAGAAGTAAGACCTGCGGCCGCCGTGACATCCTCGAAGGTTGCGTTTCCCTTGTTCAGGAAGAGCCGTCGATCGGGGGTGTTGCCGTCCGGCTCCAGGCGACAGATGAATACGTCTAGAAGGTCGTCATGGTTGACATCGTCCCAGGCCGACGTGAAGTTGAATCCCAGGAGCCCAAGACCGCCGGCGTCCGGAACCTCCGTAAACACGCCGTGACCATCGTTCAGGAAGAGACGGTTCTTCTCGGGAGCGGGGTCAAGGACTTGGTAACCGCCGCAGTTGACGAACACGTCCGCATCCCCGTCGCTGTCGACGTCCGGGAAGGTGACACCGTAAACGGTCTCATCAACCACGAGTCCGGCTTGTTGCCTCCGCTCTTCGAATTTCAGATTGCCAAGGTTCCGGTAGTAGAAGAGCCCTCCGGGATGGAGCAACCCGTCCGCCATCAGCCCGACGCCAAAGTCCTCGAGCCCATCCCCATCCATGTCGGCCCACGCGGTGCCGCGGCCATGACCCACGAGATTGAATCCGGCGGATTGGCCGATCTCCACCAAGCTCGGCAACGTTTCTTGTCCGAACGCGGCGCCGGCATGGATGCCTGACCCAGCAAGAAGCAGGCTACTGAGGCAAATGCGGAGGGAAATCATGTGCACCTTCGTGTGGGTTAACCAAGCGAGCTGGCCGAGGGAATCAGGGTTTGGCCGTTAATTCTACGCCCGAGGAGGGGAAAACTTCAAAAAATGTTTGGGGGGCGCTTTGGACCACGTATAGACGGCAACGGAAGGTTTCCCGGTTCACTCACTTTTCCGCGACGATTCCGAAGGCCTTTGGCCATGGCCGCACCCGGGAGAACCCCGCCGTGCGAAGCCGATCGCTCACGCCGCGCGTGACGTTCATCGTCGACCGATTCTCCGGGTTCCCGACGTAGTGGAAGAGCCGCCCCTTCGCTCTCAGGACCCGGTGCAATTTCCCATAGAACGTGGCCCCGTAGAGTTGACCGGCCAGGCTGATCACCGGCGGGTCGTGAATGATGCGGTCGAACATTCCCTCCGGAAAGGTTTCCACCAGTTCGTCGGAGTCGCCCAGATGCTGGGTGATCCGTGGGTTGTCAAAGAGGCCCTGCGACCAGGGGTTCTGGCGGGCGATCTCCTGGGCGCCCGGATCTAGCTCGATGGTGTGAACGTGCACCGCGGTCCGCGCCGCCTCGATGGCCGTGTATCCCAGGCCAGTGGCGGTATCGAGCACCACGCCTCGAATCGGTGCGATCGCTTGAACCTTGGCCAGGCCGTCCTGATAGGGGTCGCAGCCCTTGATCCGGTGCATCGTGAACCCGGCCACCAGCATGGTTGGAGCGCCCGCGGTAGGCATCAAACTGCAGGGCCGATTCGTGGTCGCGGAGAAAGCTTGGATTTTCTTGGGCTGGCCACCTTGGATCGCGAAGCAGCCGTTCTCCGAGCCGGTGATCTCGCCAATCGCCTTCCAGTCCAGGTGCTCGCCGTTCGGCAAGAAGAGGCCCTCGGGACCGAGCGTCGCCTCGATCTCAGTAAGCCCGAGGTCGGGCGACACGGTGATGCCCGCCGGCGCTTCCCGGTTCCGGGGAAATAGCTGCGTCTGGAAGTGGGAAAGGATGACGGGCAGCATGGAATCCGGGCTGAGTCTAAGCCGGAATCGTTAAGCGCGTTTTAATGGTTGCTTCCCGGTCTCTTATCCTCTACAATTTCGATGCTCATCTAATTAGACATCGGTGAAAGGACCGTCCCCTATGAACCCCGACGACTTCCAGACTCTGCTCCAATTCCTGAAGGCGCTGGCCGACGAAAGCCGCCTCAAGGTCCTCGGACTGCTCGCCACCCAGGAGCGCAGCGTCAAGGAACTCGCGGATCATCTCAATCTCAAGGAGCCCACCGTGTCACACCACCTGTCCCGGCTCCAGGAACTCGGTCTCGTGAGTATGCGGGCCGAAGGCACCGTCCACCGGTACCGGTTGGAGGCGGCGACGCTTCATCGGATGTCCCGTGAGCTATTCACGCCAACGCAAGTGGCGTCCATCGCAGACACGGTGGAGGGCGAGAACTGGGAACGAAAAGTCCTGCGTACTTACTTCAACGGTGAAACTCTAACCAGTATTCCGTCCACGCGTAAGAAGCGCGATGTGGTGCTGAAATGGCTCGTCAACCGCTTCGAGCCGGGTTCCGTATACCCAGAGGCCAAGGTCAACGAGATCATCAAGCGCCACCATCCCGACACCGCCACCCTGCGCCGGGAATTCATTATGACGAGATTGATGGAGCGAAAGAAGGGAATGTACTGGCGGACGGATGGAGCGCCTGGAACATAGCTGGATAGGATCTCGCCCGCGTTGTAGAGTGTCATCCCACCCTCGCCAGCCATACAGGAGACCCCCTTGACTTCCCCGCGCTGGATCCCGATGTCCGCCATCTTTGCTTTGATTTGTGCGCTGGCCCCCGCTTCGAGCCCGGCCGCCGAACGGGCGCTCTGGCTCCGATACCCGGCCATTTCGCCGGACGGAAAGACCATCGTCTTCGAATACCGGGGCAACCTCTGGAGAGTGCCTTCCGCGGGCGGCGATGCGATCCCGCTCACGGTCAGGGAGTCCTACAATTCGTATCCGGTATGGTCGCCGGACGGAAGCCGGATCGCCTTCGCCTCGGACCGGAACGGCAACTTGGATGTCTACGTGATGCCGGCCGAAGGAGGGGCGGCGAAGCGCCTCACCGTGCACTCGTTGGACGAGGTGCCGACGAGCTTCATGCCGGACGGCAAGTCGGTCCTGTTCTCGGCATCGATCCTCGACGCGCCGACCAACGTGCTCTTTGTAACCGGCGCGCAGCCCGAACTCTATCGCGTGGACCTCGAAGGGCACATGCCGGAGCAAGTGCTGACCACGCCGGCCCCCTACGCCGTCTATGACCGCGCGGGCAAGCGGCTCCTTTACTCGGATCAGCGCGGTTACGAAATGGAATGGCGCCAGCACGACCACTCCGCCTTCGCCCGCGACGTTTGGATCCAGGATGTTGCGACGAACAAGTTCACCCGCCTCACCGCGTTCGGCTACGACGACCGCCAGCCGGTGTGGGGTCCGGACGAGCAATCCATTTTCTACCTGTCCGAGCAGAGCGGCACGTTCAACGTATGGACGATGAAGCTGTCGGATCCGGAGCATCCGGTTCAGGTGACCCAACACACCAAGAGCCCAGTGCGCTTTCTCTCCGCCTCGCACGGAGGGGATCTCTGCTACGCCTACGATGGCGAGCTGTGGGTCCGCCCGGCCGGGGCGAGCGAGAGCCAGCGGCTCACTATTACGGTGAGCGCCGACGACGTCGGCCGCACGGTAAAGCCGACTGACGTGTCGTCGCAGATCACCGATTTCGACGTCTCCCCCGACGGGAGCGAGATCGCGTTCGTCGCCCGCGGCGAGGTATTCGTGGCCTCGGCCGAGCACGGCGATACCCGGCGGATCACCAACACGCCGGAGCAGGAGCGCTCGGTGAGTTTCTCCCCGGACGGCCGCACGCTCATCTACGCCTCGGAGCGCGGGAACAGCTGGAAGATCTACCGCACCGACCTCACCGACAAAGACGAGCCGAATTTCTTCAACGCGACCGGCTTCAAGGAGACGCCGGTGGTGGAGAGCAGCACGGAGGCGTTCCAGCCTCACTTCTCGCCGGACGGAGCGGAGATCGCTTACCTCGAGGAGCGCACCACTCTCAAGGCCCTGAACCTGAAGACCGGGAAGACGCGCACGGTGCTGGCAGGCAATCTGAACTACTCCTACGAGGACGGCGATCAGTATTACGAATGGTCTCCGGACGGCCGCTGGTTCTCGGTGCAGTTCCTGAGTTCGGGACGCTGGTCGAGCGAGGTGGGGGTCATCCCATCCTCGGGAGATGGGAAGCTCGTCAACATCAGCCAAAGCGGCTACGAGGACGAAAAACCTTACTGGGCCCGAAAGGGTGAAGTGCTGTTCTGGCGCACCGACCGTCAGGGGCTCCGCTCCCAGGCTGGGCAACCCTCCGAGACCGACGTCTACGCCGCATTTCTCACCCGATCGGCGTGGGACCGCTACCAGCTCGATGAGGCGGCCTACGACCAGTTGATCGCGAAAGAAAAGAAGACTGAAGACAAGGGAAAGGCGGGCGACGAGAAGGACAAGAAGGAATCCAAGAAGAAGGACGATGAGGACTCAGAGAAGGGTCCCAAGCTCGCCAAACCAGTCGCGATGGACTTCGACCACATCGAGGACCGCATCTCCCGGCTCTCCTTCAACTCGGCCGAGATGGCGGGAGATGCGCTGTCAACCGACGGCGAGACGCTCTACTTCCTGGCCAAGTACGACAAGGGGTTCGACCTCTGGAAGTACACCCAGCGCAAGAAGGAGATCAAGCTGGTCGCCACGTTTGGCGCTCGCGAAGCCGGGCTCAAGCTCGACTCCAAGGGCAAGAAGGCGTTCGTGCTCCACGACGGAAAGCTGTCCATGCTGGACCTCGATTCTGAGAAGGAGACCTCTGTCGACGCGACGGCGAAGATGGATCTCGATGAATCCGCCGAGCGCGCATACATGTTCGAGCACATCTGGCGCCAGACCCAGAAGAAATTCCTGGACGTGAACATGCACGACGTGGACTGGAACGCAGCGAAGCAGTCCTACGCGCGCTTCCTGCCCTATATCGGGAACGACCGGGATTTCGCCGAGCTCGCGAGCGAGATGCAAGGCGAGCTGAACGCCTCGCACTCCGGTTGCCGCTACCGCCCCACCCGCACCGACGCTGACGAAACTGCGTCGCTCGGCTTCTATCCCGACCCCAAGCACACCGGCCCCGGCGTCGGCATTCTCGAGATCCTGGAGGGCGGTCCCCTCCAGAAAGCCGGCACTCGGATCAAGGCCGAGATGGTCATCACCGCAATCGACGGCACCGCGATCCCAGCCCAGTACGACTGGTATGCGCTCCTCAACCGGAAAGCTGATACACCGGTGCGCCTCGCCCTGTTGGATCCGAGCACGAAGGCCAACTGGGAGGAGACGGTGCATCCGATCTCCCTCGGGGAGCAGGCCCATCTTCTCTACCTACGCTGGACTCGCGCGCGGCGCGACGCGGTTGCGCAGCTCTCGGGCGGCCGGATCGGGTACGCCCACATCCGGGGCATGAACGACGGCGCCTACCGGGAGATCTTCCAGGAGATCTTCGGCCGGGATCCCGGCAAGGAAGCGATCGTGCTCGATACCCGCTTCAACGGAGGTGGGAACCTGGTCGAAGCGCTGACCGAGTTCCTCACCGGGCGCGTTTTCATGACCGACGTGCCCCGGGGCCAGAATCTAGGTGAAGAGCCGCTCTTCCGCTGGAACAAGCCGTCCATCGTGGTAATGAACGAAGGGAACTACTCGGATGCCCATTGCTTCCCGATGGCTTATACCCAGCTCGGCATCGGGGAGACAGTTGGCATGCCGGTTCCCGGAACGTGCAGCTCAGTGTGGTGGGAGCGGTTGCAGAACCGTAACCTCGTCTTCGGCATCCCCCAGGTTGCGATCAAGGACACCCAAGGCGACATCATGGAGAACAAGCAACTCGATCCAACTTACATGGTCGAGCAGGATCCTGCCCAAGTTGCCGCCGGGAAAGATCAGCAGCTCGAGAAAGCAGTCCAGGTGCTTCTTTCCAAGCTGCCGAAGAAATGAAATAAGGAGTGGTCCATGCGGAAGATAATCGTCGGCGCCTTCGTTTCCCTGGACGGCGTCATGCAGGGGCCCGGCGGGCCGACCGAAGATCCGACCAAGGGCTTCAAGTTTGGCGGCTGGGAGTTGCCCTATTTCGCTCAAGACTCCCGCGAAGAACTTGACTGGGTCTTCAAGGAGAAGTTCGATCTCCTCCTCGGCCGCAAGACCTACGAGATTTTCGCCGGGTACTGGCCGTACTACGAAAATGCGCCGCACGGCGGCATCGCGAAACTGTTCAACGAGATCAAGAAGTACGCGGTTTCTCGCTCGGGCAAGGTCGATACGAACTGGCAAGGCTCCGTGCTCCTTCGCGACATCGCCGACGTGAAGCGCCTGAAGCAAGAAGACGGGCCGAACCTCGTCACCCAGGGCAGCACCGAACTCGTGCATGGACTGCTCGCCAACGACCTGGTCGACGCGATGAGCATCTTCACAGTCCCGGTGGTGCTGGGCGGCGGTAAGAAGCTGTTCGCGGATGGCTCGGCGCCGCATTCGTTCAAGCTGACCCGCTCGCGCGTTTCGTCCAACGGCGTTCTTATCGGCCACTACGAGCGCGGCGGCGAGATCAAGATCGTCGACGGCGCGCTCGATTCACCCAGCGAGCGTGAGATCGCCCGTCGGGAGCGGATGAAGCGCGAAGGCTAACCTGCCCAAGAACTTAGCGTTTCGGTCACAAAGCCTCAAGCCGTTGCGTAATATGGTGGGTTCAATTACGAGAACGTTTCGCTCTCGATTCTAATTTCCAGGAGGTCCTTCATCATGGCAGCTACCCATTTCCGTTCCGTGCTCTTGGGAGCGGTGCTGGTCTTCTCCGGAACCACTGTCGCTTCTGCCAAGGACACCACTCCAGGCTCGAAATACGAAATCAAGGGAAACGAGCTCGAAGGTTGCGAGTGCACATCCGTGTGTCCTTGCATCTGGTCGGCCGATGCCACCGCGGATCAATGCCGAAACTTGCTTGGATGGGAGATCATAGAAGGTCATTACGGAAGCACGAAACTGGACGGTTTGGAATTTGCCGCTTCCCTGATCAAATCGGGAAAGAACATCGACAAGAGCATGGGTTCCTGGGAGGGCGTGTTGTATGTCCCCGAATCCGCCACCAAGGAGCAGCAAGAAGCAATCCAGGCAGTGATGAAATCGGAAATGGGAGGAGCGTTCGCCAAGCTCGACGTGAAACAAGCCCCTATTAAGATAACTGGGGATTCGGGTAACCAAGAACTCATCGTCGGTTCCGTGGGCCACCTCAAACTGGCCGCCCGCAAGGATTCCCACGGGAAAGTCATGCAGATCATGAACGCCCCTAGCCCTATGGCCCTGCCGGTCGAAAACTGCGCCATTGCCGAGATCAATACTTACAATGACGCTGGAACCCGCTGGGATTTTGCCGGGCACAATGCGTTCTACGGCGCATTCGAAATGAAATCGAAGTCGAATTGAAGCTTGATGCGCCTCGTCCCCGCGACGAGAGTGTGGCCAAAACGTGACCAGTTGCGTGACTCCGGCGAACTGATTCGGCCAAGACGCTTACGAGCTTGAGAGTAGGAGGGGGGGTACGAGCGCGCAAACCCCTGTTTTGATGCGGGTCCGCGCGCTCGTAAGTTACTGTTTTCTTGTGAGGATGGGCGATACCGGGGGCCGGAATCGAACCGGCACGGAGCTTACGCCCCAACGGATTTTAAGTCGAGATTTCGACCCCATGTAAGTCAGTGTCAACAAGCACGTTGCCCTTATGAGTCAAGGACATTGTGCCGAGTACCTTTTGCGCCTCAGCAAACACCGAAGAATCCGAAAGTGCAGCGTACCGTCGGGTCATGATAACGATCGCGTGGCCAAGAATCTGAAAGGACAGGCTTTTTGGACTTCGGCGTCTGAATCAAGGAATGCGTACCAGTTTCCTGGTAGCCGCGAACCCAGGAGTTAGGAGCTCATAGAAATAGATCCCGGCCGGAACGAGTTCTCCCCTAGCGCTTCGACCGTCCCATTGGACTGACTGATCCCCGGCTTCCATTACTCGGTCCACGAGCACCCGAATTTCTCGCCCGGTAAGATCGAAGATCCGAAGTTTGGCCTCTCCCCCTTTAGACAGTGTGAACGGGATCGTGCTCAGACCGTGCCTCACTGGATTAGGGAACGCGGCACCTAAGGTCGATTGGACCGCCTTTGGTTCCGGGAAAACAGCCGTAGGGAGCCTACATGGGAAGACGGCGAGACCGGACCCGTATCCCACTCCGGCCCCGAGGTCGTCATGGACCGTGTAGATCCATCCCCCGTTGACAGCGACATCCCTTGCGAATTGAGGGACATCGACACTAAATCTGATCACCGGCGAGTATGGGTTGAATACGTTGATCATAAGAAGACCAGAGGCATAGCCTCCGTTGTAGTGCACTGCATTCGCTACCGTTACGTAAAGGAAATTCCCCTCAATGGCAAGGCCAGTGCAATTGTTGGGATAGAGTTCGACATGGCTCACAAAAGTCGGAGAGAATGGATTCGTCACATCGATTACAGCAACGCTGGCGCAACAGCCCCCTACGTAGGCCAACGTGCCGGATACTAGGACCCTATAGCCCGCTACGTAGGTGTGGTTCAAATACCCCACGTTCCTCGGAATTGCCGGATTCGACACATCGATTACCGAGAAGCCATTTGCTTCCACCACGTAGGCCATCGTGTAGTAAATAGTGCTGGGCACGGCGACCGCGTTAGCCGGGCCGGGCGTGATCACGCTCCCCACGATCACTGGGTTCGCGGGGTTCGATATGTCGATCACCTGAAGCCCCGACGAACCATCCGCCACATAGGCCATCGAATCCAACACTGCAATTCCTGCCCCTGAACCCGGTGTATCCACACTTCCAATGATCACCGGAGAGGCCGGATTGGACACGTCGATCACCTGAAGACCCGACGCACCATCCGCTACGTATGCCCTTCCTCCCGAGAGAACAAGTGATTTAGCATCACCCGGTGTGTCTACGCCCCCAGCGATCGTCGGATTAGTCGGATTCACGATGTTTACTATTTTAAGACCGGAAGCACCGGCGGCGACGTAGGCGTAAGAGCCCGAAACAACAATTCCCTTTGCATTACCGGGGATAGCTCTTTCCCCCACCCAGGGAAACGTGAGATGTGACATGTCGATGATGGCGAAAGCCGAACCATCCACCATGTAGGCCGTTGTTCCCGATACAGCAATGCCTTGAGTGGAGATCAAATCCAGACTTGCTACAACCTTAGGAGATGACGGAATGGATACATCGATCACCTGAAGTCCCGAGTCCCAGTCAGAGACGTAGGCAAACGTCCCGGACACCACGACATCGTAGGCGAAGCCGGGGGTGTCGAAACTTCTAACGATCAGCGGAGAGGCCGGGTTCGAAACGTTGATAACCTGAAGACCAGAAGCGTCATCGGCCACGTAGGCTAGAGAGCCTGACACTGCTACACCGCGAGCGGTGCCCGGCGTGTCCACGCTTCCCACGTTGCTCGGAAACATAGGATTCGACACACTGATAATCCGAAGACCGGCGCTTCCATCCGCCACGAATACGAGCGAACCGGAGATTGCGACGTCGTAAGAGTCGCCTGGAGTGTCGAGGGTTCCCCTAATACTCGGAGATCCTGGATTCGACACGTCGATCACCTGAAGACCGGACGCGCCGTCCGCCACGTACGCTAGGGACCCGGACACTGCTACGCCGTAAGCGGTGCCCGGAGTGTCAACGCTTCCCACGATGCTAGGAGACATAGGATTCGAGACGTCGATCACCTGTAGACCATTAGGTCCATCTGCCACGAATACGAGCGAACCGGAAACTGCGACGTCGAAAGAGTTGCCTGGAGTGTCGAGAGTTCCCTTAATACTCGGAGACTCTGGATTCGACACGTCAATCACCCGAAGACCCGACGTATTGTCTGCTACGTAGGCTAAGGCCCCGGACACGGCTACGCCGTAGCAGACGTCTCCCACGCTTACACTGCCAACCTGATGAACATAGTAATCGTAGTCAACACAATCGGCAGCCGCGAGTCGGGGTTTGTTCGTGATCAAAGCGAATATGAGGACTAAGCTGAAGGTCTTCACAGTCATAGGAAGATCCTTTTCGAATCCGACGCTCCCCTAGCAGGAACTTAAGCCCAAGAGGAGTTAGACTGACTGGAGCGAGGGTTACGCCCCCGGTCCGGGTAGACCCTGTGTACGCACCATGGTTTTGACGGAACTTTTCCATAAGAATAACCGAACATTTCGGAGTCGGAAAGTGACGGACACGGGAAGGACTTGAGCCTACCCAGCCTTTCGGGAAAGCGTTGTGTTCTGGTGGGATGCATGCCGGGGGCCGGAATCGAACCGGCACGGAGCTTACGCTCCAACGGATTTTAAGTCCGTTGCGTCTGCCAATTTCGCCACCCCGGCGCATTGGGCGCAACGAGCTTACCGGATTTTCCGGTGACCTGTTGGCCTCCGGGGACATCCCTGACCATTTGGTATACTTCCTTTCGTTCTTCCCCGCCGCAATCCGTCACTGAACGGAGTCGATGCATGAGTCTGCGCCGCGCTTGCTGTGTCATGTCCTGCCTTTCGCTGCTCGGGGCGGGTCCAGCCCTCGCATCCTGGACACCCAACGGGAACTTGATCTCCGGAAGCCCCTCGAACCCTCCTGCGTTGTCCGTAGCTCCCGATGGTTCGGGTGGCGCGCTCCTCGCCTGGGCTCAGCTGGGCGCGGGAGCGCAGGACGATATCTACGTCCAGCGTATCGATCCCAACGGAAACGTGCTTTGGGGGATTGGTGGCAAGGCCGTCTGCGACACCACAGGTTACCAATCTGATCCCGCTATCGTGTCCGACGGCGCTGGCGGTGCCATCGTAGTTTGGAGCGACGGCCGGGATCTCGTTTCCGGATCCCCCCTGTATGCCCAGCGCGTCAGTGCCGCGGGGACAACTATGTGGACGCGACAAGGCCTTCGAGTGAGCGGGGCCAACGCGCGGCAGGACCTTCCTTCCCTCACCACCGATGGCTTGGGCGGAGCGGTGGCAGTATGGATGGATACGCGATTCGGCGATTACGACATCATGGCGCAGCGGGTGGAATCCAATGGGACGATGTCTTGGGGCTTGGGGGATCGCATTGTTGCCTTCACCACCGGACGCCAAACCGGACCGCAGATCGTGCGGGACGGCGCGGGCGGATACATAGTGGTGTGGACAGATACCCGGAACGGCGGGGATTTCGATTTCGACATCTACGCCAATCGCCTGAATTCGAACGGGTTGTACTCATGGGCGCAGAATGGTGTCCCCGTGTGCGTGGACCCCAATGCCCAGATGAACCCCCAACTCGTTCCCGACGGTACCGGCGGCGCAATTTTCGCGTGGGAGGACTACCGCGGACTCGGGGGCGCCGACATCTATGCCCAGCGCATCAACGGCTTGAACGTCGCGCAGTGGACGGCGAATGGGATCCCAGTGAGCGACGCCGGCGGTTCCCAAGAAGCGCCACAAGTAGCCGCCGACGGGGCCGGGGGCATGTTCTTGGGCTGGCATGATTCACGGAACGGTTCCAATTACGACATCTACGTGCAGCACCTCAACACGGCAGGTGCTTCGGCGTGGACGGCGAAAGGGCTCGCGGTATGTACCGCCCCAGGAAATCAATTGAATCCCAGGGTCGCACCCAATGGTGCCGGGGGGATAATCGTCGCTTGGGGAGATGCGCGTTCGGGACCCTACAGCGATCTCTATGTGGACCGCGTGTCTTCGAGCGGTGCCCTCACCAGTGGAGGCAGTGGTCTTCCCTTGGCCGTGGCTGACTATGATCAGCAACTGCCGAAGCTCGTGCCTGATCCTTCCGGCGGAGCCATCGTAGCCTGGGAAGACAAACGGTACAACGGCGCTTACCCCCAGATATACGCGCAACGATTCCTCGTCGCCACCACCGCGATCGCAGAAAGGCCGGTGGGCCCTTCCCCCGGGATTTTAACCAGCGCCCCCAACCCCTTTCGCTCCTCCACCGAAATCAAATTCGCAATTTCTCGCCCGGGAGACGCGGTGCTCGACGTGTTCGACCTCTCCGGACGGCGGGTGTTCACGCAGACACTTGTTGGCCTCGACGCGGGCCTTCATCGAGTTGCATTCCGGGGTCGTGACGACGCGGGGCGCTTGCTCTCGAGCGGGGTCTACATCGCCCGAGTCAGGAGCAAGGAAGCAACCTCCAGCGCGCGCATCGTGTTTCGGCGCTAGCCCACGGCGCAAGCGCTCCCCTCTTGATCCTGTTACCCTGAGCCCCTCAACTCACCCTGTAATGGCTGCTTCGATAACAGCTCAGAAAAAGGACGGGACTCCTTTTGCCGAATAACCTCATTCCAACCCTGCGAAGAAAACGCGGCTGGGGCTTTGTATTCCTTGGTGTCGCGCTCTGCATTCCCGCGGCCGCGCAAGCTTTAAGCTGGACACGCATCGAGAAACTACCCGCCACCGATATCGAAGCCCTCGCACTCTACGGAACCATTCTCTTCGCCACCGGCCCCGACACTGTGTACCAGGGGGCCGCATTGGGGACCATCTGGAGCAAGTCGAATTCCGTGGGCGCCGGTGCACCGGTTGTCGCGGTGATTCCGGCGGGCGGCTCGATCTGGGTGGGCAGCTTTGGACAGGGCGTGTTTGAGAGCCCGGATGACGGCCAGACCTGGAATGGCACAAACAATGGCTTGACCGGTCTGGGCGCGATTCACGTCGTAGATTTCGCAGTGCGAGACGACACCCTGTTTGCCGCCACCGAAGGCGCCGGAGTATTCGCGTTGGATCTCGCCAGCTCGAGCACGTGGACACCGTTCAACGACGGCTTGCCCGTGTTCACCGCCGGATCGGTCAGTGCGATTACCCTCAGCGGAACGACGCTCGTCGCCCCCGCCGGCCCCAACGGTCTGGTCTACCGACTTCCCCAGGGTGCCACGTCCTGGGAGGAAATCGCCGTCCGCCCTCCCCTCTTGCCCGGATTCCTGGCCACCGACATCTACACCGATGGAACGAACATCCTGGTGGCCGACGGCACATCGATGTTCCATAGCACGGATGATGCGCAGTCCTGGTCGCGCGCCGGAACCGGCCTGCCCCAAGGCGCCGGCACATTCATCGCCGGTGACGGCTCGACCGTGTATGCCGTTGTGGATTTCATGAACAACACGCACCAGTTCTTTGTGAGTCAGGACGCCGGAGACTCCTGGCAACCGATCGAGGCGGTCTCAGCCGCGTTCGTATATGAAATCGAGGTTGCCGGCGACAAACTGTTCTCGGCCCAGACCGATGGGTTGTGGTGGACGCAACCGGCGCACACAGACGTGCGCTCCGCCTCCTGGGGCCAGCTCAAGACACGATTCCACGACTAGATGACTCCAGGGGTTACGGGAGCCTTCCAGAGATTCCGCTCTCTCGTGCCCGGCTTGGGCGCAGCCCTGCTGGTCGCGCTAGCCGCCCGCTGGATACATGGGCTGCTTCCGTCTTTTCTGTCCAAGGCTCTCGGTGAGGTCGTTTTCGCCGTCTTCCTCGGCCTCTTGGTCTCCAATGTCTTCCGTCTTCCCGCCGCCATGGCTCCAGGAATCCGTTATTCGTTTCAAACCGTGCTGCGACTCGCCATCGTTCTGCTCGGCGCTGGATTCTCATTCGCTCAAGTTGCCGCCATCGGAGGCAAAGCGCTGGGGATGATCGTGGTGCTGATGGCGCTGGCATTGTGGGTAGCGCATGCCCTCGGCCGGCGTCTGGGCGTACGAACGGAGCTCGCCACATTGATCGGCGTCGGCGTGGCCGTCTGCGGCAACTCGGCTATTTCGGCCACCGCCCCCGTCATCGGGGCCAAGGACGAGGATGTGTCCTTCGCGGTAACCACGAACACGCTTCTGGGGACGGTCGCCGTATTTCTCTACCCTGTCCTGGCCCGAGTGTTTGGGATGAGCGATGCCGCATATGGCACGTGGGCGGGATCCGCGGTGAACGACACCTCGCAAGTCGTCGCCGCGGGATTCGCGTTCAGCGAGGCCGCCGGTCGCGTCGCCACCGCGGTCAAGCTCACGAGAAACGCTCTCATGGGGATTGTCATCGTCGGAATTGGAATGGCCTACGCGCGGCGCAAGAGCGCGGGAGCGCCGGTGTCTGTCGGAAGGCGACTCGCAGAATCGGTTCCCCTCTTCGTGGTGGGGTTTCTGGCCATGGCGATCATCAATTCACTGGGTGGAATCGCTTGGGCGTCTCGTGCCCTGGGGCGGGATGTGAGCCAGGATCTCGTCCATGCTTCCCGCTTTCTCATTCTAGTGGCGCTGGCTGGGGTCGGACTGGGGACGAACGTGGCGGCCATGCGACGCACCGGCGCGCGACCGTTCATCGTGGGCCTGACCACCGCGGTTCTCTGTTCTCTAGTCAGCCTCGCCCTGATTCGACTACTCGGTCCCGCGGGTGGTTGAAGTCTTCAGTTTCCCGGCACGGTGACCATCACCGTTTCGCTCGGCGCGCTTTCGTTCAGTCCTTGATCCACCGCGGATACCCAGTATTTGTAGGTGGAATCCGCGGCCACGTTGCCATCGACGTAGTGAGCCACGGATACTCGCGGATAGACGATCGGCGGGAAATTCGGGATACGGAACACGTTGTAATGATCGAGGTCGGCGTCCGCGGAGGGATTCCAGGTGAGCTCCACTCCATTCACGGTCACGAGCGCATTCAATCCGGTCGGCCGGGCGGGAGGGGTGAAATCCGCCCGCACGACGGTGGGAGAGCTGGGAACGCTCTCCACGCCGGCCGGGCTCACCGAACTCAATCTGTACCAATAGCGCACCCCGTCCAAGATTTGATCGTCGCGGAAGCGGCTATAGGTGTACGGGGTGGAAAACAAGAGATGGTACGCCGAGTCGGGTGGAGCGATGTCTCCAGTGGCGCGATAGAGCAGCCAGCCATCGATGTAGGTGAAGATGGAATCTTCCGCGTTCCAGCTCACCTCGATCCCCTCCGAGAACGCGAACGCGACCAGGCCGCAACAAGCATCGGTGCCGTCGCTCGTGCAGCAAATGGGAATGTCTTCGGGCTTCGAATAGTCCGGCGTCGGAACGACGTCGTGGCCGCACCCAAACGTCCACATCCCACCCAACCCCAAAGCGAGAGCAATCCAGCCTTTCACTTCCACAGATCCCACGACGGACTGGTGGCCAGAGCAAGCGTCCAACGTGTACCGGCCAGACTGTTCTCACCCATCACCGTCCCGCGCACTTCCGCTTCGAGTGCTACGCCGTGACCCACCGTCCACGAAACCGTTCCCGCTAGATCGAGATAGCTGGGGTTTTGCGTTTCAGGATTGAAGAAACCCGTGGATGTCGCGGTGGAATCCTGGACACCTAATGACAACGCGCCTCGCGCTTCGCCGCGAATCCCCAGTTTCCGGAACATGGTCCAGCCCCCTCCCAACGCTCCTCGAACCTGATCGGCGTAGTCGTTCCCCCGCACTCGAAACTCGGCCTCCACATTGCTCCACGGCCCGCCCCAGTAGTGCCCGAATTGCGCCTGGAGAATGGCCTCGGTCGCGCCCGCGCCAAGCGCGGGGTATTCGTTTACGTCGTAACCGGTGGGAAAGTTGATACCCGCCACGAACGAGACCACGTTCGTCCAGCTGGAAACGACGGACCGCTTCACCCCCAACGCCACGTCGCCAAAGCCATAGGTGGTGAAGACAGCAGTGGGCTGTTGCGCTTCGAGATGCTTCCATTCCGTCCAGACAATCGCATTCCAGCCGCGGGCCACCCCGATCTCGCCGTAGATGCTCACGTTCATGTCGTGATATTCGGCGTCGCGAAGGCCGCCACCCGAGGTGTCCCAGGGCACGCGATTTCCGTGCGCGTCGAAACGCTCATCGCTAACCAGTATTCCGGAGGTGAGGCGGAGGTAGCCGGTTCGATAGGGCTGTAACCACGCTCCGGCCTCGGCCGCTTCGACTGGAATGAGTGCGGCCAGGATCCACCACGACAACAATCGAAACATCACCGGAGACCCGAAGCGGCGTCTGTATCCAGGAACCAATCCGTTTCCTTGCCGCTGACCATGGTGGCCGGCAATAGAGGGGACATTTCTGCGGCGCTCAATGTGCGCCGCACGGCGTCGCTCTTGCTGGCACCGCTGACCACGAACCACGTGCGGGTCGCGGCGCGCAGCGCAAGCGGGGTCAAGGTGAGCCGGTTCGAACCATCCGGGTGGCGGGTGGCCGCGGCAAGGTGCACGCCGAAATCGGGCCAGGTTTCGGCTGGGAACAAGGACGCCGTGTG
>Ga0114129_10006156_pt1 | contig 17021 bp, 19 predicted proteins | sample RhiMetdeltSRZDD1_FD_80071 | JGI IMG/M metagenome (GOLD analysis project Ga0114129, IMG submission 80071) | Populus rhizosphere microbial communities from Tennessee, USA - Rhizosphere MetaG P. deltoides SRZDD1 (version 2) (version 2) | ecosystem: Host-associated > Plants > Roots > Rhizosphere >... | reverse complement strand
CTCCGTGCGGTCGGGAAGCTCGAGGTGGTGCAGGAGCCACACGATCTCCTCGAACGAGGCGTGCTCGGCGAGGTCCTCGATGTCGTAGCCGACGTACCAGAGGCGGCCCTGCTGGCCGTCGATGTCCGAGATCTTCGTCTCCGCGGCGATGACCTCTCGGAGTCCCCTGTCCGCCAACGGTTCCTCGCCCCTTCCGAACATCGCCCGGCGTCGCGGTACCTGCCAGGATAGCCGTGAACGGTGACCCAGACGTTCGAGGAGGTGCGGTGGCGCACCGGGTGACGTTGATCCGCGGCGACGGGATCGGACCGGAGGTCGTGGAGGCCGGGCGGCGCGCGATCGAGGCGACCGGCGTCGGGATCGAGTGGGACCAGCAGGAGATCGGCGCGGGGGCGCTCGAGCGGTTCGGGAGCGTGCTTCCACCGGCCACGTTGGCGTCGATCCGGGCCAACGGCGTCGCGCTGAAGGGCCCGGTCGAGACGCCGCCGGGCGCTGATCTCCCCAACGCCAACGTCGCGCTCCGCCGGGAGCTGGACCTCTTCGCGAACCTCCGACCGTGCCGGCGGTATCGGGGCGTCCCGTCCCGGTACGACCGGGTCGATCTCGTCGTCGTCCGCGAGAACACGGAGGACGTCTACACCGGGATCGAGTTCGAGGTGGGTTCTCCGGAGGCGAAGGAGCTGATCAGGTTCATCGAGGAGACCTCGGGGATCCAGATCCGAGAAGACAGCGGCATCTCGGTGAAGTCGCTCTCTGCGGGGGGCAGCGAACGGATCGTCCGCTTCGCGTTCGAGGAGGCGCGTCGACGCGGTCGTCGGGCGGTGACCGCCGCGCACAAGGCCAACATCATGAAGCTCTCCGACGGGCTGTTCCTCGAGGTGGCCCGGCGGACGGCGGAGCAGTACCCGGACATCGCGTTCGACGACCGGATCATCGACGCGTTGTGCCTGCAGCTCGTCCAGGCGCCGGAGCGGTTCGACGTGGTGGTCCTGCCGAACCTCTACGGCGACATCGTGTCCGAGCTGGGGGCGGGGCTGATCGGCGGTGCGCAGGTCGCGCCGGGGGCCCACCTCGGGGAGGCGGCAGCCGTGTTCGAGGCGACCCACGGAACGGCGCCCGACCTCGCCGGACGGGACGTCGCCGATCCGGCGGGGCTGCTGCTCTCGGCGGCGATGCTGCTCCGACACCTCGGGGAGATCGACGCGGGGAACCGGCTGGAGGTGGCGGTGGCCGGTGTGCTGGAGGACGGGGTGGACGTCACCTCGGACCTGCGCGCACCCGGCGATCCCCGGCCGACCGTCGGCACGGGGCGGATGACCGACGCCGTGATCGAGCGGCTCGGAACCCCGTCGGTACCATGACGAGCCCACCGACCGAGGAGCGGAACGGATGAAGATCACGGTCGTCGGCAGCGGCTTCGTGGGCCAGACGGCGGCGATGCGGATCCTCGAGCAGCGGCTCGGCGACGTCTGTCTGATCGACATCATCGAGGGCAAGCCGCAGGGCCTGGCCCTCGACCTGCGACAGGCGTCACCGATCGAGGGCTACGAGCCCTCGGTCGTCGGCACGAACGACTACGCCGACACCGCGGGGTCGGACGTCGTGGTGATCACCGCAGGGTTCCCCCGGCAACCGGGGATGAGCCGGATGGACCTGCTCGGCAGGAACGCCGCGATCATGCGGGACGTCGTGGGCAGGATCACACCCGGCTCGCCGGGCGCGATCCTGATCGTGGTGTCGAACCCGCTCGACGAGATGACGTACCTGGCCGCCGAGGCCTCGGGGTTCCCCAAGGAGCGGGTGATGGGGATGGCTGGCGTCCTCGACTCCGCTCGGCTCCGCACCTTCATCGCCGAGGAGCTCGGGGTTTCGCCCAGCCTCGTCGAGGCGATCACGCTCGGCTCGCACGGCGACCAGATGGTGGCCCTGCCCCGGCACGCGAAGGTCGACGGCAGGCCGTTGCCCGAGCTCGCGGACGAGGAGACGCTGGATCGACTGTTCCAGCGGACGCGCGACGCCGGCGCCGAGATCGTCGGGCTCTTGAGATCGGGCTCGGCGTACTACGCGCCCAGCGCGGCCGTCGTCTCGATGGTGGCGTCGATCGCACGCGACGCGAAGGACGTCCTGCCGGTCTGCGCCTGGACGACGGGGCAGTACGGGATCTCCGACGTCTACGTGGGCGTGCCGGCCCGGCTCGGGGCCAAGGGCGTCGAGGAGGTCGTCGAGCTCGATCTGGACGAGACCGAGCTTGGGCAGCTGCGGGCGGCCGCGGAGGCGATCCGAGCGAAGTGCGCCGATGTGGCGAACGTCTGAGGCGTTCCCGAAGCGCGGCTACGATGGCTCCGTGGCCCCGTTCCTGCGTCCCCTCCGCGAGCACGTCGGCAACTTCTTCACCAACTGGTCCACGTCGGATCTCCCGTTCGGCCGGAAGGTGGCCCTCACGATCAGGAACCGGGCGAAGTCACTGGTGAACAGGGGGTGCTGCGGGCATCACGGCGAACCGGGCTGCTGACGGCTCCCCCCGGACCCCGGTCGGGGCCCGTCGGACCACCACCATCACGACTGAGTCGCGCCCACGAGCGCGGCGATCGCCTCCGCGACGTCCGTCGTCGTCGACGAGCCTCCGAGATCCGGCGTGCGGACGTGGCCGTCCCTGAGGACCCGGTCCACCGCCCCCTCCACACGCTCAGCGGCGGCGAGCTCGCCGACGTGACGGAGCAGCATCGCGCCGGAGAGGATCATCGCGATCGGATCCGCCAGCCCCCGTCCCGCGATGTCGGGCGCGCTCCCGTGGACCGGCTCGAAGACCGCGTACTCCCAGCCGAGGTTGGCCCCGGGGACGAGGCCCAGTCCGCCCACGAGCCCGGCGCAGAGGTCGGAGACGATGTCGCCGTAGAGGTTCGGGAGCAGCAGGACGTCGAACCGGCCCGGATCGCGGACCAGGCGTTCGGAGAGGTGATCGATCGCCAGGTCCTCGAGCTCTACCTCCCCGCGGTCGACCGGGTCCTCCCGCGCGGTCCGCAGGAACAGGCCGTCGGAGGTCGGCATGATCCCGGCCTTGTGGCCGACCGTGATCCGCGAGCGGCGGTTCGCCTTGGCGTACTCGAAGGCGAACCGGACCACCCGCCGGGTCCCGGCCACCGAGATCGGCTTCAGCGTGACGCCGGCATCCGGCCGGACCTCGAACCCGGAGAGCTCCCGGAGCTCCTCCCGGAGCGCTTCGGCCTCGGGGGAGCCGGCGGCCACTTCGATCCCGCGGTACAGGTCCTCGGTGTTCTCCCGGATCACCACGAGGTCCACCGCGTCGTGACGGGTGGGTACGCCCGGCAGCGACCGGGCCGGGCGAACCGCCGCGAAGAGGTCCAGCTCCTGTCGGAGCGCGACGTTCACGCTGCGGAAGCCGGAGCCGACCGGGGTGGTGATCGGACCCTTGAGCGCGATCCGCGTCTCGCGGATCGCGTCGAGGGTCCGATCCGGGAGCAACGCACCCTCCTCCGCCAACGCGGTGGCGCCGGCGCGGTGCTCGACCCAGGCGATGCCGACGTCGGCGGCGTCGAGCACGAGTCGTGCCGCCGCGGCCACCTCCGGACCGATCCCGTCGCCGGGGATCAGCGTGACCCGGTGGCGTTCCGTCATCGTCGGGACGATATCGACGCGGGTGTCAGGTGCGGTCGAACAGGATGGCCCGCTTGACCTCCTGGATCGCCTTGGTGACCTCGATCCCGCGGGGGCATGCCTCGGTACAGTTGAACGTGGTGCGGCACCGGAAGACGCCGGTCTTCTCGGAGAGGATCGCCAGGCGTTCCCGCGGCGCCCGATCCCGCGAGTCGAAGATGAACCGGTGGGCGTTCACGATCGCGGCCGGCCCCACGTAGGCGTCGTCGGCCCAGAAGATCGGGCACGACGTCGTGCAGGCCGCGCAGAGGATGCACTTGGTGGTGTCGTCGTAGCGCTCACGCTCCTCCTGACTCTGGATCCGTTCCCGCGGCGCCTCCTCGTCGTTGACGAGGTACGGCAGGACGGATCGGTAGCCGTCGAAGAACGGGTCCATGTCGACGATCAGATCCTTCAGCACGCGGAGGCCCCGGATCGGCTCGATCGTCACCTTCGGCGCGACGTCTTTGGCCAGGACCTTGCACGCGAGCGCGTTGTGCCCGTTGATCACCATCGCGTCGGAGCCGCAGATCCCGTGGGCGCACGAGCGCCGGAACGTGAGCGTTCCGTCGTGGTGCCACTTCACCTCGTGCAGGATCTCGACGAGGCGCTCGAACGGGTCGACCTGCACGGTGAACTCGTCCCACCAGGGGTCGGCGGACACCTGTGGGTTGAAACGGCGGATCCGGAGCTCGAGGGTGATCAGGTGGGTCGCGCCGACGCGGCGTCCCTCGGAGGTCTCGAGGATCTCGGCGGCCGTGGCCATCAGTACTTCCGTTCCATCGGGACGTAGGGGCCCAACTTCACCGGCTTGGTCTCGAGCTTGATCGAGCCGTCGTCGAGCCGGTACGCGAGTGAGTGCTTCAGCCAGTTGGCGTCGTCCCGGAGCGGATGGTCCTCGCGGTAATGGGCGCCGCGGCTCTCGTCGCGGGCCTGAGCGGCCGCGACGAGCGTCGCGGCGCAGTCCAGCAGGAACCCGAGCTCGACCGCCTCCATCAGATCGGTGTTGTACACGGTGCCCTTGTCGGTGATCGCGACGCGCTCGTATCGGTCGCGGAGCCCGGTGAGGATCTCCTCCATCTCGGAGAGGCTCTCCTCGGTCCGGACCACGAACGCGAGGTCGAACATCGCGTCCTGCAGCTCCCTCCGGATGTCCGCCACGTTGTCGCCGGTCCTCCGGCTCACGATCGCGTCGAGCATCGCGACGGTGTCGGCCGTCGAGGCGGCCGGCGGGTCGGGAAGATCGGCATGGTTGCAGTACTCGGCGATGTCCTGGCCGCCTCGACGGCCGAACACCACGATGTCGAGGAGGGAGTTCGTCCCCAGCCGGTTCGCGCCGTGGACCGAGACGCAGGCGCACTCGCCCGCCGCGTACAACCCGGGCACGACCTGCTCGTCCGGACCCGTCACCACCCGGGCGTGCACGTCGGTCGGGATCCCGCCCATCGCGTAGTGGGCCGTGGGCTGGATCGGCACCGGTTCGCGGGTCGGCTCGACCTGGAGGTACACACGAGCGAACTCCGTGATGTCGGGGAGCTTCTCCTCGAGGACGTGCGGGTCGAGATGGGTGAGGTCCAGGTAGAGGTGGTCTGCCTTCGGCCCGACGCCGCGGCCCTCTTTGATCTCCTGGTAGATCGAACGCGAGATCACGTCGCGCGGGGCGAGGTCCTTGATCGTGGGCGCGTACCGCTCCATGAAGCGCTCGCCGTCTCGGTTGCGCAGGATCGCGCCCTCGCCGCGCGCGCCTTCCGACAGCAACACTCCGAGCCGGTACAGCCCGGTCGGATGGAACTGGAAGAACTCCATGTCCTCCAGCGGGATCCCACGGCGCCACGCGACGGACGGTCCGTCGCCGGTGAGAGCGTGCGCGTTCGACGTGACCTTGAACATCCGTCCGTAGCCGCCGGTCGCGAACAGCACCGCTTTGGCCCGGAACACGTGGAGCTCGCCGGTGGCGAGCTCGTACGCGACGACGCCGGCGGTCCGCCCGTCGTCGGTCCGCAGGAGATCGAGGCAGTAGAACTCGTTGAAGAAGCGGACGTCGCGCTTGACGCACTGCTGGTACAGGGTCTGCAGGATCATGTGGCCGGTGCGGTCGGCCGCGTAGCAGGCCCGGCGGACCGGTCGCTCCCCGTGGTTCGCGGTATGCCCGCCGAAGCGCCGCTGGTCGATCAGCCCGTCCGGCGTCCGGTTGAACGGGAGGCCCCACCGTTCGAGCTGGTAGATCGACTCGATCGCCTCCTCGGTGAGGATCTGCGCGGCCGGCTGGTCGACGAGGTAGTCGCCCCCCTTCACCGTGTCGAACGCGTGCCACTCGGGATGGTCTTCCTCGACGTTGCCGAGGGCCGCGCAGACGCCGCCCTGCGCGGCACCGGTGTGGGAGCGGGTCGGGTAGAGCTTCGAGATCACCGCGGTCTTCACCCGGCCGCTCGTCTCGATGGCCGCGCGGAGCCCGGCGCCGCCCGCGCCGACGATCACGGCGTCGTAGGAATGGCTGACGGTCACGGGCGGGGCCAGCTCGCGGGGTCGAACGTCACGACGATGATCGTGCCGAGGACCATCAGCGCCGCGCCGAGGACGGCGAAGAAGGAGTTCACGGCCACCCGGACGCTCGAAGGTCGCACGTAGTCGAGGGTGATCATGCGAAGCCCGTTCACCCCGTGGAGCAGCGCCAGGACCAGCATCAGCCAGTCCCACGTCTTCCAGAAGGGGCTGGCCCATCGGAGCTGGATGAACGCGAAGTTCACCCGGTCCACCCCCCGGCCGGCCACGTGCATGATCAGCACGTGCCCGACCGCGAGGAACAGGAGCAGGAGTCCCGAGATCCGCATGAACAGCCAGGCCCACAGCTCGAAGCCCCGGCCGGGCCTGCCGCGCCCGGCGAGCGGCCGCGGCGGCGGCGGCTCGTTGGTGCGGACCTGCGTGCCGGCTGCCACGGTCAGCCGCCCCGCAGGAGGTCGATGATGCCGGACCCCATGATGATCGTGACCGGGATCATCGCCACGACGAACAGGACCGTCGTGGCGATCCCGAGGGCCCGGAAGTGGCGGGTGAGGCCCGGGAAGAAGTCGATCAGCATGATCCGGACCCCGTTGAAGGAGTGGTAGAGGACGGCCGCGACCAGACCGAGCTCCAGCAGCCGGACGAAGGGGTTGTGATACACGGAGGCCACGCGGTTGTAGGCCTCGGGTCCCCAGCCGACCACCGCGGTGTCCACGACGTGGGCGAACAGGAAGAGGATGATCGCCAAGCCGGTGACCCGGTGCAGGAGCCAGCTGTACTGGCCCTCGCTTCCCTTGTAGAGCGGGCCGAACCGGCCCTTCCGATCGCCCTCGGTGCTCACCAGCCCTCAGCTTATCGCCGCGGGCTGTTCCGGCCGGTCTCCGGCGTCGCTCACGCCACGCGGGTGGCGACGAGGACGCCGTCCCGGGTCGGCACGATCGTCGAGACGTATCGCTCGTCCTCGGCGACCAGACGGTTGTGCTCCAAGACCGCCTGCGTGTAGTGCGGCCGGGCGTCCTCGGGGTCCTCGACCGCGACCCGCCCATACCACAGGACGTTGTCGCAGACGTAGAGGCCGCCTCGACGGATCCGCTCGCTCGCGGCACGCCAGGCGGCAGGGTAGCCGTCCTTGTCGATGTCGCAGAACACGACGTCGAAGTCGCCCTCGAGCTTCCCCATCTCGGTCACGGCGTCGCCGACGTGGAAGCTGACGCGGTCGGCGAGGCCGGCTCGCTTCAGGTAGTCGGCCGCCTTCGCCTCGTTCTCCGGATCGCCGTCGGTGAGGTGGACCTCGCCGCCGGTGCCCACGGCGCGGGCGTGCCAGTAGGCCGAGTATCCGAAGCCGGAGCCGAGCTCCATGATCCTTCTCGCGTCGACCGAACGGGCCACTACCTCGAGGGTGACCCCGACGTTCCGGCCGACGATGGGGAAGCCGTTCTCTTTCGCGGAGGCCTCCATCTCGAGCAGCACCGGTTCGTCGAAGCGCCGGAGGCGTTCCTCCATGTAGGCCTCGATGCGCGGGTCCACGATGTCCATCCACCCGACCTTATCGCCGCGACAGTCGGGCGAGGTAGAGCATCGCCACGTCCAGCGAGCACGGCTGCCCGTACCACTGATCCTCGTACGGCTCGATCGCCGACAGGGTCAGACCGGTCCCCTCGGTCAGCAGACGCAGGTCGGCGGGCGAGTAACAGCGGAGTGCCTGGGCGACCCAGTCCAGGCGACCATCTTCCTCCGCGCATCGTTACCCTGCCTTCCGTGGCGTACGAAGGCCGGCGCACCGATTCGGGGATCGAGCTCGAACCGATCTACGGACCCGAGGACGGGCCGCCCTCCGACGCCGGCGAACCCGGCTCGTTCCCGTTCACCCGCGGTGTCTACCCGGACATGTACCGGGGCCGTCTGTGGACGATGCGTCAGTACGCGGGCATGGGCACCGCCGAGGAGACGAATCGACGGTTCCGCTACCTCCTCGATCATGGCCAGACCGGCCTTTCGGTCGCGTTCGACCTCCCCACCCAGATGGGTCTCGATTCCGACCACCCGAGAGCCGAGGGCGAGGTCGGCAAGACCGGCGTCGCGATCGACTCGATCGAGGACATGGAGCGGCTGTTCGCCGGGATCCCGCTGGATCAGGTCTCGACCTCGATGACGATCAACGCCACCGCGCCGATCCTCCTCCTGCTCTACGAGCTCGTCGCCGAGGAGCGTGGGATCGAACCGGCGAAGCTCTCCGGCACCGTCCAGAACGACCTGCTCAAGGAGTACGCCGCCCGGGGCACGTACATCTACCCCCCGAAGCCCTCGATGCGCCTGATCACCGACCTGTTCGCGTACGCGGGCCGACGGATCCCGCGGTGGAACACGATCTCGATCAGCGGATACCACATGCGGGAGGCCGGCGCGACGGCCGCCCAGGAGATCGCCTTCACGCTGGCGAACGGGATCGCGTACGTCCAGGCGGCCGTCGACGCCGGCCTTCCGGTCGACGACGTGGGACCTCGGCTCTCCTTCTTCTTCGCGTGCCACCTGAACTTCTTCGAGGAGATCGCGAAGTTCCGCGCGGCCAGGGGCCTGTGGGCGACGATCATGCGCGACCGCTTCGGGGCGAAGGACCCTCGTTCGCAGATGCTGCGGTTCCACACGCAAACGGGTGGCGCGACGCTCACGGCCCAACAGCCTGAGAACAACATCGTCCGGACCGCGCTGGAAGCGATGGCCGCCGTGCTCGGCGGGACGCAATCGCTGCACACGAACTCGTTCGACGAGGCGCTCGCGTTGCCGACCGAACAGGCCGTGAAGATCGCGCTCCGGACGCAGCAGGTGATCGGGTACGAGACCGGCGTCGCGGAGACCGTCGATCCGCTCGGCGGCTCGTACTACCTCGAGTCGCTGACGCAGGAGCTGGCGACTCACGCCACCGAGCTGATCGAGAAGATCGACGCGATGGGCGGCGCGGTCGCGGCGATCGAGGCCGGCTACTACCAGGACGAGATCCACGAGGCGGCGTTCCGGATCCAACGCGCGATCGAGCTGGAGGAGCGGGTCGTCGTGGGCGTGAACCGGTTCGTCGATCCCGATGCGAAGGAGGTCGAGATCCAGCGGATCTCCGAGGAGGAAACGGGGCGTCAGATCGAACGGCTCCGCGAGCTCAGGGGTTCACGCGACCAGGCGGCTGTGGACGCCGCGCTCGCCGACGTCGAGGAGACCGCTCGCGGGACCGGCAACCTGCTCGACCCGATCCGCGAAGCGCTGCGCCTGCGGGGGACGCTCGGCGAGGTGTCCGACGCGCTGCGACGCGTCTTCGGCGAGTACCACGCGACGCACTAGGTCCCCGGTAGGCTTCGGCGCCATGGACGTCGCGGTGATCGGCGGGACCGGCGCGGAGGGGTTCGGGCTCGCGCTGCGGCTGGCGCGAGCCGGGCATCACGCGATCATCGGCTCGCGCGATGCCGAACGGGGCGCGGACACCGCGGCCAAGGCCGCGGAGCTCGCCGGCGGCACGGTCGAGGGGACGGACAACGCAGCGGCGGCCGCACTCGCCGGGGGCGACGGCGTCGTTGCCGTGACGGTTCCCTACGCCGGTCAGGCCGAGATCTATCGCTCGATCAAGGACGCCGTCGCCCCCGGGGCCGTGGTGTGGGACGCCACCAGCCCGCTCGCCACCGCCGTCGGCGGCCGGCCGTGGCAGGTGCTGCGCCCCTGGCACGGTTCGGCCGCCGAGCAGGCGAAGGCGATCCTTGGCGGCGACGCGCGCGTCGTCGCCGGCCTCCACACGATCGCCGCGGAGGAGCTCCAGGATCTGGAGCACGGCGTCGAGAGCGACGTGCTCCTGTGCGGCGACGATCCCGAGGCGAAGGCGCGCGTCGGCTCACTGATCGATGGGATCCCCGGTATGCGTTGGCTCGACTGCGGACGGCTGGAGATGGCACGGGTGACCGAACCGCTCACCGCCTTGCTCGTGTCGATCAACCGGACGTACAGGATCAAGGACTCGGGGTTCCGGATCGTGGGCCGCGAGGGCTGGGGAGCGCCCGGCTCGTCGATCGGCTAATCGATCACGGCCAGGAGCTGTCCGGTTTCCACGACCTGGCCGGCATGGATCGGCAGGTCCGTGATCTCGCCCTCGCGCGTCGACGGGATGTGGTTCTCCATCTTCATCGCCTCGAGGATGCAGATCACGTCGCCCGGCTGGACGACCTGTCCCTTCTCGACCAGGACCTTCACGATCGTTCCCTGCATCTGCGCGCGGATCTCGCCGTGGACGTGCTCGCCGCCGAGCGCCTCGTGGGAGGCCGGCGGCCGCGGCGCGAGCTCTCGCCGCTCGTCGAAGATCCTGACCGGAACACGGCGTCCGTCCACCTCGACGAGGATGTCGGCGGGCCGCGCCGGCGGGGGACCGCCGGTCTCGAGGTCCGGGTGCGCAGGGAGGTCCGTGTCGGCGAGCGCCCGCTCGAGCCAGGTCGTCGTGTGCGACCCCTCGCGGAACTCCTTCGATGCGAGGACCCAGCGATGGACCGGGATCGTGGTGGGCACGCCCTCGATCACGAACTCCCCGAGCGCCCGAAGCATCCGCTTCCGAGCCGTCTCCCGGTCGGTGCCGGCGACGACGAGCTTGGCGAACATCGAGTCGTAGTCGCCGGGGATCTCCCGGCCCCGCTCGACGCCCGAGTCCACCCGGACGAAGGGGCCGCCGGGCTCGCGGTAGCGCGTGATCCGCCCCGGTCCCGGGAGGAAGTTCCGTCCCGGGTCCTCGGCGTTGATCCGACACTGGATCGACGCACCGCGGGGGTTCGGGTCCACCACGACCTTCTCGCCGATCGCCACCGCGATCTGCAGCGCCACGAGGTCGAGGCCCGTGACCATCTCGGTCACCGTGTGCTCCACCTGGAGCCGGGTGTTCATCTCCAGGAAGTAGAAGTCGCGCTCCTGATCCATCACGCACTCGACGGTGCCGGCGTTCACGTAGGCGGCCTCCCTGGCCAGCGCCGTGGTGGCCTCCGCGAACCGCTCCCGGACCGCGTCGTCGAACAGCGGGGACGGCGTCTCCTCGATCAGCTTCTGGTGCCGCCGCTGCACCGAGCAGTCGCGCTCGCCCAGGAACGACACGTTGCCGTGGACGTCGGCGATGATCTGCGCCTCGACGTGGTGCGCCTGGTCCACGTACCGCTCGAGGAAGACCTCGGGCCGGCCGAAGTACGAGGTCGCCTCCCTCGACGCCCGTCGCAGCGACTCCTCGAGGTGGTCGGCGTCGCGGACGAGGTGCATCCCCTTGCCGCCCCCGCCGAAGGCCGCTTTCACCAGGAGCGGGAAGCCGATCCGCTGGGCTTCCTTCTTGGCGCGGGCGAGGTCGACCGGGTCGCGAGTGCCGGGCACGATCGGGAGCCCGGCCGCGTCCGCGACCCGTCGGGCGGCCGCCTTGTCGCCCATGATCTCGATCGCCTTGGCCGAGGGGCCGACGAACGTGATGCCGGCATCCTCGACGGCCCCGGCGAACTGTGCTCGTTCGGCGAGGAACCCGTAGCCGGGGTGGACCAGCGTGGCGTGCGACTTCCGGGCCGCCTCGACGATCCGGTCGATCGCCAGGTAGGACCTCGACGCGAGGGCCGGCCCGATCCGGAAGGACTCGTCGGCCATCTCGACGTGAAGCGAGTCGCGGTCGGCGTCGGAGTACACGGCCACCGTGGCGATCCCGAGCTCGCGACACGTCCTGATGATCCGGACGGCGATCTCACCTCGGTTGGCGACCAGCAGCTTCTGCTTCCGCGCCATGTCTCGCCACGATATAGCGTCCCGCCTCGATGACCCCGATGCTGAGCGGCGAAGCGTTGCAGCGAGCCTTGGCCGCGACCGGCGTGTCGGCGCCGGTCCGCTGGGACGAGGTCACGGGTTCGACGAACGAGACCGCGATGCAGCTGGCGGCGGAGGGCGCGCCGGCCTGGACGCTGGTCGCGGCCGGGCACCAGACGGGCGGCCGGGGGCGCGAGGACCGCGCCTGGAGCGACCGGCCGGGTCGTGCCCTGCTCTTCTCCGTCGTCGTGCGACCGGCGTGGGAGCCCGAGCGCCTCGGGCTCGTCGCGCTCGCAGCCGGTGCGGCGATGGCCGACGCGGCAGCCGGGGTATCCGCCCTGGACGTCCGGTGCAAGTGGCCGAACGACCTCCTGGTCGAAGGAGCGAAGGTCGGCGGGATCCTCGGGGAGGCGGTGGTGGCCGACGACGGCGTGCGTCACGCCGTCGTGGGCGTCGGCGTGAACCTCGAGCCGCCTCCCGACGTCGCCGGTGCCGGCGGCATCGGCGACGTCGACCCCGAGGTCCTCCTCACGGCGTTCCTGATCGCGTTCCGCGCGCTGATCGACGGCGAACCGGCGAGGGTCATCGAGGTGTGGCGTGGACGCTCGGCGACGCTCGGTCGGCGCGTCGAGGTCACCGTGGCCGGCGGGGACGCCGTCCGCGGCGTCGCCACCGACGTCGACGACCGCGGCGGGCTCGTCGTCCTGACGGACGACGGTCCCGCCACGGTCACCTTCGGGGACGTCCGCCATGTCAATCAAGGTTGACACGCCGAGCCGTGTCAACCTAGGATGACACGCGTGAAACGGGCGGTCACGATCGCGGCAGCGGCGTCGGATCCCGATCCCGGGACGGGGCTTCGTGGCGTCGCCGCCCTCCGGCGTCTGCTCGAACAGCTCGAGTCCCTCCAGGTGGACAGCGCCAGATCGCACGGATGGTCCTGGCAGGCGATCGCGGACGAGCTCGGCGTGAGCCGGCAGGCGGTCCACAAGAAGCACGCCGAACGCCGGGTCTTCAGGAGGCGGCGCTAGATGTTCGAGCGCTTCACCGCCGAGGCGCGGCGTGCCGTGGAGGCGGCGTCGGCCGAAGCGATCCGGATGGGACACGACCACGTCGGGGTCGGACACCTCCTGCTGGGGGTCGCCGCCGGCGCGCCGAACATCGCCACCCTCGCCCTCTCCGCGGCCGGCTTCGATCCCGTCCGTGCGCGCGATCAGCTCTCACGGACCGAAGCGTCCCCGCCGGCGCTGGACGACTCGGACGCGGAGGCCCTCCACGCGCTCGGCGTCGATCTGGAAGAGGTCCGCCGCCGGACCGAGGCGGCGTTCGGGCCGGGTGCCCTCGACCGGCGTCGGCGCTGGTACGGCCGCCGACGGGGTCGCGTCTGCGGGCTCGCGTTCCTCCCGGAGACCAAGAAGGCGATCGAACTCTCGCTGCGGGAGGCGATCCGGCTGGGTCAACGCTCGATCGCTCCGGAGGCGCTGTTGCTGGGGTTGCTGCGCATCGATCCCGCGGCCACCGACCTGCTCGTTACGCAAGGGGTCGACCGTCGTCTGCTCCGCGAAGGGGTCGAGCGCGCGGTGCTCCGACGAGGCCGGCGCGGCGCTTGAGCGTCGCTTGCCGCGTCACAACCGCCGCGCTAGGTTCCGCGCATGCCGTTCCCAAGGCGTCTGCTGATCGAGGGAGAGGAGCTGATCCTCGATCTGCGGCCGCATTGGATCGCGCTGGTCGGCCCGGCGATCGCGAGCGTGGCGATCCTCGTCGGGATGATCGTCCTGTACCGGATCTTCGACGAGTCGATCCTCGACATGGTGGTCGGGATCGCGGGGACGTTGCTGCTCCTCGCGTACCCGGTCCGCAAGCTCGTCGACTGGCTCACCTCACACTTCGTCGTGACGAGCGACCGGATCATCCACCGGCGCGGGTTCATCGCGAAGTACTCGATGGAGGTGCCGCTCGAGGCGATCAACGACGTCCGCTTCGAGCAGGGGATCCTCGACCGGATGATCGGCGCCGGCACCTTGGTCGTGCAGTCCGCCTCCGAGGCCGGCCGTCAGGTCTTCGACCACATCCGCCGTCCCGAAGAGGTCCAGAGGACGATCTACCACCAGGGCGAGCTGAACCAGCAGCGGATGCTGGCCGGCCGGCGAGGCACCGGATCGCCCTCCAGCACGTCGGAGCTCGAGCGACTCGCCGACCTCCGGGCCCGCGGCGTCCTTACCGAGGAGGAGTTCCAGGCGCAGAAGCGCAGGATCCTCGGCTGAGATGTCCCCCGGCCCGATCGAGGGGATCGATCACGTCTACTACTGGACGCGGGACATGGACCGTGCCGTGGCCTTCTACGGCGAGGTCCTGGGCCTCCCGCTCCGTCGTCGCTCCGGCGACGAGTGGGCGGAGTTCGAGGCGGGCCCTGCCCGGCTGGCCCTCCACGGGACGGACGAGGCCGAGCTCCCGCCGAGCGGCACGGTCGTCCTCCGGGTGCCGAACCTGGACGAGGCGAGATGGGTGCTGCAGCAACGGGGAGCGGTCTTCGACGGTCACGAGTCGGAGGTGCCCGGGTTCGCCCGGTTCGCGACGCTCCATGACCCGGATGGGAACCCGGTCCAGCTGATCGAATACCTCGCCTGAGGCGGCTCAAGGCCACTTCCGACGCGCCGAGGATGGTTGCAAGGGGACTGGCGCCTTGACAGGCTGTGCGGGCCGGTCCGCCACCTTCCCTCGGACCGGAGGCGCCGCAACCGATGACCGAGATCTCCGATCGCTTCCCCGTCGTGGTCAGAGCGCTGCTCGTGGCGACCGTGCTCGCCGTGGTCGGGGTGGGGACGACGGTCGCCGGCGCGGCCTCGCCCTCGAAGGAGGGGGTCGAGCGGGCCAAGGCGCGGCTGGAGCAGATCGGGCACCGCCTCGCGGAGATCCGGTCTCAGCTGGCCGCCACCCAGGACCGCCTGAACACCTCGATCGCGAACGTGGACGATCGGGAGGGCGCGCTCGAACAGGTCCTCGTCCAGCTGACCAAGACGCAAGCCGACATGGAGCTGGCCAAGGCCCGGTACGAGCGGATCGTGGAACGCCTGAACGAGCGCGCCGTCGAGGCGTACATGCAGGGGCCCGCGTCGAGCCTGGACCTCCTCCTGGGCGCGCGGACGATCTCCGACCTCACCGACCGACTGGCGTACGCGGACGCGCTCGCCAGATCCGACGCGGACCTCGCCGTCGACGTGGCGAACCGGCGCAACATCCTGACCGCGCTGAAAGCCGAGCTCGAGGTGAAGCGGGCCGAGAAGCGCGACGAGCTCCAGCGCGCCCGTGAGCAGAAGGCCGAGGTCGTCGGGCTCTTCCAGCAGCAGCAGGCGCTCCTCGACGAGCAGCAGCGGTTGCTCTCGGACGCGGAGCGGCTGTACCAGAAGCGCAAGAAGGAGTACACACAGTTCCTCCGACGGCAGCAGGCCGGTCAGGACCAGGCGATGGGTGGGCGTGTCTGGAACGGAGGCGCGCTGCCGTCTCCGTACGACCACGTGCTGGAGCAGTGTCCCGTCGACCAGCCCCGTGCGTTCGGCGACGGCTTCGGCGCGCCGAGGTACGCCGGGGGCTACCACCTGCACAAGGGCGTCGACATCGTGGCGGGGAGCGGTCAGAGGATCCGCGCCCCGTTCGACGGGTACTCCTACACGAGCTCGAACACGCTCGGCGGAACGATCGTCTACGTCGTCGGGCAGTACGGAACCGTGTACAACGCGCACCTGTCGCGCTATTCGGAGAACTCGAACGGCCGGGTCTCGGCCGGCGAGGTGATCGGGTACGTGGGCGACACCGGCGACGCCACCGGGATCCCGCACGATCACTTCGAGTTCCATCCGAACTCGATCCCGGTGGGATGGCCGCAGAGCGCCTACGGCTACTCGGTGATCGAGGACGCGATCAACCCGTACCCACTGCTGATCCAGGCCTGCGGCTAGGGGAGGCCGTCGCTCCGGACGCTCCCTATCCTGGGCCGGATGGAGCCAGGTGACGTCCGGCACGTCGGGGTGGTCGGGGCCGGCCTGATGGGGTCGGGGATCGTCGAGGTGTGCGCCCGGGCCGGGCTGCGGGTGACCTTCGTCGAGGCGAACGACGAGCTGATCGCGGCGGGGCGCGGACGCGTCGAGCGGTCGGTCGGGAGGGCCGTCGAGCGCGGCAAGCTGGACGCCGCCGCCGCCGAGGCTGCGCTGCAACGGATCGACGCGTCGGACGAACTCGAGACGCTGGCCGGCGTCGACCTCGTGATCGAGGCGGCGACCGAGGATCGCGACGCGAAGCGCACGATCTTCGAGCGGCTCGGGGACCTCACTCGGCCGGAGGTGATCCTGGCTTCGAACACGTCCTCGATCCCGATCCGCGAGCTCGGCGCGGCCAGTGGCCGCGCCGACCGCGTGATCGGGATGCACTTCTTCAACCCGCCGCCGGTGATGGCGCTGCTCGAGCTGACGCCGTCGGAGGACACCAGCGAGGTGACCTTCGAGTTCGTCCGGGCGTTCGGAACCGACGTGCTCGGCAAGACGTGCGTCCGATCGGGCGACGAGGCCGGGTTCATCGTGAACCGCCTGCTGATCCCGTACCTGTTCGACGCGATCCGCCTGTACGCCTCGGGCTTCGCCACCCGGGAGGACATCGACACCGCGATGCGCCTCGGGCTGGCGCACCCGATGGGGCCGCTCACGCTGTCCGATCTGATCGGCCTCGACACGCTCGTCGCGATCGGGGAAGTCATGGAGTCGGCGTTCCCCGGCGACGCGCGGTACGAGGTGCCGCCGCTCCTCCGCGAGCTCGTGTCCCGGGGCAGGTTGGGGAAGAAGTCCGGCGGTGGGTTCTACGACCCGACGGCGACGGATCGGTAGACCTCCGCGGTCAGCTCGGCGGTCCGATCCCAGGAGAACATCGCCGCGCGTTCGCGGCCCCTCTGTCCAAGGTCCACGGCGAGCGCGCGATCGGTCAGCACGCGACGAAGCGCCTCGGCGATCGACCCTTCGTCGGCGGGGTCGACCAGGAGTGCCGCGTCGTCCGCCACCTCGGCCAGCGCGGGCGCCGTCGACGTGACG
>Ga0114129_10006154_pt1 | contig 17023 bp, 11 predicted proteins | sample RhiMetdeltSRZDD1_FD_80071 | JGI IMG/M metagenome (GOLD analysis project Ga0114129, IMG submission 80071) | Populus rhizosphere microbial communities from Tennessee, USA - Rhizosphere MetaG P. deltoides SRZDD1 (version 2) (version 2) | ecosystem: Host-associated > Plants > Roots > Rhizosphere >... | reverse complement strand
TGTGCTTGCAGTGCTTCGAGCTCCGAGAGCCTGGCGTTGACTGCCGCGGTGCGATCGCGAATCCACGCGGCGCCGCCGCCAACCGTTGACGACAACCAGGCGCTGACAGCGGCCGTGGACGCGAGGTACGGTTCGAACCAGCCGACCACCAGCCCGATCACGATGGCGATGAGCGGCGGGCCGGCGATCACCGCGGCCGACCCCACAAAGAATCGCGTTCGCTGCTTCTCCGGGACGAACTCGAAGAGCGCGGTGACACGCTGCAGCGAAACGCGCGCGCCGTCGATCGCCGCGACGAATTCCCCGGCCGCGGCAGACACCTCCGGCAACTTCAACTCTTTGCGGATGGCGTTGATCTTCTTTACCGAGTTGTCATCGAGCTTCAGCGTCGATAACACATCCCTCGCGAGCGTTGTCTTCAACTCCGTGACACGCTGCTCGTGCCGAACCCTGAGCACTCTGAGCTCGGCCTCGGTTTCATTCACTTTCTTTTGTGCGTCGGCGGCCTTCTTCTCGGCGTTGTCGCGCACCTGCCGCTCGAGCTGCATCTGATCCTGCAGAACCTTTTGCCGCTCGGCGAGCAAATCAGGCGGTTCGTTCTTCTCGATCTCGAGGTTTTCGAGGATGTGCTGAACGAGCGACGCCCAGAGATTGCCACCCGAGTAGTTCCATGCGTTGAACTCGATCTGGACGACGTGCTTGTAGAACGGCAGCTTGTTTTGGAGGGTTCCCGACTCGCGCGCTTGAGTCGAGATCCACCTCACGCCGCGCTTGAGCTGCTGGATGAAGAAGCTCTTCCCCGATCCCCAGTCACCGAACAAACCGATCGACAGTGGCGGATGAACGCGCGTCGAGCAAATCAGCGCCGAGAGCGCATACACGTCGTCTTCGATGCCGAGCCGATCCTCCCCCTCGGGGCTGTCGGCGGCAAACCCGGATATGCGCGGGGCCGGCAGCGGATCGCTCGCATGAAGCGCCGGCGGCTCCTTGAACGTTCGCTCGTGCAGGGCGGAGAGCCTCTCCACCTCCGCTGGATAGTTTTGACGAATCTGACGCAGGAGTGCGGAGGCCACAGAGGGAATGTTGAATCCCCACCGGTGCATCTGCTCGGTGTGAGCTGCCGGCAACTGATAAAAGTACGCGCCGAGCAGGTGCCGGACGCCAAGCTGCTCGCTGCCCGCCACCGAAACGAGGGATGCGGCGCCGCTGGCCATGTTCTGGGCGGACGCCGTCCAGGCCCTTTTCTTCGATGTGACCGCCTCGTTCTGCTCCGCCACCCGCGCCCGGATATCGCGCAGCGTCGCCGGCCGGAAGTCTCGAGATTCGCCGATCGCGTCGACGGCAACACCCGACGCGAGGCAGTATCTTAGAAACCATCGCGAGATGGGATTCGCGGAGTACAGCAGGGCGATGAGAAGCGACGTAAAGCTCCGCTGGGAATCGTCGGAGGAGATCTCGCCGATATAGGCGGCGAGATCCCAGCAGGCTTCCGCGTCAGTATCTAGAGTGACGTTGGGAACGGGAAAGGTTGCCGTCGGTCCAACGTTCGACATGAGCGTCTATTCTTCAGCCATGAACGGGTACCGGTGATCGCGCGGCGGCGTAAACGTTTCCTTGACGGTTCGTGCGCTCACCCACCGAACCAAGTTCAGCTTCGAGCCCGCTTTGTCGTTCGTCCCGGACGCGCGCGCGCCGCCAAACGGCTGCTGCCCGACAACGGCGCCGGTCGGCTTGTCGTTGATGTAGAAGTTGCCCGCGGCGTTGCGCAGGCCACTCAACGCCTCGCGAACTGCTTTTCTGTCGCGCGCGAACACGGCGCCGGTCAACGCGTACGGTGACGTGCGATCGACGACGGCAAGCGTATCCGCCCACTTGTCGTCCGGATACACGTGCGCCGTGACGACGGGTCCGAAGATCTCCTCGCACAGCAACCGGTAGCCAGGGTCCGTCGTTTCCACCAGCGTCGGCTCGATGAAGTAACCCTCGTCGCCCTTGGCAACGCCGCCCTGCACGATCTTCGCGTTCTTCTTCGCATCGTCGAGATACTCGCTGATGCGAATGAACGCTTTCTTGTCGATCACCGCGCCCATGAAGTTGCGGAAGTCTCGGACGTCGCCGATCGTGATCTGTTTCATCATCGCGACCGTGCGATCCTTGACGTCATTCCAGAGCGACTGCGGAATGTAAACACGGCTCGCGGCCGAGCACTTCTGTCCCTGGTACTCGAAGCCACCGCGCGCGATGGCGACAGCAACCTCGTCGGGATCCGCGGAACGGTGAGCGACGATGAAGTCTTTGCCGCCGGTCTCGCCGACCAGCCGCGGGTAGGAGCGATAGCGGCCGACGTTCTCGCCAATCCTCTTCCACATGCTGTTGAACACGCTCGTGCTGCCGGTGAAGTGCACGCCGGCAAGCTCGGACGAGTCGAGGAGGATCTGGGTGATCTCGACCGCATCACCGGGCAGGAAGTTGATGACTCCAGGCGGAAGGCCGGCAGCCTCGAGCACCTTGAGCGTGTAGTAGCTGCTCAACATTGCTGCCGAGGCGGGCTTCCAGATGACGGTGTTCCCCATCAACGCCGGGGCAGTCGTCAGATTGCCGCCAATCGCGGTGAAGTTGAACGGCGTGATCGCGTAGACGAAGCCTTCGAGCGCGCGGTACTCCATCATGTTCCACATGCCCGGGCTGCTGACCGGCTGTTCGGAGTACAGCTCCTGCGCGAAATAGGTGTTGAAGCGCCAGAAGTCGATCATCTCGGACGCGGCGTCAATCTCCGACTGAAACGCCGTCTTCGATTGCCCGAGCATCGTCGCGGCGTTGATCGTCGGGCGCCACGTCGTCGCGAGCAACTCCGCGGCGCGCAGGATTACGGCAGCACGATCTTCCCAGGCCCACGCGGCCCACTCGCGTCGCGCTTCGGCCGCGGCGGCGATGGCCTGTTGCACATGTTCGGGTCCAGCTTTGTGGTACTCGGCAAGCACGTGCTGGTGCGCGTGCGGCATGACCGTCTTCTCGATCTTGCCGGTACGGATCTCCTTGCCGCCGATCACGATCGGAATGTCGATCTTCTCGGCCGCCATCGAGGCGAGGCGGGCCTTCAGCTCCGCCCGCTCGGGTGTGCCGGGCGCATACGATCGGTTTGGCTCGTTAATCGGCTGCGGGACGCGACGAATGCCGGCAAAGGCAGCGTCCAGAGTCACACCGGCCGAGCTCTGCGATTCGGCGGACGTTCGATTGGTGGATGGTGTTGCAGCAGTAATGGTCATTGTCTGTAGCGCCTCGCGTGTAAGTCCGATCTTCTATGCTACTCGCTGCGACGGAGCGCGAGATCGCGTTTGTGATCCGCCGCTCGCCGACCGGTGCTTGACTTTCGCTTTTTATTCTCCTATCGTGCTTCTCTTTTGAAAGGCGGAACGAGATGGACCAGAAAGCGCTGTTCATGAAGTTCTGGGAGAAGGAAGCGACCGCGACCCGCAAGGTTATCGAGCGAATTCCACAGGAAAAGTCCGATTACCGCGCGGACCCGAAAGCCCGGAACGCGCGGGAGATTGCCTGGCTGATGGTACGGGAGGAAATACTGCTCGCCAAGGGCATGGAGAACGGCTCGCTCACCTGGGAGGAAGTCCCGACACCGTCCACGGTCAAAGAGATTCTGGACACCTACGACAAACATCATCCTGAAGTGACGAAGGTGCTCCATCAGCTGCCCAGCGATACCTGGGAACGAGACGTGCCGTTCGTGTGGCAAGGCCAGGAAGTGATGCGGGCCAGCGGGTACGACACCGCCTGGGGTTTCCTGCTCGATGCCATTCATCATCGCGGGCAACTCTCGACCTATCTTCGTCCGATGGGCTCGACCGTCCCCGCGATTTACGGACCAAGCGCCGACGAATCCATGTAGGCTGGCACGATGCAGGATCTGACCACCGGATCGATCACCAAGCATTTGCTGACGACCGCCAGCTTCATGCTGGTCACGATGGTGTTCCAGACGCTCTACTTCCTGATCGATTTGTACTGGGTCGGTCAGCTGGGCAAGGAAGCGGTGGCGGCCGTCGCGATCGCCGGCAACCTCACGTTCATCGTGCTCGCGATCTCACAAATGCTCGGCGTGGGTACGACCACGCTGGTGTCGCACGCCACGGGGCGGAAAGACCGCGACCGTGCGGTGCTGGTCTTCAACCAGTCGCAGGTGCTCTCGATCCTGGTTGGTGCGGTGTTCTTCGTCGCGATGATGTGGCTGCGTCGGGCCTACGCGTCAACGCTTGGCGCCGACAGTCCGACCGTCGCCATGGCGATTGACTACCTGACGTGGTTCATCCCGGCAATGGCGCTGCAGTTCGCGATGGTTGCCATGGGCTCAGCGCTGCGCGGCACGGGCAATTTCAAGCCCGGCATGATCGTGGCCACGACAACGGTCATTCTCAACATGATCCTGGCGCCGTTTCTCATCTTCGGATGGGGCACCGGCCTCGCACTGGGCGTGGCCGGTGCGGCCATCTCGTCGCTCGTCGCGGTCGTGGTCGGCACACTCTGGCTCGCCCTTTATTTCGTCAAGCCGAGCGCCTATTTGCATTTCGTTCTGTCGTCGTGGCGACCGAGAGTGGACCTGTGGTGGCAGATGCTCAAGGTCGGCCTGCCGGCCGGCGCCGAGTTCGCGCTGATCGCGGTGTATCTGGTCATCGTCTACGTGATCATCCGGCCGTTCGGCGCATCCGCGCAGGCAGGTTTCGGCATCGGCTTGCGTCTGATGCAGGCGGGATTCATGCCTGTCGTGGCCCTCGGGTTCTCAGTCGCCCCGGTCGCCGGTCAGAATTTCGGCGCGCGGCTTCCGGATCGCGTGAAGCGAACGTTCGCGACCGCAGTGGCCATGGCCGTGAGTGTCATGGTGCTGTTCGCGATCATCATCTCGTTCAACGCCGACGCCATGGTGAAGATCTTTTCAGCGGACCCCCTGGTCATCCGCGTGGGTGAAGAGTACCTCCACATCATGGCGTGGTCGTTCGTTGGATCCGGCTTGATCTTCGTGTCGTCGAGCATGTTCCAAGCGATGGGCAACACGCTGCCGCCGTTGACTGCCTCGTTTGGCCGGCTGCTGATCGTGGCGATCCCGGCACTCATCCTGTCGCGGCTGCCGGGATTCGAGCTTCGCTGGATCTGGTACCTGTCAGCCGGAACGATCGTGTTTCAGCTCACCGCCGTGCTGTTGCTGCTGCGCCGTGAGTTTCAGTTACGCATGCCCGCTGATGGGACACTGACGGCCGTACCGGGCGCCACGAGCTGAAGTTCGGGGTCTTCACGCATCGCGCAGCACGACCATCGGATCCACCTTCGCGGCGGCGCGCGCGGGCAGATACGACGCAAGTGTCGCGACGATCAGGACGGCCAACAGCGTGCCTCCAAACACCCACACATCGGTGGGCTTGACGTCGTTCAGCAGGGCGCCGAGCACACCACTCAGCAGCCACGCGCCAAAGGCGCCAATCGCTGCGCCAATCATCGCGAGCAGGAGGCCGCGCCCTACGACCAGGTTGCGCACGCGGGCGGCGTCCGCCCCGAGCGCCAGTCGAATACCGAACTCGCGGCGCTGCCGCCGGACGTCGTAAGCCATCACGCCGTAGATGCCGATCATCGCCAGCAACCCCGCGAGCGCGCCAAAGAGGCCCGTCAGCGCCGACATCAGCCGCGGCTGACCAACCGAATTCGCCACAACCGTCTCCATCGTCTGGGTCTGCGTGATGGGCAGCATCGGATCGATGGCGCGGATGATCTGCCGCGCCGCGGGCATGACCGACGTCGGATCGTCCGCGGATGTGCGAACGACGATCGTCATTGCGCTAAAGGTGTTCTGGTCGAGCGTTCGATAGAACTCGTAGGGCGACGTCCGCGCGAGACCCATCGAGCGCATGTTGCCGATCACGCCGACGACTTCGAACCAGGTCGCTCGATCGTTGCGCTGGCCGAAACGCTTGCCGATGGGATCCTGTCCCGGCCAGAACTTCTCCGCCATCGCGTGGTTGACGAGTACAGTCAGCGTGCCTTTGCCGTCACGGCTGTCGAGCAGCCGGCCTTTGAGGAGCGGCACGCCGAGCGTCTGCAAGTAGTCGCCGTACATCCACCGGTACTCGACGAGCGGCGCCTGGTTGGCGCTCCATGGCAAGTTGCCCTCGATCTGGAATTCACCGTTCCACCCGAAGTCGACCATCGGCAGATGGCTGGTCATTCCAAGACGTTCAACGCCGTTCACCTGCGACAGCCGCGTGTAGAGGTCGCGATAGAAGTTGACGACTTGATCGGGACCGGCATACCGCGGTCCCGCTGGCGCGACCGTGAACGCGACGATCCTGTCGGTGCGAATGCCGGAGTCCCGGTTCTGCAAGAGCACCAGGTTCTTGATGAGAAGACCAGCGCCGACAAGGAGAGTGAACGCCAGCGCGATTTCCGTCACCACCAGGGTGCCACCCAGCTTGCGTCCACCCGCGCTTGCCGTGCGGCTGTCGTTCTCTCTGACCGTGCTGGTCAAATCCCTGGAACGGAGGCGCAAGAGCGGCCATATCGCGCAGAACACGCCAACGAGCAGCGTCACGAGCGCGGCAAATGCGATCACGCGAGCGTCAATCGTGATCCGGTCCGCGCGTGGCAGCTGTGTTCCTGCGAGCCACACGAACACGCGAACCGCCCAGCGCGCCAGCAGGATCCCGAGTACGCCGCCGACGGCTGCCAGGAGCAGGCTCTCGGCAATGAGCTGCCGTGCGACGTCGCTGGAGCGCGCGCCAAGTGCCATGCGGATCGCAAACTCCCGCTGCCGGGCGATGCCCGACGCCAACAGCAGGTTCGCGACGTTCGCGCACGCGATCAACAAGACGAGCAGCACCGCGCCAAGCAGCACTTGCAAGGACGTGCGCACGCCGCCAACCATCACCTCGTAATAACTTCGAACGTCGATCCCGTGGTTGTGGCCGAACTGGCGCGCGAGTTCGGTCCCAAGCGCACGCATCTCGGTGGTGGCTCGCTCGAGCGTCACACCCTTCTTGAGGCGCGCGATCACGGGAAGGAAGTGACCGTTCTGCTGGGGATCGAGTTTGCGCTGAAGCGGCACCCAGAACTCGGCGCGGCCGTAGCGAAAACTCGACGGCATGACACCGATCACTTCGTACGATCGTCCATCGAACGTCAGCCGTTGCCCAACAGCGGAGGAGGCGCGGTTGAAATACTGCTGCCAGAACGCGTGCGAGATAACCACCACGAGCGGCCCGCCGAATTGATCTTCCTGTTCGGTATACCAGCGGCCAATTTGGGGTTGCACGCCGAGCACGTCCCGCAGCGAGGCCGTCGCCGAGCCTCCGCGAACCCGCGCCGGATCGCCGGCGCCTGTGAGGGTGAAGGTTGCACCCGTCGCGCCACCAATGGCCGCAAAAACAGTGTTGCGCGTCTTCCACTCGTGGTATTTCGGAATCGAGGCCGGGCACGTCGAGCAGGCCGGCTGCGTGTCGAAGACGGTGACCAGTTCCTCAGCCTCGGGAAACGGGAAGGGACTGAGCAGGACACCGTTGAAGATGCTGAAAACGGCGCTCGAGACCCCGATACCGAGGGCGAAGGCGACGACCGCAAGGACGGTTACAAAGCGCGACCTCGTCAGGGTGCGAGCCGCGAATTTCAGATCCTGTACCGATCGCATAGCAGCAGCCTCTAGCCCCCTTTGACGGTGGGATTCGCTGGCGAGTTGGCCCTGCGTACACAATCGCGCGTTCTCGCGTAATGTTCACGTTGGAGGCCCTATGAGACGCTTCGCGCTCCTCACGACCATGCTCGCCGCCAGCGCACCGGTGCTGCTCACCGCACAGCTCACGACCCGACCGATTGGAAGTGGCGACAGGATGTCGCGGCGCCGCTGGCCTCTGGCGCCACGATGGAACCGGGGTCTTGGGTCTTCGTTCGAATGCCGCCTGGCTGGCACGTCACGACCGGACCTGGTGTTTTGCTCTACCCGACGTCAAACGGAGATGTGGCAGGCAGCTTCTCGCTCGAGGCGGACATCTTCTTGTTCCCGGGCGAGAGCCAGGAAGAGTTCGGTCTGTTCCTCGGCGGGCAGGACATCGACTCGCCTGGCGCGCCGGATTACGCCGCATTCGTGCTCCGACGGGATGGACACGCCGCCGTACTGCGTCGCGCCGGTGCGCAGACGACCGCCGTCGCGAATTGGCAACGTCACGAGTCGATCGTGGCCCACACGGGTGGAAAGGACGCCGTCAAGAACACCATCAGGGTCGACGTCGATCAATTGAACGCGACGATGCTCGTGAACGGCGTGAAGGTTCTGTCGGTCGCGCGAGAAGGGCTCAAGACAGATGGCCGGATCGGCTTTCGAATCGGGAAGGATGTCAACCTGCACATCGCCACCCTTAACGTGACACGCAGGCTGGCGCCGGTACCTCCGCCCAAGACTACGGCCGAGAAGAAGGAGTAACGAAGAGCGGCGCCAGATCGCCGGCGTGCTGCCGCCACACGCCGGGCGACATCGCCGCAAGCTGACGGAAGTCGCGCGTCATGTGGGCCTGATCGTAGTAGCCGCACGCGACCGCGACGTCGCTGAGCGGCAACCCTTCGCGGATCCGGCGTAGCGCGCCCTGGAGGCGCACGATTCTCGAGAATGTCTTCGGCCCGAGTCCGACCTCTTCCCTGAACTGCCGTTCGAGCTGGCGCAGCCCGGTGCCGGTGAGCGACGACAACGTTTCAATCGTGGCGCAGCCACCGCTGCGCAGGATCGTCGCGACTGCGCCCTCGATCTCGCGCCGCGTCGAGCGGTACGGCAGCATAAGTAGCCACTCCTCCATCACGCGAAGCCGCGCCGCGTCACACGAAGCCTCGGCCAGGCGTTCGTGAAGCACGGCCGCCGACGGGAACAACTGCTCGAGGTCGACAAACCGGCCAGTGGCCTCGTCCAGCGAAAACCCGAGCAGCGAGCGCGCCGCTCCCGGACGCAACCTGATCGCGGCCACCGCTGATTCGGCGCCGGGGGCGAGCATCACTGGCTCGACCATCTGCCCGACCAGCAACGACGCCGGCTGGCGGCGCAGAGCGACGCTCTCATCGCGCGCGCCACGCTCGTGCCGCCAGAACGCACCGCGGTAATGAAAGACGAGCTCCATGCGTCCATCGGGAAACACCGCATCAGCACCAGCGGCGCTTTGGGTCTCGAGGAACCAGAAGCGCTCGACGATGTGGCGCGACCGCGCTGAGGGCGGATACTCGACGTACCGCATGTTCTATCGGCGGGGATTGTACTATTGAGGTCACGGATCACACGGATTAGACAGACAGCATGAATCAGCCTCCCGCTTCGACCGCATCCCGACAGGCCGCGGTCGCCTTCATCTTCATCACCGTCGTCCTCGACGTGCTCGCCCTGGGGATCATCGTTCCCGTACTGCCACCGCTGGTGGTGGCGTTCCTGGGCGGCAATACGGCGCGAGCGGCACAGATCTACGGGCTCTTTGCGACGGCGTGGGCGCTGATGCAGTTCGTGGCGTCGCCGGTGCTCGGCGCGCTCTCGGATCGCTTCGGGCGTCGGCCGATCATCTTGCTGTCGATCGCGGGACTCGGCCTCGACTACATCCTGATGGCGATGGCGCCAACGCTCGGCTGGCTGTTTGTCGGCCGTGTGATTTCGGGTGTGACGTCGGCCAGCTTCGCCACCGCTGCGGCATACATCGCCGATGTCACGCCGCCCGAACAACGGGCCAAGAGTTTCGGTTTGATTGGCGCGGCGTTCGGCCTTGGCTTCGTGCTCGGTCCGGTGATGGGCGGCTTGCTTGGCACCGTGAACCCGCGGTTGCCGTTCTGGGTCTCCGCCGCGCTCTGCCTCACGAACGCGCTCTACGGTCTGTTCGTTTTGCCGGAATCGCTTCCGCCGGAACGTCGCTCGCGATTCTCGTGGGCTCGCGCGAACCCGATCGGCTCGCTGCGGCTGCTGCGATCGCACCCTGAGCTCTTCGCGCTGGCGTGCGTGACGTTCCTCTATTACGTCGCGCATGAAGTGTTGCCAAGCACGTTCGTGCTCTACACGACGTATCGGTACGATTGGACGCCGAGGACGGTTGGCCTCACGTTGGCCCTGGTCGGTATCTGCACCGCGATCGTTTCGGGCAGGCTGGTCGGACCGATCGTCGCGCGCATCGGCGAGCGGCGGGCGGCGCTCACCGGACTCGCGTGCGGGGCGGTGGCGTTCGCGGTGTATGGGCTCGCGCCGGTTGGCAGAGCGTTTCTGGCTGGCGTGCCGATCATGGCGTTCTGGGGACTTTACGGTCCATCTGCACAGGGCATCATGACGCAACGTGTGCAACCGTCCGAACAGGGCCAGTTGCAGGGTGCCATCATGGGTCTGCGAGGCCTGAGCGGACTGTTCAGTCCTTTCCTCTTCACCTACACGTTTGCGACATTTATCTCGAATTCCAGCGTGTATCTGCCCGGCGCACCCTTCCTGCTCTCCGCGCTGCTTCTGGTCGTCGCGCTTTTTATTGCGTGGCGTGTGATGCGAACCGCAGTAGGGTTTTCGGGCTCGATCGCAATTTCGGAGAAGCCGGCGGAACATGCGTAAGACAGAATCCCGGCGTCAAATGTCTGCTTACGAGGTGGGGATGATGGGGAGGTATGAATGATGGGAAAGAAGGACCCGCGAGTTGATGCCTATATCGCCAAGTCAGCCGACTTCGCGAAGCCGATACTGTCGCATCTCCGGAAACTTGTCCACCAGGCCTGCCCCGACGTTGTCGAAACCATGAAATGGAGCGCTCCGCACTTCGACTACAAGGGGATGATGTGCGGCATCGCGGCGTTCAAGGAGCACTGCGCGTTCGGGTTCTGGAAGGCAAACCTCGTGCTCGGTGAGAACTACGAGCGGGACTCAGCGGGGCATTTCGGACGTCTCACGTCGCTCGACGATCTGCCGGCTGACAAAACGATCATCGCCTACGTGAAGAAGGCGGCGAGGCTCAACGACGAAGGGGTCAAGGTTGCGAGAGAGCCGAAAGCTCCCCGCAAGGCCTCGCCGATGCCGGCCGATCTGGCGGGCGCCCTGAAGAAGCACCCCACCGCCCGCAAGACGTTCGAGAACTTCAGCCCGAGCCACAGGCGGGAGTACATCGAATGGATCACGGAGGCGAAAACGGACGCGACCCGGCACAAGCGGCTGGCGACGACACTCGAGTGGCTGGAGGAAGGAAAAGCGCGGAACTGGAAATACATGCCGAAGTAAACGCCATCTTTCAGGTTTTCGCGTTACCCTACGCGCAATGCACGAGATCCTGCATCCTGACGGCCGCGTCGAACTGCGCGATCCCTCTCGCATTCAGGGGAGTCCGCTCTACAACCACGACCTCGCGCCTGTTCCGCTGAGCCGCCGTAACTGGACCACCTACAGCTACGCCGCACTCTGGATCAGCATGGCGCACTGCATCCCGACCTACATGCTGGCCTCGGGGCTGATGGCAAGCGGCATGAACTGGTGGCAGGCGCTCGTCACGATCCTCCTTGGCAACACGATCGTGCTCGTGCCCATCCTGCTGAACTCGCATCCAGGCACGAAGTACGGCATTCCGTTTCCGGTGTTCGCGCGAGCGTCGTACGGGACCGTTGGCTCCAACCTGCCGGCGCTGATGCGCGCGATCGTCGCCTGCGGCTGGTTTGGGATTCAGGCATGGATTGGCGGCGAGGCACTGCACACGTTTTTCACGAGCCTCATTCCCGGTTGGCCGCAACTGCTCGGCAGCGGCTTCGCGGGACACACAAGCACCGAATGGTTGTCGTTTCTGCTCTTCTGGGGACTCAACGTCTTCATCGTGTATCGCGGCATGGATCTGCTGCGCTGGGTCGAGAACTGGGCGGCGCCCTTCGTGTTGGTAATGACCGCCCTGCTTCTCGTCTGGGCCGTCCGCGAAGCGAACGGGCTCGGCCCGCTGCTGCAGCACCAAGGCAGGCTGACAACATTCAGCGAGTTCTTCCCCGTTTTCATGCCATCGCTGACCGCCATGGTCGGCTACTGGGCGACGCTCTCGCTTAACATGCCCGACTTCACCCGTTTCGGTCGGAGCCAGCGCGAGCAGATCATCGGCCAAGTGGTCGCACTGCCGACGACCATGGCGGTGTTCGCGGCGATGGGCGTGCTGATTACGAGCGCCACCGTTGTGATTTACGGCGAGGCGATTTGGGATCCCGTCAGGCTCGTCGCACGCTTCGATACACCAATCGTGGTCGCCATATCGATGTTCACGGCCGTCGTCGCAACGCTGGCCGTCAACATCGCCGCCAACGTCGTGTCGCCGGCGAACGACTTCGCGAACGCTTTTCCACGGCTGATCGACTTCAAGACCGGCGGCTTGATCACGGGCGTACTGGCGATCCTGATGCAGCCATGGAAGCTCCTCGCCGATCCGTCCGGCTACATCTTCACGTGGCTGCTCGGCTACTCGGGCGGCCTTGGTTCGATCGCGGGCGTGCTGATCGCCGATTACTGGATCGTCCGGCGTCGAGTGATCCACCTCGCCGATTTGTATCTCGTGGACGGGAAGTACAGGTACTCGGGAGGATGGAACGTCGCCGCTGTGGTGGCGACGCTTGCCGGCTGCGCCCTTGCCTGGGGCGGCCTCATCGTGCCAGTGCTGAAGCCACTGTACAGCTATGCGTGGTTTGTCGGCTTCGCGGCGAGCTTTGTGCTGTATGTGGCGTGGATGAAGGCGACCGAAATCAGATCACCTATTCACATGCCCCAGAAGCCGTAGCTCGATATCGGACGTGATCCCTTCACCCAGGATCAGTGCTATGGCGCTGCTGCGGACGGCCTCCAGAAGCTCCGGATCGGTTGGCCCCACGATGTCGGCTGGGATCGCCACGCTCATGTAGCTGCCCGGCGACACGCCCGAGATGCGGAACTGCCCTTCGCTATCCGCAAGCACCGTCGTCACGAAGCGCGAATGTGGCGTCCAGCGACTCGGATCGCCGGCAAACAGGACGATCCGGCAGCCGGGGACTGGCTGATTGTCGGCGTCAATCGCGCGGCCGGTCATGGTTGCGACCCGCCTTGATAGCACCACTTCCACGGTGGAATCGCGGCCGTTGAATTCGATTGGAGTCTCGGTGACGTCTTTCCCGTCGAGCACGATCCGCTCGGTGACGATGTTGCTCGCCCGAACCCGCATCAAGCGGCGTCCCCAGAGTCCGCTGACCTGAAAGCGGCCTTCGCCCATCAGACGGACGCTCACCGGCGCCGATGAAATCGCGACAACTGGTTCGGTGTCGAAATCCAGCGGTACCATGTCGATTTGCAGACCATTCGGAATTGCGAACCGGATGGGTTGGTCGCCCTCGTACACAAAGCGTCCCCTGAGTGTCGACGGCCCGTGCGTCGAAATGCGAACGTCGCGTACATCCGATTGTCCAACGGTGACCGTTGCCCAGCCGTACTCGCCTGGCTCGTCACTGGTCGTGATCCACGAGCGCCCCTGGACGACATAGGTTCCCGGCGGCACGCGCGACACGACAAACGTGCCATCGTGCTGTGCCTGTATTCGACCTCCAATCGTCGCGTTCAGGCCGGGCCCATCCGCAGGAACAATCGAGACCATGGCACCCGCCAGCGCCGCGCCCTTTGAATCGACGACCGTGCCGCTCACGCGATACGTGGGCGTCGGGATCACCGTTAACGTGAGACCGGCGACATCCTGACCGGTCCCGAGGTGCACGCGGTGTGCTTCGGCAACCGAGGATGTGCCTGGATAGTACGTCGGGAGGAAGCCGCCGACCTCGGCAACCGTGCTGAACGACGCGGCTGCGGTCAGCGCACCCGAGAGGGCCACGACGTGGTAGTCGCCAGCGGTCAATCCTGAGAGCCGGAACTGGCCGATGTCGTCGGTCGGACGGGGCGGGCTCGAGCGACCGGCGCGGACCAGCCGCACCACTCCGGCAACCTCTCGCTTTTCGAGCGCAAACACGGTGATGCCGGGAACGGGATCACCAAACGGATCGAAGATGCGCCCGCTGATCGATCCGAGTCGTGAGAGAACGATCGACGCCGTGAACTGTTGACCCTCGTCGAGCGTGTGGCGCACGGGGGCGTTTGTGGCCTGCGATCGCCGGTATGTCGCCTGGTCGTGGCGCGGCGCCGCCGCGCTCAGGATGAACGTTCCAGCAGCAAGGGCTGGAAATGTAAACCGACCGTCAGGACCAGTCGCGATCGTCAGCTTCTCGCTCTTCCCTGGTGAATCGTGGGTCAATTCGACGAGGGCACCATCGAGAGGCCGGCCGGTGTCGGCCGATGAAACGACGCCTGATACGCGCGCGGTTTGGCGGGGCGACGACTCCTGCGCCATTGGCGCACCGACACTCGCTGCGAGCACGAACGCAATAGCCGCAGCGATCGCGCGCGTCATTTGGTCCTCGCGTGCTTCAGCATGACAGGCGTTTCTGCGCTATCCGCGACTTCGGCCAGCGTGGCGATGCCCTTCAGCCCTCGCAGAAGATCGGCATCCGCCCATCCACCGGGCGCTAACTCAGGCACGTGCGCAACAAAATACCGGCCTGGCAGCAGTCCCTTGATTTCGAACCTGCCACCGGGCAACACGTCCGTGATCTTCGTGAGCCTCGAATCGAATCCCCAGTGCACTTCGGACTCGGGGAATACGAGTACCTGACCGCTCGTCGTTCCTCGATCGGCAGCGATCGAACCGATGATCGCTCCGGTGCGGTTCGTCACCAGCACGCGCAACCGCGTCGTTGCCGTCGTTGCTGTGAAGTCCACTCCTCTGTCGGTGATCTCCTCGTCGCCGAGATAGATCGCTGTGATCGCCCACGCCGGTCCAGCCTCGATCCGGAATAGTCGCGGACCGAACAGGTTCTTGAAGGTGAACGTTCCATCGGCGGCCACGGGCAGCGGGTGTTCTTTCCCGTGTGGATCGCCAGCGAGGCCCGGGAACAACGTCGCGAGCGCGACGACACTGATGCCCGTCGGCGGAAGAGGTGATGAGGGCGCGACGGTTTCAATAGTCCCCGACAGCGTCACGCCAGGAGCGGTGCGAAACGTTGGCTCCGCAACGTTCTGGCCGCTTATCCTCACACTCCTGACGGCGAACTCGGGCTCCTTGGCTTTCCCACGCACGATCACACCGACCACGTAATCGTCTGGCGGCAACGGCGTGAAGCCAAACTGATTCGACGTGCCGCTGTTCGTTAGGCTCCCGTGAAGCGCGCCGCCGCGTGAGCGCAGCATCGCCGAAATGATCTCTGGCGGCCGACCGCGCGAGTCTTCAACGCTGCCGGTCCAGCTCGCGACGGGCAGATAACTGATCGAGAACGACGCGCTCGCCGTTCGTCCGGCTTCTATCGAGACCGAGGTGGCCTCGCTCAGCCGGGTTGTCCCTGGATGGAACGTCGCGGGGAAGAGCGCCTGCGTCTGCGCTGCCTCTCGCAAGTCGATAGAGGGCTCGGCCCTCCCGGGTTCCGCGCGAATCAGGAAGCGTCCCGAGGTCGTTCCATAAACTCGGACGTTCGCCTGATCCTCCGTTCGCGAGACGCCCGCCGATGCGGACACGACGCCGGGGATTGAGGTTTGGATGAAATAGCGTCCTGGGGCCAGGCTGTGCAGCCGGAAGTAACCTTGGTCGTCGGTTCTCGCAACGGTGTCGGCGGCCATCTTCCGTCGCCCTCCACCGTCGTACGCCACAAAAAAGGCGTGTACCGGCACATCCTGTACGGGATCGCCGGCCTCGTTCAGAATGCGGCCTTCAACCGCGCCGCCCCGCTCCAGCGCGAGATCGCCTGATGTCGTGCGCCCAGGGCTGACGACAATTCGCGCGGGAGCTTCGAGCAGCTTCGAGGCGCCGAACAACGTGCTGACGAAGCCGCCTTTGCTCGCGCGAAGCGTGTAGTCACCGGCGGGAAGATCGCGAAAGGCATAGCGGCCATCGGCGTCCGTATTCGTCGTGGCAAAGAACGACCGCTCGGGCGAGAACAGCCCTACGGACGCCCATCGAATCGGTTGTTCGGTATCTGCCGCGACGATGCGGCCGGCGAGTGCGCCGGTAACTGGCGAGCGATCGACGCGCGAATCACGAGCCGGCTGCGAGGGCGGGCCTTGCGCGACGACCGTCGCCGAGATCGCGACCGCGCAGACCATTCCTCGCATCGCCTACACGCTATCGGTCACCACCCGCGGGAGCCGTTCGCGGTGCCGGCGCGGCCGCGCCGGCGAGATCGTTCCAGTTCATCACGGCGTTGAAGACCATGTTGAACTCGCCATGGTTTTGCCAACGGTAAATCGGGTTGTTGGCAAACAGCAGGACGCGGCCTTTGCCAGTGAACCCGCCGGGGACGTCGACCGCGAAAGGCCGCTGCCGGATCTCGTCCGCGCCTTTCATCAAGCCGCTGAGCACTGCGCCATCGCCACCCACGTACCTGGCGAGCACGGCAGATTGATCGGGCGCGCCGACGCTCAGCAGCGGCCCGCCAAGATACTTGATCGGCATGATCTTGTCCTTGTAGCCGTAGAACACGGGGTGATCCAGCTTCAGGACTTCCGCGTTCACGATCGGACGCGGTGCGTAGAAATCGTTCGACGTCGCTCCCGACGCGTCAACCGTGCGCGCCAGGCCGAGCTCCGTCGGGAACCGCACGGCGTTCCCCATAGTGATGAGCGTGCCGCCGGCATCGAGGAACTTCGCGAACGCGTCGACGCCTTCGCCGCCCATCCCGCCGGTGATGTCGGCTGATTCGCCGTACATGCCGAGGAACTTGTACTTCTCGGTCTTGACATACGGGACGGGCCGCGCAGCCGGCGCCTGATAAATCGCTTGCCGGTTCGCTTGCTGCGTCGGCATGACGATCACGTCGTAGTCGTTGCGAAGGTTCCCCTTCTTGACGCGCTCTTTATAAATGAGGTCGTAGGGAATCCCGAACTTGTCGAACGTGAATCGAACCCAGCCAATCTCTTGCGTGCCGGTCCACGACGAGTACATCGCGATGCGTGGAACATCGG
>Ga0114129_10006152_pt1 | contig 17025 bp, 13 predicted proteins | sample RhiMetdeltSRZDD1_FD_80071 | JGI IMG/M metagenome (GOLD analysis project Ga0114129, IMG submission 80071) | Populus rhizosphere microbial communities from Tennessee, USA - Rhizosphere MetaG P. deltoides SRZDD1 (version 2) (version 2) | ecosystem: Host-associated > Plants > Roots > Rhizosphere >... | reverse complement strand
AGCTCGGCCTTGACGCGCGCCTCCACCGGCGGGTGCGTGCAGATCAAGTACAGCGTCCACGCGAGCATCGCAGCGGTGGTCTCGTAGGTGGCGAGAAACAACGTCACGAGCTCATCGCGAATCGCCCTGTCGGGCATCGGCGTCCCGTCGGGCTCGCGGTGCTCCAGAAGCTGCGCGACGATGTTCCCCTCGCTCGCCCCGGCGGTGCGGCGGCGGCGCTCGATCAACTCGTAAATCGTCCGATTGAGCGCGCGGATCGCGCTCCGGTATCGAACGTTGGCGCGCGTCGGCACGAGCACCGGGATCGGGAAGTAGCTGCGCTCCCAGGCCGAGAAGAACGCCTGCGAGGTGTCGCACCCGTGGAGCAGCGCGTCGCGAATCTCCAACTCGCCTACGCCGAACAGCACGTCGCACGCGATGCGCAGCGTGAGGTGCGACATGTCGAGCGGAATGTCGCGCGTGTCGCCGGCGTTCCAGCTGTCGAGCAGCTGTTCGGTGTGCCGGTGAATCGCAGGGACGTAAGCATCGACCTGCCGCGGCTGGAAACGCGGGCGCATGCGCGCGGCGCTCCGCTTCCAGGTATCGCCCGATGAGGTCACGAGGCCATCCCCGAACAGCGGGCGAGCGGCAGTACGCAGCACCCAGGTCTTGATGAAGTCGTCGTTTCGCTGAACCAGCACCTCGCCGATCAGTTCGGGATCCGATACGACGAACATCGGCCTGTGATACATGCGGAAGCGACCGAGCGGGAACTCGCGCTCGCAGCGTTCCATGAACGCGAGCTTGTCCGGCTGCATGACGGTAATGTGCCCGCTCAACCACGACCCGACCGGCAGGCTGTACTTCTGCCCCATCGACGCCTCCTTCGCGTTCGGTGCCCGATCCTATCGCAGCGATGAGCGACGCGTCACCGGGGGTTCGCGATTGACGCGATGATCGTCGTCAGCAGATCGGGCTTGGACCCGTCGCGTTCGAGATACGGATGGCGTTCGCCGCCGCGGTAGTCGACTCGGTAGGTCTTATAGAATTCACCGTTTGCCGCAAGCAGCTCCAGCGGCGCGGAGCTGGTTTTCCCGCGTTTCAGCGTGTCTCGCAGGAATTCGCTCGAATATTTCCTGCCGTCGACGGCGACCATTTTCATCCCTGGTCCAATGCCCGCCCTGGCGACCGGTGATCCCGGCACCACGTCCTTCACCGTGCTGTCCTCGGCGACCACAATGCCGAGCGAATGACTGAAATCCGCGACGCGGGACGCCGCTTCGAGCGCCGTTTCCATGCTCGTTGGCGTGTCGCGATAAGAAAGCTTCCAGCCGCTCTTTTCGATCCCCTGCAGCGGGGCACGAGGGCTGAGCGACGTCAGGCGTGTCGTGAAAAACGCCTTCCAGTCTGCGGGGGCCACCCCGTTGAGCGCAGCGACAACATCGTCGAAGGTGTAGGGAACAACCGTGGGCCCACCGCTCGTGCCACCGTGAAACGCCCGGCAGAAGTCGTCGAGCGATCGCTTGCCGCCGGTGAGCTGGCGAATCATGACGTCGGCGTCGAGCCAGATCAGATCGCCTTCATCGTAGAAATCCACGTCACGACGGAGCGCGTTCCAATCCGGTCGCGAGGCGTAGAGGAGCTGCGCGGCATCGTTGGTGTCCTGGAGCGATCGCCACTCGCGGCCCGGCCGGTTGTCGAGCCGCGCGGAGTGCATCGCCAGATTTTCGCGAAACTCCTCGGGCGTCCGCAGACCGGATCGCGCCGCCAGGACGTTGCCGAGATAGTCGGTCAGCCCTTCGTAGACCCACAGCAGGTCGTCCTTCATCGGCGTCGAGAAATCGCCCGTCGCCAGTCCGGCGGGACGGCGGTATTTTGCATTCCAGGAGTGCACGAACTCGTGCGGCAGCAAATGCGCGTTGAGCTTCCAGAGGTTGTCGTCGAGGAGTGTTCGTTCGTTGACGCGGTCATCGCTCGACTGATGGTGCTCGAGCCCGAAGTGGGCCACCGAGTCGCTGAGGGTGTACAGAAAATCGTAGCGGGTGTAATGATGGGCGCCGAACAGCGCGTTAGCCTCCAGCACGAGCTGTTTGTAGGCATCGACCTGTTTCGGCGTGATCGCGAGCGCCGCCTCGCTGTCGGCGGCGATGTTCAGGAAATGCGGCACCTTGGAGGCCGGCGTGAGATCCACACGCCGCATGTGCGAGGTCGCCTGCACCGGCGAATCGACCAGCGTCGTCAACGACGCGTCCTGAAAGGTGACGACGTTCCCCGAGACTTCCTTGGTACTGAGGGCGGACGCGTGCGTCCATCCCTGCGGCAACTTCACGCTTGCTGATACGGTGACGGCATCGGGTGCCGGCTCGCTCGGATACAGGACGACTTGATTCCAGCTCAACACCAGCAGTTGCGCCGACGAGGATGCACCCGAAGAGAATCCGGCGGTGTCGGGAGGCAGCAGGAAGTCGAACGACACGTCCAGAGATGTCACGCCCGGCGGGACGACGCAGTGAATGGCGAACATGTTCTCGAGGTCGCGTCGCCAGGCGAGCGGCGAATTGCCCGCCATGATCCTGAGCCCAGCGAGATCGACGACGGGGCCCGTCGGGCTGTGCTCGCCTGGAATCCATTTCGGATAGAGGAGCGTCAGCGGTCCCGATCGAACGGTGATGATCTCGCGCGCGTGAAGAATCTTGCGGGGCGCTTCGGTGGCGTCAACGGCGAGCGTGATCGCGGACCGATTCGTCTGGGCCAGGATCCCCGAGGAGCCGATTAACAGCAGAATGACCAGAACGATTCGTGATGCGCGCGACATGAACAGCTCCTCGAATTGTTTCTCCGAATCCATCGTGATTGTATAGGGACCGGGACGGTGCCGGCTCTGAGCGGCATACCGGCATTGTAGCGAGGCACACAGGTGAACATTCTTCTTTTCGGTGCGACCGGCGCGGCCGGAGGCTGCGTGCTCACGACTTGTCTCGCTTCGCCGGTCGTGGACAAGGTTTCTGCGATTACGCGCCGTTCTCTGCCGGTCTCACACGCGAAGCTGCGCACGGTTCTGCATCAGGATTTTCTTGATTACACGAAGGTGGCGGATTCCTTCGAAGGGGTCGATGCGTGCCTCTTCTGCCTGGGCGTATCGGTCACCCAGGTCTCTCAAGAAGACGCCTACCGGCGGATCACGCACGACTTCACGATCGCCGCCGCTCGCACGCTGAAAGCGCGCAGCCCGAACGCGGCTTTCCACTACATCAGCGGTTACGGGACACACATCAGGAGCCGCCAGATGTGGGCGCGCGTGAAGGGTCAGACCGAGCTCGAGCTGATCGACCTGGTCGGCGCCATCTGCTGGCGGCCGGCGTTCATCGACACGCCGCCGTCCGAGAGCGAACCGCGTCTCTTTGCCGCGCTCAAGCCGGTTTTCCGGCTCCTGAAGCCGTTCCCGAATTGGTACGTCGCCGGCGAGGACCTCGGGCGCGCGATGCTGCAGACAACCGTCGAGGGTTTACGTGGCCGCCTGATCGAAAACGCGGAGATTCGCGCGATTGCTGCCAGGGTCGATCGCGACCGATAGCGATCAGCTCGGCGCTTTTTTCGTTGAGCTCGGGCAGGCCGATGATTTGCAACGCGCGAATCCGTGAAGCGGGCGAAAGGCTCACTGCGGTATGGCGCGAGTGTTTTTGGATCGATCGTGTTCGCGGCGCTCGGCGTAGTCGAGGCACAGTCGTCACCGACTCTCCAGTGGGACGAGGATCCTGCCTCGGTCGTGACCGGGTTCGCAGTCATCGTTGATGACGTTCGAACCGATTACGGACTGACGCCGCTCGGTCCCGACGGAGCGTGCGCCTGTTCGCTGACTCTTCCATTTTCGACAGGCCGCCATACGCTCGCGGTAGCTGCCTACAATCAACTCGGTGAAGCGGTTTCGCCTCCACTCGTCGTGGGACCAACGGCAGTCGCTGAGGGGCCGTATTCAGGACAGGCGGGCTCGCCGATCACGGTGAGCGCGTCGAGATCGTCGGATTCGTTTTTCACGATTACGTCGTACCGCTGGAGTTGGGGCGACGGCAACAGCGACTCCGTGACGACCACACCATCGGCGACGCATCTATACCTGGCGCCCGGAACCTTTTCGATTGCGGTGACGGTATCGGATGACTTTCCGGCCAGCGATACCGCCACGACGACGGCGACGATTGTCGCCCCTCCGCTGCCGCCACCCTCGACGCCAGACTCCCCCACGCCCGTCACGACTCAGCAGAACGTTCTCGTGCAGACGACGCTCAGTTGGAGCGCGGGCGGCGCGTCGAGCTTCGACGTAGAGTTTGGATCGAGCAGCCCGCCTCCTGTCGTTGCAACCGGGCTGACCAGCGCCTCGTATGCGCCACCCGCGCCGCTCAATCCCGGCACGAATTACTTCTGGCGCATTCGCGCCACGAACGAGTCTGGAACAACTGCCGGTCCGATCTGGAGCTTTACGACGGCGAGTCCTCCACCGCCTGAAGTGGTCGTCTATGCCAGCGATCTGAACGCGCTGCACGGATCATGGATGGCCGCGAGCGATCCGACGTCGCCGGCCGGCACGAAGCTGGTGACCGCGGACGTCGGTTTCGCCACCACGTCCGCGCCGCTCGCGGAACCGGCCAGTTATGTCGATGTGGTATTCGACGCCCCGGCCAACGTGCCCTACACCATCTGGTTGCGGCTGCAGGCGCTCGACAACAGCAAATATAACGACTCGGTCTGGGCGCAGTTCTCCGATGCGTTGGTGAACGGGTCACCGATCTACCCGCTCAATTCAACGACCGGCTTGCTGATCAATCTTCCGACCGACTTCAGCGCCCAGAGCCTGAATGGCTGGGGCTGGCAGAACACCGCGTACTGGCTGTCACAGCCCACCACCGTGACATTCGCCACCAACGGTTCCCACATCCTGCGCCTGCAGGTTCGCGAAGACGGCGTGCAAGTGGACCAGGTCGTCCTCAGTCCAGCCATCTATCTCTCCCAGGCCCCTGGCCCGCCGACGCTGGATTCGACGATCGTCGGTAAGTAAAGCGGTTTCCGCGCGCTTCTCGCCAAGGAGTTGAGGCATCAGACTTTTTCAGCGATGTTGTTATACACGTGTATAATACGCTGCATGTCGCCGGTTCATGTCCAGGTGCTCGACGCCGCGTGCACGCTGGCCGATGAACACTGGAGGTTCCGGATCGCCGACCTCGCGCGCGCGCTTCCGCATCTGAATCCTGCGACCGTCCGGACGCACGTCGCCAGTCGATGCTGTGTGAACGCGCCCCCCAATCACCAGTCACGACATCGCTATTTCCGTGCCGTCGGTCGCGGGGTGTATCGGGTGGAACGCGCGGTTCGCCGCCGGCCGCGCCGGAACCCGCGCCGTCCGGCCTGGCAGGACCGTATGATCGCTGCAGCTCCCCGCGGAGTCGACACGACCTTAATCGTGGCGTCGCTGAAGAAGACGCCGACCGAACGCCTCGAAACGATGCGCCGGGCCGCTCAGTCACTGCAGGCGATGCGACCACGTTGACGCCGGACTACCGGACGCTGCTCGCCGCACTGGACAAGCGCGGGGTCGATTTTGTCATCGTCGGCGCCGTGGCGCTGGTGCTCCACGGCTCGTCACGCGTCACACTCGACCTCGACATCTGTTACTCACGCGAAGCGGCGAATCTTTCGCGTCTTGCTGCCGCGTTGAAGCCGTTCAATCCAAAACTCCGCGGGGCGCCCGATCGGCTGCCGTTCTCGCTCGACGCTGCAACGCTTGCCGCGGGCCTGAACTTCACCCTTCAAACGACCGCCGGCGATCTCGATCTGCTTGGCGAACTGACCGGCCTTGGAACGTATAAGGTCGTCCGGCGGTTGTCGGTATCGATGAAGGTCTACGACCATGAAGTGCGTGTGCTCAGCCTGGACGGACTCGAACGCGCCAAGCGCGCGGCAGGACGCTTGAAAGACCTGGCCGACCTCGAAGAGATCATCGAACTTCGAAGGCAGACCCGATCCCGAGACAGCCCATGAAGATGATTCCCCGCGGACCGATCGTCGTGGTCGGTATCCTGCTGTACATGACCGTCAGCGTTTCGGTCCCGCTCGCCCGCACGCTGAGGCCCAGCGTGGGCGAGGCCGCGGATGCGCTGATGTTGCTGGGATTTCTGTGGCCGGCCGTTCTGCTCTTGAGTCTGCAGAATGTGTTACCCGATGTCGGGCCTGCCGTGTTCCTTGGATACAGCGCCATCGTGCTGATGGGGCTCGGAATCGTTTGGATATTCACCGCGTACTTTCAGCAGCGGTTCGGCTACGACCGATGGTCCAATGGTCGCGCGTACCTGTGGGCGCCTTGGCTTTGGCTCGTGCCGCTCGTGATCCTTCAGGGAGCGGTCTTCGGGTTGGCGCTGTTGTTCGGATTGCCGATAGGGAAATAGTTCCCGCCTGAACGGATTCTGCGAACGGCGATATGGCCACCGTGCATCTGATTTCCGGACTGCCCTGCTCAGGCAAGACGACGTACGCGGCAGCGCTCGCCGCCGAGACGCAGGGCGTCCACTTTCAGCTGGACTATTGGCTGATCACGGCGTTTGGCCGCTACTCAATCGATGCCATTGGCCATCCGGAGCACGTGCGCCGAGTGCTGGCGTGCCGCGAGCTGATCTGGAAGAGCGCGTCCGAACTGCTCGCGCGAGGCGTCGACGTCATCCTGGACGATGGATTTTTCTTCAGCGAGAACCGGCGGCAGCACATCGGCCTCGCCGCAACTGCGGGCGCACGCGCGAAGACGCACTACATGCGAGCGTCGATCGACGTCCTCCGGGAACGGATCCGAAAGAGAAACGACTCGCTGCCGCCTTTCAACTTCCGGATCGAGCCGGCGATGCTCGATCTTTTCGTGGGATTGTTCGAGATTCCGTCGCCGGACGAGGGAGCGCCGATCGTCGTCGTCGAGTCGGATGGCGATGAGAGCCATGAGCGCCCGAGCTGACCGCCTTCGCCAAGACTACGGCGAGTCTCGCCGAAGCTCGCCTGGATTGCGGGCGCGAGCGGAGGCGGAAGGTCGGGCCTACGTACATTGCCCGGTCCACTCGAGGACAGCAAACACCGGTCTGTGATCCGACGCGACGCGGTCCTCCATCACCATCGTCTGGACGACGCGCCAGCATGCAGTGGGCCGATATAACACGTAGTCGCCGCGCATGAATCCAGGCCGTCCCGTGGGCTCCATGTCCTGTGCCAGGGCGTTGGTCCACTGTTCCTCGATGATCTTGATGGCATCGGTGCCGGGCCGCGCGTTCAGATCACCTCCGAGAATGGCCGGCGGTCCCACGTGCGAGAGGAGCTCGTTCAGGCGCGTCGCCTCCTCGAGGCGGGTTTCCTGATCGCGCCCCTGATCGAAATGCGTGCTGGTGAACCGGATGAGGGGACCGTCCGGGCCCGGCCGCAACTGCACGGTCAGCGCGGTCCGCGGCTCACGGTCAGGAGCGAACGGCAGCGGATCGGTGTCGGCGGTCAACAGCGGCCAGCGCGACAAGACCGCGACACCGTAGCCGCCGCCGTCGTAATTCATGGCCTTGCCGAACTCGGCGTGCATCTCCATCAGCCGCGCCAGTTCCGCGACCTGATCGACGCCGCCGGCTCGCACGGTGCCGACGTCCACTTCCTGCATCGCGATGAGATCGGGTTGGACGCTCTTCATCACGGCAGCAACGCGCGGCAAATCCAGCTGGCCGTCCATCCCTTCGCCGTGATGGATGTTGTAGGTGAGGACCCGGAATGTGATCGGCGCCGCCTGAAAGCCGCCGGGCCGGACGAACAGAAATGCCAGAAGAGACGCAACGGCGACGCGCTTCACAACCCTCAAATCTTAGCGCTGGCAAAAGGGGTCGGGTGGAGTTTTGTGAAAGATGCAGGGAAAACACCACCTGACCCCCCTCAAAGCGTAGAATGCGCCGTGCACGGTTCCTGGGACCCAGGGCCCGGCGTCCATAAATAAAGATCACGCGCAGCAGGAGGACAGACCGTGAGACATCAATCGCGCATCGTCAACAAGTGGACCGCCTGCCTGCTCCTCGTCGCCGGATCGGGCATCGCGCTCTCCGGCCAGTACAAGATCACCGTCAACCAGGATCGGTTGAACAACGCGCAGAACGAGCCGCAGAACTGGCTGCTGATGAACGGTGATTACGGCTCACAGCGCTATTCCAAGCTGACGCAGATCAATCGGGACAACGTCAAGAACCTTCGGATGGTCTGGGCGCTCGCGCTCGGCGGCATGCAGGATGTCGGACAGAACGGCCCGGAGAGCGAAGTGAATCCGCTCGTCGACAACGGCTTCATGTACATCACCGACGGCTGGGGCACGCTCTACAAGGTCGACGCGCGGAAATCGGATCACGGCGAGTTCGTGTGGACGGCGGATCCCGGCGTGAAGCACGAGGGCAACACTTCGCGGTCGCGCGGCATCGCGCTGTTTGAGGACCTGGTGCTCGCCAACCTGCCGGACGGGCGCGTCATCGCGGTGAACCGCGACAACGGCGAGATCGTGTGGGACAAGAAGATTGCGGCGCGGAACGAGTTCGGCGGCATGGAGCGCTTCTACACCGCGCCGCTCGTCGCCGACGGCAAGGTGATCATCCAGAACAGCGCCGGCGACGCCGGGACGCGCGGATGGGTGGCCGGGCTCAACGTCAAGACGGGCGAGGAATTGTGGCGGTTTTACACGGTGCCGAAGGAGGGCGACCCCGGCAGCGAGACGTGGAAAGACGATCACAACGCGTGGAAGACCGGCGGCGGCGGCCTCTGGCAGACGGGCTCCTACGATCCGGCCACGAAGCTCTACATCGTCGGCACGGGCAATCCGTACCCGATTTACGATCCGCAGTTCCGGCCGGGCGACAACCTTTACACGAACTCCGCCGTCGCGCTCAACGTCGACACCGGCAAGCTCGCCTGGCATTTCCAATACACGCCGAACGATTCCTGGGACTACGACGAAGTCGGCGTCCACATGCTGTACGACTTGAATATCGGCGGCCAGCCACGGAAGGTCGTCGGCCATTACGCCCGCAACGGATTCTTCTACACGCTCGATCGGACCAACGGCCGGTTCATCATGGCGGAAAAGTACGTGAACGATCTCAACTGGACGAAGGGCATCGATCCGAAGACCGGCAAGCCGGTGGAGTACAACCCGAAGCTCGACGTGCAGCTGTACAACCCCGCGGCGCGCGCGCTGCGCGGCGACGGCACCAAGCGCACCTGTCCGACGTGGCACGGCGGCGTCGCGCACCAGCCGCTCGCCTACAACCCCGTCAAGAACATCGCCTACGGTGTCGGCACCGAAGGCTGCTTCTCACAGAACGGCGCGGCGGTGGCATATCGATCCAAGGAAGGCGGCATCGACAACAAGGCGAGCGAGCCGCGCAAGTTCAGCAGCGACTTGTATTACGGCGCGGTCACGGCGTTCGACGCCGTGAAAAACAAGGTCCTCGCGAAAGCGGTGACCGACATCGAGATCCGCTCGGGCGTGACCGCAACCGCCGGCGGCCTCGTGTTCACGGCGCTGCAGGATGGCTGGGTGGTGGCGTATAACGACGAGACGCTCGAGGAACTCTGGCGCTTCAACGTCGGCACGCCGCTCAAAGGCGCGCCGGTGACCTACGCGATCGGACCGAAACAGTTCCTCGCGGTGCAGTCCGGCGGGCGCCACCTGCATCCGGTGAAGTACGACAACCTGGAGAACTCGAGCTACTTGTTCGTCTTTGCGTTGAATTAGAGCGCGTTGCGAGGTTCACTTGTAGGCCGGGTCCTTTGGACCCGGCTCCGAGGCGGGTCTAGAAAGCAAGACCCGCCCTACTTGGGGAACTCAGTACCGCACACCTGAGTATCTGACCCCCAGTATTCGATGCACTTCTCGCGATCCATCGGACCTTTGCCGATGACCTTCGCGAACAGGAAGTCGGCGATCGCTTCGACCTCGCGCGGTTGAAGCGTCGCCGGCGGATCGGGCAGCGTCAGGTTTTTCTGCTTCAAGTCGGCCGCTTTCATGTCGTAGCAGCGGCCATCGCTGTACGCGAGCCGGTCGAACGCCGGCATCTCGCGGCCTGGCCGACCGCACTTGATCGCCATGATGACGGCCGCTCGACTGAGCCGGCTCGTACGCAGGTTCGCGCCGTCCGGCATTTGCGTGTCCATCTTCCGTCCATCCGCCGCCCAGCCGTGGCACGATTGGCAATCACCCTTCGTCCGGTAGAGCCGCATTCCGTCGGCAACGTCCTGGGGATCGGGCGCAGGTGTTTGCGCGAGCGCCGCCGATCCGCAGAGTGTCAGGCTGATGGCGACGGCAACCAGCGCAGGTTTGTTGTTCAATGACTCCTCCCAACAAGGCAATCTTATTCGAAGCTGTTTCTTCACTTGTAGTGTGGGCCCTCAGGCCCGCAGGATAGCGCGGACCTGAAGGTCAGCAGGATCGGGCGGACCTGAAGGTCCGCAGGATCAGGCGGACCTAAAGGTCCGCACTACAAAATGCGAGGGTGACACATGCCGCGACTTTTGTTCGACCGTGGCGCTCGTGGCCAGGCGATCGAGGACATTCAAACGGGCCTCGGGTTCGCCGAGCGCGACCTCGATGGCAGCTACGGTGGACAGACCCGCCAGGGTGTCGCCGGCTTTCAGGCCACTGCCGCTCTTCCGCAGACCGGCCAGGTCGACGATGTGACGTGGGAGCGATTGCTGCACAAGGCGATCCCGCCGATCTTCGAGCGGTGTCTGGCACTCACGGCGGCATTCGAGGGGCACGGCTTCTCGCTGGCGCAGGGCAACTTCGACGGCGCGGGCATCACGTGGGGCATCATCGGCTTCACGCTCAAGCACGGCGAGCTCGCGAAGATCGTCCTCGCGATCGAGAACACGCGGCCCGATCTTGTGCGGCTGGCGTTCGACGACCACACCAACCAGTTGCTCGACGTGCTCGCGTCGCCGCTCCAGAAGCAGCTCGCGTTTGCCAACAGCGTCAGCATCGGACCGTCGAAGGTCCGTCTCGCAGAGCCGTGGCGCAGCGGCTTCGATCTGTTCGGCAAGCTGCGCGAAGTCCGTCTCGAGCAGCTCGCACGCGCGCGGGAAGACTACTTCGATGCCGCGGAAGAGACCGCCGAAGCCTTCAATCTCATGAGCGAGCTGGGCATCGCGCTCGCATTCGACGTGCACGTCCAGAACGGCGGGATTAAAAGGACCGCGGCCAGCCAGATTCGCCGCGCCGGAACGCCGGCCAACGAGGCGGAGCTTCGTCTAATCGTGGCCGACGCGGTGGCAGACAACGCAAGAGCAGAATTCCGGAAGGACGTGCGGGCGCGGAAACGCGCCATCGCCGAGCAGTCCGGCCTCGTCCACGGCGAGCTGTTCACGCTGTCGCACTGGGGGCTCACGGAACTCCGTGGGATCGGGTAATTGGGGAATCGGGTAATTGGGGAATCGGGTAATTGGGTAATCGGGGAATTGGGTAATTGGATTGAAAGGCTTGATGCACAGGTTCGGTTCCTCAATGCAATCGGGCAATCACGCAATTCCACAATCCAATTACCCGATTACCCAATTACCCAATTACCCGATTCCCCGATTCCCCGATTCCCGGATTTCATTGCGCCGTGCCCGTGTCCTGAGTGATCATTCGCCTGTTCGAGCGCGAGGCCACGGAGGGAGGCCCATGAACCATCGCTGTCTGGCAGCCGCGTTGACTGTGGCGTTGGCCGTATCGGCGGCCGGCGTTCGCCTCACCGGTCAGGCCTCGACCTACAAAGCACCGCGAACGGCGTGGGGCCATCCCGATTTCCAGGGCCTCTGGTCGAACGACACCTTCACGCCGCTCCAGCGGCCGGCGGTGTTTGGGCAAAAGGAATTCTTCACCGAAGAAGAAGCGGCGCGGCTCGAGAAGGCCCTGTCCTCCAACAACGTCGATCCGCTGGCGGGAAATCTGCTGGCCAATCTGCTCGACAGCAAGGAGGACAACGACCGGGTCGAGCAGGGCCAGACCGACATCCACTACGACAACGCGCTGTGGCTGACCGAGAAAAACAGGAAGGGGCTGGCGTCGCTTCGCACGTCGCTCATCTACGATCCGCCGGCCGGACGCATTCCACCGCTCACGCCTGACGCGCAGAAGCGCGAAGCCGATCGCGCGGCCGCATTGAAGGGACACCAGTTCGACGGCCCGGAGAGCCGCTCGCTCGCCGAGCGCTGCATCATCTGGCCGCACGAGGGACCGCCGCTCATCCCGGCGCCGTACAACGCCAACCTGGAGTTCATCCAGACGCCCGGCTACGTGATCCTGATCCAGGAGATCATTCACAACGCGCGCATCATCCCGCTCGACGGGCGCGCTCACATCCCGTCGACGATCCGGCAGTTGTCCGGCGATTCGCGCGGCCACTGGGAAGGAGACACGCTGGTCGTCGACTCCACGAACTTCACCGGCAAGACGCGCTTTCAGAATTCCACGCAGACGCTGCACGTCGTCGAGCGCTTCACGCGAACCGACGCCGACACGATCGATTATCGATTCACGGTCGAGGATCCGAACACGTGGACGCGGCCGTGGAGCGCCGCGATTCCCATGACCCGGACCAACAACCGGCTGTTCGAGTACGCCTGCGCCGAAGGGAATCACGATCTCGAAAACCTTCTGCGCGTCGGGCGGAGCCAGGACCGCGACGCTGCCGCCGCGACTGGAACACCACGGTAGATTTGCCGGCCGAGCAAGCTCGGCCGCTACGCGCGGGTCAGGTGGAGGACTATGCGCAGAACGCTGCTCGTGATCATCGCCGTCCTCACGTTCGCTGCACCGCTCGAAGCGCACGTCGTGCGTTTCATCGTCGAGCAGGCGCGCCCGATTGCCGACGGCAAGAGTTTCGGAGACGTCGGGCCCTACGAGCGGCTCGACGGAACGGTGTACATCGAAATCGATCCGCGCGATCCGTTGAACGCGGGCATCGTGAATCTGGACAAGGCGCCCAGGACGCCAAAGGGAATGGTCGGCTTCTCGTCGCCCTTTTTCATCCTGAAGCCGGTGGACCTGGCGCGAGGCAACCGGAAGATCTTTTACGGTGTGAACAACCGCGGCAACAAACTCGACTTCACCTGGCGGACCATCTCCACGCAAGGCGGCCTCAACAACAATAACAACCCGCTCAGTGCCGCGGACTTCGGAGACGGGCTTCTGCTTCGGCTCGGGTACGTTTACGTCGACGCAGGCTGGCAAGGCAACGTGGCGCCGGGCGCCGATCGACTGGTGCCGAACTTCCCCGTTGCTTCAGAATCCGACGGCCGGCCGATCGTCGCGCGCATCCGTGTCGAATACGCGGACGCTGAAGGGTTCACGAGACCGCTCGAAGGCGGCGCCGCATTTCGCGCCTACGAAGCGGCCGACCTCGATACGACGCGATCGACGCTGACCGTTCGCGACACCGTCGGCGGCGCACGCACGCCGATTCCGGCAAACCGATGGGCGTTCGGCCGCTGCCAGAAGGGACAGGCGAGCCTTGTACCCACGTCGACGGACATCTGCCTGTTCGACGGCTTCGCCCGCGATCGCATCTACGAGCTGACGTATCCGGCAAAGAACCCGCTGGTGATGGGCCTCGGCTACGTCGTGACGCGCGACGTCGCGTCCTTTCTCAGATACCAGGCCAAGGATGACGCCGGCAATCCGAATCCGATTGCTCTCGCGGCGGCGGACGCCGGCATCCGCCGCGCGTATGCGAGCGGCATCTCGTCGACCGGAATGTACATGCGCGACTTCCTCTACCTGGGCTTCAACGAAGACGAGGGGCATCGCAAGGTGTTCGACGCCGTTCAGATCGTGATCCCGGGAACGCACCGGCTGCTGGCGAACGTCGAATTCGCGGATCCCAACACCTACTCGCGTCAGGACGTCTGGCACGATTCGCTGTCGTACTCGTATCCCCCGCTCACCTTCGGCGTGACCACCGATCCGATTTCGGGGATCCGCGACGGGATTCTCAAGCGTCCGGCAACCGACCCGCTCGTCTTCCAGGTCGATTCGGCCAACGAGTTCTGGCAGATGAATGCGTCGCTCAACGTCCACGACGGCCACGCGCGCCCGGTGCCTGTGCCGGAGAACGTCCGCCTGTACTTCGCTTCGAGCTTTCAGCACACCGGAGGAGCGGGCTTGTTGAATCCACCTGGACAACCCGGTCTCTGTGAGATCCGGACGCAGGGGAACGGATGGGCGCCGACGTTACGGGCGTTGCTTGTCGCGCTCGACGACTGGGCCGATCGCGGCGTCCTTCCACCAGGTAATAATTACCCGCTGGTTCAGGACAAAACCCTCGTCTCGCTCGACGAGGCGCGTTCGGCGTTTCCGAAAATTCCGGGGATGAGGTTCCCGGCGTCGCTCAACGAACTGACGCTTCCATCTTTCGGTCCCGGCTTTCACACAACGGGCGGGCGTCTTACCGTGCCGCCTTCGCTCGGCGCGCGCTATCAGCTCTTCGTTCCGAAGGCCAACAGTGATGGTCTCGATGTGGCAGGAATCCGGACCGTCGAGGTTCGCGCCCCCACGGCGACGATTACGGGCTGGAATGTTCGCGCCACAGGACGCCGGCCGGGAGATCTCTGCGGGTTGAGCGGGGCGTTCGTGCCGTTCGCGAAGACGAAAGCCGAGCGGCAGGCGAATGACGACCCGCGACCCTCGCTCGACGAGCGGTACGGCGATCATGCGGGATTTGTAAGAGCGGTCGAAGAGGCCGCGCGCGCACTGGTCGCCGAGCGCTTCCTCCTGCAGGAGGACGCCGAACGCTATATCAAGGCTGCGAGGGAGAACTACTGATCAGCTTTCTTGGCGTGCTTGCGCTTGCGGGATGAGCGGCGCTCGCGACGCGGCCGATCTTCGGCGGTTGCAGGCGGGCGGTGCTTTGGCACTGCATGAAAACCATGCGAGACGTGCTCTAGGATATCGACACTCGACTTCCGCCGGTCAATCTCGGCCACGAACTCGCATCCCCCCTTACCAAAACCAAGCTCCACTGTGCAGGTTGCATTGTCGATGCCATTCAACCTCAACCGGTGTGCGCTACTGGGTAAAAGCAGGCCCGTACAGCACCCGTCCCGGACGAGCCGTCGTCATCTGCCCGTTTTCAAACACGATCCGGCCGTTGACGATGACGACGCCGACGCCTTCAGCGTATTGATGAGGCTGCTCGAACGTCGCTCGATCCCGCACGGTCGCCGGATCGAACACCGCGATGTCGGCCTTCATCCCCACTCGGATGATGCCCCGATCGGATAGTCCTATCCGTTGCGCTGGAAACGCGGTCATCTTGCGGACGGCGTCCTCGAGCGTGATCACGTGCAGGTCGCGCACGTAGCGGCCGAGCACGCGGACGAACGTGCCGTAGCCCCGCGGATGCGGGTTGGCGCGCCCGAACACGGTCACGCCCGAGTCGGATGCAACCATCGTCGCCGGGTGCTTCAGGATCCGCTGCAGATCCTCTTCGCCGATCGCGTGATAAATGCCGCCGCAGTCGCCGTTGGCGACAATCCACAGCACGGTGTCCGCCGCGTTGCGCAGCGTCGGCTCGAGGCCGCGCGCCTTCGTCACGTCGCCGAGCCGCTTCCCATCGAGCGTTGGATCCCAACGGCAGCGCGAGAGCTGAACGTTCTGCGGATCGCCGCCTCCCCGCTCTTCCTGAAGGATGCGAATCGTCTCGGCCAGGATATCGGCGCGCGAGCCGGCGTCGGTCAAGCGCGCGAGCGTCGCATCCGACCCGCCTTCCCTCGCCCATGCGGGCGTCAGCGCCGAACCAATGTTCGTCGCCGACGCGGTGTATGGATATTGATCGATGGTCGCGTCCACGCCTCGGGCGCGCGCGGCGTCGACGAGCGCCAGCGTCTGGACGCTGCCGCCCCAGTTCGCCTGGCCGATCACTTTGTGGTGCGTGATCTGTGTCGGCAGCTTGCCTTTCTCGCCGATTTCAATCGTCTCGCGCACGCTCGCCAGAACCTTCGCCGTCTCGTCGCGCATGTGCGAGATGTAGATCCCACCCATCGCGCCGGCGACTTTTGCGAGCTCGATCACTTCGTCGGTCGGCGTGAACGTGCCGGGCACGTAGAACAACCCGGAGCTCAGCCCGAACGCGCCGTCCAACATGCCCTGCTTGACGATTTCGCGCATCCGCTCGATCTCCGCCGGCGTGGCCTTGCGGTTGATCGAGCCGATGACTTCGGCGCGAACGGAACCCTGACCGATGAACGCGCCGAAGTTCGGGGTCACACCGGTCGCCGCAACGTTGTCGAGCAGCGGCTTGAGCGGGATCGGCGACGAACCGTCGGGGCCTTCGATGAGTGTCGTGACGCCCTGGCGCACCTGGTTGTCGGCGCTCGGGAGCTCGAAGATGCCGTCCCGTGCGTGCGAGTGAATGTCGATGAAGCCGGGTGCAATCACCTGTCCACGGACATCGATGGTCCGCGCGGCCGCGCCGTCGATGCGCGCGGCGACGCGCACGATCGTGTCGCCCTTCACCGCGACGTCGCCCAGATACCACGGGCTGCCGGTGCCGTCGACGATGCGGCCATTACGGATCAGAACGTCGTACGGCGGTTGCTGAGCGAGGTCAGTGGTCGAGAGGACGGAGAGCGCCAGAACAACCGTGGCGCTCCAGATCAAGTGTCGAGCGCGCATCGGCGAACTATAGCGCTGAATCTGGTAATTGGGTAATTGGGGAATCGGGTAATTGGATTGAGACATTGAAGTTAATTGGGGAATTGGATTGCGCAATTGATCGATTCAATCACCCCAATCGCCAATGCCCCAATCGCGCAATGCCCCAATCCAATTACCCGATTCCCCAATTACCCAATTACCCGATTCCCCCCTCGAGCCGTCCACGCCGAGAGGGCGTAGAAGCCGAGCGCGACGAGGACGACGTACTGGAAACCGAGGAGCATGGAGCTGTACTCGGACAATCCCCCCACCATCGCGCCGGCGACATTTGCGCCAAACGCGCGGTCGGCGTCGGCGGCGCGGCT
>Ga0114129_10006151_pt1 | contig 17025 bp, 12 predicted proteins | sample RhiMetdeltSRZDD1_FD_80071 | JGI IMG/M metagenome (GOLD analysis project Ga0114129, IMG submission 80071) | Populus rhizosphere microbial communities from Tennessee, USA - Rhizosphere MetaG P. deltoides SRZDD1 (version 2) (version 2) | ecosystem: Host-associated > Plants > Roots > Rhizosphere >... | reverse complement strand
TGGAAGTCTCCAAGCTGGCTGGCATCCTGGCCGCGGAGATTGGCGCCAACGTTGACCTTTCCAAACAGGGTGGCTTCTTACACGATATTGGCAAAGCCATGGACCACAATCAGGAAGGCACGCATGCCATGCTTGGTGCTGAGTACTGCAAACGCTATGGCGTCAGCGCGAAAGTGGTCAATGCCATCGCCTCTCACCATCACGAAGTAGAACAGGAAAGTATCGAGGCCATTATCGCCGAAGCCGCAGACGCCATCTCTGGCGCACGCCCAGGAGCCCGCCGGGAGGACCTGGAGGCCTACATCAAACGTATTCGCAACCTTGAGGAACTCTCCACATCCTTTGAAGGTGTTCAACAAGCATTCGCCATCCAGGCCGGACGCGAAGTGCGGGTGATCGTAAGACCTGATAAGATTGACGATCTTTCCTCCGCCCGGCTGGCGCGCGATATCGCCAAAAAGATCGAAGAGACCATGCAATACCCCGGTCAGATCAAGGTGACTGTGATTCGCGAAACGCGCTCAACAGAATTTGCCAAATAATCTCTTCCACCCTTGAATCAAAACGGGCTGCCACTCAACGTGAACAGCCCGTTTTCTTCTTCCTAAAAATTACGGCACGTTCACGGTTGGTAACACAGTTCCGTCACTGAAGATCAAATTCGGAAACACACCATCCGGGGTAAATATTAACTTGTCAGTCACTTTGATGGCCGAAGCGTTGGCGAGAGCCATCTGTAAAGCCACATAGGCTGGGTTTTCGGCATAGAGTTTCGCCAGCGCAAGCTCCTTGGCAATATCTACCAGAGCCTGTTCATTCGCGACTTGCTGCTGTGCCTGGGTCAGTTCCAGTTGCGCCTGTGCATTGATCGTTTCCTGCTGAATTACTGCCAGTTCTGCTTCGAGTTGTTGTTGTTTTAACTGCTGTAAGGTCGCTTGTTGGCGGGCCTCCTCTTGAAGTTTGGATTGTTCTACGCGTATCCGTCCTTCTTCCACAGCCTGTTGAGCTGAGGCTTCCTGCTTGGCCTTTTCAACATCCTGCTTCGCCTTCTCGGTAGCTAAACGACTTTGAACGATCGCATCCAAAGCCGATTGTACCTCTGGCGAAATGGTCACTTGTGGGACAGCCACGTTCCTGACTTCCAAACCTAGGGGCTCGGCAAGGGTACTAAGTTCTTCATCAATACAGGCACGCAGTGCGTCACGGCCGGAACCAATCACAGCCTCGTCAAACTTCTTATCGCCCACACATACTTTCATTGCTTGAAGTGTAAACGCCGTCATCCGTTGGCGAAGGGATTCATCATCAGTATATATGCCTCGATAACGAGCATAGTTAGACGTTACAAGATCCGCTTCGCGTGGGCGAAATACATCTGCGGAGACCTCGAGTCCGATACGCTGCTTATCAGAAGTGATCAATTCCGGATCGTCAACCGTGATCGGCACTGCGCTGGTCTTAATCTTGACCAGTTCAACGAATAAACCAAGATCATAGGCGATGCCTGGCTGCTTCACTCCCTGAATCTGACCAGCTTCAATGGTGATGCCAACTTCATCATTGTTGATGACCTCAAAATACCAGAATGACCGGATGAAGGAAGCAAGGATGATAAGGACAACAATGGCTACAATCCCCAGAATCAGCCGTCTGGGAATCTGAAAAGGAACGGAACGCATGGTATTTTCTCCTCTGGGTGATGGGTTGGGTTTTTGTTTTTTCATGAATTGCCGCCAGCTAACGATTCAAGTAGCAACCCAATTCTATCATTGACACAGACGGCAGAATAGCCTGTTGCATTGGTATATACGGATAACAAATGGAAAAGTTTTTAAAGGAGCAAATCGCAAATTGACGATCCTGTTTATTAACTTGTAGTTTGATGATACGAAGTAAGTGATTCGGATCGAGGCACAGGTTCCGGATAAGCGCGAAGCGGGGGTCTGGCCGCTCGAGTCAAGGTAGGCGGCGGGAAATGTCGAAATTATGGCTCTATCAAAAACCATATTGGCGCGAGCCCAATCTGATATAGGCCGCCTTATAAGGATTTTTTAAGGTAAGCGGTGGTTGACTTTCACTTTGGGGTATGAAATAATGTAACCGGTTACAGTAACCGATTACAGTAACCGGTTACATTGATATGAGTCGACGCTCTTCCTCCGTCACGATCCGGGATGTAGCCCGTAAAGCAGGGGTCTCTGTAGCAACGGTCAGCCGCTACATCAACCGAAACACCACTGTTTCGCCAGAGGTTTCGGAACGCTTGCGCACGGTGATGACGGATCTTAAATATGTACCGCATGCGGCTGCAAGACATCTCGCAAGTCGTAAGACCCGTGTGGTCGGCCTCCTGCTGAACAATTTGCATAATGACTTTTTTGTTCCACTTTTGAATGGGGTCGAGGACGTGGTACGGAAAAAGGGTTACAATCTGCTCATTGCGACCCATCACGCCAGTATTCGCAATGAGACGCCGCCGCCGATTGGGCCCCACAATACGGATGGTATGTTGGTATTTTCAGATGGTCTTATGGATGAAGATTTGGTAAGCTTGAATTCCATCGGTTTTCCCATGGTGCTGGTTCACAGAACTCCTCCCCCCTCTGTTACTCTTCCAAGCGTGACTGTTGAAAATGTGGAAGTCACGAAAAAATTGGTGGAACATCTCATTTGTGTCCACAACAAACGGCGTATTTTATTTTTGCGCGGACCTATCCACCAGGAAGATTCTGCGCGACGTGAAGCGGGGTATAAATCTGCACTCCAGTCCAACAACATCCCCTTCGATGAAAATCTAATCCTTAATGGTGAATTTGAACGCGAAGTAGCCTTTCAAAGCATGAATGATTTCCTGGGAAACGGAAGAAAGGTCGATTTTGATGCCGTCTTTTCAGGTGATGATGATGCTGCGATTGGGGTGTTACGTTCCTTGCAAAGTCACGGCTATAAGATACCCCAGGATGTTGCCGTAACCGGCTTTGATGACCTGGGTTTCGCACCATTTTTGAACCCGCCATTGACGACCGTCCGGGCTCCGACCGAGACAGTAGGCCGCATCGCTACGGAGCGATTATTTGGCCTGCTTGAGAATCATCCTTCAGATGAAGTCGTCATACTCCCTACTGAGATCATTTTCCGCAGCTCCTGTGGTTGTACTAATGGAGCCATGAACTAACTGCAAAGGAGGTGAGGCCCTTCAAACATATTTCTGAACCATACTCAATCCATGTCGAATCCAAAATTCTAGTATGAGGAGAAAACTCACCATGAAGAAACTGTCATATGTTTTGTCTCTGCTGGTCATCGCTTCGATGCTCTTGACTGCCTGCGGTGGTGGAACTGCCACCGAAGCCCCCGCGACGGAAGCACCTGCCACAGAGGCCCCAGCCACGGAGGCCCCAGCAACCGAAGCACCCGCCACAGAAGCTCCTTCCGGCGATAAAGTTCAGATCCGCTGGTTCGTTGGCCTTGGTACAGGCACAAATCCTGAGCAGGTCGCTGTTCAGGAAGAAGTCGTTGCTGACTTCAACGCTTCACAAGATAATATCGAACTCGTGCTCGAAATTGTGCCTTACGAGAGTGCCCGCGATACCCTTTCCACCCAGATCGCCTCCGGCGCTGGTCCAGATGTTGTTGGTCCTGTTGGCTGGGGTGGCTCAAATGATTTCTACGGTCAATGGCTGGATATTACGCCCTACATCGAGGAGACCGGCTTTGATACCAGCGTCTTTGACCCCGAATTGGTCAAGTTCTACCAGACCGAAGAAGGCCAGGTTGGTCTGCCTTTCGCCGTATTCCCTGGAGCCATGTACTTCATACCTGCCATGTTCGACGAAGCTGGTTTGGCTTACCCCCCACAGGTTTATGGCGAAAAGTACGTGATGCCGGATGGCACCGAAGTCGATTGGAACTGGGAGACCATTACCCAGGTCGCCAAACTCCTGACCGTCGACGTGAATGGCTTGAACTCCACTGAGGAAGGCTTTGACCGTACCCAGATTGTTCAGGTTGGGTATACCCCACAGTGGCAGTCAATTGAATCAATTGGTACATTCTATGGTGGCGCCGCCAAGCTTTACTCCGGCGATACCAAAGGCTCCTACGAATCCACGATTCCCGATAGCTGGAAAGAAGCCTGGCAGTGGTACTACGATGGCATGTGGGGTGACCAACCCTTCATCGCCACGGGGCCTCTCGCCGGCGCTCCGGAATTCGGTAATGGCAACCTCTTCAATGCCGGCAAGTCTGCAATGGGCCTGACCCAGACCTGGTACACCTGCTGTTTGGCTGACTTCAAAAACGCCGGTTTGGAATTCCAACTTGGTATTCAGCCGATTGCTGCCAATGGTGAGGTCTCTGGCCGCATTGACGCCGATACCTTCCGCATTCTCAAGACATCAAAGAACCCGAAGGAAGCCTTTGAAGTTCTCGCCTACCTCATCACCACGGGTGCCGACAAACTCCTCCCGGCTTATGGCGCCATGCCTGCCATCGCCGAGAAGACCGATGCCTTCTTTGAGGTGAAGTCCGCGGACTATCCGTTCGTAACTGAGGAAAGCTGGAACGTTTTCATTCAGGGTCTCGCCTACCCCGATACCCCAAGTTCCGAGCAGTACCGGCCCAACTCCATCAAGGCCGTTGCCCGCTTCACGACGTTCGCTGATCTGTTGAACAACACCGAAGGTTTGGACTTTGATGCCGAATATCAAAAACTGGTAGACGACCTCAACGCCATCTATAACGAATAGGCAAGTTGAAGTATCATTGGGCAGGTCAATGTATAATTGACCTGCCCAATGGATTTTTTTTACATAAAAAAAGGAGTATCCCATGCTTGAGCAACTCAACACCAGACTTCCCAAGTTGCCTTCGCTTGCTGCAGTACGTAAGATGCAGTCCCTTAGCCGGCGCGAGATGAGAAATGGGCTGCTTTTTCTTTCGCCCTGGCTGTTTGGCTTCGTGGCTTTCACGTTCCTGCCGATGATCGCTACTTTGATTTTTAGTTTCTTGAATCTGCGAATCACGGACGGCATCTTCAGCACTCCCAAATTTGTTGGGTTTGATAATTACGCCCAATTGCTCAAAGACCCACAAGCTGGCATCGTCCCAACAACCTGGTTCTCAAGCAAAACGCCTAGTTCATTATTAATCACAATCAAGTTTGCTCTTTTTGCCCTACCGATTGGCATTCTTGCTCCACTAGGTCTCGCTCTACTCATGAACAACCAGTATCTTAAAGGGCAATTTGTATTCCGTTCTTTGTTCTATATGCCATTTATTGTTCCGTTCGTTGCAAGCGTCTTTTTATGGGGCGGCATGCTCAACACAGAAACGGGATGGATCAATCGGGTTTTGTTATTTTTAGGGGTAGCCAAGGAAAGCTTGCCACAATGGGCGAATGACGTGAACTGGGTCTATCCTACCTATGTCATTATGGGCATTTGGGGTATTGGCAACGCCATGTTGATCATGCTCGCTGGTCTGCAGGGTGTACCTACCGAGTTATATGACGCAGCAAAAGTGGACGGAGCCAATTCGTGGGCAACGTTCTGGAACATCACCTTCCCGATGATTTCGCCTGTTATTTTTTACAATCTTGTTCTCGACATTGTTGGCTTATTCCAATATTTTCTTGTTCCGCTGGTGGTTAATGCCGGTACAGGACGGCCCGGCGGCGCGACGATGTTCTACAATCTTTACCTTTATAAAACTTTCTTCACCTACCAGAACATGTCCTATGGGTCCACGCTGGCCTGGTTTCTGTTCCTGGTCATCCTGATCATCACAATCGTACTGTTTGCGACAGCAAAGTATTGGGTGTATTACGCGGGTGAAACAAGGTCATAAGGAGACACCATGAACAAGAAAATCCGCACTGGTATTAATAGCACCTTCATCACACTCGTTGTCCTCAGCCTGCTGGTCGTCTTTCTCTCGCCGTTCGCTTTCATGATGGTCACGTCCTTGAAGACACGCGAGCAGATTTCTGTGGTGGGCGCGCCTATCTGGCCAGCTGCCCAACCCAAATACACCTATAATGATAAAGAGGTGGATGTCTTTACTGTGCCGATGAGCAAGTGTGCTGGTTTTGACGCCAATAGCACCGCCACGAAGAATCTCGCCATCACAAAAAAAGGACGACAGGAAAGCACGTTTGTGGATCCGGATGATCTTGCGCGAGGCGAGTTTGTTTGTCAGGTATCCTGGCGTGCCCTAGATCGCCCCTGGATATTTTCACCATCCTGGCAAAATTACGTGGAAGTCTGGAAGACCATTCCCAATGGCTACTGGCGATTGCTCACCAATACAACTTTTTATGCCGTTGTAACTATGATTGGCACTGTGATTTCATGCATTCTGGTGGCGTTTGGCTTTGCCCGTTTTCGATTTCCCGGTCGTGACTTTCTCTTTATTGTTCTGATCTCGACCATTTTTCTGCCGGGTGCTGTGACCATCATTCCGACCTATTCTTTCTGGCAGAAGCTTGGGTTGGTTGGCACCTGGTATCCACTGATCGTGCCCCACTTCTTTGCCAACGCTTATAACGTCTTCCTGTTTCGTCAGTATTTCATGACCCTACCGCGCGAATTGGACGAATCGGCCATGATGGATGGGGCAAGTCCATTGCGCATCTTGTGGTCCATCATCATCCCACAATCCTATCCGGTCATCATTGCGGTGGTGGTTTTCCATATTGTCTTTGCCTGGAACGATTACTTTGGGCCGCTCATCTATCTTTCCACTGCACGCCAGAATTGGCCAATTTCCGTTGCCCTCTCCTCCTTCAACGGCATTTATGGATCCCAGCCACAGTTGATTCAGGCCGGTGCACTCCTGGCCCTAATTCTGCCCGTAATTCTCTTCTTCGTCGCTCAGCGCTTCTTTGTGCAAGGTATTGTCATCACTGGTGTTGAAAAATAATATGCTCAAAGTTGCAGTGATTGGTGGTGGTTCAACATATACACCTGAATTAGTCAATGGATTTCTCGCCCGCGTGGATAAATTTCCCGTTAGCGAGCTTTGGCTGATGGATGTGGATGAAGAAAGGCTAAAGGTTGTAGGCGGGTTCGCCCAACGAATGGTAGAAGCCAAAGGCTCACCATTCAAAGTTGTGCTTTCGACAAATCAGCGAGAGGCGGTCACAGACGCCTCCTACGTGACGACACAACTGCGCGTCGGACATATGGAAGCGCGGCGCCGAGATGAGTATCTCGGCCTGCGGCATGGCTTAATCGGGCAAGAGACCACTGGCATTGGCGGCATGGCAAAAGCGCTCCGCACGATTCCGGTGATTCTGAAGATTGCACAGGATATCAAGGAAGTTGCCAATCCGGGAACGATGCTGGTCAATTTCACGAATCCTGCCGGGCTGGTTACGCAGGCCCTCAGCAACTATGCGGCAGACGTCCCAGCCGTTGGCGTGTGTAATGTTCCCATCACGACAAAGATGAGCATCATTGAAAGACTGGAAGAGGGAACCGGGAAAAAGATCGATCCTGATCATACTGAACTAAAAACGCTTGGTTTGAATCATCTCTCCTGGCATCGCGGTTTTACTGTTGACGGCGAAGACGTCTGGCCTCAGGTCATTCAAAGTTTCATTGAAGAACTCAGGCAGGAAGAACATCCTGAATGGGACCCGCGCACCATAGAAGTACTGCGCATGCTGCCAAATTATTATTTGCAGTATTTCTATCACACAGACAAGAAACTAAAATCGCAGGAGCAGTGGCCGCCTTCGCGCGCAGAAGAGGTGATCGAGATCGAAAAGGATTTACTGCGCGACTATTCTGACCCCAACCTAAACGAACCACCTGCCGATCTGATGAAGCGCGGCGGCGCATACTATTCGACGGTTGCTACTCAGCTTTTGAACGCACATTACAATGATTTAGGCGAGACTCATGTGGTAAACATCAGGAACGATGGCGCAGTGAAAGAATGGCCGGCGGAGTGGGTGCTGGAGATTCCATCAACAGTCAATAAGAGCGGAATTAAGCCTATTCCCACCGAGCCGTTGCCACAATCTCAATTTGGGCTGATCGCAGCCGTTAAGGCCTATGAACTATTGACCGTGGAAGCTGCGGTTCACGGAGACCGTAACGCGGCGTATCAGGCGCTATTGGTGCACCCATTGGGCCCCAAAGCGAATAAAATCCAGGCAGTGCTCGACGACATGCTGGAAACTCACAGAGAGCATCTGCCGCAATTCTGGAATTGACCTCACAGCGGGGCGACCCAACAGGTCGCCCTTTTTTTACTCTAGTCTATGCGTTACTACCTTGGCGCCGACCTTGGCGCGACCAAAACACATGCACTGATCGCCGATGAAAATGGTGCCGCGCTCGGTTTCGGTGAAAGCGGACCTGGCAATCATGAGACCGTCGGTTATGACGGCATGTACGCGTCCATGCAAACCGCTCTGGAACAGGCGTTGAACGCCTCCGCGGTGACCAAAGCCGATATCGCTGGGGCAGGTTTTGGCGTAGCCGGCTTCGATTGGTCATCCGAATATGAAGCCACGGCAAAGACAATCGAACGTCTTGGTCTCGGCGCGCCATTCAAATTTGTCAATGACACTGTGCCTGGGCTCATTGCCGGCTCCGAAGAGGGCTGGGGCGTTGTCGTCGTTTCGGGAACCGGCTCCAACTGTCGCGGCTGGGATCGTGAACACAAACGCGAGGGCCGGGTGACGGGCCACGGTGTGATGATGGGTGAAGGCACAGGCGGTACGGAGTTAATGCATCGTTGCATGCAGTTGGTGGGATATTCCTGGAGTAAACGTGGACCCAAAACCAAACTGGCTGATGCCCTGGTGGAATACGTGGGCGCCAAAGATCTGGATGATCTAATTCGCGGGTATACCACCTATGAATATCGCATCGGAGCAGAGGCCGCACCGATCGTCTTTCGGGTTGCACAGCAAGGTGATCCGGTGGCACGTGAATTGATTCACTGGGCAGGCTCCGAACTTGGCGAAATTGCAAATGCAGTGATACGCCAGCTGGAATTTGAGAATTTATCCTTTGATGTCGTTTTGACCGGCAGCATGTTCGAAGGCGGTTCGATGCTAATCGAGCCGATGCGCGAAACCATTCATAGGCTAGCCCCTAAGGCACGCCTGGTACGGCTGACTACCCCTCCGGTGTTGGGCGCGGTGATGCTTGGAATGGAAGCCGGAGAGTTGCCCGTTACTTCTGCCATACGCAACACATTGAAAAAAACAGTTTCTTCGATTCGGAACGGTGTCTTGAGGTGAGCATGGCCACGATAGAATTCTCATTAATTCCCGATGCAGATTCGGACTTTGAAACCATCCAGCGGTTGATGTCCAATTTTAAGCGAGAGACGGGTATCGAGGTCCGCCTCAAGCGTATGGATTGGAGCAACGCCTGGGGACAGTTGATTGGCATCGCTACGCAAGGCCAGGGCGCCGATATCTCGCATGTCGGGTCCACCTGGGTAAGCAGCCTCATGACCATGAACGCGGTGAGCCCGATACCGCGAAACCTGATTGCCAAGGTGGGTGGCGCACAGGCCTTTGTTCATTCGGCCTGGTCGAACGTCACCGCGGAAGAGGATCGTAACACCTATGGCATTCCGTTGAGCACCTATATTTATATCGTCACCTACCGAAAGGATTTGTTGGCACAAGCTGGCTTGAATAGTACGACTGCTTTTGCTACCCCACAGGCCTTTGAAGACAGCATTCAAAAGCTTGAAGCGCTGAAAGCCGCCGAAAATGCCTGGCTCATGCCCATCGTTCCCAACCCTTTCAGTGACCTGGTCCACATGGCCGCCTCGTGGATCTGGAGTTCCGGTGGTCATCTCATGGATAACCGCGGCAAACAGGTCGTTTTCAATTCGCCGGCTGCTCTGGCAGGCTTGAAATCATTTCTCACACTCCTGCGCCGCATGCCAAAAACAGACTATTTCGGCGCTGACCAATGTATGGAGGCGGTCCTCCAGTGCCGGGCTGCAGCCGCCATTACCGATGTGCGCGCCTTCGTCGCGGCCATTCAAAACCATCCGGAAGATATGCAAAATATCGGTGCGGCAAGTCTGATGAGTATTCCCTGGTCTGGCGGCAGCAGCGTTGTGATTTGGCGTCATACGCAGGGTTATCCCGATAAATTTGAAGCGTGCAGCAAACTGGTTGAATTTCTGGCTCGCAAGCAGATCATGCTTGAGCTCTCCGACGAAGCCCGCATCCTGCCCTCACGCACCGATGCGCTAGATGAACTCTTCGGGACCGATCATGCCCTGCGTTCCGTGATGCTCCAGCTCATCGCCACTGGGCGTTCCTACCGCCCGATCGCGCTATGGCACCGCATCGAATACCAGATTGGCGTGGAATTGGGCGGACTGGTGAAGGAAATAATGCAGGACCCCAATACGGATTTGGACTCAGCGGTCACGAAGGCGATGAATTCCCTCGCGAATCGTTTAAACCTAACCCTCGGATAAAATGCTCCGCCTCCCGCTTCGCGTACGCCTGAGCCTGCTCGCCCTACTGATAACCTCCTGCTCAGCTTCAACGTCTCCCATCCCACCCACTGCCCGTGTACCTCCTACGCTGGAACCTACAGTGACTCCTGCTCCTGTTCCGTTTCGAATCATCGCCTATGCCACCGATGGCATCATTGAAAACCTTATCCCCTACGATCGGTTGACGCACATCAATTATTCGTTTCTTATTCCCAATGCTGATGGCACATTTGTCAAAATAAACAACGGTTGGAAGCTAAAACTCATTGCGGAAAACGCCCACGCTCATAACGTCCAGGTGATTATTTCTGTAGGCGGCTGGGGCTGGGACGAGGAATTCGAAACGGTAGCCGCCGACCCGGCGTTGCGAAGCGCATTTGTCCAAAACCTGAAAGCCTTTGTAGACGAATATCAACTGAATGGCGCGGACATCGACTGGGAATATCCCGATGCTGGCCAATCCGCGCAGAATTTTCTGGCCCTGATTCAAGAACTGCGATCAGCCATGCCCGACAAAGCCTTGACCACGGCCGTGGTCTCGCACGGCGAAAATGGCATGGGCATCTTGCCGGAGACATTTGAACTGTTCGATTTCGTCAACGTGATGACTTATGATGGCCCTGACCACGGCACGATGCACCAATTCGAACAGGGACTGTCATTCTGGAGCGCGCGCGGCCTGCCCAGGGAAAAGATGGTGATGGGCCTGCCTTTTTACGGTGACCCCAACCTGCCGTATTTCAAGATCGTCGCTGAAGATCCATCCGCCGCTCAAACGGATTCTTTTGACTATTTTGGAACGACCTTTCACTACAACGGCATTCCCACCGTTCAAGCGAAGACAAAACTCGCGATGAAACAAGCCAGCGGCATCATGTTCTGGACGCTGGATTTTGATGCACAAGGTGAGTTCTCGCTTGTCAACGCGATCTATCAAACGGCCAATCCCTAACTACTGACGCGCTGAGAGTGAATGAATCGCAAATTGCTGGATACAGGTAACCAATTTACTTTACCCATGGAGACTCTGCATGACTGATTTCACCCTCGGTGTAAATTACTGGCCGCGCAAAAAAGCCATGTACTGGTGGAGCAACTTCGATGCCGGCGAAGTGCGCGAAGAATTCGCCATCATCAAAGAGATTGGGCTGAATGTCGTCCGCCTGTTCCTGCTTTGGGATGATTTTCAGCCAGAACCGGTGAGCGTTGCAAAAGAGCAGCTCGAGCATCTTGTGACGGTCGCAGATATTGCTGCTGAAAACGGACTTGGGCTCGATGTGACATTCTTCACCGGTCATATGAGCGGCCCGAATTGGAGTCCACGCTGGCTCCTGGGCGGTGAGTTGCCCCCCTCCGCGCACCAAGACTGGCTGCGCGACGTAGTCAGCCAGGGCAAAAAGGTCGACCAGGGTTACCGCAACATGTTCCATGATGAGATGGCCCTGAATGCGACGCGGCTGCTCTTGAAAACGGTCGTTAGCACGCTGAAGGATCACCCCGGCATCTGGATGTGGAATCTTGGCAACGAACCAGATTTATTTGCATGGCCCAATTCATCCGACCACGGAGCCGCCTGGGTTAAGGAAATGGTGGGTTTGATTAAATCCATTGATCCTCATCATCCGGTCACGATCGGCTTGCATGGTGATGGACTCCACCGTGATAATGGCCTGCGTATCGATAAAGTGTACGCGCACACAGATGTCGCGGTCATGCATTCGTATCCGATGTATACATCCTGGGCGCGCCAGCCGCTTGACCCCGATTTTGTGCCCTTCACCTGCGCTCTGACCGCCGCGCTCTCGGGCAAACCGGTGCTGATGGAGGAATTTGGCGGCTGCACCGCTCTCCCCGGGGAAGCGACTTACACCATGAAGTGGACAGAAACCAACGGGCGGGAACGCGACCAATTCATGGCGAGCGAAGAGGACTTTGCAGAGTTCCTCCGTCTGACCATCCCAAAACTCCACGATAGCGGCGCCACCGGCGCCATGTTGTGGTGCTACGCCGACTATATCCCTGAACTATGGGACCTGCCTCCCTGCCAGAACGCGCGGCACGAACGCTTCTTCGGGCTCGTCCGTCCGGATGGTTCCCTCAAGCCGCATGCCAAAGTCATCCAGGAATTTGCGAAGACCAAACCTCAAGTCAAACCTATTCCTGCCTACGCAAAACTGTCGGTGAATCCGGATGAGTTCTACAAGGAACCGCTCGGACACCTGGTTGATTTATACCAAGGCTACCTTGCCGCTCAAACGGCCTAACGTACAGGAAACAAATGAAACGAATCATCATCAACTCCGATGACTATGGAAGGACGCCAGAGATCTCACGCGGCATTCGCGAATCGCACCTCAACGGCGTAGTAAGCTCCACCACATGCATGATGAACATTCCCACCACGGCGCATGATGTGGCCGTGGCGGTACAGGAAACGCCCAAGCTTGGGCTGGGAGTCCACCTGGTGTTGACCATGGGTAAGCCGATCCTTCCACCGGAAGCGGTTCCATCCATTGTGGATGCAAATGGGAATCACCTTAAGTATGATCCGTTCATCCAAAATCTTGCACGGCTCAATATCCACGAAGTCAAAGCGGAATGGCGCGCCCAGATTGAGACGTTCATCCGGGCGGCGGGCCGCAGGCCGGATCATCTTGATTCTCATCATCATTCCTCTTTCTTCACGCCCGAACTGTTTCGTGGCATGTTAGAAATAGCCAGGGAATATGGCTGTCCGATTCGCAACCCGATTGCTTACGGGAATAATCCCACAGCTGGCATGCCGGGTATCGCTCAACCGATGAGCGAACACGCGCCGCGACTGATGAAGGAATTCAATGCCCGCAGTACCGATACAATGTTCGTCAACTTTTATGATGAAGGTGCGACCCATGAAGAATTACTGAACATCCTCAGCAAAGTGGAAAATGGCACATCTGAAATCATGTGTCACCCCGGTTACGTGGATGAGGCCTTCGCCAAAGAATCCGTTTACAACTTTCAGCGCGAGAGAGAACTGAAGATATTGACTGACCCTGCCATAAAACAGGCGATTGAATCGCGCGGCATCGATTTAATCACATTTTCTGACCTATAAATCAACAATTACTGATTACCACACCGCCCCACTTCTCATTTCGGAGAAACCATGTCTCGTATTGATGATCTACTTTCACAAATGACGCTTGAAGAGAAAATTTCCATGCTGGCCGGAACCGAACTCTGGTATAGCTCAGCCGTGCAACGCCTGGGCATACCGGCCTTCCGGATGGCCGATGGCCCCAATGGTGTGCGTGGCATCTGGAGCGAAATGTCTCCGACTGCCGCGGCAACGCCGGTCGGCATGGCACTTGGCGCAACCTGGAATCCGGATGTAGTGGAAAAAATCGGCAACGTCCTCGGCGATGAATTAAAGGACAAAAGTGGGCATGTTCTGCTGGCCCCTACGGTCAACATTCATCGCACACCCATTGCTGGTCGCAATTTCGAATGTTTTTCTGAAGATCCCTATCTCAGCGGCATGCTGGCCTCGGCTTATATCAAAGGGGTGCAAGCCAGGGGTGTGGGAGCGACCATCAAACACTTCGTCGCCAACGATCAGGAATACGAACGGACATCTATGAGTTCCGAAGTGGACGAGCGCACGTTGCGCGAGATTTATCTGGAGCCCTTCCGCATTGCCATCCGCAATTCGAATCCATGGGCGGTGATGTCCGCCTACAATCGCGTGAACGGTCGCTATGCCTGCGAATACGATCACACCTTGCTGGAAATACTCAAGGGTGAATGGGGCTATGAGGGCATCGTCATGTCTGATTGGTTTGGCACTTATGATCGTGAGGTTCCCAACGGCGGCCTGGATATCGAAATGCCCGGATCGGCACGCTGGATGTCTGAGGAGCACGTTAAGCGCGCGCTGGACAACGGTCCCTTGACGGAAGAGGCGCTTGACAACAAGGTCAGGCGTCTGCTCAGCCTGCTCGAGAAAGCCGGGCTGCTTGAGAAGCAAGAGATTCGCCCGGAACGCGCGAATAACAATCCCAAGCATCGCAAAATCATTCGTGCCGCGGCAGGCGAAGCCATTGTGCTCCTCAAAAATAACGGCAGCCTGCTCCCATTGAAGAAAGTCAAAACGATTGCGGTCATCGGTCCGCACGCTTCCAATGCTTCCATCTTCGGCGGTGGCAGTTCATCGGGCTTCCGTCCGCATTATGTAGTCTCGCCGCTGGCCGGAATCAAAGCACGAGCCGGCCGAAAGGTTCAAGTGGACTACGCTCCCGGATGCCTGATTCACAAATCCCTGCCCGCTCCGGCTCCCGAAACCTTATCTACCGCAGACGGTCGTCCCGGCCTCAACCTAAGCGTGTTCAACGGAACCGAATTTTCCGGCGACCCAGTCTTTAGCCAGACCACACCTTTCGTAGATCACGGCTGGTTCTACGTCTCGGTACCCAACGCAAACCAGGAATCCTTCTCGATGACACAGGAAGGCTTCTTTACACCGAAAGAATCGGGCGTTCACAAACTCGCGCTCGGTGGCGTCGGCTGGAGCAAATTATTCTTCGATGGCAAGTTGTTGATCGACCATTCACACGACTCGGATATGGGACGTGAACTCATTGCCGAGATCGAACTCGAAGGCGGCAAGTCCTATCCGCTTCGAGTCGAATTTTATTGGAAGGGCGATCCCCGCTGGCGCTCGGTCAAACTGGGACACTTGCCTCCGCAATCGAAAGACCTCATCGGCGACGCGGTGAAACTCGCCAAAAAAGCGGACGTCGTCATCCTGGTCGCAAGTCTGAACAGTGAATGGGAAGCGGAAGGCTTCGATCGCGTGGACATGCAGCTCCCCGGCGCGCAAAATGAGCTCATCGAACGCGTCGTCAAAGCCAACAAGAACACAATCGTAGTGGTCAATGTCGGTTCAGCGGTCGAAATGCCATGGATTGATAAAGTGCCCGCCGTGCTTCAGCTTTGGTACAACGGCCAGGAGCAAGGCAATGCACTTGCGGATGTTTTGTTCGGTGACGTGAATCCGTCCGGTAAACTACCGACGACCTTCCCTGTCCGCCTGGAGGATAACCCCGCGTTCATCAACTACCCGGGCGAGAATGGCAAAGTGCGGTATGGAGAAGGCATCTTCGTGGGTTATCGTTATTACGATAAAAAAAAGCTGGCACCATTGTTCCCCTTCGGCCATGGACTTTCCTACACCTCATTTGAATATCGTAACCTGCGCTTGAGCGTTAAATCTCTCAGGCCCGATAAAACTCTTATGGTCAAAGTGGATGTCACCAACAATGGGAAGGTCGCGGGTAAGGAGATCATGCAATTGTACGTGCGCGATGTCAAATCCACATTTGCGCGGCCGGAGAAGGAGCTCAAAGGTTTTGCCAAAGTGGAACTTAAGCCCAGGCAAAAGAAGACAATCACCTTTACACTTGATCGTGAAGCCTTCTGGCATTTCGACAATGCCAGGAATGCCTGGAACACGGAACCCGGGGAGTTCGAGCTTTGGGTCGGCGCATCAAGCCGTGATATACGCGAGAAGCGGAGCGTCGTCCTGGAACCGGCGCCGCGCAGGACGCGTCTGCATGTCGGCGTGCCCATCAAGACTTTGTTGTCTGATACGGACGCGCGGGCTGTTTTGTCCAGGTTTCTCGGTAGCGCCCTGGCGATGAACGATAACAATGGGGCAGGTGATATGACGCTCGAACAGGTTTCAGCCAACTTCCCGGATTTTTTACAACCCAGCATGTTGGTTCAAATCGATAATGAATTGGTGAAGATCAAATAATGAAAAGAAAAATTATTACCACGGTGGTTGCAGCGTTCGCCATCGTGATTTCAGCTTGCGGAGCCCAGCCAGTAGGTGTTGAAGTAACACCGACTCCTTTTCCTACACCCGTCAAAGAGACCTTTACTGTACAGCGCGGCGATATCACGATTGATGCAAAACTAAGCGGGCGCGTGTCACCCCTGGCTTTGCATACCGTGTATTTTCAAATCAACGGGCAGGTCAGCGAAGTGCTTGCCAATGTAAGCGATGTCGTCACCGAGGGACAATTGTTGGGCGAACTCGCTGAAGCACGCGAGATCCAGGCCCAGGCTGAGGAGACGCAACGCGTTATTCGCCGCGCCCAGATCGACCTGGAGATTGCGCAACTGACTCTGGAACAATATAAAACCCAGGGCCGCTCGGAGACTGAGATCAAGATTCAGGAATTACAGGTCGAACTCGCCCAAATGACCCTGGACGAGACCCTAACGACTCTGGGCATCGATCCCAGCGCCGTAGTGACAGATGAAATTGATGCACAGATCGCGCAAGCCCGCGCTTTTGCCCCGGCCAGCGGCACGATCATCGCCGCTGTCAATGTGGGCCGCAACGTAACGCCCACCACCCCCGCGTTTGTTTTAGGTGACCCCAAGCAATTGGAAATCGTCGCGGACCTGGATGCCAGCAAGGGTGATGCAGAAGTAAAGGAAATGTTCGAAGGCATGCCTGTGATCGTCACGCTCGATGCCGAGCCAGAT